>WNFN01221362.1_pt1 | contig 16955 bp, 15 predicted proteins | sample 5400161 | NCBI WGS metagenome assembly WNFN01 (sample SAMN13153353, study PRJNA577476) | soil metagenome | isolation source: 80 cm saprolite on Douglas fir-dominated hillslope | place: USA:California | collected 2013-09-17
CTTTCCGCTCGACTTGCATGTGTTAAGCACGCCGCCAGCGTTCGTCCTGAGCCAGGATCAAACTCTCCATTGAATGTCTATATGCAACCGCAGGCACGCTCCGAAGACCGGCCGTGCGGGCTGCTGACATGAGAGATGTCTCTTCCGGCTGGCGGACCAGCCATGGAGACGATCTTGGCATCCGTCGTGGAGGCCAGGCCGCTTCCGACCGGGCCCCTGACGGGGTATGTGCATGTGCACTGGCTTTTAGCACGCTGTTGAGTTCTCAAGGAGCGGACGCGCACCATCCAAGGCTCTTCAGCCTCATCCGGGGCAACCCTGCTAACTTACCGGCCCTGCTGGACGTTGTCAACCGCCTTCGCAGAACTTGACTCGCTTCATCACACGTCGTACACCAAGCATACTCTCCTCAGCCATCCCGATGCCCGGGATGCACTCGGCGGGAGGTTTCTGCTCGTTCCCTGGAGACTGCCGCCCTAGAGGCTGCTCATGTCTACCGGGGCAAGACGCAACACTAGGCAGCAAAGGGGATCGAGTCAAATCGTCCGCACCTCGATCCCTGCTACGGTGCGCTTGCCGCGCCGCAGCACCAGGAACCGGCCGTCGATCAGGTCGCTCAATGTCGGTGCCGCGTCCTGCGCGGTCACCTTGACGTTGTTCAGGTACGCGCCGCCCTCCGCGATCGCCCGTCGTGCGGCCGACTTGCTGGGCACGATCCCGGCGGCATCCATCAGGTCGGCTACCGGGGGCAGGCCGCCGGTGCGCACCTCGCTGGCGTTCAGTGTGGCCGATGGCACTTCGGCCAGTGCCGCCTCCAGCGCCGCGGAGTCCAGCGCCCGCAGGTCTCCCTGGCCGAACAGCGCCTGGCTGGCCGCTACGACCCTGGCCAGCTCCTCGGAGCCGTGCACCAAGGCGGTCATCTCGTCGGCGAGCGCTCGCTGCGCGCAGCGCGCCGCGGGCCGCGCAGCGGTGTCCCGCTCCAGCTCCTCGATCTCCTCGCGGCTCCGGAACGAGAAGACCCGCAGCAAGCCGGGCATCTCGTCGTCGGTCCTGTTGATCCAGAACTGGTAGAACCGGTACGGGCTCGTCAGGTCCGAGCTCAGCCAGACGGCATCGCTCTCGGTCTTCCCGTACTTGGTCCCGTCCGGCTTGGTGATCAGCGGCGTGGCCAGCGCGTGCACGGAGTCACCGGTCACGCGCCTGATCAGGTCGACGCCCGAAACCAGGTTTCCCCACTGATCGCTGCCGCCGAGCTGCAGCGCGCAGTCGTAGCGCCGGTGCAGCTCAAGGTAATCGTTGTTCCGCCCGCCTCGAGCCTGGCCTTGACCACCTCTCTGCCGAGCATCTGGCTGACCGGGAAATACTTCCCGATGTCGCGCAGGAAATCCAGCGCGGACAAGTCCCCGGTCCAGTCCAGGTTGCTGACCAGCAGGGCGCTGACCGGACCCGGCGCGAAGTCAAGGAACCGGTTCAGCTCAGCGCGGAATCGGTCCGCCCAGCCGGCTACCACCTCGCGTGGGTTGAGCACACGCTCGGTCGACTTGCCGCTCGGGTCCCCGATGAGTCCTGTCGCGCCACCGACCAGGCCGATCGGGCGGTGCCCCGCCTGCTGGAAACGCCTCATCGTCAGGATCAGCACCAGGTTGCCGATGTGCATCCCGGGTGCCGTCGGGTCGAACCCCCCGTACAGCGTGACTGGCCCCGCGTCCAGGGCCTTGCGCAGGTCATCCAGGTCGGTCGACACGGCGACCAGGCCGCGCCAGCTCAGCTCGTCGATGATGTCGGTCACCGCAGCATCGTCCCACCCGAGCCTGCAGACTGAAAATCGTTTCGCTGCGGAGCAGCGGGGAGCGGGCCCGGACCGGGTGCGTCCGGCGCACCTGTCAGCCGATGCGACAATCACGCCATGGCGTCCCGAGATCTGCCCAGCCCCGGGCCCGCGCCCCGAGCGGCAGTCTCAGGCCTCGAGGACTTGATGGCCCGGCAACGGCCTGCGACGAGGCGCCTGCGCCGCCTCGTCGCCCTGCTGACCGGGCGGCCACGGGACATGGCCGAGCTGATACAGCTTTCCGCCTTGCCCCGGCAGAGCGTCGAGGCCGTGCTGGCCGCGATTGCGGGAGACCTGGTGCGCGATCGTGAGGCGGTGGCGATCCAGCCAGTCAGGGTCCCGGAGTACAGAGAGCGGTTCGGCTATGCCGAGCTGGGACGCACCGAGCTGACGGATCCGCTCGCGGCGCAGCTCGCTGATGCGGCAGGGATCCTCGCGAGCCTCGCTGACCTGATCGCCAAGGCGCCCGCCGCGTCCCCGGACCTCGATCATGTCCCGGCCACGCCTGAGACCGTCGTCCGCCGGGCACTGTGGCTCGACAGCACGTACGACGTGGCGGGCACCGTCCTGCTCTGCGTCGGCGATCACGATCTGACCTCCCTGGCGCTGGGGCAGGTCAATCCGGGTGTCAGCATTGTGGTGGTCGACATCGACGAGGCCACGCTGGAATTCATTGACTGTCAGGCTGCGGCGCTGGGTCTCGGCATCCGATGCTTCGAGGGCGATCTGCGCTTCGGCCTTCCGGCCCCGGCGGTCGGATGCGCCGACCTCGTCTTCACAGATCCGCCCTACACGCCAGAAGGAGTAGAGCTCTTCGTCGCCCGAGGCCTCCAGGGCCTGGCCAACCGCGACAACAGCCGCGTCATCGTCGCTTATGGCTACAGCGAGCGCCATCCGACGCTGGGATTTCAGGTCCAGTCCGTGGCACACAGGCTCGGCCTGGCCTATGAGATGATGCTGCCCGCATTTAACCGTTATGACGGCGCGCAGGCGGTTGGCAGCGCGAGCGATCTGTACGTGTGGCGGCCCACCACGCGCACCTGGCGGGTGGCAGACCGGCTCGCATCGGCCGCCGGAGCCAATATCTACACGCGCGGGACGCACGCACTCGAGAGGAGCCTCTCGGCCTACGACGATGTCCCGGCTGCGGTCGTCCAGGTCACCACCGGCGCTGGCTTTCCGATCAGGGTCCTCGTCGGCCCCGGGTGGCGCGCCGCTCATGAAAGCATCGCCCGGCTCCGCCTAGAGACCCTGTTCGCCGGCGGCATCCCCGCCAGCATGACCGGCCGGGGCCCGTTCGGCCTCGTGGCGGACCTGTCCGGTGATCCGGGCCCCTGGCTGCTGCGCGTCTTGCTGGCTGCGAACGCCGGTCGGATTGCGGCGCTCGTGCCCAGCGAGCACCCGGACGTGCGCAGCCAGACGGCGCAGCAAGCGCTCGCGGACCTGATCGGCCCGAAGTACACGTTGCGCTTCCTGCGCAGCCAGCCAGACAACTGGCACACGATCGCCGTCGCTGATGCGGTCGACGCGACGGCCCTGGAGCCGCCCGGCCGGCTGGTACGGCGGCTGCTGCACCGAGCGCACGGCAAGGTCGGCAACGTGTGGCGGGAGGGGCTCATCGATGCCCGGCGGGAGCGCTGCGGCAGCCAGCTCACCAAGCGCGATGCCCGGGCCGCGGTGGAGGACGCGGCACGCCAGCCGCACGTGCTCGACGCTCCTCTCATGGCGCTGCCCCGTCATGCGATCGCCGGAGTACTTCGGGACGCCGCGGCGTCGGCGGACGCCCCTGGGTGATCGCCTCCGGGCGGCATGGCCTGCGGCGGCGCCTTCACGATGCGCTGCGGCCGGAACGCGCACCGGGAACGGGTTTCGCGGCACGCCGTCGGGCGTGCGGCCGGTACGGTGACACGGTCGGATCCCCGGTGGCCCAGAACCGCCAGGCCACGTCGGCGCCGCGGCTCACCCCCACCCGGGGACCTTGGCTGACTCCATGGCCGGCGGCCTTGTCCCCCGGGGCCGCGGGACTGACCCGCAGCGCTGACGCCGCGTCGCACACGTCGGCTCCGTCCAGCGACCGGCCGATGCCGAGCGCCTGGCACAGCCTGGCTGGGCCGCGTGCTAGGTCGCGCTCGCGGCCGGCGGCCGGGCGCCGGGCGGCCGCCAGGGACAAACCCGTGATCACGCGCCCGGCTCGCAGCAGCACCGCCGAGGCCTCGCCCTCAGGCTGGCAGACCAGGTTCACGCAGAAGTGCATGCCGTAGGTGAAGTAGACGTAGGCGTGCCCCGGCGGGCCGTACATCACCGCGTTACGGGCGGTCCGGCCGTGGAAGGCATGCGAGGCGGGATCGGCCTCGCCGGCGTACGCCTCGACCTCGGCCAGCACGACCGCGACCAGTCCCTCGTCGGTGTCATGCGTGATCACGCAGCCCAGCAGGTCGGGTGCGACCTGTAGGGCGGGGCGGGCGAAAAAGCCCCTCGGCAGCACCTCCGCGCCAGCCAGCCGTGATCGTGGCGACGTGACCGCGCTGTGCACCGAAAGAGTTCCACGATCAGGGTGGCGGGGGTGATCTGGGCGCCCTAGATCATCGGGCTCGGGATCAGGGGGATCGGGGTGGATGGAGCGGTCGCGGCCGGATGTCATGCGGTGCCTGTCGCGGGGCCCGTCAGCCCGCAGCCCAGCCGGCCTGCTCATCGACGGCCGCCCGCAGCTGGGTCAGCTGCTCGGCCACCCGGGCGGGGGCGGTGCCGCCCGGGCTCCGCCGGGCGGCGAGCGCGCCAGGCACCGTCAGCACCTCGCGCACGTCCGGGGTCAGCTGCGGCGAGACCCGGGCCAGGTCGGCGTCGCTGACATCGGCCAGCTCGCACTCGTGCACCTGGCACCAGACCACGAGATGCCCGACCACCTCGTGCGCCTCGCGGAACGGCACCCCCCGCCGGACCAGTAGCTCAGCCAGGTCGGTGGCCAGCGCGTAACCCGCGGCGGCGCCCGCGGCGATCCGCTCCGAGTTGAGGCGGAGGGTGGCGACGAGCCCGGCCATGGCCGGCAGCACCAGCAGCAGCGTGTCCACCGCGTCGAACACCGGCTCCTTGTCCTCCTGCAGGTCGCGGTCGTAAGCCAGCGGCAGGCCCTTGAGCGTGGTCAGCAGCCCGGTCAGCCCCCCGATGAGCCGGCCCGCCTTGCCGCGGGCCAGCTCGGCCACGTCCGGGTTCTTCTTCTGCGGCATGATCGACGATCCGGTCGCGTAGGCGTCGTCGATCTCGGCCCAGCCGAACTCGTGCGACGACCACAGCACGATCTCCTCGCCGAGCCGGGACAGGTGCACGCCGAGCAGCGCCGCCGCGAAGCAGAACTCGGCGGCGAAGTCCCGGTCGCTGACTGCGTCGATCGAGTTGCCGAACGCGGAGGTGAAGCCCAGCTCGGCGGCGACCGCCTCCGGGTCGAGCGGCAGCGAGGATCCGGCCAGCGCGCCGGCACCCAGCGGGGACACCGCCGCCCGGCGATCCCAGTCCCGGAGCCTGCCCGCGTCGCGGGCGAGAGCCTGGACGTGCGCGAGCAGCTGGTGCGCCAGCAGCACCGGCTGAGCGTGCTGCAGGTGCGTCATCCCCGGCGCAGGCGTGCCCAGGTGCCGTTCCGCCTGGTCCATGAGCGCGCTCTCGAGCTCGGCCAGCCGCGACACCACCAGCCGCGCGTGGTCGCGCAGGTAGAGCCGCAGGTCGGTGGCGACCTGGTCGTTGCGGCTGCGGCCGGCCCGGAGCTTGCCGCCCAGCGATCCGGCCCGCTCGAGCAGGCCCCGCTCCAGCGCCGTGTGCACGTCCTCGTCGGTGGCCTCCGGGCGGAACCTGCCGGCCCGGCACGCCTCGCCGAGATCGTCGAGGGCGGCCAGCAGCCGGGCCAGCTCCGCGTCGTCGAGCAGCCGGGCCTTGTGCAGGACGCGGGCATGGGCGCGGGATGCGAGCAGGTCGTAGGGCGCGAGCCGCCAGTCGAACTGCACGCTGACCGACAGCCGGGCCAGGGCCTCGGCCGGGCCGGACTCGAACCGTCCGCCCCACAGCCGTATCGGCGGCGTGCCCCCGTCCTCGGCCACGGTCCTCCTCTCGGGTCAGTGATCGCGCGGATATCGTCCGGCAGCCATGCTAGACCCGCCACGATCATGGAAGAGCCGGGCTTGGACCGGTTCAGAGAGCCGCGGCCGGGGCGGGCCCGGCGAGGCGCCGAACTTCGAGATCTTGGACAGAATGGGCTGCCCCAACGACCGTTCGCGTCCAAGATCTTCAGCCGGCGACCTTCCTGTCCCGGTCCGCCGCGATCTTGCTGGGCAGGCCGAACAGCTCCACGAAGCCCCTGGCCAGCGCCTGGTCGAACATGTCGCCGGTGTCGTAGGTGGCTAGCGAGTAGTCGTACAGCGCCGCCGGGCTGCGGCGCCCCGTCACCACAGCCCGGCCGCCGTGCAGCCGGAGCCTGACGTCCCCGGTCACGTGCCGCGAGGCCTCGGCCATGAACGCCTCCAGGGAGCGGCGCAGCGGCGAGAACCACAGCCCGTCGTAGACGAGCTCGGTCCAGCGCTGCTCGGCCTGCCGCTTGAACCGGGCCAGGTCCCGCTCCAGGCACACGCTCTCGAGCTCGGAATGCGCGGCGATCAGCGCGATGGCGGCGGGGGCCTCGTAAATCTCCCGGCTCTTGATCCCGACGAGCCGGTCCTCGACCATGTCGATCCGGCCGACGCCCTGAGCCCCGGCGAGCGCGTTCAGCTCCGTGATGATCTGCAGCGGGTCCAGCGGCCGCGCGTCGAGGGCCTCCGGGATCCCGTCCGCGAACGAGATCGTGACCTCAACCGGGTCCCGCGCCTCCGCCGGATCGCTGGTGTAACCCCAGACGTCGTCGTGCGGCGCCTCCCAGATGTCCTCCAGGTGCCCGGTCTCGCAGCTGCGGCCCCACAGGTTCTGGTCGATCGAGTACGGCGAGCGCGACGTGACGCTGATCGGCAGCTCCTTCTCGACCGGAGCCAGCACCGACACCTCCGGGGCGAGGCTGGCCAGGCCCACCTCGAAGCGCACCTGGTCGTTGCCCTTGCCGGTGCAGCCATGGGCCACCAGGGACGCACCGCTCTCGCGCGCCACCCGGGCCAGGTGCTTCACGATCAGTGGCCGGGACAGCGCGGACACCAGCGGGTACCGGTCCATGTACAGCGCGTTGGCCCGCAGCGCGGGCATGCAGTACTCGGCCGCGAACTCGGCCCGCACGTCGGCTACCTCGGCGTCCGCCGCGCCGCAGGCCAGCGCCCGCTTGCGGATCGTGTCCAGGTCCTCGCCGCCCTGGCCGACGTCCACCGCCAGGGCGATGACCTCTGCGCCGGTCTGCTCGGCGATCCACCCGATGGCCACAGACGTGTCCAGGCCGCCCGAGTAGGCGAGGACTATGCGTTCTGTCATGTATTCCTCCTCAGCGTCCCCGTAGGCCCGGGGATATCTTGATCACGAGGCGCCAGCCTGGTGCCCGCGTTTTCCGCTCGCCTCCAGGGCGCTCCCTTCGGCTCGCTCACCGCGCCGGTCCGCGAGCCGCAGCAGCGCGCGGGCCAGGTCCGCCCCGCCGGCCGGGTCCCGCGCGATGACCAGGACGGTGTCATCCCCGGCCACCGTGCCGAGGATGGACGGCCAGGCCGAGTGATCGATGACGGAGGCCAGGAACTGTGCGGCCCCGGCCGGGGTACGCAGCACCACCAGGTTGGCGCTCGCCTCGGCCGTGACCAGCAGCTCGGCGGTGACCCGCGCCAGCCTGGCCGGCGGCTCGACGCCCGGGTCCGCCGCGGGACCGGGCGCCGCGCCCGCTCCCGGCGCCGCGTCGGCCGCCTCGGCCAGGCCTCCCGGCATCGAGCCGGGCCCGCCCGCCTCGCCTGGCAGCGCATACACCAGCGCGCCGTCCAGGCCGCGCAGCCGTACCGCGCCCAGCTCCTCCAGGTCACGGGAGAGCGTCGCCTGGGTGACCCGCACGCCGCGCTGGGCCAGCCGCTCGTTGAGCTCCTCCTGGGACCGGACCGGCGGGTCGGCGTGAGCCAGGATCGCGGCGATCTGGGCGTGCCGGGCTGTCTTGGTCGCCGGGCTAGCGGCGGTCACGGTGCTCCCAACCTCAGTGCCTGCTTCAACTAGGGGCCCGCCTTGACGACGCGGCTCGCTGCAGCAGCCAGGCCAGCAGCGCCTTCTGGGCGTGCAGCCGGTTCTCGGCCTGATCCCAGACCGCGCTGGCGGGCCCGTCCAGGACCTCCGCGCTGATCTCGGTGCCGCGGTGGGCCGGCAGGCAGGTGGCGGCGATCGCGTGGCGCACATTCGGCCAGGACCGGGTCGAGGCCATGGCCGCGGTCAGCCCGGTGCCCGTGATCAACGCGCTCACCGACGCGTTCCACCCCTGCCAGGTCCTCGCCGACCTGCAGACGGTCCGGGCCGCTCACGGAAAACTGGCCGGGCTGACCCTGACCTTCCTGGGCGACGGCTCGAGCAACATGGCGCATTCCTACCTGCTCGGCGGGGCGACCGCCGGGATGCGGGTACGGGTCGGCTCACCGGCGGGGCGGGCGGCCCGGACCGTCTGCAGGTCGGCGAGGACCTGGCAGGGGTGGAAACTGTCGGTGAGCGCGTTGATCACGGGCACCGGGCTGACCTTAGCCATGGCCTCGATCCGGTCCTGGCCGAACGTGCGCCACGCGATGGCCGCGACCTGCCGGCCGAGCACGCGGGTGGCATCCTCCACCGTCTCGCCGCGGCCGAAGTGCGTGGCCTGGGCGTCGATGACCAGCGGCTGGCCGCCGAGCTCGGCGATGCCGACGGCGAACGACACCCGCGTCCGCAGCGACGGCTTGTCGAACAGGACGGCGACCGTGCGGGGGCCCTCCAGCGGCCGGTAGCCGAACCTGTCCGCCTTCATCGCGTCCGCGAGGTCGAGCACCTCCGCCTGCTCGGCCGGGGACAGGTCGTCGTCGCGGAGGAAGTGCCGGGGGCGGCGGCCGGCGGGCGGGCCTCCGCCCGGCCCATCCATCGAGCGGCCGTTCATGACGTCACACCCCCTGCCCGGCCAGCACGCTGGCCGACGACAGGATTTCGGGCAGCGCCCCGGTGAACGAGTCGGCCTGCGCGGCGGTGAGCACCAGCGGCGGCGCCAGCCTGATCGCGTCCGGCTGGACCGCGTTGACCAGGAAGCCGGCCCGCCGCGCCGCGGCCTCCACCGCGGCCGCCGCGGGCGCGGCGAGCCCGATCGCGCGCCAGAGCCCGGTGCCGCGGACCCCCGCGACCAGGGGATGCTCGATGGCCTCGATCCCGGCGGCCAGCCGGTCGCCGACGCTGGTGGCGTTGCTGAGCAGCCCCTCGCGCTCGATCGTGTCGAGCACGGCGAGCGCGGCCGCGCAGGCGACAGGGTTGCCGCCGAAGGTGCTGCCGTGATCGCCCTTGCCCAGCACGGAACCGCAGCCGCCGATGCCGACGCAGGCGCCGATGGGCAGGCCTCCGCCGAGCCCCTTCGCCAGCGTGATGACGTCGGGAATGATGCCCTCGCGCTGGTGCGCGAACCATGCGCCGGTGCGCCCCACCCCGCTCTGGATCTCGTCCAGCACGAGCAGCGCCCCGGCACTGTCGCAGGCCGCCCGCGCGGCGCGCAGGTAGCCGTCCGGGGCGGGCACGACGCCGCCCTCCCCCAGGCAGGGCTCCAGGAAGACGGCGGCACAGTCGGGGCCGACCGCCGCGGCCAGCGCGCTCGCGTCGCCGTACGGGACAAACCGGACGTCAAGCCCGAACGGCCCGAACGGATCGCGGATCGAGCTCTTTCCGGTCAGGCTGAGCGCCCCCATGGTCCGCCCGTGGAAGGAGTGCTCGGCCGCGACGAAGACCTGCCGGGCCGCGCCCTGGCGGCGCCGGACCAGCTTGACCGCCGCCTCGTTGGCCTCGGTCCCCGAGTTGGCGAAGAACACCCGCCCGTCGACTCCGAGCAGCCCGATGATCCGCTCCGCCAGCACGACCTGCGGCTCGTGCAGGTACAGGTTCGAGGTGTGCACCAGGCGCCCCGCCTGCTCGGTTATGGCCGCGACGATCCTGGGGTGCGCGTGTCCCAGCGCGCTGACCGCGATGCCGCCCACCAGGTCCAGGTAGGAGTTCCCGTCCAGGTCCCAGACCACGCACCCGCTGCCGCGCGCCAGCGCGAGCGGCGGCATTCCGTAAGTCAGCATGACGGCCTCGGCGTACCGGTCCTGCAGCTCATCCGTCGTGACCATGTGGCCTCCAGCCGTGGTCGGGTGCCCGGGTCACGGCAGCCTCGCTCATGACCCTGCTCCGGCCGGCACCACCATGGTGCCGATCCCCGAGTCGGTGAAAATCTCCAGCAGGATGGCGTGCGGCAGCCGCCCGTCCAGCACGTGCGCCCGCGGCACGCCGCCGCGAACGGCGGTCAGGCAGGCTTCCATCTTCGGGATCATCCCGTCGCTGAGGCCGGGCATCATGGCGGCCAGCCCGGCGGCGTCCAGCTGGCTGATCACCTCGCCCGGGCGGTCGGCCGCCGGGTCCGAGCTCGCAGGACCGCCGGCGCTGCTGCCCGGCCAGTCCGCGTACAGGCCAGCCACGTCGGTCAGCAGGACCAGCTTCGCGGCGCCCAGCGCGACGGCGATCGCGGCGGCCGCGGTGTCGGCGTTCACGTTGAAGACCTCGCCCGCCCCGCCTCGCGCCACGCTCGATATGACGGGAATGCGGCCGTCCGCGATCAGGGTCCGGACCGCGCCGGGATCGACGGAGTGGATCTCGCCGACCTGGCCGATGTCCACCGGAGCACCGTCCACGGTGGCCAGCGCGCGGGTCGCCGTGAGCAGGTTGGCGTCCTCGCCAGACATCCCGAGAGCGAACGGGCCGTGCCGGTTGATCTGGCCGACCACGTCCCGGTTCACCTGGCCGGTGAGGACCATCCTGACCACGTCCATCGTCTCCGGCGTGGTGACCAGGAACACCACGTCCTGCGCGAAGGCGAAGCAGAGTGCCTCATCGGCCATGGCATGCCCGCCGAATTTGATCACGACAGTCTCGCCGTGGAACTGCTCCAGCCAGGGCAGGGCCTCGATCAGCGTCGCCGCCTTGACCAGCGCCCCGGCCTTCGCCTCCGCGGTCATCTGGGCCGGCCGGGCCGCCGGTCCGCCGCCTGCCCCCCGCCCAGCCTCTCCCGCCGGGCCAGTCCCTGCCGGTCCGGCCTCGGGGCTTGTCATCGCCGTCACGTCGAGTAGGCCGAGTTCTCGTGCACGTACGCCGCGGTCAGGTCGGTGGTGCGGATCGTGGCCGAGTGCGGGCCCGCAGCGAGGTCGACGGTTATGGTCACGTCCCGGGGCCTCAGGTCGACGCGGGACCTGTCCTCGGCCGCCGACCCGTTCCGGCAGACCCAGATCCCGTTGATCGCCACGTTGAGCCGGTCGGGCTCGAAGGTAGCGTCCGTGGTCCCCACGGCGGCCAGGACGCGGCCCCAGTTCGGATCCTCGCCTCCGATGGCGCACTTGAGCAGGCTGCACCGGGCCACGGCCCGCCCGACGGCCACCGCGTCGCTCTCACTCGCCGCGCCGGTCACCTCGATGTCGATGGCCTTGCCCGCGCCCTCGGCATCCAGTTGCAGCTGCCGGGCCAGGTCCGCGCAGCCCTGCGTCAGCAGCGCGGCGAACTTTTCCGGGTCGGGCCTGACGCCGGCCGCCCCGCTGGCGAGCAGCAGCACCGTGTCGTTGGTCGACATGCACCCGTCGGTGTCCAGCCGCTCGAACGTTGTGGCCACGGCCCCGCGCAGCGCGGCGTCGAGCCCCGCCGCGCCCAGCTCCGCGTCGGTGGTGAGCACCGCGAGCATCGTGGCCAGCGCCGGGGCGAGCATGGCGGCGCCCTTGGCCATGCCGCCGATCTCGTACCCGGGTCCCGGCACCCGGCACATCTTCGACACCGTGTCGGTGGTCCTGATCGCGTCCGCCGCCGCCGATCCGCCGCCGGTCCACGCCGTCGCCGCCCGCGATCTCCCCGGCGGACACCGACAGCACCGTGGCCAGCCGCTCGGCGGTGTGATGGGTGTCGCCAAATCCGGCCGGGCCGGTGCACGCGTTCGCGCCGCCCGAGTTGAGCACCACGGCCCGCACCCGCCCGCCCTTGATGACCTGCTCGGTCCAGAGCACCGGAGCGGCCTTGACCCGGTTGGCGGTGAATACCCCGGCCGCCGCGTGGGACGGGCCGTCGTTGATGACCACCGCCACGTCCGGCTGCCCGGACTCCTTGATCCCGGCGGTGACGCCGGCCGCCCGGAATCCGGCCGGCGCGGTGACGCTCATAGTGTCTCCCCCGCTCGCCTCCGGGGCGCCTGGAGGCCCCGCCTTCCCTCGTCGCTCGTTCCTGGCTCCTCAGTCCAGGCGGCGCCGCGCCCCTTTGGCTCGCGGTTCATGGCGCGACCCCGCAGGCGGTGAGGCCGGCCGTCTCCGGCAGGCCGAGCATGAGGTTGGCGTTCTGGATGGCCTGGCCGGCGGCGCCCTTTCCGAGGTTGTCGATGGCCGCCGCCGCGGTAGCCCGGCCGGTCCGGGCGTCGGCTGCGGCCTGCAGGTGCACGCCGTTCGACCCCGCGACCGCGGCCGTGGTCGGCCAGCGCCCGTCCGGGAGCACGCAGACGAAAGGCTCGCCGGCGTAGGCCTCGGCGAGAGCCGCGCGCAGCTGGGCGCCTGCCCCGCTTCCCGGTCTCAGCCGTGCCGTGCAGGTCGCGAGTATCCCCCGTGGCATGGGCGCCAGCAGCGGGGTGAACGAGACCGTATAGTCCTGCTCTGCTGCCTCGCCGAGCGCTTGCTCGATCTCCGGAGTGTGCCGGTGCGCCCCGGCTGCCTGGTAGGCCGAGACCGCGCCCATCACCTCGCTGCCGAGCAGATCCGGCCGGGGGGAGCGTCCGGCGCCTGAGGTGCCGGACGCGGCCACGATCACCACGTCGTCCGGCTCGATGAGGCCCGCTGTGGCCAGCGGCGCGAGCGCGACGATGGCCGCCGTCGCGTAGCAGCCGGGGACGGCGACCCGCCCAGCGGCCCGGATCCGCTCCCGCGCTCCCGGCAGCTCTGGCAGGCCCGTGGCCCAGCGGCCCGCGTGGGGTACCTGGTAGTGCCTGGTCCAGGCCCCGGCGTCGGCCAGCCTGAAGTCAGGTCCCAGGTCGACAATCTTGATGCCCCGGCCGAGTTCGCCGGCCAGCCGCGCGGACTGCCCTGCGGGCAGGGCGAGAAAGGCCAGGTCGCAACCGGAGGTAACCAGCGCGTCAGCGGCATCGAACGTGCGGGCCGCCAGCGACGGCAGGCCGGCCAGGTGAGGATGGAGCTCAGCGATGGGCCGGCCCGCGTTGCTCTCGGCGGTGACCGGGCCGAGCTCCAGGTCGGGGTGCCCGGCGAGCAGCCGGAGCAGCTCACCGCCTGCGTAACCGCTGGCGCCCGCCACCGCCACCCGCGCACCCATCGACCCACCGACCCTTTGCCCGCCTGCCCGGGGCCAGGCTCCGGCTCCGGCCCTGCCCCTCCCGTCGAATTATTATGCAGTTAGATGAGTGATTATGCAAGCCTAAGTGTCTTTCCGCCACCTGAATCGGGGAGTCGGCCTGGGCACGGCGCGTGACTGCGGGCATGATGAGGGCTGTTAGCAGCTGGCGGGCAGAGGGTAAGCCGAACAGCGCGGGAGTGAGCTTGACAACGCTGGCGTGGCACCTGCTGGCGCGTCGCGGAGTCGCGCGATGCCGCGCGGGTGTCGGCGGCTGCCGGTACCGTTCGCATATGCCCTGGCGTCAGCGAGGCTTCCAGATGAGCAAGGTCCAGCTCGGCGCCGGTTGCGCGCGGCACGCTCTGGCCGCTGCGTCGCGGGCGTTCGACTGCTACGCGGCGTCGGATGTGCGCCGCGTCGCGTTCGCTGCGCTAGTGCTGGCGCTCACCGCCGGCTGCGGCACGCACAGCTCTCCGGCCGCAATCCAGGCGGGCGCGCCGACATCCGGGACGCCGTGCGGGATGACGCGCACCGCGGCCAACGTCCCGGTGAATATCCAGGTCGCGCGCGGCCAGGTCTCCTGCGCCACCGCGCTCACCGTCGAGCGCGCCTACGCCAGGGCGGTCAGCGCGGGCCAGGCCCCGGGCAACGGCGGCGGCGGGCCGGTCCGCATACAGGGCTGGACCTGCCAGGGATTCGCGACCCCCGTGGTGCTCAAGACCGGGCAGGCGTCCAAGTGCGTTCAGGGCAGCGACGAGATCCTCGCGATCCTTCCCGCGCCGGCCTAGCCGGGACGCTGCGGACGTCTGCGCCGCCGCGGTCAGGACCCGCCGCGTAGCACCGCACCGGTCCGCCGGGCCGCCTCCGCGACCGCCGCGTCGCGGGCGGCGCTGACCTCGTCGGCCGTCAGCGTCCGGTCGGGGGCCCGGAACCGCAGCGCGTACGCCAGCGACTTGCGCCCCTCGCCCGCCTGCTCCCCGGTGTAGACGTCGAACAGGCGCACGTCCTCCAGCAACAGGCCGGCGCCCGCGGCCGCCACTCCGGAGGCGAGCGCCGCCTCGACATCCGCGGCCGGCACCGCATCGGGCACGATAAGCGCCACGTCCTGCGTCGCCACCGGATAGGCGGACACCACCGGAGCCTGAACCGGGCCGCGCCCCGCGGCCGCCGTCTCGATTACGGACAGGTCGAGTTCCGCGGCGCATGTCCGGGGCGGCAGCCCGAAGGCCTGCACCACCCGCGGGTGCAGCTCGCCGGCGTACCCCGCCAGCCCCCACCCACCTCCTCTTCCCCCTTCACTGCCCTCTCCGGCGTCCACGAACAGCGCCGCGCACCGGCCAGGATGCCAGGGCTCCTGCTGCTCGCCGCGCTCCCGGAACGGCACCCGGCTGACCCGGATCACCTCCCGGGCCGCCTCGATCGCGTCCTGGAAGCAGGCCGCGCGGCCCGGACCCCACCAGCCGGACAGCTCGCGTTCGCCCGCGAGCACCACCCCTAGGTGCAGCGGCTGGTCCGGCAGCGCGGCCTGCAGCGTCGCCAGCTCGGCGGCCGTGGGTGCTCGGTCCACCCGCAGGATCGGCGCGGCCGGCTGGCCCTCGGGCCGGGACAGGAAGACCAGGCCCAGCTCGAACAGGGCGACGTCGGCGAAGCCGCGCCCCAGGTTGCGGGCCAGCACCCCCAGCAGCCCCGGCACGAGGGTAGTCCGCAGCAGCGGCTCCTCCTCGCTGATCGGGTTGGCGAGGCGGACGGCGTTCCGGCGCGGGTCGTCGGGGCGCAGCTGCATCCGGTCGGCGTCCGCGGCCGAGCCGAACGGGGTGCTGAGCACCTCCACGTACCCGGCGCCGGCCAGGGCACGGCCGATCGTCCGGCGCATCCGCTGCCGGGCGGTGAGCCCGCGCCCGGCCGTGGCGCGCGGCATCCGCACCGGTATGTTCTCGAAGCCCTCGAGGCGGATGACCTCCTCGGCCAGGTCGCTCGGGTCGGTAAGGTCGGGCCGCCAGGACGGCGGCCGGACCAGGAGCGGCTGTCCCGTGTGCTCATGCCGCGCGTGCTCAGGGGCCGCGTGTTCGGGCGCGTGCCCGGCCCCCGAGCCGAGGTCCCGGCTGACCTCGCAGCCGACCTGGCGCAGCCGGGCGATCACGGTGTCCCGGCCGTAGACCATCCCAGCCACCTGGTCCGGGTAGTCGGCGGCCATCGTGATCCAGACCGGCGGCACCTCGACCCACGCGTGCGTGCAGCCCTCCTGGACGCTCCCCCCGGCGAGCCGGGCCAGCAGCGAGGCCGCCCTCGCCGACGCGCGCAACGGCAGGTCCCGGTCCACTCCCCGCTCGAACCTGGCCGACGCCTCGGAGAACAGCCGGTGCCGGCGGCTCATCCGGGCCGTGCCCGGCGCGGAGAAGTGAGCCGCCTCGATGACCAGGTGGCGCGTGTCCTTGGTGATCTCGGTCGCCAGGCCGCCCATGGTGCCGGCCATCGAGATGGGGCCGGAGGAGTCGGTGATCAGGATGTCGTCGGGATCGAGCTCCCGGACTACGTGATCGAGGGTCTCGAGCCGCTCGCCCGGACGCGCCCGCCGGACCACGATCGGCCCGGACAGCCGCGCCCGGTCGAACGCATGCAGCGGCTGGCCGAGCTCCAGCATCAGGTAGTTGGTGATGTCCACGGCCAGCGACACGGCGCGGATCCCGGCGCGGGCCAGCCGGACCCGCATCCGCAGCGGCGTCGGCCGTGTCACCTGCACTCCGTGCACCTCGCGCAGCACGAACCGGTCGCAGGCGGTCGGGTCCCCGATGCTGGCCGGGTACACCTCGGCGGACACCTGGCTGACGTCGGGCGGTAGCCCCACGTCGGCGGGGTCGGTGAACTCCACGGCGAACGCGATGGCGAGCTCCCGCGCCACGCCCCGGATCGACAGCGCGAAGCCCTTGTCCGGCGTCACGTTGATGTCAAGCACATGATCGCGCAGGCCCGCGTACTCCACGAAGTCGGCGCCGAGCGGCGCGTCGGGCGCCAGCACCAGGATCCCGGAATGATCGTCCCCGATCCCGAGCTCGGCCGCCGAGCAGATCATGCCCTCGGACATCCGCCCGTAGGCCTGCCGGGCACCGATCTCGACGCCGCCGGGCAGTACCGAGCCGGGCAGCGCCAGCGGAACCCGGTCCCCGGCGCTGAAGTTCACCGCGCCGCAGATCACGTGCTGCTCGCGGGTACCGGTGTTCACCGCGCAGTAACGTACCGGCTTACGGAACCCGGTCAGGTCCTCGATCGCGGTCACCTCGGCCACCACGATGCCGGCGGCCTCGTGCCCGACCTGCTCGACGGTCTCGACCTCCAGGCCGGCCGCGGTGAGCCGCCGCGCCACCTCGGCGGCGTCGGCGCCGGGCCCGACGGTCGCGTACTCGAGCAGCCATGACAGCGGAACCCGCATCACGCCTCTATTCCGAACGCCCGGCTGAACCGCACGTCGCCCTCGACGGTGTCCCTGATGTCGGTCACCCCGTGCCGGATCATCAGGGTTCGCTCGATCCCCAGCCCGAACGCGAATCCGCTGTACCGGTCCGGGTCGACCCCGCAGGCCACCAGCACCCGCGGGTTGACCATCCCGGCGCCCGCGATCTCGATCCAGCCCTGGGACCGGCAGACC
>WNFN01190565.1_pt1 | contig 16932 bp, 14 predicted proteins | sample 5400161 | NCBI WGS metagenome assembly WNFN01 (sample SAMN13153353, study PRJNA577476) | soil metagenome | isolation source: 80 cm saprolite on Douglas fir-dominated hillslope | place: USA:California | collected 2013-09-17
CACAAAGCGCGGCTCACCGAGCGGATTCGTGGCATGCGGATAAGTAGCAAAGTAATGGTCAAAAGAAACGTTTTCCTGGAAGATCACGACGACGTGCTTGATGGGGGTGGAAGTCTTGTGCTCTTTCTCGTCAGCGCCATAGGCAAAGCTGACCGAGCACAGCAAGAGGGAGAAGGCAGCCGCAATGACCCTGGTGAGCGGCGCCGTAAATTTCGAATGGAGCAACATTAACTCCTCCTTCGCGGATTAAAGTTCTTATCGCGAGGAATGTAAGCGAGCAATGTTGAAGCAGCGTGTGCAGCATGTTAAGAATTCTTGAATCTTGCGTGCACATGTACAGCCTGTACCCACTTCGGATTTCACACTCCTTTAACATTCGTTGTGTACTCTGGCTAACACTATGGGTTGGATCACCAGAGGACCGCTGGATGGCGAAGCACAAAGACATAGGCAATCTGCTGTCGAGCCGGAGATGAGCGTTGGTCAAAAGATCTTTGTGGTTGAAGATGATCTGGACATTGCCCGCCTGGTCCGCCACAATCTTGAAGCCGCAGGATTTCGCGTGCGCAGTTATGCCGGGACTGCCAATGTGCTTTCCGATGCGCAAAAAGAACGCCCTTCCCTGCTGCTCCTGGACATCATGGTGCCCGGCGGAGACGGCCTGGACCTTTGCCGGCAACTGCGGCAGTCCGGCGCACCCCTGGCTGCAACTCCCATTGTTTTCCTGACGGCAAAGACCGCGGAAGCTGACCGCATCCTGGGACTTGAGACCGGAGCCGACGATTACATCACCAAGCCCTTCAGTCCGCGCGAATTGCTGGCGCGGATCAAGGCCGTGTTGCGGCGCTGCGAATGGCCTCTGGCGCCCGCTTCCCTCACCGCAGGAGACTTGGAAATCGATGCCGCCGCCATGACGCTGAGCGTGCGCGGCGACGCGGTGACCACCACTGCCACCGAGTTCCGATTGCTGCACTATTTGGCCCAGCACTCTGGACGCGTTTTTACGCGCGACCAGATTCTTGACGCCGTCTGGAAGGAAACCACTTTCGTCAGCCCGCGTTCGGTGGATGTGTACGTGCGCAAATTGCGGGAGAAAATTGAGCATGATCCGGAACGGCCTCGATACTTGAAAACGGTCCGCGGCACGGGATATCGCTTCGAAGTGCCGAAGTGAACGCGTAGGAGAAGTCATTGTGGCGAAATCCTTAAACTCGAACGGGCCATGCCCGGCTTCACAGCACTTTTACTTTTCTTTAACCGGCCATTCACATGGAAGAGCTATAGATTTGTGCGTCGATTGCAGCAGTCGTCGATCGCAACGCAAGGCTCACAACAATTCAACGACCGCAACGTTTGAAATCGTGGTCGCGCCCGGCGCGCCGCCACGTGGAGTTGGCACTCAATGGCAACTGTAAGTTCCCCGGCGCTCGTCGTCGTAAAGCAAACTTCCGCCAAACCGGACTTGGTGGACCTGACCCGGCAAGCATGTGTGGTGGCTAAGGACGCCGTGTCCCACGCCCTGGATGGACTGGTCAACGGCTCATCGGCTGCGCTGCAAGCGGTCAGGTATTGCGAAGAGAAGCTGGATGACCTGGACCGCGAACTGGATGAGCGGCTGGCCAACACCATCACTGAGCTTGCTCCGCCCCAGGCGCGCGAGTTGCTGGCCTGCATGAAACTGATGCTTGACCTGGAACGCGTGGGCGATTTGGTGGCCAGCTTCGCCGAGCGCGCGGCCATCGTGCGCAACCGCATCGAGATGGAGGACGTTGAACAGCTCACCCGGATGGCCTGCCTGGTGGAAAACATGCTCACCCAGATTGGGAGCGCGTTCATCGCCCGCGACGTGGACCAGGCCATCCGCGTGATTCGCACCGATTCGGAAATTGACCGCCTGCGTAATTTGCTTCTGCTGCGCCACACGGAAAATGCCGAAGGCCTCAAAGGGCCGGAGAGCCTGCACGTGCTCTCCATGGCCAATGCGCTGGAGAAGCAAGTTGGTCCGCGTTAAAGACAAGCCTGTGGAGCAGTTGTTCCTGGACTGGCTGGCACGGCAGCATTCTGCAAAGTAAAGACGAGGGTCCTATTCCCGCCTATTTGCGTTTATCTTTATCCTTGGCCGCGACCGGAACCGGCGACTTGCGCATGGGGATGATCGCGCCCAGGCTGGGATCGGCATGCGCATGGCTGGCGCGAAAAGCAACTTCCTGCTGCACGAAGCGGACAAATTCCTGCATCTGCCGGTTCATCTCCTCCATGCGCTCACGCATCTGCAAAATGATGGCCATGCCGGCGATGTTTACGCCCAGATCCCGTGCGAGGTTCAGGATGAACTCCAGCCGCTGCAAATCTTCTTCGGTGTAAAGACGCGTGTTGCCGTCGGTACGAGAAGGCTTCAACAGGCCTTCGCGCTCGTACATGCGCAGCGTCTGCGGGTGTATGCCGTACATCTCCGCCACCGCGGAGATCATGTACGCGCCTTTGGATTTACGTTTGGCCATAGCCTAAACTTTGTCCCACAACTCCTGCCTCGGATCTTCCGGATTCAGCTTCTGCAATTCCTGCCACAACTCACGGACTTTCAAATCACGCGCTTCCGGCACCACAATTCTCACTTCCACAATCTGATCGCCGCGTTCGCCTTCTTTGCTCGCCGAAGGCACGCCTTTCTCGCGCAGGCGCAGTTTCTGTCCGCTCTGCGTTCCCGGCGGAACGCGCAACTGCGAGCGTCCGTCAATGGTCGGGACTTCAATCTTCGCCCCCAGCGCTGCTTCCATCGCAGTCACAGGAACGGTCACGTAGATGTCGTCGCTTTCGCGCCGGAATACCGGGTGCTCGCCGATGCGGAGAATGATGTAAAGATCGCCCACCGCGCCGCCATTCGCGCCGGCGTTGCCCTTACCGGCGATGCGTATGCGCTGGCCGTCGCGCGTGCCCGCTTTCACCCGCACCTCCAGCGGCTCTGTGCGTTCCACCACGCCTTCGCCGTGGCATGCGGGACAAACGTTTTGTGCCTTACCGGTGCCGCCGCAGCGCGGGCACGGTGAATTGAATTTCATGCGCCCGCTGGTCTGCGTAACCTGGCCTTTGCCGCCGCATTCCGGGCAGGTGCCGACCGCGCCTACCGCGCCTTTGCCACCGCAGTTGTTGCAGGTGTCGTGGCGCTTGATGTTCAAGCGCATCACCTTGCCGCGGACGGCATCCCAAAAAGCGACGTTGACCTGATATTCAAGGTCCGTGCCCGGCTCCGGTCCGTGCTGCATGCCCGCGCCGCCGCCGAAAATACTGGAAAATATGTCGCGGAAGCCGCCCCGGCCACCGCCGCCGGCCCCGCCTGGCTCAGAAAAATCAAATCCGCCAAAATCAAAGCGCTGGCCCTGTCCGGCTCCGCCGGGAAATCCGCTGAAACCGCTCGGGCCCGCGCCGCCGCGAGCGTAGGCATCAGCCGTGGCAGGATCGATGTTGTCAGAATAGAAACCGAGCTGATCGTAGATTTTGCGTTTCTTGGAATCGCTCAGGACATCATTGGCTTCAGAAAGTTCTTTGAACTTCTCTTCGGCTTTTTTGTCGGGATTTACGTCGGGATGATACTTGCGCGCCAGCTTGCGAAAAGCCTTACGGATATCATCCTGCGAGGCGCTCTTCTTAACGCCGAGGATGCCGTAATAGTCTTTTTGCTGAGTGGCTGCCATATCTATTCTTCACTGCCTCTGACCCTGTTATCCTGAGCGAAGCCGGGTCATGATTTCGTCTCCGCCGCCGGCGTCGCTTGCGTGGCCTGCCAGGCCACCGCCTGCCACTTGCCGTTGCGCTTCAAGAATGTTCCGGTGTTGCGAAAATAAGCGGCCTCGCGATTGCCTTTGTTTTCGCCCTCAAGCACCATCATTTGAAAGTTCACAATGACCGCGTCGTCGTAAGGATGGACGGTGATGTCCTGCGCCTGGTAGGAAACCCTTATCCCATTGGCGGCGTGGGCGCTGATACTTTTCAGGACCGCGGCTTTGTCCATCTTGATGCCGGACGAACCGGTATAAATCACATCGTCGGCAAAGAAGCTGTCCAGGACTTCCTTATCGCCGCGCGATGCGGCGGCGAGAAAGTCCCGCAGGGCCTCCAATACGGCCTTCATCGAGATGAGTTCCTGCTTGCGTCCTTGTAGCATGTGCAGTCCGGGATTGCATCATTCTACCGCCTACCGCGCAGTTTGCTCCGGCACCTTGGTTGCCTGCCAGGCCACCACCTGCCATTTGCCGTTGCGTTTCAAAAATGTTCCCGTGTTGCGAAAATACACTATTTCCTGCTGGCCGTTGTTGACGTTGTGCATCACCAGCCGGAAATTCACCACCGCGGTGTCGCCGTAAGCGTGGACGGTAAATCCGTCAGCTTCAAACGTGGCCTGCGGCTCGCTGGCGGCGCGCACGCCAATGTTCTTCAGGATCTCAGCCTTGTCCACGGTCACGCCGACGGAGCGTGTATAGATCACGTCGTCGGCAAAGAAGTCGTCGAAGACCTTCTTGTCGCCTTTGGGGACGTTGGCCAAGAAGTCTCGCACCTTCTGGGTGAGCTGCGCGGTAATGGCCGTATTTTCAGCGCTCGTGGCAATCGCGCCATGCAGCGCAGTTGCAGTTTTGTTGCCTTGGGCCAAGGCGCCGGCGGTGATTACCGGCAGAAAAGCCGCTGCCGCAAACAACCGCAGACCCCGTCGTTTCATGAATTTCATTTGCTCTCCGTTTTCCGAAAATTCTTCGGTGCAATAGGGGTCCCTCGCTTCGCTCGGGACTTCAACAACATCACGCCGTGCCAACTTCCTGAATCACATACATCGAGCCTGGTTCAGCTGCCAGCGCATCCTTTACGAACTCCTCTGCCGCCTCCAAAGTGTACAAGCCGGGCAAGGCCATTAAGCCCGCCATCTGGTTCAGTCCTTCGACCATTTTCATTACCAGATACTGTTTCACTTGGGTCACCTCATACTGATATGAAGAAGGCGGCCAGAAAGCCGCCTTCTTCCCCTGTTGGGGGCTGCTTATTTCTTTTCCTCCACGTCCACATACTCAGCGTCGATCACGCCTTCGTCTTTCTTCTGGCCGGCGCCGTCAGCGGGAGCACCGGCCTGCGGCCCAGCACCGTCTGCGCCGGGCGCGGCCCCGGGCTGGGGCTGCGCGGCCTTGTACATGGCTTCCGCCAGCTTGTGCGAAGCCTGGGTCAGCTTCTCGCGGGCCGAGTTCATGGCCGCCGCGTCCGTGCCTTCCAGGGCCTTCTTAGCGTCGGCCAGGGCGGATTCCACGTTGCCTTTCTCGTCGCTGGAGATCTTGTCGCCATGCTCTTTCAGCATCTTCTCCACGTTGTAAACGGTGCTGTCGAGTTGGTTGTGGGCTTCGATCTCTTCGCGCTTGGCCTTGTCATCGGCCGCATGCGACTCGGCTTCCTTGGCCATGCGCTCCACTTCTTCCTTGCTCAGGCCGGAAGAAGACGTAATGGTGATCTTCTGGTCTTTGCCCGTGCCCCGATCTTTGGCCGTGACATTGAGAATACCGTTGGCATCAATATCAAAAGTCACCTCAATCTGGGGCACGCCCCGTGGGGCCAGAGGAATGCCGGTGAGGTGGAACTTGCCCAAGGTGCGGTCGTCCTTGGCTAAAGGCCGTTCGCCCTGCAGCACGTGCACTTCAACCGACGTCTGGCTGTCGGCCGCGGTGGAGAACACCTCCGTCTTGCGTGTGGGAATGGTGGTGTTACGCGGGATCATCGGCGTGGCCACGCCGCCCAGGGTTTCAATAGCCAGCGTCAGCGGAGTCACGTCGAGCAGCAGCAGGTCTTTCACGTCGCCGGCCAGCACGCCCGCCTGAATCGCAGCTCCTATGGCCACAACTTCGTCCGGGTTCACGCCCTTGTGCGGCTCTTTGCCGAACAGCTCTTTCACCAGCGCCTGGATGCGCGGCATACGCGTCTGTCCGCCTACCAGCACTACTTCATCAATCTTGCTGGCATCAATGCCGGCATCTTTGAGCGCCTGCTTGCACGGGTTGACCGATTTATGGATGATGTCTTCAATCATCTGCTCCAGCTTGGCCCGGGTCAGCTTTTTCACCTGGTGTTTGGGACCGCTGGAATCGGCGGTGATGAAGGGCAGGTTGATCTCGGTCTCCATGGTGGTGGAAAGCTCGATCTTGGCCTTCTCCGCCGCATCGCGCAGGCGCTGCAAGGCCATCTCATTGCCCTTGCTACGCAAATCCAGGCCTTCATCCTTCTTGAACTCTTCCACCAGCCACTCCACGATGCGCTGGTCGATGTTGTCACCGCCCAGGTGGGTATCGCCATTGGTGGACTTCACCTCAATCACGCCTTCGCCGACCTCCAGAACGGAGATGTCAAACGTGCCGCCGCCGAAATCATAGACGGCGATGGTCTCTTCCTTCTTCTTGTCCAGGCCGTAGGCCAGGGCCGCCGCTGTGGGCTCGTTCACGATCCGCTTCACGTCCAAGCCGGCGATTTTGCCGGCGTCTTTAGTGGCCTGGCGCTGTGCGTCATTGAAGTACGCGGGCACGGTAATCACGGCTTCCGTGACCGTCTGGCCTAGATAATCTTCCGCGGCTTTCTTCAGCTTTTGCAGAATCATGGCTGAGATCTGCGGCGGAGTGTGCTCTTTGCCCTGCGCCATCACAGCCACGTGGTCGCCGTCGCGAACCACCTTGTAGGGCACCATCTTCATTTCCTCGTTCACTTCATCAAACCGGCGCCCCATAAAACGCTTGATCGAGTACACGGTATTCTCCGGATTGGTGATGGCCTGGCGCTTGGCGACTTGCCCCACCAGCCGCTCGCCGGATTTGGTGAATGCGACGATCGATGGCGTGGTCCGGCCACCCTCTTCATTGGCGATGACTTTGGGCTCACCGCCTTCCATCACCGCTACCACCGAGTTGGTGGTGCCCAGATCGATTCCAATGATTTTTCCCATTGCAACTGCCTCCAATACTTATAAGTGCTTAAAAATAAACGAATATCACTGTAACATCAAACGTATTATATGACTTGAGTCAGTTACTGTCAATGCATTAGATGAGCCTTCCCGGAGTTCGGTTTCAAGGAAAAATCCAGGTGGTCTGCTAGCGTGCGGGTCCCGGTTATTCCTGGGGCTGCATCTGGGTCACGGCATCCACGGCCCGGCTAACCTCCGCCTTCAAGAATGCGACCTGTTCGTCAGTGCCGAGATCACCAGTGCGCGCGGCTTTTTCCAGCACAAAAGCGGCGTTGCCAGCCTCGGTTGCGTCAAACATGCCGCACATCCCTTTGAGGGTATGGGCATGAATCTCTATGCCGCGCGAGTCGCCCAAGGCGCGGGCCTTGTCCAAGCTGGCAAGAAGTTTGCTTGCCTCGCTCGGGAACATTCCCACCAGTGTAGCCAGCAACTCATGGTTGCCGCCTAAACGGCGGAGCACAGCAGTGGCATCGATGCGCAATGCTGTCTTGGCGGTGTACGGCGGCGAATCTCCATTTTGAGTGGTGGCGCCATTTTCCGCGTAGCCCATGGCTCCGGGCCTGAAGGGAGCGTTTACCGGTTGGGATCGGGTTGGGGAAGTGGAATTCCGTTGGACGACTGCGGCCAACTCGTCGCGGCCGATGGGTTTGGGAATGTAATCGTCCATTCCCGCGGCAAGACATTTTTCCCGGTCTCCGGCCATGGCATGCGCAGTCATGGCGATGATGGGCGCGCTGATGCCGGATTGTTGCTGTTGTTGGCGGATCAGTTCGGTCGCGCGAAATCCGTCCATTTCAGGCATTTGAATGTCGATGAACACCAGGTCGAAGCGCCCCCTGGCCCAGAGTTCGACCGCTTCCCGTCCATTGTTCGCGACCGTCACAGCATGGCCCAAGTTCACCAGCATTCCGATGGCGACCTTCTGGTTGAGGAGATTATCTTCGGCCAGGAGAATGCGCAACGGCCGCCACGCCAGCGGGACCGGCAAGGGCGCGTGGAAGCTGGCGAGTGGCGTCTCCTGCGGGCCAGCCGGGGCCAATGCTTTCAGGACCATGCGCAGGAGTTCCGGTTGCGAGACCGGTTTGATGGCATACTCAGAAATTCCCAGCTCCTGGCAGCGGCGGGAGTCGTCCACTTGGTCTCCCGAAGTCAGCATCATGATGGCACTGGTCGCAAATCTCTTCTCTTCGCGGACCTTTTCCAGGAACATGAATCCGTCCATGGCCGGCATATGCCGGTCAAGGATGACCAGAGGATAGGGCTGCTCCTGCTCCACGGCCTGTTGCAGCAAGACCAGCGCTGCCGGCCCGCTTTCCGCAACGGTAGGCCGCATTCCCCATCGTGTGAGCATGTCGTGAAGGATGCGGCGGTTGGTGGCGTTGTCATCCACCAGGAGAGCGCGCTTGCCACGAAGATCCACCATGGGGAGGCTGGAGCGAGTTTCCGACACGCTGGATAAGGCAAACCGCGCCGTGAAGTGGAAAGTACTGCCTTTCCCAACTTCGCTCTCCACCCAAATCCGGCCTTGCATCATCCTCACCAGCCGGGAGGAAATCGTCAGCCCCAGTCCTGTGCCGCCATAATGCCGGGTGCTGGAAGTGTCGGCCTGTTCAAAAGCCTCAAAAACCTTGGTGAGCTTGTCCGGCGGAATGCCAATGCCAGTGTCCCTGATCGAGAAGCGGAGGACGATGTTCTCTGCCTGCTGTTCTTCCAGCCCAACCGTGAGAGCTACTTCACCACGGTCGGTAAACTTGATGGCATTTCCGACCAGGCTGACAAGGATCTGGCGCAACCGTCCCGCATCGCCAAGGAGCCGCTCGGGCACAGCAGGGCTAACCTCGAACAGCAATTCGAGTCTTTTCTCGTACGCGCGAAGCGAGAGAGCCTTCATGCTCTCGGCCAGAGCGGTGTGGACGGAAAAATTACGCGCATCCAGAGCCAGCCGGCCAGCCTCAATCTTTGAGAAATCAAGAATGTCATTAATCAAGTTGAGCAGCCCGTCCGCGGAGGACCTTACCAGCGTGAGGTATTCACGCTGGGTCACAGAAAGTTCCTTGTCCAGGGCCAGCTCGGTCATGCCCAGAATACCGTTCATGGGGGTGCGGATTTCATGGCTCATGTTGGCCAGAAACTCGCTCTTGGCGCGGCTGGCGCCCTCGGCTGCGTCCCTGGCCTTGGCCATCTGCTCGTTCACGGCCCGCAACTCAGCGATCCGGCTGGCAACTTCCTCTTCCAGATGCTCGTGGTTGTTCCGCAGCTCAGCATCACGCTCCGCGATGTTCCTGAACATATGGTTGAAACTATCCACCAGCAGCCCGATCTCAGGATAGCCGCCGTGAACGTCATGCATGGCATAGCCGGTGGTTGGCGGCATGGTGCGCACGTGCCGCGCCAGCGCCAGGATCGGTCCGGAAATGGCACGTTGCAACCTGTAGCCCAGCAGGAAAGCAATCCCAAGAGAAAGGAGCAGTACCCCGAAAGCAATGATTGCGTAGCGAGTGAGGAGCGTGTTGAGCTGGGAAAGGTCGGATTCCACGAACACCGATCCCAGGAATTCTCCATTCCGATAGATCCGGTGGGTGATGCGCAGCGATTCGCTGCTAAAACTGCGGCCTTCCGGCGGCGTGCTTTCCGGAATACTGCTGGCGCTGGCGCCGGGCCGGAGGTAAGTCGCAAAAGGCTTGCCCTGGCTGTCGTAAACTCGCGCGCCAATCACGTGCGTTTCCAGCCGCAGCGCGCTCAGCGTTTGTGCAACACCTTTTGGGTTATTGGACGAAATTGCCGCCGTGCTGTTGAACCCTATGATGTTGGCTTGCAGTGAGAGTTCTTCAGCCATGCTATTTCGGAATGCAAGCGTTTGATATACGGCGAAAGCGCCACAGGCCAGCACCAGGGCCGCAGTGGTGGTCAGCATGATGATGGATATCAGCTTTCGCTTGATCGGCGTGGTCCTCCGGGTATCCATCACTGTCCCTGCTTTTCTTCGCCGGAATTCAAGATGCGTGCCAGCGCCAGCAGCTTGTCGGCCACGCGAGTGCGTCCCAGGGTGCAAAAACTGATGGATGAGCCCGCGGCGGGGAAGGGCTCTGCCGGCCACTCAACAAACTTGGCGAAGTTGAACAAATAAGCGGCTTTCACTTGATCTTCGCTGACAGATTGCGCCATGACGAGGGCCGGGCATAGCGCGAACCAGAATGCCACGATGATAGCTGTCCCTTCGATATGTCGCAATAGCCTGTTCACACAGTTCCTATCAGCCGCGGCCGGAAAGCGGCGGAGTTGGAGCGCCGGTAAATCATGTCATTTCCCAATCTAGGCCGGGCGGGATGCACGTGCGGAGTTCTGGCAGGAGACTGCAAGGTCCGGTGTCCCCGCCAATTGAATCGGCCAAATGGAGTCAGTGCTTTAGCCGCCGCAACATGCGTCTTTCGTGGGTCCGGCTGCTGGAACCCTAACGAACTAAAGAAGTATTTGGCTTTGCCGATAAACCTGACAGGCATGACTTCGGTGCTGTGGCGCCAGGAACGGCGCCGATTTAAGATTGAGAAATTGCAGAGGTAACAATGAGTTCGGACGCAGAAGTTAACCCGCTTGCCGCCGCCACCTCCGATGAGATGATCCGGACGGATTCCGTCCTGGTGGCCGAAGACTCCGCGATTGACCGCAGCATTCTTGAGTCCTCGCTGCAGCAATGGAACTTCAAGGTCACAATGACCGAAGACGGCCTCAAGGCATGGGAGGTCCTGCAACAGGAGAATGCACCGAGCTTGCTGATTCTGGATTGGATGATGCCCGGGCTCGACGGCGTTGAACTTTGCCGCCGAATCCGCAGCCGGGACACAGTTCCCTATCCTTACGTTCTTCTGCTTACAGGGCAGGACCAAAAGCAGGATGTGATCGATGGCCTCAACGCCGGCGCCGACGACTATCTGACCAAGCCTTTCGACGTCAACGAACTCAAGGCCCGGCTGAGAGCGGGGACGCGAATCCTGCGTCTGCAGAACGCGCTCATGCTCCAGGGCGAACAGTTGCGCTTCCAGGCCTCGCATGACCGCCTTACCGGCCTGTGGAACCGCGGGGCGATCCTGGAATTTTTGGAGCGGGAACTGGCCCGCGCCAAGCGGACAGCACAGCCGCTTTGCGCCCTGATGATCGATGTAGACCATTTCAAGGCAGTCAATGACACTTACGGCCACCTTGCCGGTGATGTGGTGCTGAAAGAGGTGGCCCAGCGCCTGGGCGCCAGTATCCGCAACTACGATTGGGTCGGACGGTACGGAGGCGAGGAGTTCCTGGCCATTGTTTCCAGTTCCGGCATGGGTGGCATGAACAAGTACGCCGAAAGGCTGTGCGCAAGTATTTCCTCGGAGCCGATCCACACTCCCGCGGGAGACCTTGAGGTTACGGTGAGCGTGGGCGGAGCGGTGGTCATGCCCGGCGCACAACTGAGTTGCGATGGCCTGGTGCAAGCCGCCGATGAGGCCCTCTATCGCGCTAAAAACCACGGACGAAACCGGGTTGAATTTACCGGGTTGAACAACCCAGATGGAGCAGGCGTGCACCCACTCAGCCAGGACAACCCGTCCAACTTCGGTTCGACGAGACACTGAACCGGTGCGCCTTGCACGCGGGATGAATCTGGACCTGCCCACAACTACTCCACGGTAACGGATTTGGCCAGGTTCCGGGGCTGGTCCACGTCACATCCTCTTCGTACGGCAATGTGATAGGCCAGCAGTTGCAGCGGGACCACTTCCAAAATCGGCAGCAGCAGTTCCGGCGCCTGAGGCACATACAGCACGTGGTCCACGGATTCCTTGATCTCCTCATCACCCTCAATGGCAACCGCGATGACCTTGCCTTCGCGCGCTTTCACCTCTTTTACATTGGACATGGTTTTCTCATAGCGCAGAACTGAGTTGGGATCACCGGGGTCCTTGGTGGCCACAATGACCACTGGGAGGTTCTCGTCAATCAGCGCGTTGGGACCGTGCTTCATCTCCCCGGCGGGATAGCCTTCGGCGTGAATGTAAGAGATTTCCTTCAGCTTCAGCGCGCCTTCCAGGGCAATCGGATAATGGATGCCGCGGCCGAGGAAGAGAAAATCCTGGGAGCGCGAGTACTTCTTGGCCAGGTCTTCACAGTCTTGGTCACGGGCCAGCAGCGCCTCCAACTTGGCGGGAACCTTGAGCAGTTCGTCGATGTAATGCTTGGCCTGCTGCCGGGAAGTCGCGCCCCGGACCTCACCCAGATAAAGCGCCAGCAGAAAAAGCGCCGTGAGCTGCGCGGTAAAAGCCTTGGTGGAAGCTACGCCGATCTCCGGCCCGGCGTGCGTGTAAACCGTGCCCGAGGCTTCACGGGCAATCATGGCGCACACTACGTTGCAGATAGCCAGGGTCTTGGAGCCCTTGAGTTTGGCTTCGCGCTGGGCGGCAATGGTGTCCGCGGTTTCACCCGACTGGGTAATGAGCAGTGTAAGCTCCCTGCTCGAAGTGATGGGATCGCGGTAGCGCCACTCGCTGGCGTAGTCTACTTCCACCGGCACGCGCGCCAGCCGCTCGATCATGTATTTGCCGGCCAGAGCGGCATGCCAACTGGTGCCGCAGGCGGCGATGTTGATTTTCTCCAGCTTGCGGAATTCCTCTTCCGTGATCTTCATTTCCTCCAGAAAGACCTGGCCGGTGTCCTGGGAGACGCGCCCCAGCGCGGTCTCACGGACGGCGCGCGGCTGCTCGAAGATTTCCTTGAGCATGAAATGCTTAAAGCCGCCCTTCTCCGCCATAATGGGGTCCCAGGCAATGTGCTGTACCTCGCGGACCACGGACTTGCCGTCAAAGTCCATCAGTTGCACGCCGGAAGGCGTAAGCACCGCCAGATCGCCGTCATGCAGGAAAAACAGATCGCGGGTGTGGTTGAGGATGGCGGGCACGTCCGACGCCACAAAGTATTTGTCCTTACCTAGGCCGATCACCACCGGCGGGCCGTTGCGCCCGGCCACAATCTTGTTGGGTTCTTCTTCGGAGATCACCGCCAGCGCGAACACTCCGGTAAGCTGTTTCACCGTCTTACGCACCGCTTCTTCCAGGGTCGGCCGGTGTCCGTTTGATTTGTGGAAGAAATAATTTTCCACCAGATGGGCGATGACTTCCGTGTCCGTCTCGGTGGAAAACTTGTGACCTTCTTCGATCAGCTTTTTCTTCAGCGCAACATAGTTCTCGACAATGCCATTGTGGACCACCACGATCTTTCCCGTGCAGTCGCGATGCGGGTGGGCGTTTTCCTCCGTGGGGCGCCCGTGGGTGGCCCAGCGGGTGTGACCGATGCCGTAAGTGCCGTCCAACGGCTTCAGGCGGATGACTTCTTCCAGGTTGCGCAACTTGCCCTCAGCCCGGCGCAACTGCAACTCACCGGTGCCGTTGCCGGCCACGGCGATGCCGGCGGAGTCGTACCCGCGGTACTCCAGCTTCTTGAGCCCGTCAATAATGACGGGCACCACGCGCTTTTTGCCAACATAGCCTACGATTCCACACATAAAAATTCCTGCCGATTAAAAACCCTTGCGACTGATCAGTCTTTAAATTTGATCGGTTTAGGTTTCAGCCTCTGAGGGTATCAGGGCACGACTTTCAGTCGTGCCATCAGATCGAAATAGATTCGGGCTTTAGCCCCTGCTGTTCGCCTAGTTCCCTTCGAAAACTTTAAGCACCGGAAAAACCTCAGCGGCTAAAGCCGAATTTCTCAAACACTTTTGTGGCACGACTGGAAGTCGTGCCCTGATACCTCCAGTGGCTAAAGCCTGCGATTCCAAAACCGCTAGAGCAACAAACACTGATTTGACGCGCCAACTTCCCGCCGAGATTCTGATTCATTCTACTATTGAGCACCGAAGCTACTCTTCCAGCCGGTAGCTGAATTCTTCAATCACCGGGTTGGTCAGGACCTCTTTGGCGATGCGTTCCACTTCGGCCTTGGCCGCGGCTTTGTCCAAGCCGGCGTCCAGCGCGATCTCAAAGAATTTTCCCTGGCGGACGCCGCCGACGCCTTTGTACCCCATCTTCGTGAGCGCGCCTTGGATAGTTTTGCCCTGGGGGTCGAGCACGGTGTTCTTCAGCATGACGGTAACGTAGGCCTTCATGTTGCCGATTATAAATGCCGGCTGGCAATCAGCATTCAGCACCCACGGCCCATGGCACGCCCACGGCCTGATGGCGCGAGCGGGAAGGCTCAGCATTCAGCATCGGAACGGTCCTGCTTTCCCAAACTTGGGCCGCTGTTCCTTCCGTGGGGACCTCTGGGGATAACCCCCGAATTTTGCTCCAATTTCTTGAGGCAACCTCCTGTAAGTCATTTGTTTTCAGTAAATCGTCCACAAATGTTCGCTCTTTCTTCGCGCCTCCCCACCCCCTCCCCCTTCATTCCCATTCATCCCCACTTGATCCCCACTGATCCCCAGGGTATCCCCATGTATCCCCAGAAAATGAATGGCTATTCAGTTTTCAAAGACCTTCTGGCTAACCTGTCCCGGCTGGCCGGCATTGCCATTTGCTAACTGCTAATGGCTCTCCTCAAAAAACACAAACGCGCAACCGGATTGTGCTCCTCCGTTGCGCCGATGGAGTGTTGTCAATTCTCAAAATGTCAGGAATATTGGCGCGCGTCAATCCCCCGCCAGGGCATCCCAAACTCTGCGCTTGGGCAAGCCATTGACTGGCAACGCCTTAGCGGGAACGGCGGAAAGCATTTTTGTAGATATGTGTAGATGTTGTAGACAGTGTAGATAGTGTAGACAAGTGTTGAGCGCCGCCAGGCGCGCATGAGAAATGAGAATAGCCTCGGCAGGCTCTTCAGGGGAGGCGGGCAGCCGCGGCGTCGACCAGCGCCTTCACCTTTTCCATTGGTATCCGCGTTCTGCCCAAGGTTGAGATCGAAACCACCATCCCTTTGGCCTCGCCAAAACATCCGGTGGTTATGGGGTCATCCTTCTTCCCCGGCGGAGGCGTCATGAGCTCACAAGATACGCGGCCGAAGTCCTTTTTCTCTTCCGTCCAGCCTTGGGCTTTGAGGGTCGCATAAATCTCGTTGAGCTTGGCCATGAAGGCCTCGTGTGACCCTGGGGGGACCTTGGCAACGGACAGATGCATGCCACCCATTGCCATGCGCCAGGAACATAGTTTCACGGTGTCCCCCTTGGGTCCTCCAGTGAGGGGCATTTCACCCGGGATTCCCTGCCCGGTCGCTCCGACGGAACTTACGTCGCTCGCGCTGAGGAGTGGGCAGACCTGGGATGGCTGCGCGCAAACGTTCGTGGCGGTGAACACGATCAGCAGACCCAACAACGTTGCCATGTGTCGCATAAGCACGGACCCTCCTTTCTGGACAGGGAAAAACGGCACCCATTGTAAACCTATCGGGAGTGCTCGGCGACCTTGTTACTCACTCCTTGCCGCCAAAGGCGTGGGTAGCAGCAGCGCGAGCGCTGGATTTTGTTTCTTGTCGCTCCGCTTCGCTGCGCTCCGGCCTGCGGCAGCAAGGAACCAATCCCTCCCAACTTGTTCCCGCCAGTGAACTGGCGGGCTATTATCAACCGCCCCCTGCGGGGGCTGTGGCGTGCAAACGCTCTGCGGTAAGGTTCTCCTGCAAGTCCCCGAAGGGGACGAACGAAAATAGCCCGCCGTTTCAACGGCGGCCGCATGGCATTGCACGCAGTCGCAGGCGGCGCGCAGAAGCCACAATATGTAGGATCATCACATCTTGACAGGTTCGTGCGGGTTTGGGCGGGCACCTGCCCGTTCTCAGTATCTAAATCGTCAGTTTTGGAGCTAAAATCGGGCTAATTTAACAGGCCATAAGTTAAGCCATACTGGTTGTGGTTGGAGGCAACGGCGATGTCAGCAGAACCAGAACGTGCCCTCGGTGCTGTAATAGATGATTTTGTAGGCCAAATCGACAGTTTGCGTACCTCTCTTGCTTTAGCAATGCTAACTATTTCTGAGGTTCATCGTACCGTCTTTAAGTCCTATGATGAATTTATTACAAAGAACTGCACAAAAGAGAAGAGAGAAGAGAAAGAATTCGTCGTCGTTTCCATTGAGCATCAGCACCGGTATAACGTCCTGAACAAACGCGTTCAGCAAACATCAATTGCGCACCGTGTGGTTCCTCGCAGTTTCTTAGTTTCTCTAGTGAGTCAATTCGACGCATTTTTGGGAAGTCTCGTAAGTGCGCTTTTGCGAATGAAACCCGAGCTTCTCAAGTCCTCAGAACGATCTCTTACGTTTTCTCAGCTTAGAGAATTTAAGTCGATTGAGGAGGCAACCGAGTATGTGCTTGAAAAGGAAATTGAAACCCTCTTGAGAAAGAGCCACGCGGAGCAGTTCGAATGGTTAGAAAAGAAATTTGACATCAATCTTCGAGTTGACCTACCAGTTTGGCCCACATTCATTGAACTGACTGAGCGGCGAAATCTATTTGTTCACTCCGATGGCATGATTTCAAGTCAATACCTGAAGGTCTGTCGGGAACACGGGTTTCCACTGAATTCTGGTTTAAAGGTGGGCGACAGAGTAGAAGTACCTCAAAAGTACTTTAGAACTGCTTATGAGGCAATTGTTGAAATTGGTGTAAAGCTTGGCCAGGTCCTATGGAGAAAGCTAAATCCTGCGGAACGTGAGCAACAAGATAGCAACCTTAGCGATCTGACGCTTGAGCTGGTTCAGGAGAAACAATATCAGCTTGCCAAAACATTGCTGGACTTTAGCTGTAAGCCGGCCATGAAATATAACAGTGAACGGCAAAGGCTCGTGTTTATCATCAATAGGGCGCAGGCATATAAGTGGAGTGGTGATTCAGCCAAAGCACTGGAAATCATTAGTAGCCAAGATTGGAGTGCGACACAAAATGCGTTTAAACTTGCCGCGGCTGTTCTGACTGACCGTTACGATGATGCGATA
>WNFN01153189.1_pt1 | contig 16926 bp, 14 predicted proteins | sample 5400161 | NCBI WGS metagenome assembly WNFN01 (sample SAMN13153353, study PRJNA577476) | soil metagenome | isolation source: 80 cm saprolite on Douglas fir-dominated hillslope | place: USA:California | collected 2013-09-17
GATCGGGCTGGTCAACAGGATCGTGCCGCGAGGCGGCGCGCGCGAGGCGGCGGAGGCCCTGGCCCGCGAGCTGGCCGCATTGCCGCAGACCTGCCTGCGCAACGACCGCCTGTCGGCGATCGAGTCAGCCTCGCTCGACGACGACGCCGCGATGGCCCGCGAGTACGGTCTCGGGATGGCCAGCCTGGCCGACCCAGCGCTGATCGCCGGTGTGACCAGGTTCCGCGAAGGGGCGGGCCGAGGCGGCGCGCCGGACTAGCTCAAGTGGCCGCCGGACCCCAGCTGGTCGCAATCTGTAGCTGAATGTTACGTAAAGTTGCGAGTCCTAAGCGCCAACCGCAGCCGCCACGTGGTCGTCTCTTGAATTGACACCTCACCTGGCTCACTAGAGATGGCGGCAACCACATGACTCGTCGGCTGTTTCCGCGCCAATGCGCAACGCTATCCATCGGCATTGTCCTAGCCCTGGCCGTCGGCACCTCGGCCAGTGCCGCAACGGCCGGGCGCGAGCGGGTCGCCTCGGGCGCGGCCCAGCGGACTGCTCCGCGAGTCATCTGCGTGGCGCAGAGTCACAAGAATGACCAGCTTGCTGTCAAAATGGCGCACGACATCGACGCCAAGCTGACCGGCCGCGTTTCGACTGTCGGGCTGAAGGAGATCGACAGCAAGACCGGCATCACCTGCACGTACCACCAAGACTGGCACTTCTACGCGGCCAGCGCCATCAAGGCCACGATCCTCGCTGCCCTGCTGCGCACGGCCCAGGAGCAGGGCCGGCACTTGACCGCCAGAGAGCGGAGGCTCGCCTGGCTGATGATTACCCAGTCCGACAACAACGCGGCGACCGCGCTCTGGAACCAGGAGGGCCCCAGGCGCATGCAGCACATACTGAACCTGGCGAAGATGACGCAGACGAAGCTGGCCTTCGCATGGGGACTGAGCCTGCTCACCGCGCACGACGAGATTCTCCTGCTGACGCTGCTGTCCAGCCCGAACAGGATTCTCAGCCTGAACTCCCGGGTCTACGCCCAGTACCTGATGTCTCACGTGATCTCCTCACAGCGCTGGGGCGTGCCCGCAGGAGCCCCGACGAGCGTCAAGGTGGGTGTGAAGAACGGCTGGCTGCCCTATCCGGTCAGCGACAACTGGGAGATCAATAGCATCGGTTTCTTCCGGGGCACGACGCCGTTCAGGGACTACGAGATAGCCATGCTCACCCACGCCAACCCGACGATGGCGTACGGCATAAGCACCATCGAGGGCGCTGCTAGGGCCATCCACAGCGATCTCAACCCCGGCGCACAGAGCGTGATCCCGCCGTCGGTGCCCAACCCGTCGTGGGGCATCCCCGACGAGCCGATCCCGCCCCGAGCGGGTGGCCTGTCGGGAGGTGAATAACGGTCAGAGCTGGGATTCGAGCGGGCCTGGTTCCTTTAGGCGCTGCAGATGGTCCCTCAGCCGCCGCTTGTAGGCCGCGCCGCGGTGCAGCGTGGCGGCGCGCTCGTACCTGGCTTGATCACGCGCGGAGGGCCGACCCGCTCCGGTCAGCTCATAGCCAAGCGACCGCAGCCGGCCGCCCATAGCCATCTCGCAGAGCGCGATCTGCCAGGGTTCGAGCCGGGTGCTCCAGTGCCCGGACGGAGCGGCCGTGACCGCCTTCTGGGTGTCGGCATGCCAGGTCTTACGTTCGGGGATGGTGCTGACCGCGATCTTGTGCGGCTCGGTCATTGCGGGGTCGAACTCCTCGCCGAGGAACTCGCAGAGCTTGGCGAGCCGCCCCGCCGGATCGGCAACCAGATCTTCGTAGCTGAGCTCGAAGTACGTGTCGGCCGGCAGCTGGCGCGCTGCGCGGCGGCCGCTGTCGATCGCCTCCATCCAGCCGCAGATAGCCGCGTAGATGTCCTGCTTGAACCACGGCATCGTCAGCAACGACGCGACGCAGTCTCTGCCGTCCCTGGTCAGGTGCACGATCTGCGCGTCGGGGAACATCCGCAGCAGCGCCGGCATGTATTGGTAGTAGCCCGGCCGCTTGTCTCCCCACCGTGGCTTGCTGAATCGCCTGGCGTACGCGCGGAACACAATCCCGATCGCGGACCCGAGTGTCGGCGGCCCCGCCATGATCTCGGCAAAGACCTCGTCCGCGTCCAGATCGAGGTCGTAGAAGAGCGTCTGCCGCTCTCGGACGATCGAGTTCGCCAGCGCCATGCGGTTCGGCTCCCGGCGCAGGTCGCCGAACGTGTTGCGGGCCTCGTAGCTGGTGGGACAACCAAGAATGAAGATTGGCCGGTCGGCGCCCATGCCTCAATCTATCGCGCGTACCTCGGCTACCAGGTGCACCATTTGAGCCTCGGCTCGGGAAGCGCGGGCGGCTGCAGGAAGGCGGGCGGCCCCTCAAGGTCCAGAGCGCCGAGCGGCGACAGGGCCGCCGCGTCACGCCGGGTCAATGCGGGCAGGTTCCACTTCTCTTCGACCAGCTTGAGCACCGACGTGTGATCGAGCACGTCGGAAAGCACGAAGCCCGGCCTGGCAAAAGGCGACACGATGACCGCGGGGACGCGGACACCGTAGTGGTCATAGCGCATCGGCCCGCCATCATCCGCCGCGTCCTCGGCCATCGCAGGAACGAAGATCCGATGCAGCAACCTGAGCCAGGCTGGACGTTCGGCCATGCTCCGGCCCTCGACGTCATCGGGCGGCACGGCAGCGGGCGGCGGAACGTGATCGTAATATCCGCCGTGTTCGTCGTAGGTCCAGATCAGCACGGTGCCCGGCCATCCCTTGCCGTGCATGACGCGGTTGATGACTTCGGCTGCGAAGCTCTCGCCCTTCTTGATGTCCTGCGGGTTTTCCTCGGAAAAGTCTTCAAACGACGGATCGACGATGCTGAAGGCGGGCAGCGTGCCGTTATCGGCGGCCTCGAAGAAAGTGTCCATGCGGTCGACATGGAGGACGTGCCTGGCGATGCCGAGCGGGAACAGGTCAGCGGTGAACTGTATGTCCTTCGGAACGTCCGCAGCGTGCTGGGCGCCCTCCAGCAGCGAGGACAGCCGGCGGCGGGCCATGCGCCGCTTGTGTCGCGCCAGCCGCCGGACCTTGGAGACGTCGCTGGCGACAGCGTGATAGTTCGTCCACGAGATGCCGTGCCGGGAAAGCATGTCGAGGATCGTGCCCGCCGACGGGTAGTCAAGCAGGTGCAGCGGCAGATCATCGACCAGGCCGTTGGCCGTGCCCGCGATCAGGAACCGGCGGTTGGGGAACGTCGGGCCGAGGCACGAGCTGAACCAGCGATCGGCCAGCGGGAACGTGCGGGCCAGACCGTAGTAGAACGGCAGGTCCGCCTCGGTCCAGTAACTCATTCCGACCGTCTCGTCGGCAGCGGGCTCCACCTCCTGCGTGCTGGTGACGAATCCGTCCATTCGTCCGCCATTCCACTGCAGATGGCTCGCGTGCCAGCTCTGGCAGGGCACGCCATCGGCCTGCTCCGTGGAGGGCGCGTGGTCGCTGCGGATCATCTTGGCGTCGGCATTCGGGTTCGCCGCCTTCGGCTGGCCGTCGCGTCCGAGCTTGAACCCGTCGCCCCGCCCGGCGAGCATGCCCAGGTAGCTGTCGTAGGAATGGTTCTCCATCATCAGGACGACAATGTGCTTGATTTGCGGCAGCAGGTCGGTGCCGGCCGGCAGCGACGGGATCGGGCGCTCGCCTGGCCGGAGTGCGGCCACGGCGCGACCCCGGCGCTTCAGCTCATGCCGCTCAAGCCGCTCCCACACGGCGCACCTCCGGTCGTAAAACGTGCGAGCCTAGTTGCTCAGCCGCGAAGGGACGAAACACCTGCCACGTCACCAGGCCAGTTGGCGACATCTCGCAGGCTATCTGGCCACACCGGGCTCAATAACCGCGAAACTGAGCAATCTCGGTATATTTAGCGTCGACGCGTTAGTGTTCCCGATGGCGGCGAGGACATTCGTGGGCCGGGAGGAGGCGGCAGCGTGAACGAGCCTGCCGCTGGCGTACCGCCTACGCACGACGGTGGCCAAGTGATCGTCCTGACCGGGCCGCCCGGCGCCGGCAAAACCACGGTGGCCCGGGTTCTGGCAGATAGTCTGCCGGCCAGCGTCCACCTGCACGCTGACGACTTCTGGCACTACATCCGGCAAGGACGGGTTGCGCCTTACCTGCCCGAAGCCCACCAGCAGAACCAGATCGTCATGGACGTGATCGCGCAGGCGGCGTTCTGCTACGCAGCAGGCGGTTACCAGGTGGTCTGCGACGGCATCGTCGGACCCTGGTTCATCGGCGTGTTCCGGACCGTGGCAACAGCCAGGGCAATCCCGCTGCACTACGTCATCGTGCGCCCCGACCAAGCCACTGCCTTGCGGCGCGCGCGCCGCCGGCCCAGCCATGCGCTGACAAATCCCGGGCCGATCCGGCAGCTACACCGCGAGTTCACCGATATCGGTGCCTACGAACGACATGTATTCGACAACACGTGGCTGGAACCGCAGGCGACCGCCGACGCTGTTCTGCGCGGCCTGGCCGAAGGCGCCTACTACCTGGCACCGTGACCGGAGCGTCCGGGCCGTACCGGTGCCGCGGTGCCGCGAGGGTCGCCGTCTGCTGCTCACGTCGCTCCTGCGGGGTCAGCTGGCGCATGGGGCCATGCCGCTGTCTTGTCGCCGCTGTCCCGTCGCCGCTCTCGTGCCGGACTCCGCCATGTCAGGCGCCCGCAGCCACGCGGTCTCCTGGCTTGAGGACGACCTTCTCGCAGCCGTCCTGCTTGTGCTTGAAGATGTCGTAGCCATGCGGTGCGCGCTGCAGCGGCAACCTGTGCGTGATGACCCGCGTCGGGTCGATCTCACCGCGTTCGATGCGTTCCAGCAGCGGCTTCATGTAGCGCTGAACATGGCACTGGCCGGTCCGCAGGGTCAGCGACCGGTTCATCCACGAGCCAGCCGGAAGCTTGTCCGCCAACCCGCCGTAGTCACCGATGACCGAGACGACGCCACCGTTGCGGCAGCACATGATCGCCTCCCTGAGGGCGTACGGCCGTTCGGATTCGGCTCGGGTCGCCTGCTTGGCGCGATCGTATGCGTTGATGGGCGCGCTGCCGTGCGTGGCTTCCATCCCGACAGCCTCGATGCACTTGTCGGGTCCCCGGCCGCCGGTCAGCTCCATCAGTTCGGATCGCACGTCAACCTGGCTGAAGTTGATCGGGATATGGCCGGCCTCCTCGGCCATCGCGAGCCGGTACGGCTCCTTATCGATGGCAATGACCCTGTCGGCCCCGAGCAGCCGCGCGCTATCCATGGCGAACTGCCCGACGGGTCCCGCCCCCCAGACCGCAACGATGTCGCCGGGTGTGATGTCGCACATCTCGGCGCCCATGTAGCCGGTCGGCAGGATGTCGGACAGGAACAGTACCTGCTCGTCGCTCAGGCCCGATTCGATCTTCAGCGGGCCGACGTCGGCGAACGGCACCCTGGCGTACTCAGCCTGGCCGCCGGCGTAGCCGCCGGTGAGGTGGGAGTAGCCGAAGAAGCCAGCGGTGGGGTGGCCGAAGACCTTCTCGGCCAGGCTTGCGTTCGGGTTAGTGTTCTCGCAGCACGAGTACAGGCCGGTCTGGCAGGCGAAGCATGCCCCGCAGGCGATCGGGAACGGGACCACCACCCGGTCGCCAATGCGGAGCTGATCAGGGTTTATGCCGTCGCCAACCTCGATGACCTCGCCCATGAACTCATGGCCCAGCACGTCGCCTTTCTGCATGGTCGGCACGTACCCGTCCAGCAGGTGCAGGTCGGAACCGCAGATGGCCGTGCTGGTGATGTTCACGATCGCGTCACGGCTGTTGAGTATCGCCGGGTCGGGCACTTCCTGGACCTCGACGGTGTTCCGGCTGATCCAGCAGTTGGCTTTCATGACAGCACCTCCATCAACTCCTCGGGCCACAACGGGCGGGCCGGATGCTGCGGGAATTCGCGCCGCGCCCATTTCCCGCCCGGCGCGCCCTCAGACCTGACCACTTCGCCAGTCTCAGCCACCTGCTTGAACCTGCGCAGGTCGTCGTCGAGCCGCAGACTCGGGTTCGCGCCGAAATAGCGCGCCGCAGCCGCCGCCAGCCTGCCCGCGGGCATGCTGTAGCGCAGCGTCACGTGAACCTCGGTACCGCGGCGGCCGGGCGCAGGCGTGAAGCGGACATCGCCCTCGCTGTAAACCGCGGCGTTGTCGAGCGACCGCCAGGCCAGCCATTCCCCGGCCACGTCGCCAATGATCTCGGCGTCCCACTCGACAGTCCTGCCGAACGGCGCGCTCACCCGCCAGTGACTGGTGGCTGGACCCGTCATGGTCACCTCGTCGAGCTGGGCCATGAAGCTGGGCAAGACTTCCAGCCTGCGCCACAGGTCATAGGCCTGGATGGCGGGGGTGGCTACCGTGACCGACGCAGACACGCGCACCTCGGCCCTCCTCGGCGACCTCGTCGCCGCGGCGTACACGTCGACGCCGGTGATGCCGACTGCTGCAGCGATGGCGGCCGCCGTGCGGCGTTTGTCGTAGTTGTTGCGACTTTTCAGAGCAAGGCCCAGCAACGTGAGATCCATCACGTCGCCGCCGACCCGCGCCCACAGCCACACCGGGCTCGGCCACCTCAGCAGGCCGGCTGCGGCTGCCACCTCGCGCACTCCGACGACAGCCGTTGCCGCCCGTTGACGGGGCAGGGGCCCGTCGCCAATGCCGATCGCCCGGCAGAAGGCGCCGGGCGTGAGCAGTTGCGGAGCCGCCGAGCCCGCACTTAGCCAGCCAAGTTCACGGACGAGCCAGTCGCCGCGCATACCGCCTGCTACGCCTGCTGCGCCTGCGTCTGGCGCGCCGGCAGCCGGTTGCCCAGGCGCCGAGGTGCTGGACGGGAAGTTGGAAGGAGTTGCCATCGCATTCTCCGCACGGTTGTCGTCAAGGCCGAACTGCTCGGCCAGGCACCCGTGCCGCCCTACCCCCGCTCTCCGGGCGCTATACCGTCAGGCTTGGTAGTTCTCCGGTGGTGCCACTGGACAGGGTGGCACCGCCACCTCACGGACGATCTACCCTTGGTGACACGGCCCGGAGACCAGCCTCGACGGCAGCTTTGGTGAGCCTGTCGTCGTAGCAGACAAGCCCATTGAGTTCCGGTGCGAGGACACGTGCGGTCGCCCGGCTGGACGTTCCCCAGATCGAACAGCCCGCTTCGCGCCCGTCAGCCAGAAATATCTAGTCGGACTTTAGATTTGTCATCTAGATGGGCTAGACTATCGTCATGGTTAAGGCTATGCAGTGAGCACCTACACCGTGCGCGCTAAGCGCTGGAAGCACGGATGGGAGCTGCACATCGATGGTGTAGGCGTTACGCAGTCCCGGAACCTGGATGGGGCCGAGCAGATGGTCCGCGACTACATCGAGACGCTGACCGACCACGACACCGCCGACGATGCCGTAGTCATCCATCCAGAGGTAGGCAGCGGACTCGACCAAGCCGCCGACGCCGCAAGAGAGGCGATCGCCGAGGCCGAGCAGGCGCTCCGCGCCGCCGCCGCGAGATCGCGGCACGTTGCCCGCCAGCTAAAGCAGGAAGGCTTGTCCGGCCGGGACATCGCCGCGATCCTGCACGTGTCGGCGCAGCGAGTATCCCAACTGCTCAAGAGCCACAACACGCCACTGCACTAAATGGAGGTCAGCCGTCTGCCTTGACGCCCCCGAGCGGCCCGCTGGCCGTCACGACCCCGATCGGGCACGACACGCCGGTCCCGTGGTCCGGGCAGTACCCGCGCGGGTTCTTTGTGTCCGCCAGGTACTGCTGGTGGTAGTCCTCGGCGAAGTAGAACTCGGGCGCTGCACGGACCTCGGTCGTGATCTTTCCGTAGCCGGCTTCGGTCAGCCGCTGCTGGTAGGACGCCAGCGACTCCTCGGCCGCGGCCTGCTGCTCATGAGAGTGCCAGAAGATGGCAGAACGGTACTGGCTGCCCATGTCGTTGCCCTGGCGCATACCCTGCGTCGGGTCGTGCGACTCCCAGAACAGCTTGAGCAGCTCCGGGTAGGAGACGACCTTCGGGTCGAACACCACCCGGACGGCTTCCGCGTGCCCAGTGCGGCCGCTGCAGACCTCTTCGTAGGTCGGGTTGGGAGTGAATCCGCCTTCGTAGCCAACCGAGGTCGAGACCACGCCCTTGGTCCGCCAGAACGTTCGCTCGGCTCCCCAGAAGCAGCCCAAGGCGAACTCGGCGACTTCGCTGCCCTCGGGGTACGGCGGTCGCAACGGGACGCCTAGCACCTCGTGCGCCGCGGGAACGCGCATCACTTCCGGCCGACCGGGCAACGCCTCATCGGCCGCGATCATCCCAGTCTTGTGCGTGCCGAAGATTCCCACGTTCTTACCTCCCGGTCCGGTCCTTTACCAGTACCAGCGCGGCCGCTGCCAGCTGAATTCCCGATCGGCCGACCAGCGCACGAGAATACGATTCGTGTCGGTCTTGCCGGCCTGGCGGCTGTTGGCTCGGTACATTGCCTATTATGCGAGTCTTTCGTGCTGGTGCGATCGTCTGCGTTGCGGCCAGCCTGGTCACTGGCTGGACGCTGCTGGACCCGGCCATGAAGGCCGCGAGCTCACCCACGGGCCCGCCCACGTTCTACGTCCGGCCCGGCGGCCACGACACCGCGGCGGGGACCTCCCCGGCGACGGCATGGCGGACACTGGCCCGCGCGTCCAGGGCAGTGCTGCGCCCCCGCACCCGCCTGCTACTGCTCGGGGGTAACCAGTACCACGGGAGCCTCCTGCTCAGCTCCGCCGACGCAGGCAACGCCAAGGCGCCCGTCCTCGTCAGTTCCTACGGAAAGGGCCGGGCAACGATCGTGTCGTCCACCAACGGCGTCATGGTCTTCGACACGAGCGGCGTCACGATCCGCGATCTGGTGATCACGGGCAACGGGGCAGGCAGCGCCAGCAAGGCCGGCATCCAGATGTACAGCGACCGCACGAGTGGAAGGCTCGGTCACGTCTTCGTCAGCAAGGTCGACATCAGCGGCTTTGGCTTCGGCATCGCGATCGGCGCGACGCACGACGGAGCGGGCTTCCGTAACGTGCGGGTCGCCAGCTCGGCCCTGCACAGCAACCTCGACGCCGGCCTGGTGAGCTACGGGCCCGAGTTCGACCCGGCCGCGCCAGGCTACGCGCACCAGGGCATCTACCTGTCGCATGTGCGCGCCTTCCGCAATCTCGGTGACCCGGCGAACACCATCCGCAATACCGGAAGCGGCATCGAGCTCGGCAGCGTCGCGGGCGCAAAGGTCGTCAATTCGCAGGCCTACGGCAATGGCGGCGCGGGCGGCTCGGTAACCGAGGGACCGATCGGGATGTGGGCGTACGACTCGACCAGGGTCGTCATGGCGCATGACGTCTCGCACGGAAATAAGTCGTCGAACCTGCATGACGGAGGTGGCTTCGGCCTCGACCGGGAAACGTCACGCTCGGTTCTCGAGTATGACTTGTCGTACGGCAACCACGGCGCCGGGTTCCTGCTGTACAGCGCCGCGGACGCCCCCGCGGCACAGAACGGGAACGTCATCCGCTTCAACATCAGCTATGGCGACGCGCGCGGTCGCAACCACGTGATCGGCGGCATGGCGGTCGGAGGCCGGGTTAACAACGCGTCCCTGTACCAGAACACCATCGTCATTGCCGGGTCCAACACGCAGCCCGCCTTCAAAGCAACGGGGGTGGATCACCATGTCAGGGTGCTGAACAACATCCTCGTGGCCGCCTCAGGACCCGTGGTGGAGGCCGTGCAGCCGAAGACGACACGGGAGGTCTTCTTCGCAGGAAACGACTACTACGTTGCGCCGGGAAGGACGTGGCTGGTCCAGTGGGGCAAAAGGACGCAGTACCTGTCGCTGGCGGCCTGGCGCGGTGGCACAGGCGATGAGAGGGTCAAGGGCAAGCCGACCGGCCACGTCGTCGCCCCCGGGTTCATCGGCCCGCTCACTGGCTCAGGTGGTGGCGCCGGCTTCAAGCTGGGGCATCGGTCGAAGCTCATTCAGGCGGGCATTAACTTGCGTCGGCTGTTCGGCATCTCGCCGGGGACCATCACCTTCAGCGGTCAGGCGTACCGGGTACTGGCGCCGAATGTGGGGGCGCAGTAGGAGATCCGGCACTGCTCGTCCGGTTCTCAGGCGATGGCGCGGCTGAGCTCGTCTGGCCTCGACCTGAACCAGTCCACCATCTTGCGTAGGCCTTCCTCGACACCGATTTCCGGGTTCCAGCCGAGGCGCTCGGCGGCCCGGTCGATGACAGGACGCCGCCGGGTCGGATCGTCGACGGGGAGCGGGAGATACTCGATCGGCGATGCCGATCCCGTGATCGACAAGACGAGGCGCGCGAAGTTCCCGACCTCGAACTCCTCAGGATTGCCCAAGTTAACCGGGCCAGGATCGGGCGAGTCGATCATCGCCATGATCCCTTTGACCAGGTCATCGACATAGCAGAAACTCCGCGTCTGGCGGCCGTCGCCATAGACCGTCAGCGGGCGGCCGGTTAGCGCCTGGGTGACGAAGTTCGTCACGATCCGCCCGTCGCCTGCGCTCATCCGGGGCCCGTAAGTATTGAAGATACGGACTATGCCGGTGTTGACGTCCCTGGCACTGCGGTAGGCCGTGGTCAGTGCCTCGGCGAACCGCTTCGCCTCGTCGTAGACACTCCGCGGCCCGATCGGGTTCACGTTGCCCCAGTAGTCCTCGGGCTGCGGGTGCACCTCGGGATCTCCGTAAACCTCGCTGGTCGAGGCCAGCACGAATCGTGCCTTGTCCCGCTCTGCCAGCCGCAGGCAGCTCTCGGTTCCCCTGCTACCTACCGCGAGGGTCTCGATCGGGCGGCGCAGGTAGGCTGGCGGCGAGGCCGGGCTGGCCAGGTGGGCGACCGCATCGAACGGTCCGGTTAGATCGAGCCCCTTGCTCACGTCCGCCTCGACGATGTCGAAACCGGCTCGACCGGTCAGGTGCCGGATGTTCTCGGCTCGCCCGGTGGACATGTCGTCGACGCATACGGTGGCTTCGCCCCTGGCCATCAGGGCATCGCACAGATGCGAACCGAGAAAGCCAGCACCCCCGGTTACCAGCACCCGCACATTTCCTCCTCGTCGTAGCCGTGACCGGGCGCGGCATCCTGGGCCGCCACCGTCAGCCCGGGCCCGGTGCCCATGCACTGTATCGTCCAGCCGGCTTCCTGCCAGAGCCGATGAGGCAGCGCGTTGCGAGCGTCGATGAGCACCGGACGCCTGACGACAGCCACAAGGGCGAGCGGATCGATCTGCTGGTACTGCCGCCACTCGGTTAGGTGCAGGACGATATCGGCATCGTCGACGGCTTTCTCCACGTCGGCCGCGTGCTCGAGCTGCGGTGCCGCATCCCTGGCGTTGTCGCCCGCCCTGGGATCGTGCACGCGGACCCTGGCACCTGCGGCATGCAGCGCGGTCGCTACCGCGAGTGCCGGTGAGTCGCGCACGTCGTCGGTCTCCGGTTTGAACGCGGCGCCAAGGGCGGCTACGTTGACCGACGTCAGCGAGCCGCCCGCTAGCTGCCTGGCCAGTTCGACGACTTTCTCCCGGCGCCTGGTGTTGATCATGTCGACCTCGCCCAGGAACCGCAGCGAGTCGGCAACGCCCAGCTCGCTGGCCCGCGCCAGCAGAGCACGCAGGTCCTTCGGCAGGCAGCCGCCGCCAAAACCGAGCCCGGCAGCGAGCCCGCGGTGACCAATCCTGCTGTCGTAGCCGAGCACTTCGGCGAGAGTGACAACGTCGGCGCCCGCGGCGTCACAGAGATCGGCCATTGCGTTGATAAAGGAGATCTTCGTGGCCAGGAACGCGTTTGCCGATACCTTCGCCAGTTCCGCCGTGCCCAGGTCGGTGCTGATGTACGGGGTGCCTGCCTCAATGATCGGTGCGTAGACGCGGCGGAGCATTACGTCCGCTCGCGTCGACATGACCCCGGCGACGAGCCGGTCAGGCCTGAGGGTGTCCTGCACCGCATGGCCCTCCCGCAGGAACTCGGGATTCCAGGCGAGCTCTGCCGCCGACCCCGCGGGAGCGAGGCTGGCCAGGGTGGTGGCCAGCCTGGCCGCTGTTCCGACCGGAACAGTCGACTTCCCGACCACGAGCGACGCACGCCTCAGATGCGGCGCCAGGCCTTCGACGACCGCTTCCACGAACCGAGTGTCGGCGGCCAGCGAGCCAGCCAGCTGAGGCGTCCCGACGGAGATGAAGTGCACATCGCCGAATGCGGCAGCATCTTCCAGCGAGCCGCCGAAGAACAACCGGCCCGATTCGATCCCGCGCGTGAGCAGTTCGGAAAGGCCGGGTTCGAAGAATGGCGCCTCCCCTCTGGCCAACCTGGCGATGCGGTCCGGACGCGTATCGACTCCGAGCACGCTATGACCGAGTTCGGCCATGCAAGCGGCGTGGACGGCACCGAGATATCCGGTTCCGATGACCGTGATTTTCATTCGCCGACCCCGGCTTGGCCCGGCTCAGCACGGAATCCGTCCGGGTTCGCGCACTGGAAGCGCCATGAGTCCTCGAATATCGTCGCCAGGTCACGGCCGGGCCGCCAGCCCCACATCTTCTCGACGAGACCGGCATCGGCGATCAGGCTGGTCACGTCGCCAGGACGGCGGTCCGCGAACGCGTAGGGCACATGGACGCCGCATGTCTCCTCGAAGATCCTGATCAGGTCGAGGACGGACGCGCCGGTCCCGGTGCCGAGGTTCAGCGCCCGCATTCCGTGCTCGTCGTCGAGGTGCTCGAGAGCCAGCATGTGCGCATTCGCGACGTCCATGACATGGATGTAGTCGCGGATCGCCGTCCCGTCCCGCGTCTCGTAGTCGCTCCCGAATACCTGCAGCTTCTCTTGCTTGCCCGCGGCCACGTGCACCATGTAGGGGACGATGTTGCTCGGCACGCCGCGCGGGCACTCGCCGATCAGACCGCTCGAATGCGCGCCGGCCGGATTGAAGTAGCGCAGGGAAATGACGCTGAGGTCGGGATAGGTACCGCAGGCGGCCTCGAGCATCTGCTCGCAAATTAGCTTGGAGCGGGCGTAAGGATTGACCGGACCCGGCGGATCGTCCTCGGCGATCGGCCTACGGTACTGGTCACCGTAGATCGAGCAGGACGACGAGAACACCATCTTGCGCACGCCGTGCGCCATCATCGCGCGGAGCAGGCTGATCGTGCCGCCGACATTGACGTCGAAGTAATCAAGCGGCACGGCCATAGACTCCGCGACAGCTTTCTTCGCCGCGAAGTGGATCACTGCACTGATCTCGTGAGAGCCGAGGACCTCGTTCAGGCCACCGCGGTCGCGCAGGTCGACAACATGAATAGCCAGCTCGCGGCCGGTCAGGCGGCGGACAGCGGCCAGTGACGGCTGAAAACTGTTCGAGAAGTCGTCAGCGACGACGACATCGTAGCCTTGGCGGAGCAGCTCCGCGCAGGTGTGACTGCCGATGAAACCGGCACCCCCGGTCACCAGGACTGACATGCGAACGATCCCTCCTTTGGGCACTGACCAGATATGGCGTGAGGTTCACAGGCCGATCACCGGGATCGCGTAGTGCGGATAGAGCGCGATGGCGGTGATCGCTACGGCTGAGGCACAGAGCGCCAAAGCCACGGCCGACCGCGCCGTGTCCCACATCGCGGCCAGCAACGAGACGCCCGCAGCTGCGCCGACCTCCACCGCGTGCCTGACCGGAACCAGGATCGCGACGAGGGCGTAGACCGCTCCGCCTAGTGTGGCCAGAAAGACGTAGCCCGCCGCCGCGGTGGCGAGACGCTCACCCGTGATCGCCGCACCCGCCGAGAGCACGCTGATCGCCGTGAAGGGGACCACCAGCTTGGCCGGCAGCGGGTCGATGCCGCCTGCGCGCTTCGGAGTCACCTTGAACGCCACGGGCCTGGGCCGGACCAGGCGCAGGAGCGCCGCGCAGATACCCAAGGCTACGAACGGCCACCTGGTCAGGCTGTACAGCCAGTTCTCCCAGCTCAACAGCGGCGCACGAGCGGGGCGCAGCAGGCGCCGGCGCCTCAGAAGCGCAGCAATCAGGATCAGCCAGATCGATATCGACCACCAATGGGCGAGGAAGGCGAAGTAGTTGACGTTAATCCAGGGCAGCCCTGTCACCGCCGCTACGGGAGCCAGCGCGAGCCCCGCCAGCGTCGTGCTGACTAGGAGGAAATAGTACGAAAGCGCGTACAGGAACCGGAGCCGCAGCAACGTCGGCAGGCGGCGCATGTTCACCGGCACCAGGCCGAGCAAGATGGTCGTCAGACTCCGGGCCCACTGGAACTCCTGAACGGTCATCGCGGCGAACGTGTTCGGCCCGTCACCGTGAGCCTCCGCGTCGATAGCAAACGCCCCATGCCACCCGGCCGCGTTCAGCAGAAAGGTAGTCGAGAAATCCTCGGCAAGATCGGGACCGATGCCGCCGATCTGGCGCAGTGCCTCGGTTCGCACCGCGTAGTGCGAGCCGATGCACAAAGGGGCGAGCCCATCGCTGTGACCCAGCTGGAACGCCCCGTGGAAAGTGGCCTCCTTGTGCAGGCGGCCCCTGGCCGCCCATGATCCGCCCGCGTTGGCATCGCAAACGCTCGGCGCGGCCACGTAACCGATCGCGGGGTCGGAGAACGGGCGGACCATCTCGGCTAGGTAGCCAGGACCTGGGACATGGTCACAGTCGAGCTGGACGACGACGTCGTAGGACCGATAGGCCCAGCAGTCGTAGAAATAGGCGAGATTGCCCTCTTTGCATCTTGTCCGGCGCGGCCAGTTCTCTCGCTGGTAGGCGGGCTCCGCGTCGCGTGTCGAGACACTCACGCCGCGCTCGGTGCACCAGTTGAGGATTTCCTTGGTCGGCCGTTCCGAGCAGATCCAAACGTCGAAGGGCAGCGGGTACCGCTGCGCCTGCATGGCCTCGAGTGTCCGCCTGACGACGGGCCAGGGCTCGGACGGCGCGTGCGTCACGGCGAAGGCGACCCTCAGCGCTGGAATGGCTATGTCGGGGTTGACCTTGCGCAGCCGGTTGACGGCCATGATGAAAAAGGCGGGGAACCAAGAAACGTAGGCGAGGACGGCAGAATTAACCACGAGGCCGAACACGCCCATGCGGTGGGCAGGCTGCAGCCACCACGACCAGAAGATGTACAGGCACGCCAGCCACGCGCCGGACAAGAAAACTATGGCGGCCTGGTCGCGGCGGTTCAGCGCGTCGGTGAACGTGCTGTGGCGCAGCCGGGGTCTTTCCGTGGTGCGTACGGCCAGGACCGGCCCGCGGCCAGAGAAACGCTTGAGCGACCCGTCTGCGAGCGAGCCGAGTTCAAGATCGAGATACTGAGCGCTGTCAGTGGCAGCGAACTCGGTGCCAGACCGGTGATGGCGGCCACGCAGCACCTGAGCAGGCGACTGCAACTCATCGGCTTCAGGCTCGATGGCCTCTGCGGCGACGACTTTGGGCAAGGGGACAGTGGCCCTTGTGCTGTGCTCTCGAATCAATTCGCGCCCTTGACATCCGATTTGTCTGGCCCAGGTCCGTGGGCGCGTAGGTCAAAATGGATCTTACGGCATCGATCGGGACGCTTATGGCCGAATTTGATAGATAGTCAGGTCACGTGCTGCGCTGCCCTGATGGCTGCGAGCGGTTCAGACGGGCGAGAGGGCGGGCGGCGCAGAATGCCGTGGGCCGGTCAGCCGGAGCGCTCGATCACGAAGTCGCACATGGCCTCGAACGCCGCTCTGGCCGGGACGTCAGGGAGCGCGAGTATCTCCCGCCTGGCCAGGTCCGCCCACCGGCGCACGTCCGCCTTGGCCATTTCGATCGCCGGGTGCGCCCTGAGCAGGGCCAGCGTTTCGGACCGGGCGGCGGCGTCAGAGAGGTCGCTGCCGGTCAGCAACTCGATCAGCCTGGCGTCGGCGGGGCCTGCTGACCGCAGCGCGTGCAGCACCGGCATGGTCCGCACGCCTTCACGTAGGTCCGTGCCTGGCGTTTTGCCTGATTGGTCGGTCTCGCTGGACACGTCAAGGATGTCGTCGGAAAGCTGGAACGCCACGCCGAGCGCCGCGCAGGCCGGCGCGATCCGGGAGGTGACCACGTCGGGTGCTCCCGCGAACATCGCGCCGAACTGGCCAGAGGTGGCCATCAGCGAGGCCGTCTTCTCCGTCACGACGTTCATGTAGTGCTCGAGCGGGTCCTGGCCCTGGCGCGGCCCGACGGTCTCGGAGATCTGCCCGGCCACGAGGCGGCTGAAGGTCTCCGCCTGGAGCCTGACCGCTTCCGGGCCGAGGTCCGCCAGGATCTTGGAGGCGCAGGCGAACAGGAAGTCGCCGGTCAGGATGGCGACCGAGTTGTCCCAGCGGGAGTTCGCGCTCGGCGATCCGCGCCTGACGTCGGCCTCATCCATGACGTCGTCATGGTAGAGAGTGGCCAGATGCGTCAGCTCGATCGCGACCGCGGCTGGCACTACCCGCTCGTCGTGCGGATCGCCGAACTGCGCGGCCAGCAGCACCAGGGTGGCGCGGAAGCGCTTGCCGCCCGCATCCATCAGGTACGCCGATGTCTCGTCGAGCAGGTCGTATTGCGCTCTCGCGGCCTTCCTCAGGCCTTCTTCGACCAAGGCGAGTCCGTCGGTCACGTCCGCCGCGAGCGCGGCGTCCGCAAGCTCCACGGGAACGACGGTGATCACTGAATCCCCTACCAATACGGCCTTCGCGAGCGGCGTGCCGCCAAGCGTCCTGTTACCTGGCATTCACCAAGATACGCACCCGGCACCGTCGGGAGAGTGTCGGCGGCCTGCCAGCCCAGCGGCGGCATCACCGGACGAAGAGCTGCGAGGCCGCGTCGTGCGCCAGCCGGAGCAGCGGTTC
>WNFN01195497.1_pt1 | contig 16913 bp, 12 predicted proteins | sample 5400161 | NCBI WGS metagenome assembly WNFN01 (sample SAMN13153353, study PRJNA577476) | soil metagenome | isolation source: 80 cm saprolite on Douglas fir-dominated hillslope | place: USA:California | collected 2013-09-17
TGGGGATCACCCCGAACCCGGCGACCGGCGGGCAGACCTTCGCCACCGACCTGACCAGGACCGGGACCCTGTGGGCGGATACGGTCGAACGGCTGTCCGGCGGCACCCGGCCGGGCTTCCAGAGCGCTCTCGACTACTGGAACTCCTTCGGGTTCGCCCCGCTGACCAAGATCCCGTTCTTGTTCGGCCTGTACCCCGGGCTCAACGGCGGGACCCTCGGGCTCGCGAACGGCAGCGTGGCTGGCAACGAGGGCACTTTCTACACCTTCAGCGACCAGCCCTTCCGCATGCGTCCTCAGGAGATCGCGCTCAACCGCGCCGTGCTCCGGGTTCCAGTCACCGCCACCTCCTCGGCCGACGCCTTGTCGCCCGCGGAACTTCCGGCGATTAACGGAGACCCCGGAATCCCGGTGCTATCGATCCACGGGATCGGGGACTTGTTCGTTCCATTCTCCATGGACCAGCGCTACGACGAGATGATGGTGGCGCACGGTGAGGGCGGGCTGTTCGTGGACCGGGCCATCCGCGAGGTCACCCATTGCGGTTACACGACCAACGAGCTGTCGGCCGGCTTCTCCGCCCTCGTGTCCTGGATCAGCACGGGCCAGCGGCCACCTGGCGACCACATCCTCGATCCGAGGGCAGTCGCGTCGCCGTTCTTCGGCTGCCGGTTCACCGATCCCACCCCCGGCGACCACCCGGAGTTCAAGGGCCTGCCCTGCCCGCCGAGCAGCCGCTGATCGCCCGCGGCCGCGGGTCAGCAGCTTGCTCGCGGTGTAGTGGCGCAACGCTTGACGTCGAGGTGGACGCCGCCGGGTTCGGCCACCTGGGCCGCTGGCCACCACGCCGACATCGCCGAGGTCGTGCACACCCAACTCAACCAGGAGGCCACGATGCTCGTCATCGAGTGGTGGACGCCCGCGCACGGGCTGCGAAGGATCGAGCGCGAGTGACTCTCCACCACCACGCCACTCCGTGAATTCAAATCCGGCCGGCCGACGGAGCCTTTGACCGCATTCACGGACATTCAGGGTGCGCAGTTATTCGGATACCAGGAACAGTCTATAAGTTATGAGGACAAGGTGAAGCTCCGCCGACGTCGCAGAATCTATTATCTCGCTGCGGTCATTGTCTTGCTGGCGACAGGCTTCTTCATAGTTCGGCGTGCCGTGGTCTCTGCCCATGCCGTTACCGTATCCCCGGCTACAGATACCATTGTGGTGAATGCCGCAAGCGGGTCCACGTTTGCGCCCGCACCAACCGGCGCGTCGCCTGCTTTGACTGCCGAGCAGGCGTAGGCGGACTACGTTAAAGTGGCTGGTGGCTCGACCAGTATTCCTTCAGTTCCTAACGTTCACCTCGGTCTCGTGACGTGGCCGTCGGGACTGGCAGACGCCCCCAACGCCGGTAGCGAGACCATTTCGAACGGCGTGGCATACCTCGCGCTCAATGAGCTGGCATATGGTTACAGCGAGCCTAGTCTATGTCCCCCGCAAAATAATATTGCTACACCTGGAGAATCGAGCGCAGCATCGAGTTCAAGCGGCTCGTGCATAGACTGGCTTTTTGTAGACGCCGCGGCCGTCGATCTTGTCCTTGCCCGGATCAGCTCGCGCGCGGCTCAGCGCGATCCGGCCGTCGGTCGGCGACCGTTATGCGGACATGTCCCCGATAAACGGCTAAGGCGATCTGCTGGCGAGGCCGCTTGGCTGCGGGGCGGCCGTCGCGGCGGCGGGGACGGCGCAGGCACCACAGCTCGCCCTGGGATCTGCACAGCACTGGTCTGGGTTCTACATACCGCGCCGAGGGCCTAGATGGTCGATTGCGGGGATGGCACAGCCTAGGTCCAGCCGAACTAATGAAGCTAGGGGCCGAATCAAGGGCCGCCTCAGGGGCTCGCCCAGATTGGGCCTATGCCACACGGCAAGCGACGTTGCAGGCAGCGAAAGGATCGGCCATGTCGCGCATGAGGCATGCCCCAGGGGCTCCGGCTGTCGCGGCTGAGCACCCGGTGGCCAAGGCGGGCCGGCTGATAGTCCGGTACGCGCTCGTCGTCGTGATCGCCTGGATCGGCGCATTGAAGTACACCGCGTACGAGGCGAAGGGTATCCAGCCACTTATCCACAACAGCCCCCTGCTGAGCTGGCTCTACAACATCTTCAGCGTCCGCACGTTCGCTGCCGTGCTCGGCACCTTCGAGATCATCGCCGCGCTGCTCATCGCGCTCTGGCTACTCTGGCCGCGGATCTCGGCCCTCGGCAGCGCCATGGCCGTGGTGCTGTTTCTCGGCACGCTGAGCTTCCTGTTCACCACGCCCGGGGTTACCGTTGCCGCCGCCGGCGGATTGCCGGTGCTGTCGGTGCTGCCCGGCCAATTCCTGCTCAAGGACCTGGTGCTGATCGGCGCCGCGCTGTGGACGCTGGGCGACTCGCTCGGCACCGCCCGGAGCAGGGCGAGCTCGGCCGGCTAGAGCGAACCGCAGCCGCCGCGGCGGCCGGACGCGGTCGGCGATGCGGGGCAGCCCAGGGGCCGGGCGTACCCCCATGCATCGCCCGGACCACCTGGGCGGGCAACCCACTGCTGCCGGGACCTACAGGCCCCTTGCCAGGGTCCCGCACGGCGCGGGTCACATTTGTTATTCGTGCCAGTGCCCGCCCCTGGATTGGCCCGGCGACGTCCGGCTCCACCGGTAACCGCGTAATCCGAGCGTGATCGATGGGAGCGACAAGCCTGCAGCTGTCACCTTGGCGACATGGCCATCCCATGTGAGCCAACCGTGCGCCTGTGGGCAATCAACCAGCGTCGCCGGCTCTCCCAGTGCCGGCCAGCCGTGCGGCGGCGATCAGGTTCCGAGTCCCTGCCACGTCGCCGAGGCCGGTGGCACAGTGGACGATCACCTCCGCCCCATCCACGGCCGCCTCAAGGCCTTCATTCCGATGCGCTTCACCGGTGGCTCATGAGTCAGGCGGCGCGGGCTGCGGCCGCGGCCGACGGCTCAGCACCCAGACGGTGCGGCCGGGCGCGGCTAGCAACGGGACCAGCGCCCACCCTGGCGTGTCGGTCCCGCCGGTGACGAGGATCGTGGTCATGCGCGGGATTGGTCAGGTGTTGTGTGCCACGCAGTTGCGGAATGCCCTGATGGCTGCGGTGCGCCCCTCCAGCCGCCACTGTTCCAGGCGATTGACATCGAACCACACGAAACCGCTCAGGTGGTACTGAATCACTCCGTTAAACAGGCCGATGATCTGGCTGGGCGCCCCAGAGCTCGGGGCGACGCTCGTCTCCGCGATGAAGATCGGCTTGCTCGCGAAGCTCCTGATCAGCGCAAGCCGCCCCGCGAAGATGTCGGCGAAGGTCTGCCCGGGGCGCTGGTACCCGTCGATCCCGATCCGGTCCACGTAGGCCGCGCCTGGCCACCACGGCTGCGGATCTGCGCCAACATGAGACGGATCCCATGACCATGTCACGTTTCCTACGTGCTGGTTCGCGAAGATGTTGTGGATTCGCCGCCAGGCCGCCACGAACTGCGCGGGCGTCGCGTGTCCGCTGCCCCACCGGCTCCACGACCCGTTCATCTCGTGGCCGAATGACAGCACGACGTGGTGCCCGAACGCCTTGACCGCCGTCGCGTAATGACGCACATAGCCGTCGTAGTTCCCCGCAGCGATGCTGCTCAGCGGCGCCGTGCCGGGGTTCCACTGGATGAATGGGGTTGAGCCGAGGGCAACCACCTGGGCGGCTTCTTGCTGCGGGAACGGACTCCCGAAGGGGGTGTAGAACTCCACGAGAGCCATATGAGCACCGGCCACCGCCGAGAAAGTGCGGACAGACGACGCGATCGCGCTCTTGACGGCGACCCCGACGAACACGTGGCCCGCCGGCACCCCACCGCCGGATGGCGCAGGCGGTGGGCTGCCGCCCGGCGGCGATGCCTTCCGGCCCACGGACCCTTTGCGCGTCGGCGATGCCTTGCGGGTTGCCCGATCCTTGTCCGGCTTGGAGGACGCGGGACGGCTGCGCGCCGGCACGACATGGGCGGCAGCGCGGTCATTTCTCGCCAGTACCGCGCTGTCAGGCCGTCCGGTGTGCTGGCTGGTCAGCCAGATCGTCCCCAGGAAGCCCACGGCCGCCGCCATGGGCGCCCCGATCGCGGCCAGCACTGATCGGTTCACGTCTGCGTCAACCTCCCAGCATGCGATGTACCTGCCAGCGGCACTATCACGGCCCTTCGCCGGTGGTTCCCTTACGCCCGCATGTCCTCGGGCCCTCGCCAGACGTGGCCGCCGCCTGCGCCAAGATGCTGAAACGGCCACTAAACGGCCACTACGCTAGTGCGCTCGCAGGCACATGTTCACCGAATGAGCAATGGTTGCCATGTGTTCATCTGCGTGACTACCGCAACGGGCCTGTGAACAGAGGTTTCGCGTCGCAGGAACGAGCGTCAGGCCGCGGCCAGTCTTCCGCCGGCAGCGGCCTGACTTGCTGTCACTGTCGCTGTCGCGCAACTGGGCCGGCCTGGGAAGGGATTGGCGTGCCGGGAGCCTGAAGGCCGGGCCGCTGTGGCTGGTCGACGGGCGCCGGTTCGCCTACGTGCCCCGGCGCGGCGTTCAAGGCACCGGCCCGCGATCCGGCGGTGCCAGCGGCGTCTGGGGATCGTGATGGTCGTCGCGGTCTCGGATCCTTGCCGAAGGGCGACACGGGCTTCACGCTTAGCTCTTGCCCGAAAGACACCGGACCCAACGGCCCGGTCACGGAACTTCTATCTCGGCTCCTTTATCGACGCTGGCCGCGCGGCTCCAGTACAGGTCCAGGCATCGGCGTCCCGCAGGGGACGAGCCCGCCGAGGCGATCAAAGCCAACGATATCGTCGTCCCGCCAGAAGGCGTGGACGATCTCGACGCCACCATCAGCAGCCCGATCACGGTCCAGGCCAGCGCGAAGGTACCGGCCCGGGGCGCTCCGGGCCTCGGCGAGCATAACGACGAGGTCCTGGCCGGGCTTGGGTTCAGCGCTCGGGACATCGCTGACTTCCGCTCGGTCGGCGTCATCCCGCCCGCCGCAGCATCGCAGGAAGGTAAGGCGCCATGAGCGCGACCGCCGGTACAGCCGGGGTTGTCCTCGCTGAGCGTCAGGACGGAGTCCTGACGATGACGATCAACCGCCCCGCGCAGATGAACGCCGTCAACCATGAGGTAGCCGAGCAGCTCGCCGCCGCTCTGGACACGCTGGACGAGGATTCCGGACTGTCCGTCGGCGTCATCACCGGCGCCGGCGGCACCTTCTGCGCCGGCATGGACCTGAAGGCGTTCGTGCGCGGCGAGCTGCCGGTGCTGCCCGGCCGCGGGTTCGGCGGGGAGACCCGGGCCGCGATCAAAAAACCGCTGGTCGCCGCCGTCGAAGGCTGGGCGCTGGGCGGAGGCTTTGAGCTCGCGCTGGCCTGCGACGTGATCGTGGCGGCCGAAGACGCGCGCTTCGGCTTCCCCGAGGTCACGCGCGGCATCGTCCCGAGCGAAGGCGGCCTGATCAGGCTTCCCCGAGACCTCCGCTACCACATCGCGACCCGGGTGCTGCTCACCGGCGAGCCGCTGCGAGCCGCCGCCGCCCACCAGTACGGGCTCGTCAGCGACCTGGCCCCTCACGGCCAGGCCCTGGACGCGGCCACAACGCTGGCGCGGCGCATCGCACAGAACGCCCCGCTCGCGTTGGCGGCGGCCAAAAAGGTGCTGCGCGCCAGCCAGGGCCTCGACGACCCGGCAGCCTTCGCCCGCCAGGACGAGCTGATCGCCGGCCTTACCTCAAGCCAGGACGCCCGCGAAGGCGCCACGGCCTTCGCCGAAAAGCGCCAGCCGGTCTGGCACGGCCGCTGAACCCGCCCGGCTCGGCTGGCGTGCCATGACGAACCTTGCCTCGAACCGGGCGGACACGGCGCATGGTCTCGGGATCGAAGCCCGGAGGTTTCTAGCTGTTGTTGGTCACCTCGCCGGTGGCATCGGTAGACTTCTTGACGTTGTCGTCATAGGCCGCGTCTGGCTGTGCGGCTGGGCTGGCCGCTACGATCTCTCCCTCCGGTGGTAGCGCACCGCCGTTGCGCTGGCGCTGGTCGGCTGTGCTTTCTCTTACTCCTCCCAGAACGCCTGCCGCCCACCTTCTGCAGCGGCCTGCCCCAATGCCCACCGCTGAGGCAACTGGGCCTCGTCATCGGTGAGCCGCAGCACGCCGGCACGCCACAATTTGACACTTCCCGGCAGTACTTGGAGATGATAGGGGCGAATGAGCAAGAAGACACCATGGATATTCGTCGATTGTGAGGCACGCGGCACCAGCCCGGTGCACGGCGTGCTAACCGAGTTCGGGGCCGTTCACTACGACACGCGTGACACGTTTCACGGACGCCTGTTCGACGCGACCCCAGACCCGGACAACCCGGCGATCAGCATCGTCGGCGAGCGCATCGCGTCCGACATAGAAATAGAAGTTGCTGAAAGCTTTGCGGCCTGGCTCCAGGAGCACCTCGGCAAACGGCGGCCTGTTTTTGTGAGCGACAACCCTGCCTACGACTGGCAGTGGATCGCTGGCCTGTTCGATCGGGCTGGAATGGATAATCCATTCGGGCACTCCGGCCGCCGCATCAGCGATTTCTGGGCCGGCCTCAACCGGAACTGGAGCGACACGCAGGGCTGGAAGCGGTTCAGAAGGACAGCTCATGACCACAATCCCGTCAACGACGCGATGGGGAACGTGGAAGCGTTCGACGAGATCCTGCGCATGGTGCAAAGAAGCCAACTCAAGCAAGAGTGATCATCCTGCAGTTGCTCGCCGCATGCTTCGAACGCGCGCATGGCCGCAGTGAACCAGGCATGCCCAGCGAAGCGGCGGTATTCGCCTCGAACTCGCCCGCCCCTCCCGGAGTCGTTGACGGCAAGACCGGCGAAGGCGTCCATGGCGATGCACCGAGTCGTTGCCTCGGCAACATCGCACGAATGCCAGCGCCAGCCGATCCTGTACCGCTCGAATGCTCGATTGAGTGGCTGACCTGTGCCATCGCCAGCAGGCTTGACATGGTGATGGCTGGCTTGCCGGGTGCCGTTCAAGATCGTCTACCTGCTCACGTGCCGGGTACTCGGCCTAGCCGTCGTGGTGTTCCGCGGCGACCGGGCGAAGAATGCTGAGCTGCTGGCACTCCGGCACGAGAACGCGGTGCTGCGCCGGCACGCCGGCCGGGTGCGGTACGAGCCAGCCGACCGGGCGTGGTTCGCCGCGCTGGGCCGGCTCCTACCGCGCAGGCGCTGGACCGAAGTCTTCCACCTCGCCGTTGCCGACCTCGACCGCGAACGGATCCACCGAAAACCCGTCCTGGGCGGCCCGATCAACCAATACGCGCGCGCCGCCTGTCACACCGAAGAACCGCAGGTCACCAGGCGAATCCTATTTTCGAGCGGGACTGGCGACAGCCGCTGGAACGTTATCCTCTGGAATCCGGGCAGATGTCGCCGCCGACCGCCCGCTCAGGCGCTGCACTATCCGAGAGCTGGCTGCCTTCCAGGCTGCAGAAGACACCCAGTTTGCTGCTCACCGTGAGCTCATGGAGCAGCCTTTGGGCAGCTCGCCATGGTGCGCACGAGATCTGGGCTCGGCGGCGCAGGAACGTCGCGACCCCTGCCTGTGCAGCCTGTCGCTTCAGTCGTCGTAGGTGTCCACCTCGAAGTACCTGAATCCGTGGTCGACGTTGGTGTTGCCAACGAAGAAGTTGAACCCGACCCCCGGGCAGCCCTGGTCGAAGACATCATCGGTGACGGAGATCATCTCTACGCCGTTGATGTAACCCTTGATGAGATTGCCGACGATGCTCGCCGCCACGACATCACCGTCCTGGACCCCGTACTGCGCGCCGGAGAGCTTGGCCAGCGAGGTGAAGTCCCCGATCTTCCCGTTCCACCGCACGATCTCCGCGTAGCCATCTTCGGTTTTCAGGCACCTGAAGAACACCTCGTACCCAGTGCAGCGGTGTGGCGCGATCGTGCTGCGCAGGCGTATCTCGACTTCCTGGAAGTACTCATCGGTGGGGTTCCTGCTGAACACCTCCGCCTTCGCGTGCTGGTCCCTGCCCCAAGGACCAGCGAGCACGGCGGTCGGATCGTCGTAGTCTCCTTCAGGGGCGGCTCCGCGGGCAGCGGCGGGATCAAGGTTCCCCTGCTCCATGCGTCGTTCGGCGACGGCCATGCGGGTCACAGCGCCATAGACCTCGCCGTGGCTGGTGAGGACGTCGGCCCAGTCGATCCCGTCTCTGCGGCCGTTGAGCCAGATCCCGCCCTCCGAGATCGGATTTTCGTCGGCCGGGAAGGAAGTGCGGTGTGACCTGACCGGGGGTCGCTTGGGCGGGTCTGTCATGGCGTTGATCTCCTATCAGTCCCAGGCGGCCGGGCGGTTCCGCAGCTCCTCGGGGGTCTCGGGGCGCTCGCTAATAGCCGCGCCCGCTCTGGTGAGCCATTGTTCGTTGCCGCGCGCGCGGAGCACGGCGAGGATCGCGATCCCGATGAGCAGCCATCCTCCGACAATGAACGGCGACCAGTTGTATGGGTGGGCGGGGAAAGGGCTGAAGGACTTATAGAGCGAGTAGATCAGCACAGCGCTTGTGCCAACCGGGAAGACGAAATGCAGGATCCAGCTGAAATGAGCCCGTCGTTCGCGCCAGTAATACCGGACAACCCCAAGGTTCGCGGCGATGTAGATGAAGATCACCGCGATGACGAGGACGAAGCCCAGCGTCAGGATAAACAGCTTGTCCGGGCTCAGCCACCAGCCGCCCACCAGGCCCAGCACCGCCGAGAGCACAAACTGCATCGTCACGGCGGCAGTCGGCGTTTTCCTGACCGGGTGGACTCGCCCGAAGGCAGCAGGCAGCACGCCGCTGCGTCCCATCCCGAACCACATGCGGGTTGCCACGTTCTGGCAAGCGAGGCTGGCGCCGAACACGGATGTGAACATCGCGATCAGGGCAAGGAACCACAGTGTCCCCCAGACCCTGTGCGCGATGACCAGCGCCGGCAATTCCGGCGACGAGATCAGCTTGCTGAGATTGTTGATGCCCCAGCCGATCACCTGGCCCCATATCACGAGTACCAGCATCAGCCCGATGATGACGATCGACGCCATCGTCGCGCGCGGCACGTTGCGCCGCGGGTTCTCCGTCTCCTCGGCCAGGGGGACCGCGGCCTCCCAGCCCGTGAGGCCCTGCACGGTGAAAACGATCGCCAGCGCGAAGCCGGTCGAGGTAGCGATATTGCCCGGGTTGAACCCGTACGAGAAGGATTGAAGCGTGAATCCACCCGGCCCGGGGTCGGCCAGCCCCCACACGCCAAGCGCCAGCACGATAAGGAACTCCATGGCCCCGACGATCACGATCGTCCGGATCGAGAACGATATCCCGTAATACCCGGCCAGCGCGATGAGCGGAAGCCCCGCAATCACCAGCATCCACCAGTGGAACCAGGTCACCTGATAGTTGGCCTGGAACTCACCCTGGAAGATCAGCCCTAGGAACGCGAGCGCTGGGCCTGCCACGATCGGCGAATACAGCACATACAGCCAGCCTGTCAGGAATCCCAGCCGCGGGCCCAGTGTTCGGCTCACATAGGTGTAGTAACCACCCGCCGACGGGAACCTCTTGGCCAGCTGGACCAGGCACATGCCGAGGGCAACCACGACGATGAACCCGAGCAGATATGCGAGCGGGGCATGTGCCCCGGCGAAGCCGACAATGGTCTGGGTGAAGAAAAAAGCAGCGATCGCCGGGGCAATGTGCGTGACGTTCTGCATCACCGCCCCGGTCGGCCCGACAGCACCGGGTTTCAGGTCTGTCTTCGCGACCCAGACCGCTCCGGGCGTCTCGACGAAGCTGGCGGAACTCGTCTGGACATCTTCGTCTGTCATGCCGCCCCCTGCTGGCGCGGGATCACCGGCACGCGTCATGGCGCCGGGCCGTGGCTACTGTGAGCATCCTCGACACGGGCATATTGTCATACTGTCGGCACAGGCAGAAGGGACACGCCAGACCAATAGCCCTAAGCGCAGCGGGCCCGCGTTTGTCGTCCGTTAAGTAACTGTGTCAATGCGAGTCCTCCAGGTTCGTGCGCGGGGGTCAGCTGGGCGCCGCCGACGGCAGTGACGGTCGGCAGGTCCGACCAGAAGCTCGCAGCGGCGTCTCGCCAGACGCGGTTGCCGTGCCGGTCGACTGCATCCGCCCATGGCCGCAGGCCATCCACCATCCTTGGGCTCACATCATGATCTTGAAACTGCCCTGGTGCTCGGCGCCGTGCTGATGTCGCGGCCCGCCATTTTCGCGTTGGCGTCGGCCTGACGGTGAGGCCGACGATCTCCGCGAAGAGGTTGAGGACGAGCGCGACCTCCGGTTCGGGGACGTCGAGGTCGGAACCCTCCCGCAGCGCGATCGCCTCCCGGTCGCCCCGCACCCGCCAGCCGGCCTGAAGAGGAGTTCCGGCCGTAAGTGCAGCCCCGCCGGGCCGGCTGCACGCAGATGACCCCATTCTGGCGTGCGGCCGATTGATTAATACTTCGCTGGAGGTGACCATTCATAGCAGCAAACGGCGGCAGGATTAGCCCACGCCGCCGGCGTCCAGATGCCGCCCGAGGTCCGGCGGACCGACCGGGCGGCCTCATGGCGTGCTGGTACGGAACTGGTCATGTTGCCTCAGGCTCTGCTCAGCGCCGGCGCTTCAGATGCTCCGGACGCCGCGGCGGAGGTGTGGTGGCGTTTAGTGGTGCGCGGCCGTGGCCCGCTCGACCGCGCTGGCTGGGCTACCTGGGTAGGCCGGCCCGTGCCCAGCCAGTACCACGTCCGCGGAGAGCCCGGCCAGCGCCTGCAGCGAGGCCAGAGCAGCTGCTTCATCGTGGTTGAACATCCGCGGAAGCAGCTGCGGGCCGGTCGTGCGCGCGGCTGGGTGGGCGGTCATCAGGGCATCGCCGGCGATGAGCACACCGCGTTCGGGCAGGTGGAAGGCGCAGTGTCCGCTGGTGTGGCCGGGGGTCGGGACCGGCACCAGGCGTCCTGGCACCAGGGTCACCTCGTCACCCTCAGCGACCAGCACCCAGTTGTTGTCAGTGCCGGTCACCAGCCACACCCCATCAGCGGCCTGACCCATCATCGATGCCACCGCCTCTCCGCGCGCTCCGCCGTTGCCAGACGTGCCAAGTATCTACGCTCCGTCCGGGACTTCGCCCGGAAGGAGTGGCCCTTCGGGCAGTTCGGCTGACGGGCCGCGGTGAGCCTGGCACGTTCGGTGCGTGGCTGATGAGTTCTGCGGGCGGTACGGGGATCTGCTGGCCGGCTCTTATGACTGCGTGGACCGGATCGTGCTGAATGCCTATTTCCCGCTGGGGAACAACCTGGGCGGGTTCCGGACCGGGTTCCGGACTGCCGAATGCCTGCCTGCATGTTCATCGACAGCCGCGCTGGGTTGGCCTTGACCTGTCATCGACGGCCGATCCGTGAGGCTCCGTGCCAACTAGCAGGGCTCGGAACGACGGTCAAATCACGGTCAGATGGTCTTCCAGTGATCTAGGCGGACCAGAAACTTGGGATTGACCTGGTCGACATCATCACACCCAGCGGACCAAGGGCATTGGGATCCGGACCGACGCCCCGGTGCGCCATGCGATCCCGAGTCTTGCCATCAAGCTGCGAACAGCCAGCTCGCCCCTGTCTGGGATAACCGGACATCGACTAGGTGTCCCGAAATCCGGACACTGGCATGTTGTCCGTAAATCAGGACTCTGCTACAGTGTCTTCATATGGAGACATCGCGTCCAGGCGCCGACCGTAGCAAGCCGTTCCGGATTTACACCGCAGCCTCTCTTGGAGCGGCGATCCGGCACTACCGCCTGCAAAGCGGACTCTCCCAGGCTGAGCTTGCTGAACGCGCGGGCCTCAACCGCACGTACCTATCGGACCTCGAACACGGCAAGGAAACCGAGCAGCTCAAGCGGATCCTGCGCGTACTCAAGCAACTGGGCGTCAGGATGACTGTCGAACGGGCGGACTGGTAATGGCAGACAGGCTTGCCGTCTGGCTGGACGGCCTAAGGATCGCCGTCATCATCCGGGAGCGCGGCCGACTTTCGCTCTTCTACACCGAAGAGGCACTGACGAGGTACGAACTCGGAGTCCCGCTCCTATCCTTGCCGCTCCCGCTCACCCAACAGCGATTCACGCATAACATCGTCCGCCCCTTTCTGGACGGACTGCTGCCTGAGGGAGACGCACGTCAAGCGGCCGCGCACGATGTCGGCGTCAGTCGAGACGACACATACGGACTAATTCGGGCACTGGGACGGGACTGCGCCGGCGCGCTAGTGATCCAGCCCGAAGATGACCTCCCGCCGCCGACGCCCACAACGCTCACGGCCGAGCCGCTCACAAACGCCCGGGTAGCAGACCTGGTGGCCAATCTGCGCAGCGCGCCGCTGGGCATCGGCGCAAGAGTAAGGATCTCGCTCGCCGGAGTTCAGGAGAAACTACTTCTCACCCGGATGCCCGGCGGCGGGTGGGGCCGACCAGTAGACGGCACGCCGTCAACGCACATTCTCAAGCCGGAAATCGTGAGATTCCCGAGCACGGTCGAGAACGAAGCATTCTGCATGCGAGTCGCGAAACATCTCGGCCTCCCGGTCGCCAACGTGGACACGACGATGATCAGCGAGCGCAAACTGATTGTCGTCGATCGCTATGACCGGGTAGTCCACGCTGACGGGACAGTTCAGCGCCTCCATCAGGAAGACTTCTGCCAAGCCACCGGCCTGTCCCCTGACAATAAATACGAGGAGGATGGCGGACCTTCGCTCACACGCGTCGCGGAAATCCTCCAAGCCGTGGCGCCCGCCAGCGCCGTCGAAGCGTTGCTAAGAGCGGTGACGCTCAACGTCTTGATTGGTAACGGAGACGCTCACGCCAAGAACTTTTCACTACTGCACCACCCGACCGGTACGCTAGGATTTGCACCGCTCTATGACCTGATGTCAACGATTTACTACGGCGACGACCGCCTCGCAATGTACATCGACAATATTCAGAAAACACGTCGAGTGACCGTCAGCCGGATCCTCAACGAAACGACCAGATGGGGAATGTCCCGACAACGCGCCGCAGAAATCATTGCCGACATCATAGAACGCACGCCAGCGGCCGTGGCGCAGGCGCAAACCGAAACGCCAGCACTTCCAGCGGAAATCCCAGCCATCATCGACAGCCAGCTCGCACACCTGCGAAGTGACTTCAATGCCGAAGACGCTCCGTAACACGGCCCCGTCCTGAGCGACGTCAGGTCACCCAAAATAAGACGTCAGATCGAGTTCGTTGCCGAGGCCATCCGCATTGCCCGAGCGCGGAAGCCACGTCCGGAGATCACCGGTTCGCGATGGCAAGCCAGCAACCCCGACGTCAGGACCTGGACACTACGCGCCGGTTTCGAGATCGGCAGCGACGGCAGCATCCTCGGGCAGGTCACCGGCGCATACAACCAGGCGCGTCCCGATCACCCCTACTGAACCGCACCCGCGCCCAAGCACGGCAAATGCCGCAATCCCCGGCAGAAATGGAATCGGGCACCGGCCACATCACCAGGACTGACGATCCCCTGCTGAGCATCCTCGAAGGCATTATGCCCCTGGGCCACGCCCCTATAGGTCGGCGTCCCATCTGCGGCCGCCGAGGCGCTTGCGTCTTCTGCGGCAAGGTATCAGCAAGGAGCAACCTCAATGCCATACAGCCGTTTCATGTCATTTCGATATTCCTCACCGGCGCGTGCCAGGACAGCCCGCTGCCACCAAGGCATCTGTTCCTCACGGATGCGCGCTTCGGCTAGGAACCGTCGAAAGCGGTCGTCCGCCACCTCAACTCGCCGCTGGATGTCTTGCAGTTGTGGGTACGCGGCGAGGCGAGGATCGGCCAATGTCCGTTCAAGCAGTATTCGTACGCGCATCTCATCATCGAACTCGTAGAATCCCCACTCGTAACAGCTAGCGCAAATGTCTACAAGCCGCTCCCACCGTTCTATGACATCCCACGGTGAGCTCTTTGTCGGCCATCCATTCCGACCGAGGAACTCTTCGAACCGTAGAAGAAACTCGCTGGTCATCATGGCTGGAACTGGTCATTGAAGTATTGAAGCCATTCGTCGGGCTCTCCGCCCCGCGGGCATAGTTCACGTCCGCACAGTGCGCCGTGACGCGGCGGGTGGGCCATGCAAGCCGCGGCAAGTGATCATGGCGAAGGCGGGTCTGATGAGATCTCGGCAGGACGGAGCATGACGTGAGCGAGCGCCAGGACGCTGGCGGATCCGCCGGCTCTGGCAAGCTGGCCGGATTGTTCCACGAGTACGGCCACAGGTGGGAGATCGAGCATGTGGACCCAGGCTCGGCCTGAGTAGCGGTCACCCGCAACGGCTCGTTCGTGCAGGTGATCGCCGCGCATGACCTAGACGAGCTGCGGGCCGAGCTCAAGAAAGCCGGGACAGAAGAACCCGTGACCAGGGCAGGGAACGCCACCCAGACGTAGCGGGAAGGAACGACCGCGCGGCCAGCGCCGTCCCGCCGGTCGCGGTCACCAAAACATGAGACTGCGATGACCCGTCCTGGCGCAGGTGATCGCCCAGGCCGGCGCATCATCCCGGCCGACGACCGGACAATCCGCTGGGACCGGTGCCATGGGCAGCCAGCAGCTCCGATTGACGTGAGAAGGACCCTGGACTGGCTCAGCTGCCGGCCAGATCAAAGCCCGCGACGACGGTCACGTCCACGGCGCGAACCCAGCGAACCTGGTCGCCCTTGACGACGTAGACCCAAACCGGCATCACGAGGCCCCCGAAGCCCCCGCCAGAGCCGGCCTGCAGGCTTAGAACTTCTCTTTTACCATGGCCACGCTTCGCCGCCCCCAGCGCACTAGCTGGACAGAAAGCACGGCGGAACGCACAGAAAGCACAGAAAGCAACGAGTGTTCGCTGCACCCGGTCCACGACTCGGTCCACGCACAGCCCGAGAACAGCACCGAGAAGGTAACGCTAAGTAGCCGCATAGCGGACACGGTTAGTCACGCGCCCACGCCTCAACGACCGCGGTCGCGGGCTTTGCCTGGGGCGGGCAGCGCCGGGGCGAGTTCTGCCAGGCCTTCCTCCAAACGGGAGGCGAGGTCAGCGTCGACGGGCGGCTGGCCTTCGGGATCACAGCAGGCAGGCTTGGTGCGGGGGCCGCCGGGCTCGCTGATGCCAAGGGCCGCATAGATCAGCCGATACGGATTCTCCGAGCGGGTGTACTCTGCCACTAGCAGCAGGACGCACCGGTCGGCAGCCTCGAAGACGGTCAGCAGCCGCCACGCGCCGTACAGGTCCAGCCGGCAGATAGCGGAGAGCCCGGCTCCGGTGAGCCGGACGCCTGCGGCGGCGCATCCTCGCCGGTGGATGTCATCGGCAGCTAACGGCCAGCTCGCGGCGTGCCCATCGGAGATCTTCCTCCGATGGCGCGTATTCCTTGGCGAGCTCCCCGGCGCGGAGCTCAGCCAGGGCCTGCGCGAGCTTGCCGTCAGCGTAATCGGCGGCGTCCTGACCAGACCACCAGATGTAGTCGCGAAGCTCGCGGATCTTGCCCAGACGGCGAAGCTCGTCAACCAGCGCATGAACGCGGACCAGGCTGTCGATGGTGACCTCGTGACGCCGCCGCCTCGGCGCTGCCGGCGACAAGACTCCAGAACTGCGCCACGCCTCGACGGTGGTGCGCGAGACGTCCAACAGCCGGGCCGCGACCGCGACAGACACGCCCGGCATCTCGCTACGCTTGTGCTCAAGCAGGATCCCGGCGGCTTCCTTCACCCGCTCGGTGTCCAGCTTCCCCGCTGCCATGTCATGCAGCAGAGCAACATCTGTGACGACCCGCTCGGCGTGCTCGTATTCACTGGCAACAGACATCCCGCACCTCCACGCCAACGAGATCGTTCGGCGCATCGCCCGCGCCGTCGGCCTCGTCTCTGCTGTTTTTGACGCGATTCGACTGCCTGAATCGGGTACAGCCATCCGCCGTCCATATTGGGCCACACTGGGGTGAGCGGATATCACTTTGCCGTCGGGCCGTATAGCACCTAATTACCTGACTTTTATCAGGTTAGTGCGCACCAGCCTGGTTACTTGAGTAACTACCATCTTGGCGACTCGTAGCGAGCGGGGATCGGGGCGCCCAGGTCATGCCATGCATGGGAGCTCAGTCATCGGCCGCGGGGAAGCGGGCGGTTGCGCGGTACAGCCTGAGCCAGTCCTGGAAGTTCGAGGGATCCTGCCACGTCCCGATGATTTGCCTTGTTGCGTCGCGGCGCTTCGGGGCGGCTTCACGGTCGGCGAGACCGAGGGCCTCGCGGAGCTGGTCGGCGGTGAGCTCGGTGCACCAGGCCGGAGTGCCCATTTGCTGACGCCACGACTCGGCAATCGGCCCCGCGTCCACCGCGTCGAAACCGGTGTCGTCGACCAGCCGCATGACGGGCTGCTTGCTTTCGGCACAGTCTCCCGCCACTGGCAGCGCGAGCCGGCCAGGCTCACCGCGCGCCTTCCCCATGTCTGCAAGCGTGTAGGCAAATTGCGCGTTCCACGCCCGAATCACAGGCCGGCCCCACTGCTCCTGCAGCCAGGCGGCCTCCGGCTGGCCGGCGTCGATCGCTTCAACCGGGCTAGCGCCATACTGCTCGGGTTGGCCGGATACCGGGAGGTAATTCGACGTGTCCACAACGGTGATGTCGCTCGCGACTTCACTGATGAACGGCTCCAACGCGGTCAGCTGCTGGAAGCGCACAGAAAGGATGAGAACGTCGACACCGGCAGCAACTTCCGCCGCGGTGACCGCCGTGGCCCCCGTCTCGGCCGC
>WNFN01064705.1_pt1 | contig 16912 bp, 21 predicted proteins | sample 5400161 | NCBI WGS metagenome assembly WNFN01 (sample SAMN13153353, study PRJNA577476) | soil metagenome | isolation source: 80 cm saprolite on Douglas fir-dominated hillslope | place: USA:California | collected 2013-09-17
ATTACTGAATTGAGGAGGTAACGGTGAAAGCTCTTGCCGACGAAGATGTTGATAAAATGGTCAAAAGTTATCGGATCAGGTATAAGCGTCGGATTACCGCTAACTAGATTCTTGTCCAGCTGTAGAGAGGTGGACATTTGCCATAGGAATGGCCCTACCGACCAAAATACAACGAACAGAGCGCAGGCGTAAATCATTAGTCGGTTCCACGGAAGAAATACAAAGCGTCGCCGTGCTGTCTGCTTATTGGCCGGCGTAGCACTCATTGGCCTGCCTCCTTCAGTTTGCGCAAAATGAAGATACCGAAGCCCAAAGCGATGAAGATTTCAGTGATGAACATTGCAGTAGACAGTGCGGATCCGTACCCAAACTGGAGCGCCGAGAAGAGGTCCTTGTAAGTCAACGTTGAAAGAACCTCGGTACTGTCAGCCGGGCCCCCGCCAGTCAAGACGTAGACAAGATCGAATATCCGGAAAGCATCCAAGGCGCGAAACATCGCTGCGATCAGTAGAGTCGGCGCGAGCAACGGCAGTCTAACGCGCCAGAAACGCTGCCAAGGACTGGCCCCGTCAATTAAGGCCGCTTCGGAAAGAGAATGGGGAATCGTCTGCAGCCCAGCCAGTAGAAGCAGCGCCATGAAAGGCGTAGTTTTCCAGACATCGGCCATTACGATTGTCCACAAGGCGAGATCAGGCGATCCGTACCAACTAACGTTGTGCTGGATGAGGCCGGCGCTTCGCAGAAGATAGTTAACAACACCATTCTGCCCATCGAACAACCATCCGAACATCTTAGAGGTTACAACCGTTGGAATAGCCCATGGAACTAACATCGCCGCTCGGACCAATCCGCGACCCAGGAACCGTGCTGCCAGAGTGAGAGCAATTACTAGCCCTATCAATGTTTCGAGCAGCGTCGACGCACCCGTAAATTCTATCGTGTGAACCCACGCGTTCCAGAACTGACTATCCGTGAAAAGCTGCTGATAATTGGCGAACCCAACAAATGAATCCGCTGGAGACGACAGGGTGGTGTCTCGAAGCGAGAGCCACAGACCAAGAATTACGGGATAGATCGAAATCGCTGCGATGGCGGCCAGTGCTGGCACTAACAGTAGAGTCGGCCCCGGCCGCCAAGACTTGAATCGCCGATTCGGTGGACGCAAATCGACTTCCCGAGTGAGTGTTTTAGCAGTAGCCATGGCCGTGCCCAATCAAGCTCTCGCGATGCTTCAATTATTTCCTGCCAGTCTTGAGAAACCCTAAGGTCTCCAGTCGGAATGCCTCTGCGACCTTCGCAATCGATTAAGTTCAAGAGAATTTCGCATTCAAGATTGTAAACTTAGTTCGCTCCGCCCGAGTCTATGCCTGTCGCTGTACGGGAAGCGGTCGGTCCCAGTTATGAATGACGATCCGACAGCTACCCGGAGACCACTTTCTACGTCCCAACGATCTTTTCGATTTGTGCCTTGGCTGTGTTGAGTGAGCTCTCGATGTCACCTGAGACCAGAGCCCGTGAAACCTGCGACTGGAGCACAAGCGTGACCTGCGGGTACTTCGGCGTAACAGGACGCGGTATCGCACCAAGCGAGACGGTCTTCAGCTTCTGGATGAAAGGTTGAGTCTTCGCTAGTTCCGGCTCATCGAATACGGCTAGGCGCGTCGGCACAAAACCTTCCTTAATCGCGAAGTGCAACTGCGTTGCGGGCGTGGACAGCCAGCGCAGAAAGTCGATTGCCGCATCCTTGTTCTTCGTAGAGGCGTTGACGCCGTATTGATAGCCGCCGAGGCAGGCAGCGCTCTTCTTACCAGGAAAATGGGGAAGCGGCGCGACATCAACCTTACCGACAACGTCCGACTGCGTCTTATCCTGTGCGATTGACCACACATAACTCCAGTTCCTGAGAAAAACCGACTCGCCGGCGGTGAATGGCCGACGAGATGGTTCCTCGTCCCAGGTTAGTACGTCTGAGGGCGTGACCTTGTACTTGTGGATGGTGTCATACATCAACTGGACGGCGGCCTTGGCCTCCGGCTCAGCAATTTTTACTCTTTTGCCATCGGAAGCGAGAATAGAACCCTCATTTGAGCCAATGAAGGAGACGAGAGTGCAGGTTAGGATCTCGGCCTGCTTAGCTTGCCAGATAAAGCCGAAACGGACGTCGCCTCCCGTGCCCTTCTTAGCAGTCTCGATCAGCTGATCCCATGTCTCTGGAACGCCAGCGCCGAGCTTCTCTAGGATGTCGGTTCGGTAATAGAGCTTACCGCAGTCGATGAACCACGGCATCCCAGTGAGCTGACCTTTCCAGGTGCAGCCCTGGACAATACCTGGAAGGTAAGCCTTCATCTCGTCGGAGCCAAAATAATGGTCGAGCGGCAGCGCCCAGCCGGCCTCTGCGAATTCGGCAATCCAAATAATGTCCTGTGTAAAGACGTCGGGTGAGCCGTTTTTGCGGGCAAGTTGTTGGACTAGTTGCTGATGAACTTCTATAGAGCTGCTCGGCGGCGGCAGTTCGATATAGCTAACGTGTACGGAGTTTTGCGATTTGTTGTAGGATTCGATTACCTGCTGCATCGTGTCAGTTGAGAAGAAACGAGCGCTGGCGAAGGTGATCTCGGTCCGACCAGTCTGCGCGTAGACACGGGACGGCAGGCCCAGGGCGCCAGCAGCGGCGGCGGCACCGGAAGCAAGAATGAAATCGCGGCGCCGCATACCGGTACCGTCCGGGGTGCCGACGCCTTGGATCAGTTTTTTAGGCATTGTTTTCCTCCAGGATATTCGACCAACGATGCACGAAATTGCGTTAATATCCTTGTTTTTGAGTTTTCCATTGAATATCAGCATAAAAACGCATTGTCAAGCTGGCGTCGGGCGAATATGCTATTGTGATTAGATTGCCCAGGGAACCACATTAGGCACGGCATGAATAGAGATTCTGAACGAGACGCTAAGGAGATAGAGACAACTCCGCCCGATTATGCAATACCCGCACAACGGCGCGCCGAACTACTAAAAGTGGCAAAAGAGCGCGGTGCCATCAATGTAATGGAGAGCGCCAGTCAATTCGCCGTTTCGGCGGACACCATACGACGTGACTTGGACTATCTGGCCGACCGGGGCCTACTCAAGCGAACCCACGGTGGCGCGGTCCCCTTGGACGACGTGATCGTGCCAGACATACCGGTCACGCAGCGCTTGATTTCACGGGCTGCTGAGAAGGGTCGCATCGCGCGACGGGCCGCGACCTTGATCGCGGATGGCGAGACACTGCTCATCTACGGCGGATCAACAACCCGAGCGTTCGTCGGTGAGCTGGGCTCCCGCCGAAGTCTCACGATCGTCACCAATGATCTCAGCATACCGGCAGCATTGACACCGGAGACCGTACGCGCCGTCTATCTACTGGGCGGACAAGTGCTTGTTCAATCTCAGATCACGATCGGCACGGTGGGCTTCCCGCAAGCGGGACCTATCAGTGCCGACACCGCAGTGCTCGGGGTCGGCGGCATTTCGGAGCGCGGATTATCTACTACAATATTCGAAGAGGCTTCGATGATGGCCGCGATGGTGGGCGCCGCACGGCGCGTGATCGTGTTGGCTGATGCCACAAAGCTGGGTCGCTCGGTCTTTGCGCACGTCGTCCCCCTTGACCAGATCGACGTTCTGGTCACCGACGCTAAGCCCTCGCCGCAACTGGTTGCCGCCCTGAGCGAATCCGGGGTTGAGATACTCGTAGCTGATCGGTGACGTTTGGGGTCTTGGCGCTTTTACAAAAAGCGAAGCGGAACTTAGTTGCCGAGCGCTAGTGCCGCCGATGGAGGGGTGTAGCAGCATCTGGACGGATGCGATATTTGCCCATGTTCGCTCGCATCTTGAGGGCATGCAATTTCAGCAAAGGACGCTTGGCGCGAGTCGTGAGCCCCAGTCGAACTCGTCACTACCTCTTCCGCTCTATATTCAAGAAACAGCCGTGTGCTAGCAACGCACATTTTCGGTAGTGCCACATCGTACAGAGCCAGGTTTATCTACTCGTTCAGTCGCGAAGGATAAAGAATCCCATCCGGATGCTGTTTGTGAAGCCAGAACGCGAGCGACCATTGCTGTCCGAGACGGTGACTGGATGCTCTCACCGCATCGGTCGGAACCCCCATCTTCAGCGGGACAATCGCCGCGGAGATCGACCAAGTTCAACGGCCGAACTGTCGTTATTTCCGCAGAATTCAATTACTCGAGCTAGGCGAATGGGATTGGAACATCGCCAAGCCGGCCATTTCTGCGATCCCGCAAAACCCGCTCAAGGAAGCAAACCGTAGCGATGAACCGAAATAGATGACGCCAAATCGATCCGGTTCCGGTAGATCGGTACGCGGATCACTGAATCAGCTCAGGGAAAACCCAAATCCCAAAGGATCAGGGTAACGCGACGAATAGAGCCGGAATCACCTGACCCGAGTTCTGATCGGAGCCAATTCGGTGTCGCTCGACTTCAAGTCTCTGGGTGGCTTGCGCGGCACGCTTCAGGAAAGGCGACTGCTTACCATTCTCAGCTGCCACCAGGACTCGGCTGACCTTGCTACGCTGCAACGCAGATAGTGCGGTATCCCCTTACAACTCGGGCTGATGTTGAGTGAGGAACCGGTAGACCGTCCACGAATCGCCGCCGAGCAAATCGAAGAGCTTTGGAAGCTCTGTCAAGAGGCCCCGTTGGATGTCACTTGCCATCTGGGAAAACGGAGTCCCCGCTTTGCTCCTTTGAGGCCAAGAACTTCGGGCCGCTGGTGCTTCGCACGGACAGCCTCTCGCGAAACGCTGATGAATTTCGCAAAGTCGCTCGCAGAGAGCATATCGCCTCCTGCCAGTATCTGCGCCGCACGGTTTACTCCCCTCTCCCGTGCTTCCGCGAGCGAGGATCCGACTTCCTTTGCCGAAGCGCCGACGCTTAAATTCCCTTACTTCGTACCGCGCGATTCCCTGATCGTCTTGGCCAACAGATTTTTCATTCGGTGCAAGATCGCTTCCTTTGATCGTCGAATCAGGTTTTCGTTTTGATTCCTGTCTGCACAAACCTCCGCAAACCAGACATTCACTCTGTTTTCGATCTTCGACCAGAGACTGTCATTCTCGAACCTGATCCCGCCCGCGTGACCTTTCGCCTGGACAAAATATTGCTGCATCTCGAGCACCAGCGCTGCTTCTTCGGTTTTCAGGAACTCCTCATACAATTCCTTTTCGGTGCGGCTAAGCTTGAGGGGAAACTGGTCAATGCGCTCTGTGCGTGACAGCATGCACTCAATTTATAGCATTCTCGGTGCGAAGAACGCGAACACGAAATGCTGTTTCTCCGCCCCCGGCTTTGGCCGGTCGAGTCTTAACCAAAAGAGTGCCTGCACTATGGCGCTCGAGCTTCTCAACTTCTTCGCACGGCCCGGTTCCCTCCTCTGCTCCACCCGACACCCTCTCGAATCATGTCAGCCCCTGGCCCATAATCCGGAGAACGCGGGTTATGTAGGGTAGAGTTAGGGGAAGCTAATGCGTAGCGTGATTTGGGAAATTATTTGAGGTGACTTTTCTCGCAATCAATCGGCCTGGCGCCGACGATTTGGTCATAGCTGCCGAACACCAAGCTTTGGCAATCGCTTAAAGAGCAGGCCTGCTTGATCGATCTATTCGATCAACCTTGGCGGCGCGTTGCATCTGAGACAGCAGTCGGAATTTCCTCCCGTTGGTTAAACGATACGGCGCCGGGCCCAGCATTCAGTTCTGGCGGGTCACTTCCACCGAACACCAGCACCGTGCAAGCAGCCGTGTTGTTTGGCCGTGGCAGATGCGAATCATGAAGAGATGCCGAACGCTACCTCTGTCGCCCGAATAACGGATGACGGCACAATTCTTGAGGCCTCATTTCAGTAACGTTTCTCGATAATGTCTTTAGAGGCTGTCAGAGTGCGTCTGGGCGATGGATTTTATGCGGGAGCTATGCGTAATCCCACCCAGCAGCCTGGGTGGCCCGTGCATAGTGAGCGGCAAACAAGCCTTGGCTCCGGCAATAGGTCTTTATACTGACTGTCTCCCAAATTCTTGATGTTGCTGGAGAGCCGCGGTGATACTCGCCGCTCAAAATGTTAGTGAGAAGAAACTCCACTATCTGCCAAGTCTATTTCTCTTTGTCCACGTTGCCGTATTCGTCGTCTGAGCTGTTGCGTCGCATCATTCACCCGGCTCCGATGGAGGCGACCTGAAGTAACCGATGATACCGCGTCGGACCCGAACCGCCTGCACAGCGCCAGTTCGGAAAAAGCTTCCGGCAATTAGTACAAAAAACGACGGTCCCCAAAATCGAAGCGTATTGGTAATTCGAACTCTGTGAGTGCGAACGACGACCTCGTCTCGCTTTTGGCCACGCGCTAATAGCCAAAAACGAGTTTCAGGCCTCATACTCCAGAGCCAGGAATGAAATGTTACTTCCTTTGTTCCTCGGTGTTAGGAGCCTTCTTATGAAAAAAAGTAAAGACATCCATACGCTTGAAAAAATCAAAACAATTATCCTTGTTCACGGTGCATTGTCGGACGCCTCTATATGGTCAGGGGTCATTCCTTTATTAGAATCCAAGGGATTTAGAGTAGTAGCGGTGCAACTCGCTCTGACTTCTCTTGCTGAAGACATTGCAATAACTGAGCGAGCCCTCGCTTTGGAAGCAGGCCCGGTCTTACTTGCGGGACATTGGTACGGCGGAGTCGTAATCACCGAGGCGGGAAACAATCCTAAGGTTGCTGGATTAGTTTATGTAGCGGCGTTGGCCCCGGACCGGAATGAGTCAGCTGTTTCGCTCCTCGATGCTTTTCCTCCTACCCATCTTTTCCGCGACCTCACGTCTGATGGACATGGCTTCCTAAAAGTGACACCCCGAGGAGTCATTGATCTCGCTCACGATTTGTCCGAGAGTCAAAGGAATCTGCTCCTCGCAACGCAACATCCGACAGCGGAAGCAATTTTTAGCGGCAAGGTCACAAATCCAGCATGGAGGAAGAAGCCTTCTTGGTTCCTCATCCCCAGCGATGATCGAGCTATTGGAACCGATCTCCAAAAGCGCGAGGCAGAGAAGGCTAATGCTACCGCACTTACTGTGAATTCCAGCCATCTAGTCCTGGTCTCTCACCCTGATAAGGTTGCAGCTTTTATTGAACAGGCAGTGACCTCCCTGGCGGATGAACAGTAACCGGCCGGATGGCGTTCTCGGCGGCGGTTAGTGCTCAGCTCCAGGATCGGATGATTCAGGAAGCGAGATAGCCGATTCCAAAAGGTCAACGTGTAGTTGCAGGCTTTGGCCAGAGCGCTCTTTGGAAGAGCCAGGCCTTTGGCCGTTTCGATTTGGCTCTTGATTGATTCCAGGATGGTTCGCGCTTTTTGCTGGCGCAATTGGTCGCGTTCGATCACAGTTAAATTCTGTTCTCGAGCCTGTACATCAATGGCGAAGAGTTCATCAATGCTTGCTACCAACGCAATGCCGGCACGATCGTCGGGATGAGCTTTCCACCGCTTGGAAGAAGTATCTTCTGGCGTGTGCCCAACAGCCGGCATGGATCAGTTTCGCACCGCCCACTCAATCATAGCCGCTGTAACATCGGTTTGTAAGATCCCCTCGTAGTTACCTAAAAACCGTTTGGGTCCCCTTCCCGACTGCGTGAGAGCTTGGAAGTCGGTGATGGAAACAACGGCCAAGAACTTCGTGTTGTCGTTGCTGCGCTGGATTCTGATCGGCCACTCCGGCAATTCTCCCGTCTCCATGGCATCCATGAAATCCTCGAGGAATGATGGGATGAGATTGGAAGCAGTGATGGGCACCCCGGTTCGCGGGGCAAGCATTTGGGAGAAGCGTTCCACCTCGTCCGGAAGTCGCGATCTGATCTCTTCCGGAATGCGCACGGAAATGGTTTTTAGTTCGGTGCTCATGAGGCAGTTCCAATAGCGAAGCGAAACGCTTTGGTCGAGCTCGGACGGCTGTTAAAAAGTAATCAGGGCTTCCAGCAGTCGTGGATTGACTTAGCTCGGGTATCAGACCACTGGCCGCCGGCTTACTCCCCTTTCTCGCGCTTCCGCGAGCGCGGCGTCCGCTAAATATTTCTGGTCTGCCAGAAGGGGCCCCATCAAAAAGCCCGCTCTCCAGAGCTTCTGTGAGTGCAGCCTATAGATGCTCGGCACCACCCATCCTCCTATCGACATATTCGACTTACGGACGTTCTATTTTTGGAACCGAGGAATAGTCGATTATGAAAGCCGCATAGGCTTTCGTAGCGTTAATCAGGGAATCGATTTCAATGTGTTCGTCAAGTCCGTGAACTCCGTTACCAAGTAGGTTTCCAGGACCGCATATAATCACTGGCTGGCCGTCCTCAGCAAAAAAGTTGGCGTCTGACGGAGTTGGCATGCAGGCAAATTGAGCGTTGCCGGATAACGTCCGTTGGGTCAATGATCACACGCCTGAAGAGGTAACACCATGACGGGCAATTCCGAGAAGGAGCGTCTTACATTCGATGCGAAGCGTGAGGGCCGAAACGGCCCTCGCTCAGCTGGCTCGCGAGAAAATGCATCGCCTCGATGATGCCCGGTCCCTCATTCGCCAACTGTTCCGCACCGAAGTCGATCTGATTCCCGACCCGCAAAACAAAACGCTGACGGTGCGCTTGCATCCGCTCAGTGCCGAAGTTCATGACCAGGTCGTCCGGTACCTCTGCGAAGAGCTAACATCCGCAGAAACTGTTTTTTCTGGTGCCGACCTGCGGCTCATTTATACGAGATTGCCGGTTCATGCTGATTCCACCGGATCAGGAGACCTGAGGTTATCGGGCCGGCTCAGGAAACGGAATTTTACGTACGGTAAGGGCGATGGCCCAACGGCTGGGCTTTTCGTCCGACGTCGGGTTATGATCGATCCAGCGCTAGGGCCTTGACCGCTTCCGGCCTCCAAGTGAGCCCGATGCCTGGACGATCCGGGACGCGGGCAAAGCCGTCTACGATCTGCAGCGGTTCCTCAAGGACCGCATCGGCCCAGTCGACGTATTCCAGGTAGTGACAGGTCGGCGTCGCGGCAAGCAGGTGCGCGCTGATCTCCGGCAGCAGATGCGACGACATCTCGATCCGGTGTCCTGCGGCGATACCAGCCGCTTGAATCCAACCGGTCACCCCACCGATGCGAGCCGCATCCGGCATCACATAGTCGCAGGCTGCGGCGCCGAGCGCTTCGACCATCGACTCCGGCCCGTTGAAGTTCTCCCCGATTTGCACTGGCACGGCGAGCGCCCTCGCGACGGCCGCACTGCCGACATAGTCGTCGTGACGGATCGGCTCTTCCAACCAGGCAATGCCTTCCGACTCGAGCGCGCGTCCCCGACGGATAGCCTCGGTGACGGTCAGCGCCTGGTTGTAGTCGACCGGCAACTCTATCGCGTCGGGCAGCCGCTTTCGGACTGCCCGGGCGACGGCAAGGTCCTCCTCGAGGGTAGGATGGCCGAGCCGCAGTTTCACGCTTCGAAACCCTCCAGCGAGCAGCTTCTCGGCCTCGTCTGCGGCGGCCTCCGGCGACATCAGCCCCAAGCCGCTCGAATTGTAAGCGGGGACGGGCCGGGGCTTGGCCCCGAGCAACGTTGCGAGCGGCAGACCTGCCGCAACGGCGAGCGCATCCCATATCGCCGCGTCGAGCGCCGACAGCGCCATTCGGACCACGCTCGCCACTCCGACAAGCGCGAAACGCCTACCGAGCTTGGCTGCGATGTCGAGCGGCGCCGCGGTCTCGCTCTTGACGAGGGCGGCAGCGTCGCGGAGCAACACGTCGATGGCCCGCGGTACGCTCGGGCGATAGCAGAACAGGTAGGTGCGTCCGGTCACCCCCTCCTCGGTCTCGAGATCGATCAGCAGCAGCGGGGCTCTCCTCACGGTCGCGGCGCTGGTGCCAAGCGGATACGTCATCGGCACCTCGACCGCGGACGTCTTGACCTCTCTGATCGTCAGCTGCGGCAGCCGGGCGGCACTACTCGTACTAGCCATAATCGGAGCTCCTTTCCGCCTGAGCCAGTTGGTAGTTAGTGATTGGACAGACGATCTTCAGATTTGGCTCGCCAACTGCCTGCGGTGATTGCTCAATCTAGTTACTATCACGGAAAGGGAAAGGGATGAAGAGTTTACAGGTCATGGATAACGCATTGTCTGCCGCTCATCTTACGATCGGCGAATGAGATCTCGCGTAATTGAGCTCAACGTCGGGCAGCCGGAAAGCGCCATGGCCAGATCGAACTCCTGACGCAGCATCTCCAAAACAGACTTGACCCCGGTTTCTCCAACCTTCAGTGTTCGCTAGCAAGATGTGCCGTCAAAATGCGTATCGACAGGTTCCGACGGAGCCTTAGGCTGAGGAATGAAGCAGAGCAGCACTTCAGGACCCATGGGTTGCTCAAGCATTGCATCCTTTTTTTTGGCGCTCCGTCTCGCATTGAGTGCGCCTTCGGGCGTCGATCTTTCTAGGAAGTTCGGTTTTCGATCAAGAGTAGTCGAAAACTGAGCGCGACCAATCACTCCTTCTCCGTCCGCGCAGCGTTGAAAGCAACATCTAAACCACAAAGGAACAACCGTCGTGGCTACCAATTCACTCATCTTCTCCTCCCCTGCCGGCTCAACTGCTTTGGCAGCGGGACGAAATCAGATCGCCACCTTTCCGGTCGGCGCCTTCTCGTCGATCCGCATCTATGCATTCGTCCGCCCCAACACACCGCAGGTTACAGTCTATCTGATTAACCCCAACCTTCACGATCACGTTGGCACTGACCCGGAGGCTGGCGCGCTCGACAAGATCGTCCTCAACCCGCTTCAGGGGCAGTCAGCTTGGTACCCTCTACCGGGTCTGAATATCTCGATCGAAGCATTTACTAGTGGCCCGGGCGGCATCGATCTATTCGTCTACGGCGAGCAATAGCCACTGGGAAAGATCAGGGGACGGATATTAAACATTAGGCATTGCTGGCTTGAAGAATAAGCTTTTTTGCTGGCCTGGGCCGCGTTTATCTCGCTTCTTTCAACCCCCAGATCGTAAAGGAGTTCGTCTTGCGTCGAACCAGCGTCCACCACGGCATGGCTCTTTCACTGTCAGAGTCCGTCAACTGGAGAGCCGGATGCGCGAAAGGCACCTGTCCGGTTCGGAGGGAGGGGAAGCCTACGCTCTCCCCACCCCTATCCTTTTCGCGATGAGTGCGACCGGCTAGCTTCGCTTTGGCGAGGTCGCGCTGTACTCTTCTTCTTCCCTGCCGGTCCTGAGAAACTCCTCAAGCTCGCCGGCGAGCTTTGGGCTCAATTTTTTCAGAGTAGCGAGGTCCTTGTCGGCGTCGGCTCTTCTCCCCATCTTTGCATAAAGCACGCCCCGATATTCATAGGTCTCGGCCAAGTCCGGTTTGAGTTTGATGGCCTGATTGTAGTGTTGCAGAGATTTAGAATAGTTCTGCGGGCCCTGCTCCCGGAGGGTGAATCCTAGATTATTGTGCGCCTCAGCAAAATTGGGGTACAGGCGGATCGCTTGTTCGAACTTAGCCTGGGCTGCGGCGAACTTCCTGGCCCGCATGAGATCGACGCCCTCGTTATAGACTTTGAAAGCCGAGACGCCCACCTTCTGTTGTAACAGGTTGCGTACGGCCGAGCTGCTTTCACCGCCTCCACCACCACCGCCGCTCCCGGAACCCATCGCCGCCGCTGTTCCCATCAAATAGAATGCACAGATACTCACAAGCTCTTTCACGAGAAGTTTGTAAACCCCGGCGGCTGGAGTCCGCGTGTCTCTGACATGTGTGATTATAGAAATTTGCATCCTGATGTCCTTTGTAAGGAATACTGGAATCGCAGGACTAAACACGGGTTTGCATCGCCACAATGTGCGGCGCTCGCACCAAGTTCACTTCCATCTCCAATCGATAAGACTTCCCAATTAATTGAATATTCCCACCCAGATACGGAAATATTCCTTAGCGCCTGGCGCATACCGGTTCCGTTCAAATGCTGTCATCGGTCACGTCTCTCGCCAAGATACCGAGGCAACCGACACGAATAGCGCGCCGCTTGCGCTCGCTCGAACGCACCCTTGACCGGGAACTAGAACCCACATGGGTATCCTAGCGCTGATGGAGCAGGCGAAGGGAGGTCGAACCAAGGCTGACCTTACCGCGCTGCAAATGCCGATAGTGCGGTATCAATGTTCAACTCGATGTGATGTTGATTGAGAAACTGATAAACCGTCCAGGAATCGCCACCAACAGTGCTAGCGGCCGAAACGGTATCCGACGAAGACCTAATCCTCTATACGTCAGTAATATTTGTTGCGAGCATTGATTTTTTTCGGCCGTGTCCGCTGCCCTTTGCATCCGGCGCACGTTAAGCAAAAGTGAAAAAGGCACTCAGCGCGAAAGGAAGCCAGCAGTCATGAAAGTGTATTTGGTTCAGCACGGAGAGGCGAAATCCGAAGAAGAAGATCCACAGCGCAGATTGACAGACAAAGGAATCGGTGAGGTGCAAAAGGTTGCCAATTTTTTGCGTCCGCTAAAGCTCACGGTCAACGCCATTTGGCACAGTGGCAAACCCCGCGCGCAGCAGACCGGAGAACTGCTCGCAAAAGCGATCGGCGCCCTGGACCGTATTGTACAGCACGAAGGTCTTGGGCCAAAAGACCAGGTTACAGCAACGAAAGAGGCACTCCAACAAACCAGCGGCGACGTGATGATCGTCGGCCACCTGCCGCTTCTCGGCAAACTCGTTGCCCTGCTTGTTACGGGCGACGAAGAAGCTGAAATCGTGGAGTTTCACTTTGGCAGCGTCGTTTGTATAGAGCAGCGCAACGATGGAAAATGGAAAGTCGCCTGGATGATCAGGCCAGCGCTGCTTCACGGCTGACTCCCGCGAAATCGGTGAGGCTCTGGAGGGCGCTGCCACCTCGGCGCTATATGCGAGGAAGGGCCGCGTCTCGCAGAGACGCGTATTTTCGGTAGCGCCACATCGCACCGAGTTGGCTCGTCCTACGATCGGCGCGCACATTGGCGAAACGATGGTGGTGCCGGCGCTACGCTCGGAAAAAAAGCGGTTGGAAGGCGAGCGACTCTGGCGACGTCAACACGAACCGAGGTATGGCTCGCCCCTCACAGGGCATACGTAATTACATCGACGCGAAACCAGAATGACCCAGAATGATGCAAATCCGTGGCAGCGGAGAAAATATGGGAAACAGAGAGGCGGTTGTGTTCACAGCCAAAACCCAAGAGCACGAAAAAGACAACTTAGTATCCCGGACAATCACGCCAGTGTGGCGTCACTAGAATTAATTGATGTCATATTATGCTTTTGCATTTTGCCGAACCGTCATTGCGGCCGATGTGGTTAACAGGTAATACGCCCGATCAACTTCCTCGGAGGTCGGCACAATGAAAACTCTAGTCAAGCAGAGAGGAACGTAAGATGGCTAAGATCGTCATCCTAGGCGCAGGAGTTATGGGTTCTGCAATGGCCGTGGTAACGGGCGACAAGGGTCATGAAGTCGCCCTGGTTGGCACTCACCTCGATGAGGCGATCATAAGTTCGATCGAAGAGACCAAACTGCATCCGGGGCTCGGAGTGATGCTACCATCGAGCGTAACAGCCCATCGGTGGCACCGCTTTGGCCGAGCATTAGAGCGCGGCGCCGACCTTCTGATTCTTGGGATCTCCTCGGCCGGCGTTGGCTGGGCGATCGACCGCATGGTTGAGGTCGAGGTGAGTCTATTGCCTGTAGTGATGATCACTAAGGGCCTCGCAACGAGGGGAGCGTCTATCGAGATATTGCCCAGAGTCGTCACTAAGGAATTCGAGGAGCGCACTAGCCAGCGATTATCCGTGATGGCGGTTGGTGGGCCCTGTATAGCGCGCGAGCTCGCAGCGAAGCGCGAAACGAGCGTCGTGATAACGGGAGACGATGGTGAGATTCTGAATCGCATAGTTGATTTACTTGAGACGTCCTACTATCATGCGAGCACCTCGAAAGATGTGATCGGTATTGAAGTCTGTGCCGCTTTCAAAAACCTTTATGCGATTGGTGTTGGCTCCGCAAAAGGTAGACTCGAACGCACGGGGAGCGCCGAAAACGGAGCTTTGATGCACAATCTTGGCGCGGCTCTCTTCTCTCAGGCGGTGGCCGAGCTATCGATCTTAATAAGTTGTCTCGGTGGAGATCAAGAGAGCGTCGTCGGACTCGCGGGTGCAGGCGACCTGTATGTTACCTGTCAAGCCGGGCGCAATTGCCGCTTGGGGCGGCTGCTTGGGCTTGGCCTGACTTATTCACGGGCCAAGGCGGATCACATGGCAGTCGAGACGATCGAAGGGGCCGAATTGGCCCTCACGATTGGTCCCAGTCTGGATGCGATGATGATGATAGGGGCTCTTCCGGGGGAGCGCCTGCCGCTGACACGTGCGATCGTCGATGCGATTTGTCGAGACCGGCCATTTGATTTCATCATGGCGAAATCTTAGCCGGATGCGAAAAACTCCTTGGGCCGAAGCACCCGCCTCTTGGCCATGCAACCGCCGCTCACCGGGGTGTCGGAGGACCGACGCGTGAAGCTCGGCTGTGTGATGCCTGGTGAACCCCCGCCAGTGTTCGGTGATGCACTGCGAAGACTCGCTTCGGCTGCAACCTACCTGTACCAGGACGTGCTGCGTTACTGGTATTCGACCCAGCCTACGGTGAGCTGATTGAGAAATAGCTGACGGACCCGATTCGCTATGATGGGATAATGGAGGATTTTATCCGCACCTTCACGAATACGCTTTGAGCTCTAGGCTAAGGGTAGCTGATTTTAGAGCCCGTCTCCCGTTCACGAAGGAACTCGTCCAACTTCAAGAAAATGGCATGCATGACCGTTTTGTTATAGTGGATGGTTTGACCGCTTATTCTGTTGGTCACTCATTAAAGGATCTCGGTTCCAAAGATTCCGTGATCTCCAAATCACCAGACCCCGGAAATTTAGTTAACCTCTTTGAAGAGCGATGGGCGGTCGCTGAGATCAAGCTTTGGCCCAAGCGTATGCCTTCAGGCCGCTGTATTCGCAGCAGCGAAGACTTGATCGACTTTACCGCGCAGTAGTTGATAGTGCGGTATCCCCTTCCAACTCGGGTGATGTTGAGTGAGAAACCGGTAGACCGTCCAGGAGTCGCCACCGAGCAGGTCAAAGAGCCGTGGTGGCTCACGTAGCAGACCGCCGTTAGAACTAACCTGCCATTTCGGAAAATGGCCCCCGCTTTGCGCATTTCGTGCCGTTAGTGCTTTGCACTGACTGCCTCTCGGGAAAGTCCGACGAGTCAATTAGGAGGTATTGCCGCTTTCGCTACACCCTCGAAACGACTAACCAATCACCAATCACTTTTCACCTTTCGGTTCTCTCCTCCCCTCCCCTCCCCTCTCCAGCACTTCCGCGAGCGCGGCGCCCATACCCTTGGCGTTCTACTCTGGGCCGGCAAATCCACTACCACAATCGCCTCCGACACCGCCGGCATTGGAACTCCAGACCGAAGCTATTTCCTGCCGAGCGATTCCCTGATCGTCGTTGCCAGTAGGTTTCTCATTCGGTGCAAGATCGCTGAATCAGAATTTCGTTTTGATTCCTGTCTGCACAAACCTCCGCGAACCAGACACCGACTCGGTTTTCGATCTTCGACCAGAGACTACTATTATCGAGCCTGATCCCGCCGGCGCGACCTTTCGCTTGAACAAAATATTGCTGCATCTCCTGCACGAGCTCTGCTTCTTCGGTTTTCAGGAACTCCTCGTACAGTTCCTTTTCCGTTCGGCTAAGCCTGAGGTGAAATCCGTCAATTCGCTCTGTGCGTGACAGCATGAAATCAATTCATAGCATCCTTGGCACGGCGAGCGCGAACATGAAAATACTCTCTCTTCGCCCCCGGCTGTAGGCGGTCGAGCCACAACGGCCGACAAAGCGTCTGCACCGTCCCGCTCGAGCCGCTCTATTTTCCTTGCACAGGTGGATGGCGGTGTTGTGATAGATCGACTCAATGCGAAGGTAAAGCTATGACCATATTCCATCGCGAGATGGTCGAAGCTGGTGTCGTGGAGGGGCAGTGGTGGCACCGCCTCGATGACGGCCGCATCCAGTGCGACCTCTGCCCGCGCGAATGCAAATTACACGAAGGGCAACGCGGCTTTTGTTTCGTCCGGCAGGCGCAGGATGGAGGCATCGTGCTCACTAGCTACGGACGGGCGTCAGGTTTTTGCATCGACCCTATCGAGAAAAAGCCGCTGAACCACTTTTATCCGGGCACGAGCGTGTGGTCTTTCGGGACTGCGGGCTGCAACCTTGGCTGCCGGTTTTGCCAGAACTGGGACATCTCAAAGGCGCGCGCGATTGACCGGTTAGGCGATTGGGCATCACCGGACGAAGTGGCGGATGCAGCGGCTCGTATCGGCTGCCACAGCATCGCATTCACTTACAACGATCCGGTGATTTTTGCAGAGTATGCGATTGACTGCGCGCGGGCAGCCCACGAGCGCGGGCTCAAGACGGTGGCGGTCACGGCGGGATATATTAATCCGGAACCACGAACGGAATTTTACGCACAAATGGACGCGGCGAACGTTGATCTCAAGGCGTTTACCGGGGATTTTTATCATAAGCTTTGCTTCGGCGAATTGGAGCCGGTGCTTGACACACTGTGCTGGCTGAAAGCCGAGGCCAGCGTCTGGTTCGAGGTGACTACATTGCTGATTCCTGGCCACAATGATTCGGAGGACGAAATTGCGCGACTCAGCGACTGGTTCTTGAACAATCTCGGCCCTGACGTGCCCCTGCATTTTACGGCGTTCCATCCTGATTTTAAAATGCTCGATGTCCCTGCTACCCC
>WNFN01174276.1_pt1 | contig 16910 bp, 18 predicted proteins | sample 5400161 | NCBI WGS metagenome assembly WNFN01 (sample SAMN13153353, study PRJNA577476) | soil metagenome | isolation source: 80 cm saprolite on Douglas fir-dominated hillslope | place: USA:California | collected 2013-09-17
TCCTCCACAACGTGACCCACACTTATATCAAAACCGCTTGGCAATCACTGCTCCGCTCGCTCATGCGTAGCGTCCGCCGCCGGGCGGCTACGTCCTAACCGGCTATCCGGAAGTAATCCACATACTTGATTAAAGCGCAAAATCGGAAACGGACCGCTACCTGAAGCGGTGAGCGCCGCGCGAATTGCGAGGTTCGCTTATGGCTTCTTCGGTTGTTGTGACGGAGCGGGTTGCGACTTCGCAGGAGGCTGCTGCGCGGGTTGCTGCGTCGCAGGGGCCGGAGCGCTGCTGGTTGGTGCACTCGATTGCGGGGTGCTGGATTGGGGGGTGCTGGATTGGGGTGTGCTGGATTGCGGTGTGGTTTGCGGCTTTGCCGGTGGCACGGCTGGCTTTGGAGCCGGCTTTGAAAACTTCTCGAGAACCGAGCCGCCCTGCTCCACGCCCTTATCCGTGTGCAGCACGAGTGCCATCGCGCACACCATGAACATGATCGCGCACCACGTGGTCGCGCGCGAGAGCACCGTCGCCGCGCCTCGCGGTCCGAACGCCGTCTGGCTGCCAGCACCGCCGAATGCACCCGCGATGTCCGCGGCCTTGCCGCTCTGCAGCAGCACCACGATGATCAGAAACAGGCAGTTGACCACAAAAAACGTGGGCAACAGCCAGGAAAACCAGCGCGAATCGGAAAGTCTCCAGCCCAGGACGATAAACCCAAATCCCAGGGCCAACGCAATTGCCCACTTCATCCAACCTGGCATTTCACAACCTCACTAAACCTAAGAATGCGGCCGCCGGCGCCTGAAAACTTAGTGCGCCGATTCGCAGCCGTTCACAATCGACGCGAAGGACTTCGCGTCCAGGCTCGCTCCGCCAACCAGCGCGCCATCCAACTCTTCCTGAGCCATCAAGCCCTGAATATTGTCGGGTTTGACGCTGCCGCCGTACAAAATCCGCAGGGCTTGGGCCTGCTCGGGGGAAAATTTTCTCTCCGCGCACTTCCGCAGAAAACGGTGTACCGCTGCGGCAATTTCCGGCGTTGCCGTCTTACCCGTGCCAATTGCCCAGACTGGCTCGTAAGCTATCAGAATACGGGAGAACTCTTCGGGGGTCAACGTGCCGGGGCCCCCGGTAAATTGAGTCTCGCAAATCTCTTCCGTGCGTCCGGCTTCTCGGTGCTCCAGCAGTTCGCCGACGCAAACGATGGGAGTCAGTCTCGCGGCAAGCGCAGCTTTCGTCTTTTTCGCGACAGTTTCGTCGGTCTCGCCGAAAAACTGCCGCCGCTCGGAATGACCGATGATCACGTAGCGGCATCCCGCATCCACCAGCATCGGCGGAGCGATTTCGCCGGTGAACGCACCCTCTTTTTCCCAGAAGACGTCCTGCGCACCGATGGAGATATTGCTTCCCCGCGTGGCTTCCACCGCGGCGCAAATCGCTGTGAACGGCGGCGCAATCACAATGTCGCAACGGCGCGCGCCGCTGGCGAGCGGCAGAAACGCCGAGAAAAACGCGCGCGTCTCCGCCTGCGTCTTGTACATCTTCCAGTTGCCCGCAATCACCCGGCGCCGTTTCGCTTGGCTCATTTTTGGCAGAATCTCTCCGCGGCCTCTGTGCTCTTTCTCCGTGAACTCCGTGTTTAGCTTTTGTCGGTTAGCGCTTCGACGCCTGGCAGCTTCCGCCCGCCAAGAAACTCCAGCGAAGCTCCGCCGCCAGTGGAAATGTGCGAAATCTTGGCGGCCAATCCGCACTGATGCACCGCTGCCACAGAATCGCCTCCGCCCACGATGGAGGTCGCACCCGCCGAGGTGGCGGCCGCCACCGCCTTCGCTATTTCGAGCGTGCCTTTCGCAAACGCCGGCATCTCAAAAACGCCCATCGGCCCGTTCCAGACAATCGTTTTGCCCTTGGCGATTTCCGCGCTGTACGCCGCAATCGTCTTCGGCCCGATATCCAGCCCCATCTGATCCGCGGGGGTCGCGGAAACATCGCAGATTTTGGCCGCGGCATCGGGCTTAAGTTCCGGCGCAACTACATGGTCGGCGGGCAGCAGAAGCTTGAAATTCTTTGCCTTGGCATCCTCCATTAAACGCTTCGCCAGATCGATCTTGTCGTTTTCCACCAGTGATTTGCCGATTGACAAACCCTGCGCCTTCTCGAACGTGTACGCCATGCCGCCGCCGATCAGCATCGCGTCCGCAATCTTCATCAAATTTTCCACGACTTCAATTTTGTCGCTGACCTTGGCGCCGCCCAGAATGGCCACAAACGGCCGCGCAGGATTCGTGACCGCTTTGCCCAGATAGGCCAGCTCCTTCTCCATCAGCGCACAACGCCGCAAGCTGCTTTGAAAACGCTTCGTCGTTTTTTTCTTCCTCCGCGTGAAACCGGACATTCTCCAGCAGCAGAACGCCGCCTTCGCCCAAAGCCTTGCTCTTCGCCTCGGCGTCCGGTCCAACGCAATCGTTGGCAAACACTACATTTCGTTCCAGGAGTTCCTGAAGTTTCTTCGCCACCGGCGCCAGCGAATACTTCGGATTTGGCGCACCCTTTGGCCGCCCAAGGTGCGCCGCCAGCACGAGCCGCCCGCCCTTCTGGATGGCCAGCCGCAGCGTCGGCAGCGTTTCCCGAATCCGCGTATCGTCCGTAACCACCCCATCCTTCAGCGGCACATTGAAGTCCACGCGAATGAATACACGCTTTCCGCGCAAATCCAGATCATTGATCGTGAGTTTGTTCATCTATTCCCTGGAAATTAAATGATGATGCCGCTGTAGCGTCCGCCACTGTGCGGAGCCCGCTTCAGAAAGCGCGCGCTGCTAAAACTTTGACGCCATGAACTTGATCAAATCGCGGCAGCGGCAGGAATATCCCCACTCGTTGTCGTACCAGGCCAGCACCTTAACGCAGCGGTCGCCCACAACCTTGGTGTAGCCCGCGTCGACAATCGAGGAGTGAGGATTGCCCTTGAAATCCGCCGATACCAACTCTTCTTCGGTGTACCCAAGAATATTTTTCATCGGCCCGTTCGCCGCGGCCTTCAGCGCGCCGTTAACGCTCTCCACCGTCGCCGCCCTGTCGACAAACACCGTCAAGTCCACCACGCTGACGTTCGGCGTCGGCACGCGCATCGCGTATCCGTCGAGCTTGCCCTTCAGCGCCGGAATCACCAGGTGCAATGCCTTTGCCGCACCGGTAGAGCTCGGAATCATGTTGATCGCCGCCGCCCTCGCGCGCCGCAAGTCCTTGTGCGGCAAGTCAAGCAATCGCTGGTCATTCGTGTACGAGTGAATCGTAGTCATCGTCCCGCTTTGAATGCCAAACGTGTCGTGCAGAACTTTGGCCACTGGCGCGAGACAATTCGTCGTGCAGGATGCATTGGAAACGACATTGTGCTTGGCGGGATCGTAGCTGCCCTCATTCACGCCGAGAACGAAGGTCGCATCCGGGCCGTCCGCGGGCGCGGAAATAATCACCTTCTTCACCGGGCCGCGCAGATGCTTCTTCGCATCCGCGCCCGTGGTGAATAACCCGGTCGATTCCACCACGATATTCGCACCAACGGACGCCCAGTCGATCTCGCCCGGATCTTTCGTTTTGAATACTTTGAAGCTCTTGCCCTCCACGGCGATGGAATCATTGGTGTGCGTCACGTTGTGCGGCAAATTGCCCAAGATCGAATCGTATTTCAGCAAGTGCGCCAGCGTCTTCGCATCCGTCACGTCGTTTACCGCCACGAACTGAATGTCTTTGTCATCCAGCGCGGTGCGCATGATGTTCCGGCCGATGCGGCCGAAGCCGTTGATTCCTACCTTGATGGGCATTCTTCCTTCTTCCTCCGATGGGATGCGTTGCTAGCGGCAGCGCCACAATGCAGGCTTCAGCCACGCTGCGAAACGTAAAATGCTATGGGCTGCGCCAAGAAAAGTCAACGCACGTCGAGAACCTGTAGTGGGTTTGAAATCCATCCAGCCTTGACAAGCATTTCGTGTGCAACCTCGGTTAACGTGCGATGCTCGCTAGCGATGGTGAAACCCAATCGTGGCGGGTGGCATCCCACCGTTGGAGGCACCCAACATGTCAAAACTTGCAATTTGGGCGCAGGTGGAAGCGAAGCCGGGTAAGGAGCAGGCGGTGGCCGAGTTCTTGAAATCGGCGCAGGCGCTGGCGGAGAAGGAACAGGGGACACTTACGTGGTATGCGGTGAAGCTCGGGGGAGCGAAATTTGGAATTTTCGACACGTTTGCGGATGAGAAAGGGCGGGAAGCGCACTTGAACGGCGAGATCGCGAAGGCGCTGTTCGGGAAAGCGCAGGAGCTGTTTGTGAAGGAGCCGGAGGTGCATAAGATCGAGATTTTGGCGGCGAAGGCACCGGGCGGTGCGAAAGCGCACGGGGCATAACGCAAACGAATCGGAGCATTACCCGAGACGAGCGAAAACTATTGGGGGTATTGCCGGATGCTGGTAACGCGGTCGCCTATGAAGCGGACGAAAATGGTTTTCGACGGCGGCTGGCCGTAAATCCAGTCCTCGATCTCATTCCCTTCCGAATCGCGCTCGCGAACTTTGTGCTCCGGTTTGCCAATCGCGGCGACCACTTCTTCACGGTCCATGCCAACGGTCGGCCGCCGCTCCTGAATCGCCTTCTTCATCTCCGGCGGCAACGTGTCAGCCCACTGCACCGAGGCGGAGCGCTGCTTCGCAAAATCCAAAAATGGCGAAAGAATCTGCTTCAATTCTTGCGGCGTCAAGTCCGGCACCGCTTTGGTGAACTCCAGGAAAATCGTGCTGCCCATCCCAGGCTGCATGCCCGGCGGGCCATTTTGCTGGTCGGGGTTAGTTTGCGTCGTTCTCGTCGTAGGGATCGACCCGCCCATGCCGATCTGAATGTGATCGCGCCAGTGTTTTTTGCCGCGCCCGCCGCCATTCACATCCACTACGATCGCATGGTCGCGGAATTCCAGCTTCGTGATCTGGGCGGCATCGCCGACGTGCACCGCAGCCCCGTGCGTCGCCACAGCGCGCTCCAGCAATTCCGGGCTCAGCGGCTTCCCAACGTAAAGCAAGAATCCTTCCTTGCCGGCAGGAAGATTCCTTGTGGCTTTGGCAAACTCGCCGGAAACGTAGCGGATCAGCTCCAGCTTGGAACTTTCCGGCAGTGTCTCGGCTTTCGCTTTTTTCGGGGCATCCGATTGCCCGGCCTGCTGCTCGGCGGCAGGGTCGTCCGGAAACAGGCCGATTTCATCCGCCGGCGAAAATGTCCCGCCAGGCAGGGTCGATGGACGCAGCCGCTCCGAGCCCGGAATATCCGCGCCGGCGAATACGAGCAAAGCCAAACTAAATGTGAGTAACTTCGACATACCTACGCGCAGAACCGCCCTCGGGAATCCGCACGCTATATTCTACGATGCCGAGACCCCCCTGAACAGTCGCTCCTTTTCGGGGAATATTTTGGGTCTTTACGAGACATTGACCTGCACTCCGGAGCGATCGATTTTCATCGGCAGCACTTCCCCGCCGGCCTCGACCACCGCCGCCTCAACCCTTTCGCGCGTTTCCGGCTCAATTAGCAGTACCACGCAGCCGCCTCCGCCGGCGCCGCAGACCTTGCCGGCCAACGCGCCCTTGCGCCGCGCGCTGTCCACGATTCTGTCGATGGTCTTCGTTGTGATGGTCGGCAGGTTGCGCTTCCGAAAACTCCACTCCTCCCGCATCAGCCGCCCGACTTGCGTCCAATCCGATGCCTCCAGCGCTCCGCGCAGCTCCTGGGCTACCTCGGAAATCCGCGCCAGGTTGCGAAACACTCCCTTGTCGCCATTGATGTGCGCGCGAAACACGTCCCAATTGTTGATTGCGGACTTCCGCGGCTTGCCCGTGTAGCACAGGACAATCCGCCGCTCCAGCTCGGATAGGTCGACGCGCAGTTCCGTCCGCCGCTCGCCGCCCGGAGGCAGCTCGATGGCCGCGGCGCCGCCGAACGCCGGCGGATAATGGTCCTGCGTTCCGGTGGGCACGCAAATTACAATCGCTTCCGCATCGCGGCTAATGTGAATCCAATCCGCCTTGCTTTTGCCCGCTCCCGTATAGCGGTCCAGCGCCGCACAGATCGCCACAGCCATTGCGCTCGATCCGCCAATTCCCGCCCCCGCGGGCGCCTCCGAATCGCTCGTCAGCGTAAAGCCCCCGTGCGGCTGAAAGAACTTTACGATCTCCGCGAGCAGCGGCAATTTATAACGCTTCCCGTTCACCAACTCCCCGAACGACGCGAAACTTTCCTCGCGCTGCGTGTCTCGGGAAACCAACCGGATGCGTTCGTCGCCCGGCGCCTGCGTTTCAATCCGGCAGGAAGCGTAGCGGGTGATTGCGGCATTCACGGTAACCGCGCCGGGGTGAAACAAGTACAGCGGCCAGATGTCGAGCGTGCCGCCCGCCAGGTCCACCCGGGTGGGAGCTTTGGATTCGATGCGCATGTATGTCCCGTGAGGCTAGTATGTGACCGCAAACCCGCGCCAGTGTGCCGGAAGACGGTCGCGACCTCAAGGGCGCATGTCCAAGTTGATAGGGTACCCCCCTCCCCCCTCTTTTCGTAACTGCGGATTACAAAGGACTTAAACGTAAATGAGCTTGGATCTGCGGATTCTAAAGGAGTTACCGGATGCGATTTGCGGCATCTGCGTAAGTGGCTGGCCTGAACGGAGTTATCTACGTCGACAACTATAACTCAGGAGGTAACGTTTGTCAAGGAGATTTTGGGGCTGTCTCGGAGGAGTTGGCTAGCCTCAGGGCTTCCCTGTGGCGCGGTTGCGGATCAGCAGCGGCGCGTCTTTCTTCTCGCGCGCCTGCTCCGGATTGGGCTCGAAGCAACGGCGGCAGCGCGCTTCGTACATGCCAGTGGCACCGACCACGATCAGCTCTTCGCTTTCCACCAGCCGCTGCGTGTGCACCGCCGGATTTCCGCAGCGCACGCAGATCGCCAGCAGCTTGGTGATTTCTTCCGCGATGGCCAGCAGCCGCGGCATGGGCTCGAAGGGCCGTCCGCGATAATCGGTGTCGAGACCGGTGACGATCACGCGCTTACCCAAATTGGCGAGCTTGGTGCATACGTCCACCACCTCGTCGCCCAAAAATTGCGCTTCGTCGATCCCGATTACTTCCGTGCGCGGCTGCAACTTATCCAGGATTTCGCCGGCCTTCAAAATGTTGTCCGAGGCGATGCCCAACCCGGAGTGCGAAATGATCTCGTTCGCTGCGAAGCGTTCGTCTATCGCCGGCTTGAAAATCTGCACGCGCTGGCGGGCAATTTCCGCGCGCCGCAGCCGCCGGATCAACTCTTCGCTCTTGCCCGAAAACATGGGGCCGACCACAACCTCAATCCAGCCCATATTGCCCTTGACGATATCCACTGGTTTCTCCCGGCAAAATGCCTGCGCCCTTGCTGGCACGCAAATCCCTGTCCCCTAATTATCGCGCAGTTGACGCCGCATGGTACATCTTCGCGTTATAAAAAGGGGCAAAGGCCGCAACTACAGCAATGCGAAACGCCTCCGTCCGGCTAATCAATCCGTTCGACAGCACGCCCCAAGCGCCTTGCGCGTCGCGAATTCCCACCGCGCCTGCGAAGCGATCGATAGCTATGGAGAGTTCCACGCCGTTTTCCAAAACTTCGTGCGCCAGGGCCTCTGGAATCTCGACTCCGCCCGATCGCCCGTAATGACCGTCGCGGCCATCGGATACGTAGGCCCAGCTTTCGAGCATGACGCGCCGGTTTTCTCCTTCTTCTATGATGTCGAGCCCACCTTCCAGGCCCACAAAATATCGCCATGATTCCGATTTTTCTTTCGCCAGACGCACCAACGACTCGGCCCTCTGCCGCGCTCCCAGCATCAATTCCGCACGATTCGCGGGCGTGTGCCCGACGCCGCTCTCAACCTCTACGCCAATGACCTCGAACTCCACGCCGGGGGCAAGCACCGCGCCAAAATCCCGAGTCGCCTCATTCACAGCCGTCAGCTTCGGTCGCCGCGTGCTGCCCACCGCGATCTTTATCTTTTCCACGCAGTTCTCCTTGCAGGCTGAACCCGTCGCGCCGATTGTAACGGCAACCGAGCCCACCTAGCTCTGAAAATTATTTGGACTGAGGAGAATCCGGGCTTGATTTGCGCTGCCGGGCTAAATCCACGCAAGCACAATAGCGTCCATAACTTACGTCGTAGTTGACGAGAAGCAGTGAGGCGCCTGCTCGAGGTCGCGTTTCTTTCCGTAGCGAAATGCCGCCCACACACCAAGGGTCATGAAACCGAGCGGGGGGAGCAAGAGAACAACCACGCCTTTGCTGATGGCTCGTTGCCCGTCCTTAGAAGTAGCCTTAGCTGTGCTGTAGCACATGGAACACGCCTGGCTGAAAGCCGGTGTGGCACCCAGCAGAAGGAACACAGCGAGGATGGCGGCGCGTGACTTCATTTCAGAGCCAACGACAACTTCATTTTACTCCCAACGACGACTTCATTTCACTCCCAACGAAATGATGCGCAGAGCGTCCGGAAAGAAGATCATCATCAAGGCCAGGCAAGCGACCAAGGAGCACATCGTCAACCACTTCATGCGCGAGATTTCATACTTCATATGCATGAAGTAGCCGATGATGAGCGCCGCCTTTACGAGCGACAAGCCCATCAAAATGGTGAGCATCCGCACGGGCTGCAAATTTTGATACGTCAAATAGACTTCGATCGCGGTCATCACCAGCAGCGCGGCCCAAACCCAGAAGAACTGCGACTTTCCGTGGTGCCGGTGTTGTTCCGCGACGCGTTCCGCGATGGCCTGCTGAAAAGCTTCCATGTTCTCCGCTCCTAGAGAATCTTGGCGGACATCAAATACACCAAAGGAAAAATGAACATCCACACCAGGTCGACGAAATGCCAGTACAACCCCGCAACTTCAACGTCCGATGAATCGTAGACCTTCGGCTTCAACCACAAAATGAACGCACAAACGATGGCCGCCACCAATAAAATGTGCGCCCCGTAGTGGAAGGGACTGTACGAGGGCGTTCCCAACCACGCGGCCAGCCAAAACACCAACAGAATGGGAATGAAATTGCGCCGCAGCGCCACGACGCCGAGGTAGATCACTCCCAGCGTCACGTGCAGCATGTGCATCCCGGTCAGTCCAAAAAAAGTCGCGGGAAACTGCGGGACGGTTTGCGCGACATTCGCGAACTCGCCCCCCGCCGCTTGCCCGGGCAGCTTTGGAAACACCGGAAGCGTCAAGCCCTCGGCAATCAGCTTGCTCCATTCCCTGCCATGCAGAACGACGAAGCCTATGCCGCAAGCCATGGTGGCCAGCAGCCACAGCCGCTGCGCTTTCGCGTTGCCCTGTACCGCCGCGCGCACCGCCAGCACCATGGTCAACGAACTCGTCAGCAAGAATGCCGTCATGATCGTGGCGTTCACAATGCTCTCGGAATGAAATGGCGTCGGCCAGTTTGGCGTGGAGATGCGCCCGTAGCTGTATGCGTAGAGTAAAGCACCGAACGTCAGCGAGTCAGAAAGCAGGAACAGCCACATCCCAATTTTCTTGGAGTAGGTTCCAAACAGCGATGGTTCGTAAACCGCTGGCGTGTCGTGCAGCAGCGTCGCGTCAGCCATAGGCCTGGTCTCCTCCTTCCTGAAACGTCAGTGCACAAACTCCAGCAAACACAAAATGTAGACCCACAAAAAAGCCATGAAGTGCCAATACCAGCCGGTTACGTCGACCACAATCGATTGCGAATCAGCGGGGCGACGCAGCATAGAAGCGACGCCGGCGGTCAGCAGAGCCACCACACCACCGAACAGATGGACGCCGTGCATGCCGGTCAATAGATACACGAAGAGACCCAGCACCACCGTCAACGCCAGCCAGGAGACTTTTTCATCGGCATCCGCCAATGCTCCGGGGACCGTTGCGACCTGCGCAAGCGCCGCTTTGCGTGCCGCCTGGCGCCGCGCCAGTTCCATCGTGACGCTGCTGATCAGCAATACGCCGGTGTTGATGAGCAGCAACCTGGGCAATGGCACCGGAAACCAATCGTGAAGCAGCATGTTCGTGCGCGGGTCGAGCGTGGGCAGCCCCTGCCTCACGACATAGGCACTCGTAAACGAAATGAAGATCATTGCGATTCCGGTTAAGCCCACGACTAGGCCCAGCCGGGCTCGCCGCAGCCGCACATCGAAGAAAGACGAACCGAAATTGTCAGCGTCGCCGCCCCAGTCCGGAGGCAGAGCGCCATTTCCTCCCGTGCTGGTTCTGGGATCGTCAATCGAAACGGTGGGCGTGTAACTGGCCATAAAAATTTAGTGTGCCGCCACAGTTGTAGGATCCGTCTGCATCACGTAGTCGCGAGGAGCGCCGGGCACGCTGTACTCGTAAGGACCGTGGTAAACCACCGGCGTACGTCCACCGAAATTGTCGTGCGGAGGGGGCGTCGCGGTCGTCCACTCGAGAGTGGTCGCTTCCCAAGGGTTGTCGCTGGCCTTCTTTCCGTATTTCATGCTCCAGAAGAGATTGAACAGGAAGATGAATTGACCTGCGATGGTAACGATCGCTGCGTAAGTGATGAATTTCTGCAACGGGATCAAATCGCGCAGATAGGCGAGCTCGGTGAATTGCGAGTAACGCCGCGTGGCTCCGGCCATCCCCAGATAATGCATGGGCATGAAGATCGCGTAGGTGCCGATAAAGGTGAACCAAAAGTGCCAGCGCGCCAGGCTTTCGCTCATCATGCGTCCAAACATTTTGGGGAACCAGTAATAGGTTGCGGCAAAGATTCCGAAAATGGAGGCCACGCCCATAATCAAGTGGAAATGTCCGGTCACGAAATAGGTGTCATGTAACGGAATGTCCAGCACTGGTTGCGCGAGGAACGGGCCACTAATTCCGCCAGACACAAATAGAGACACAAATCCGATGGCGAACAGCATCGGTGAGTAAAAGCGAATCCGCCCGCCCCACAGCGTTCCCAACCAGTTGAAGGTCTTGATGGCCGAGGGCACGCCGATGGCCATGGTCATGATCGAAAAAGCGAAAGCAGAATACGGGCTCATGCCGCTCATGAACATGTGGTGGCCCCAGACCATGAAGCCAAGCAGGCCGATCGACAGGATGGCGTACACCATGGCCTTGTACCCGAAGATGGGTTTGCGAGAAAACACCGAGACCAACTGCGAGCACAACCCCATCGCCGGCAGAATCGCGATGTACACCTCGGGATGGCCAAAGAACCAGAACAGGTGCTGCCACAAAAGCGGCGAGCCGCCCTTATGCGCCGCGATTTGCCCGTTCACCACCACCAGCGGCACATAGAAGCTGGTGCCCGCGTTGCGATCCAGCAGCAGCAGGATCCCCGCCGAAAAAAGTACGCCAAAGGCCAGCAGCCCCAGGATCGCCGTGATAAACCACGCCCAGCATGTCAGCGGCATGCGCATCATGGACATACCCTTGACGCGCATATCCAGCGTGGTGGTGATGAAATTCAGCGCGCTCATCAACGCACCAACGCAGAACAGCGCGATGCTGATGACCCACAAATCCGCACCCGCGCCCTCACCCGGCCCAGCGGATTGCAGCGCACTCAGCGGCGGATACCCAGTCCAGCCGTGCAGAGGCGCGCCGCCCACCACAAAGAAGGCTGACAGCATCACGATGTAGCCAAGAAACGTGACCCAGAACGAGAGCATGTTCAGGACCGGGAAGGCCATGTCCGCCGCGCCGATTTGAATCGGCAGGAAATAATTGCCAAAGCCGCCCTGTGGCGCGGTGGTCAGCACAAAGAACACCATGATGGTGCCGTGCATGGTCAACAAGCTGAGATAGGTTTCGGGCTTGATTTCGCCCAGCAAGGGCAGCGGTACGTTCGGCCATACCAAGTGGATGCGCATCAGCAAAGAAAGAAACATGCCGACGAACACCGCCGTCAGCGCCAGAAAATAATACTGAAGGCCGATGACTTTGTGATCAAGACTGAAGACCCACTTCCGAATGAAACCTTGCGGTGCCGCATGTGCGTGAAGTTCGTGGGCAGCGATTTCCCGGGTAGCCATTATTGTTTCTCCGCCTCCCGTGCCGCCAGCCATTTGTCGAACTCCTCCTGGCTGACAACTTTTAGCATTCCGTGCATCTTGTAGTGGCCCAGCCCGCAGAGCTCCGCGCAGGCGACCTCATAATCTCCGGTGGTAATGGGAGTGAAGTGCATATGAATCGCCAGGCCGGGAACGGCGTCTTGCTTAAAGCGCATCGCGGGAACAAAAAAGCTGTGGATCACGTCGTGAGCGCGCAAGATGACTTCCACTTCGCGATTGACCGGCGCGTACATAATTCCGGTCACGACATCGTCTTTGGAGGCAGGATCGGACGTGTCCAGACCGATAGCGCTCTCGCCGCCCGCCGATGGGTCGATCAGTTCCGGCTTCGTCGCGCCAAACTTCCCATCGGGTCCGGCATAACGGAAATACCACGCGAATTGCATCCCGGTGACCTCGACCTGCAGAGCTCCGGGTTCCGCGGAACGAAAACGCTCGGACGCCCAGATCGAACTGCTCATCAGGTTTAGCCCGACAAACAGGACCAGCGTCAGCACCGTCCACACAATTTCCAGCGTATTGTTTCCGTGAGAATAGCGCGCAGGGGAAGCCGCGGCGCGGTCGCGATACTTCCAAGCGAACAATCCCAGGAAGACTTGCGCCGCCACAAACACAATTCCCATCAGGATATAGGTCGTGGTGAAGTGATGGTCAATGCCCGCAGCCGCAGCGGAGGCTCCGGTTGGCAACCACCAGGTCTTGGCGATAAAGAAGTAGGTGCTGATGAACGTAATCAGCCAGATGACTAGCAGAAGAACGAGGCCCATGCAGCGCGACCTCCCGAGTGAATTTCTCGGCCGTCCCCACTATGGTAGCGCTAACAATCCCCGGAGTCACAACAGTGGGGCGTCAAACGAGGCGAGTCTACCACAGCTTAATCCGTGCGCAAGCGCGTTGTTGTATTTCTTCTTTTCCGGCCCGCGCAAATTCTTTCCGAACGGAAAAGTTCCCAGAGAAGCGCACCTTGCAAACCTCGCAGACACGCATTGACGTCCTTTTCCATTTTGAGTAACATCCGGCTCGTTTCCTGGGGGGTCCAGTGGAATGGTAGGGACCTCGCGATGTTTCGCTTCAGAATTCTCCCAACTCGGCGGGCCCGGCACGCTAGTCGGCGTGGAGCGCTGCTCCGGTCCCGGCCTCGCTGATCGTCTCTGCGCACACACTCACCTTCGACCTGTGACGAGAATTTTCTGTTCTTCCCAAGGGAGGAAATCGCCGGCGCTTTCATTGGCCGCGCACTGATTTCGAGAATTACTTCCCAGGAGGTATCGCATGGCGGGCCCGGAGACACTGTCGGATAAACCGAAACCGGATACGGCGAAGACGTCGGCTGGCGCGAATGATGCGGCCAGCTACGTGGGCACGCCTGCCGTGGGTACCTCGAAAGCTGCGGCCGCCGCTGGTTTGGCAACCGTTGGTCCGAAGGACGACCAAGTCAACAACCGGCGCCGCCGTTTAGTGTGGTGTGCGGTCACCGGTTTCCTGGGCGCCTGGTTTATCGCCTTCCTCCGTTTTTTCCTGCCGCGCACGCTCTTCGAGCCTCCCACCGTCTTCAAGATCGGTTATCCCTCCGACTACGCGCTCGGCGTCGACACCAAGTGGCAGCAAAAATACCGCATCTGGGTTGACCGCACGCCCGATCGCGTTTTCGTCATCTACGCGCGCTGCACGCATCTCGGCTGCACGCCGGACTGGAAAGCTAGCGAAAACAAATTCAAGTGCCCGTGTCACGGCAGCGGCTATGACAGCGAAGGCGTCAACTTCGAAGGCCCCGCACCGCGCCCGATGGATCGCGCCCACGTCGAACTGGCGCCCGACGGCCAAATCGTCGTAGACACCTCGCGGCTCTATCAGTGGCCCAAGGGACAACCCAGCCATTTCAGCGACCAGGGCTCGTTCTTACAGGTGTAAACCATGCCCGACGAGAAAAACGCAAACGGCAAAAACGGAAAATCGGTCGGCATTGTTGACCGCATCAAGGAAGATCTCAAATCCCTCAAGACCGATCTTCCCGCCAAAGCCAAAGAACAAGTCGAAGGTCTTAAGAATCCCACCAAAACCCAACTCTACACTTCCATCTTCCGGCACAAGCACGACGACACGCCGCGCAATCGCGCCCTCGGCGTCCTCTCCAACGTTTTTTTGCATCTGCACCCCGCCAAGATCAACCGCGACGCGGTGCGCTACAGCTACACCTGGGGGATGGGCGGCATCACTTTTTATTTGTTCCTGGTGCTCACCTTCACGGGCGTGCTGCTGATGTTTTACTACCACCCCAGCAAAGTGCAGGCTTTCCGCGACGTGCTGTACCTCGAGCACGACGTGCCTTTCGGCAAGCTGCTCCGCAACATGCACCGCTGGGCCGCGCACCTGATGGTCATCGCCGTCGAGCTGCACATGTTTCGCGTGTTTCTCACCGGCTCGTACAAGAAGCCGCGCGAGTTCAACTGGAACGTGGGCGTGATCCTCTTGGTGTTGACTCTGCTGCTTTCCTTCACTGGGTATCTCCTGCCGGACGATCAACTCGGCTTCTGGGCCGTCACCGTAGGCACCAACATGGCCCGCGCCACGCCCCTTCTCGGCCACGAAGGCCCCTTCGGCGCCCAAATGGGCATGACTCCATACAACGACGTGCGCTTTGGCCTGCTGGGCGGTTCGATCGTGGACGCTAACGCGCTACTCCGCTCCTACATTTGGCATTGCATCGGCATCCCCATCATCGCCTTGATCTTCATGATGGTGCACTTCTGGCGCGTCCGTAAGGACGGAGGAATTTCCGGCCCGAATTCAGTGGTGCTCGAATCCGAGATCAAGGAGCCAAGGAAATAACCATGGACTGGCGCCAACTTTGGGAAATCATGTCCGCGCCGGACAACGTGCCGATCATCGCGCTCATTCCCCTGCTCGCCTTCTACATCTTTCTCGCTTGGCGCCAGGCGCACGCCAACGACTTGCTCATCGAGCAGCTCGAAGGCGACGCCACCCTGGCCAAGACGCACCACCGCAAAGCGTGGCCCTTCAAGCCCGCCTGGCAAAAGGAAGTCCACGTCTGGCCGTTCCTTCTCCGCGTCGAATTCCTGGCCGCGATCATCGTCACCATTATTCTGATGGTTTGGTCCATCACGTTAAACGCGCCGCTCGAAGAGCCTGCGAATCCGAACCTCACGATGAACCCCGCCAAAGCGCCGTGGTATTTCCTCGGCCTTCAGGAAATGTTGGTTTACTTCGACCCGTGGATTGCCGGCGTGGTCATGCCCACGCTCATCATCATCGGCTTGATGGTCATACCTTATATAGACACCAATCCGCTCGGCGCCGGCTATTACACCTGGAAGCAGCGCAAGTTCGAAATCGGCACATTCCTCTTCGGCTTCATCGTTCTCTGGGTCTCGATGATCATCATCGGCACCTTTATCCGCGGTCCGGGCTGGCAGTGGTTCTGGCCCGGGCAAACCTGGGATCACAACCGCCTAATCTATGAGGTCAATCGCGATTTGCCGGACCTTTTCGGCATCACCTCCAACCTCGGCAAAGCCATCTTCGGCGCCGCGGTAGTGGGCGGCTTCTTCGCTATCGGCGGCTTTGTGGTGCACGCGTTGTATCGCCGCTACAACGCCAAAAATTATCAGCGCAAGAGCCTGCTGCAATATTCCATCTTGATGGTTTTTTTCCTGACCATGATTGCGCTGCCCATCAAGATGCTCCTGCGCCTCGCGTTCCACATTAAATATGTCTGGATTACGCCATGGTTCAACGTCTAGGCGAAGCTGAAAGAGGCTAATCATGCACCGGCGTGAATTGATAGACCGGCTGGTCATGACCAACCTGGTTGACAACATCTATGACATCTTCGCCAAAGGCGGGAAGCTTGGCAGCCTCACTGTCACGCGAAATACTTTACCCTTCCCCTACGGCTCGGACGTGGCGCTGCTCTCTGAGCATGGGTTGGCCTATCATTTGCAGTCCTTCCGAGGAGCAGAGGAAAAGCAGATCCTGCTGGACTTCGCGCTCACGCCTCGCACCCTCGCAAACAACTACCAGGGCCTGAGAGTCGACCCTGCCAAAGCCGATGCCCTGATCATCAGCCACGGTCACGTGGACCATTACGGAGGTCTGCTCGACTTGGCGGGGAGTCTACAGGGACACGGCAAACCCGGGCTCACCCTCTATGCTGGCGGGCGTGACACGTTCTGTCATCGCTGGGTCGTGCAGCCGGACGGAAAAACCCTCGACTACGGTGAGCTCAAACAGGATGCGCTCGAAGCGCGAGGGCTGAAGGTCATGCTCGCGGAGGAGCCGACCACCGTGGCGGGCCATGCGATGACTTCAGGTCACATTCCCCGCATTACCGCTTTCGAGATGTCTCCTCCGGCCGCTCGACTCGAAGCGGGCGCAACCGGCTCCGGTTGTGATGCGACCTTCCACTTTCCTCCCGGCACAATCAAGGTTGAAGCCAAACCGGGAGATTTGGTGAAGGACATCTTCTGGGGCGAACACGCAACCGCTTACAACGTTAAGGATCGCGGCCTGATCGTGATCTCATCGTGCGGCCACGCGGGCATCATCAACTCTGTTCGCCAGCTCCAGAAGTCCACGGGGGTTGAGAAGGTCCACGCCGTAGTTGGCGGGTGGCACTTGGCTCCGTATCCTGATGACATCATCGACAAGACCGTGGGGGCGTTGAAGGAAATCGACCCGGATTACCTGATTCCCATGCACTGCACCGGCTTCCGCACGATGATGGCTGTCCAACGCGAGATGCCGCAGAAGCTCATCATGCCCTCGACGGGCACG
>WNFN01240029.1_pt1 | contig 16902 bp, 12 predicted proteins | sample 5400161 | NCBI WGS metagenome assembly WNFN01 (sample SAMN13153353, study PRJNA577476) | soil metagenome | isolation source: 80 cm saprolite on Douglas fir-dominated hillslope | place: USA:California | collected 2013-09-17
CGCGCCGCGTCGGCCCGTACAACGAGTACCTGTACACGTTCTTCAAGTGCCTGGACCCCGTCCGGCTGATGTACGCGGAGGGCTGGTACGCCGACAAGACCCACGACGAGGAGGAAATCCAGCTCGGCGACTGGATCGTCCAGCGCCGCTGCCCGCATCTGCGCGGAGACCTGAGCCGTTTCGGCGAGACCCGCGGCTCGATCCTCACCTGCACGATGCACGGCTGGCAGTACGACCTGTCGACCGGCCGGTGCCTGACCACCGACGACGACTCGTACCGCATCCAGTCCCGCGCCGCCCGCGCGCTCAGCCGGTAGCCAGCGCCCTCAGGCCCGGTGGGCGAGTGCGCGGATCCGGAACGCGAGCGTGATCTGCATCACGCCGAACACCAGCAGCCAGATGCTGAGCACGACCGCGAGCACGAGCAGCGAGATGCCGGGATAGATCAGGATCACGATGCCGGCCAGGATGCTGAGGATGCCCATGAACGCGGTCCAGCCGCGACTTTGCATCTGGCGGTGGGACAGCGCGGTGAACAGCTCCACCGTGCCGCTGACGACCCAGAAGATGCCCAGCAGCAACACCAGCGCCAGCAGGGTGATCAGGATGTGCCGCACCGCGTACAGGCCGATGATCAGCGAGAGCACGCCGAGCAGGGCGAGCAGCACCCGGTTCCCGCCGGACAGGTCATCGGACGCGAAGGCGGCGACGAACCTGAAGATGCCCATCACGATCAGCTGAGCGCCGAACACCACCGCGACGACGATCAGCGTGCGGCCGGGCCAGGCCAGGGCGAGAACGCCGATCGCCAGCGTGATGATCCCGAAGGCCAGGACCCAGCCCCAGCTCCGGCCCAGGCGGGCCATCATGTCAGCGGGGTCGCCGCCCCTCATGCCCTTCATGCCCCTCATGTCCGTCTGCATTGCCGCGCCTCCTTAGCAGGCATGCCGTATCGGATGGTATATACCCTGTGCCGCGCACCCTCAACGCCAGCAGTGGGGAACAGCCCGCGCCGCGAAAAGTGGTCACTGAGGGCTGCGCCCACAGCCGCCGGCGACCACTTTCGGACGGGGAGCGTGGCCGGGCGGCGTGGGCCGGAGGCAGGGGTCAGCCGAAGACGGAGCGGTGGCGGTTCACGGCCTGGAGGGCGCCGATCGCGACCATGTCGGCGAACATGGCGGAGCCGCCGTAGGACACGAACGGCAGCGGGAGCCCGGTCACCGGCATGATTCCTATGGTCATGCCGATGTTGATGAACGACTGCACGGCGAACCAGATCGCTATCCCGGAGGCCACGAGCATCCCGAACATGTCGTCGGCCGCCGCGGCGATCCGCAGCGCCCGCAGCAGCAGTATCGCGAGCAGCCCGATGATCACGGCGCAGCCGACGAAGCCGAGCTCCTCCCCCGCCACGGCGAAGATGAAGTCGGTGTGCTGCTCGGGCACGAAGTTGCCGGCGATGAGCTGGCCGTGGAACAGCCCTTGGCCGGTCAATCCGCCGGAGCCTACAGCGATCTTGGCCTGCGCGGCGTTGTACCCCGCGCCCGTGGGGTCGGCTGCGGGGTTGGCGAACGAGGTCAGCCGGTGCAGCTGATAGGCGTGGAGCAGATTGAGCTTCAGCACCGCTACCACCGCGAGCGCTCCCGCGGCCGCGAGTGCCGCCAGCCAGCGCAGCCGGAGGCCGGATAGCGCGATCAGCCCCGCCATGAGGAGCACCATGATGATCACCACGCCGAGATCGGGCTCGCGCTCGACCAGCACGATCGGCACGAGCGCGCAGCCCAGAGTCAGGGACACCGCGCGCAGCCAGGCCCGGCCGCCGGCCTGGCGTGCCTCACTCAGGAAGATCGCGGACATCAGGATGATGGCGAGCTTGCCGAACTCGGATGGCTCGATCTGGAAGCCGGCGGGCAGCGTGATCCAGGACTTGGAGCCGTTGACCGGGGTACCCAGCGGGGTGAGCGCGGCGAGCAGACCCAGCAGGGACACGGCGTAGAGCACCGGCGCATACAGGCGCAGCTGCCGGTAGTCCAGCACGCTGACGACGGTCATCAGGGTGATCCCGATGACGATGTTCACCAGTTGCTTGACCACGTAGGTGTGCGACCCGGCGCCCCTGGTCGCGGACCAGACGAGCAGCGTGCCGATGAAGCTGAGGGCCAGGACCGTCACCAGCAGCAGCCAGTCCAGATGGCGCAGCCGTGAGTCCCTGGCGAAGGCGCGCTGCAGCAGGGACCGCGGCAGCGAGGCCGGGCCGGATGCCCGGCCTGACCAGCGTCCCCCTGGCCGCACCGGCGCGAGCTTGCCGTAGGCCGCACCGGGCGCGCGGGCCCGGCCGCCCGGCGCCGAGGAACCCGGCCGCAGAGAACCCGGCCGCAGAGAACCGAGCCTCGAGGTGCCGCGCATGGAGCTCATGCTGTGCTTCCCTCTCGCCGCCGGGGCGCTGTTAGACCCTCCGGCTCGCTCACTTCCGCCCCCCGGACGCTACCGACGGGACGATCCGGCCCGCCTGATTGATGTGCGGCAATCCGGGCAGCTGGCCGCCGGGAAGCGCCGCCTTGTGACCCTCGAGGCCGTAGAGCCCGTCCCAGATCTGACGGACGGCCGGCGCGGAGACGTCCGCGCCGAACCCGGAGTTGGGGATCATCATGACCACGACGTACTGGGGGTTGTTGCACGGGGCGAACGAGGCGAACACCGAGGTGGCCAGCTTGCCGGCCACCTCCGCCGTGCCCGTCTTGCCGGCCACGCACACCGTGCCCAGCGGGAAGCGGGCGAAGGCGCCCGCCGCCGTGCCTGACGTCACCACGCCCCGCAGGGCGTTCCTGATGTAGGCCAGCGTGGACTGGGCGATCGGAAGGTGACCCGCCACCGGCGGGGTGATCTTCTGTACCACCGTGCCGTCCGGGCTGAGCAGCGCCTCGCCGACCCGCGGGCTGTACAGCGTGCCGCCGTTCGCGAGCGCGGCGTAGGCCCTGGCCAGCTGCAGTGGGGTGACCGACACGTAGCCCTGGCCGATAGAGGCGTCCACGGCCTGGCCGGGCTCCCAGATGTTCCCGTAATGGCAGTCCTCGTACTCGATCTGCTGGACGTAGTCGCCGTTGGCCCGGCCGTACTTGCACCAGTTCTGCCCGGTGTGCGCGTTGTCCTTCCAGAAGTAGTAGAGCCACTCGCGGGTCGGCACCGTGCCGGAGTTCCCCTCGGGCAGGTCAACGCCGGTGTGCTGGCCGAAGCCCCAGGCCAGCTCCATCTTCTGCATCTCCTGCACCGGCGCGTTCGGGCTGGTGACGACATTGTCCTTCGGATTGTCCCGCTGCCAGATGCCGTAGGCGAAGTTGTAGAAGACCGTGTCGCACGACCGCACCAGCGCCTGGCTCAGGGACATCATGCCGCCGTTGCCGAAGTCGTTGTTGAAGACCCGGCCGCCGATCTTCACCGACGCCGGGCAGCTGTACGAGCCGTCCAGCGGGTAGCCCGCCGCGATCGCCGCGGCGGCGGTGGTCACCTTCCAGGTGGAGCCGGGATGATACTGGCCCTGGGTGGCGCGGTTCAGCACCGGCTCGGAGCTGCGCCCGGGTCGTAGGTCGGGTAGCTGGCCATCGCGATGACCCGGCCGGTGGTGGTCATCACCACGGCCGCGCCCTCGGTCGCCTGGGTGTTGCCCTCCGCCTGGGTCTTGTGGATCGCGTTCGCGAGCGCGGTCTCGGCGTCGTGCTGGACGGCGGCGTTGATGCTGGTCACCAGGTCGTCGCCAGGCTTGGCTGGCGTCTGGCTGATGGTCCCGGTGACCTGGCCGGCGGCGTTGATCGATACCACGTTGTCGCCGATGGTGCCCTGCAGCTGCTGGTCGTACTGTCCCTCGAGGCCGGACTGGCCCACCAGGTCGACGCCGGAGAAGCCCGTCTGCGGCAGGCCGCGCTGCTGCATTTCCTGCGCGGTGATCGGCTGCAGGTAGCCGAGCACCTGGGCGGCGTCGGTACCGATCGGCTGGACGTAGTTGGTGACCGGCTGCACCTGAGCGGTGACTCCGCGCAGCGCGTTCTGGCTCTCCAGGACCTGCAAGGCCGCCTGGTCCCCGACGTTCTGCGCGACCGGGATCGGCTGGTACGGCGACCCCGGCCAGCATGGCTGGTGCACCGTGGCCGTGCAGGGCCGCACCTCGTCGGTGAGCACCTGGTATTTCATGCCGAGCAGCGCCGCGAGCTGGTGCAGCTCGGCCACCCCGCCGTCCGGCTGCTGCGCCAGGACTGACATGTTGACCGAGACCACGAGCGCGCTGCGGTTGTCCACCATCGGGTTGCCGGTATCGTCCAGTATTTCCCCACGCACCGACGGCACGATCACGTGCTGGGTCTGTTCCTGCCTGGCCTGGCTGGCGTAGGCGGGGCCGGACATCACCTGCACAAACCAGAGCCGCGCGCCGAGCCCGATCAGCAGCGCGGCCACCACCAGGTGAAGCACGGCGAGGCGCCGCCGCGACGCCGGGATCATCTCAGTCCTCCTGTCCGTTGACTGCCGATCCGCCACACGGTCGACCGCCTGCCCAGCATCCCGCCTGTCAGGGTGGCCAGCAACGATGTCCGGCCGGACGAGAACCTGGCCCGCTTCCCGGCTCCGAGCCGGGCCCGCCTGCCGGGCAGGGAGCGTCCGCCGGCCGCCGGGCCGGACCGGAACCGCGGTGCGGCCCGCCGCGATCGCGGCCAGAGCCCGCGGCTGGTCAGGACTCCGCCGCCCAGCGTGCCGTCGCCGCGCCGGCCCGAGCCCAGCCGCAGGCTGGCCGGCCGCGCGGCCAGGCCGCGGTGCGTGCCGCCCCGCAGCCCGCCGCCCCGCAGCCCGCCGCCCCGCAGCCCGCCGCCCCGGTCCCGAGCCGCAGGGTCACGCCCCGCGACGACCGCATCCGCAGCGCTCCGGCGCGCAGTGTCTCCGGGCTAGCCGAGCCGCCGCGCATCCGCGGATCAGGCCGGAACCTGGGGCCGCGAGACGCAGCGGCGGATCGGGCCAGGCCCGCCACCGCGCCCACGCTGGGCCGACGGCTGCGGAACGCCGAGCCGGGCGGGCCCGACCCGCGTCCCCGGGGCGCCGAACCCACCAGGCCTGCGCCGGCGGTCGGGCCGAGCACGCGGCCGACGTTCCCATCCCTGCGGCGCGGCGCGGCTATCCGCAGATTCGCCGGTGGCCGGGGCAGCGCCCGGGGCGGCCGGGCCACCGCGGATCCGGGGGATCCGGAACCCGGCCGGAGCCGGGGCGGCCGGCCGGGGCCGCGTCGAGCCGACGGCGGCAGTCCCGTGCGCGGCCCGCCGCCGAGCCATCCGTCGCCGGGCCTGGCCGCGGCCTCCCGCAGCCGGGGCGTGCGCGGGATGTGCACCGTCGTTCCCCTGCGGGCACCGCCGCGGTACGCGCGCGGGCCCCGGGAACCGCTCGACCCCACCGGGCCGGCCAGCCAGCCGGCCCCGCCCAGCAGCCCGGCCCCGCCCAGCAGCCCGGCCCCGCCCAGCCCAGCCCCGCGCACCACGCGGCCAGGCAGCGCGCCGCCCGGCAGCCCGGCCCGGCCCCGCCCGGCCCCGCGTGCGAGCAGCGCGGCCCCGTCAGCCTGCCGGTCGCCCTGAGCAGCCCGGCCGAGGCCATCGGCCCAGCGGACGGCGCGCATGACGCCGTACAGCAGGAACGGGGTGACCGCCGCGTCGTAGACGACGGAGGACGGCAGCACCTGCCGCACCGCCGGCCAGGTCACCTGAGGGTCGCTGAGCACCAGGCCCAGGGCTGCGCTCGCGGCCTCGCCCGCCGCGGCGGCGGCCATCGCGCTCGCGATGGTCAGCAGCGCCGATTGGTTCACCGAGCCGCGCAGCCGCCCGCACAGGTAGCCGATGATGCAGAGCACCAGCGCGTACTCGCCGACCAGGTAACTGCCCGGCGGCGCGAGGTCCAGGGTGAGCCCGGCACAGAAGCCGGTCACCGCGCCAGCGGCCGGGCGGCCGCACAGCCCGAGGGCCACCACGCAGAGCAGCACCAGGTCGGGCCCGCCGCCGGGCAGCGGGAGCCTGTTCACCACCGTCAGCTGGAGCACGATCGCAGCGGCCAGCAGGACGCCCGACAGGACGGTGCGCCTCACGTCAGTGGCCCCGGGGGCTCGACCGCGCCGACGGGCTAGCCGACGGCTTCCGGGTCGCGGTCGCCGGCTGCGGCTTGGGCGGCAGCACGGAAAACCTGGGATTCTGGCTCGGCGGCGCCACCACGATGCCGACGACGCCCAGCGAGGTGAAGTTCACGTACGGGCGCACCAGGGCCAGGGCGGTCAGCGAGCCGGCCCGGTTCTCCACCTTGCTGACCACGCCGACGGGGACGCCGGGGACATAGGGCCGGTCGTGAACCGAGGCCGACGTCACCAGCTGGTCGCCCGGGCTGAGCACGGCATTCGCATCCAGCACCTGCAACCGCAGCAGCCCCGATCCCGAATTGGACTTGCCCGGCCCGGTCACCCAGCCGATCTCGCCGCTGCTCGCCAGCGTCACGCCCACCACGGAGGTGGCGTCGGTGGCCAGCAGCACCGTGCAGGTCTGCGCGTTCACCGCGGTGACCGTCCCGACCAGCCCCTCCCCGTCGAGCACGGTCTCCTGCGGCTTGACGCCGTCCCGGCTGCCGGCGTCGAGCGTTACCGTCTGCGCGTAGCCCTGCCCGACCGCGATCACCGTGGCGGCCACGATCCGGTACCCGCCCCGGCCCGACAGCTGCAGCAGCTGGCTCAGCTGCTGGTACTGCGCCCTGCTGAGCTGTTCCTGACTGAGCTGGGCACGGAGGCGGATGACCTCCTGCTCGAGCGTCGCCACCTTCGGGCTGTTGCTGCTCGCCCCGGTGCCCCCGTCAAAGAACCCGACGATCGGCCCGGTGACGACGCTGGTCAAGCGCTCCACACTGCCGAACACGGTGCCGCCGAACTGCCGCATGCCGTGCATCGGGCCGGACGAGCCGTCGCGGTAGTCGAGGGTGATCAGGACCAGCGCTACCACCACCAGCACGCCGAGGACCGCCCGGGTCCTTCGGGTGTCGTGCACTCCGATCACCTCGTCCGCGCCGCCAGGCGGCGGCTGCTGGTCCGGCCGTCAGCTCTCCGCGGGCTCAGCGCCGACCGGTCTGGCCACGGGCCGGCCTGCGGCTTGCTGCCCAGCGACGGGAAGCTCTGCGGTTTGCTGCCGTGCGGTTTGCTGCTCTCGGGTCTGCTGGTCAACGCCTGGACTCTGGCACCAGTACCTGGCGCAAGGTGTCGAAGTCCTCGACGCACTTGCCGGTGCCCAGCGCCACCGAATCCAGCGGGTTGTCGGCCATGTGGATCGGCATCCCGGTCTCTTCCCTGAGCCGCTCCGATGATCACGGAGAGCGGCTCCTCGATCGCCCGCCGGATCTCCTCGGCAGAGATCACGATCGTCTTCGGCAGCCCGCTCACGAGATCCCGGCCTCGGATCTCGGCGTTGGGCTCATCCGCCGCAGGGAACGCCGACCCGAGGGCCATCTTGATCTCCTCGGCGGTCCGCTCGCCCAGCATGAGCGAGTACTCCTTCTTGCCGAAGGTGATGATCGCCTGGTCGAGCTCGTCGCCGCCGACGCGAATCGACTGCGAGGTCACGATGCCGCCGAGAGATATCACCGCGACTTCGGTGGTGCCGCCGCCGATATCGACGACCATGTTGCCGGTCGGCTCGTTGACCGGCAGGCCTGCTCCGATCGCCGCGGCCATTGGCTCCTCGATGATATAGACGCGGCGCGCGCCGGCCTGGTGGCCTGCCTCCTTGACCGCGCTCTGCTCGACGCCGGTGATGCCGCTCGGCACGGCGACGACGATCCGCGGCTTGGCGAGGTGGCTGCGTTTGTGCACCTTCTGGATGAAGTATCTGAGCATCCGCTCGGTCACGTCGAAGTCCGCGATGACGCCGTCCTTGAGCGGTCTGACCGCGATGATGTTGCCGGGCGTTCTGCCGATCATGCGTTTGGCCTCGACCCCGACGGCGACGATGTGCCCGGTGTTCGTGTTCAACGCCACCACGGATGGCTCGTTAAGCACGATCCCCCGGCCCCGCACGTAGACCAGCGTGTTCGCGGTGCCGAGGTCGACCGCCATGTCGCGGCCAAGGAACGCAAGCGCGTTGCTCATGTGGAACGAGAACCTTCCAGAAGGGTCCAGCGGGATGCTCTGGGGTACTGCGCATGGCCCGCGCGCCGAGACCTCGGGCGCGGTCCTGTGTCCTTCATCGACCAGGCTGAAGCCAGCTAAACGTGCAACGAACAATTCCCGCGGAAGGTTCGCGGGTCCTTGGCCACACGTTCAGGCAACGGCTCACCCAATGACCGACAGCGACCGATTCCTAACCCGCTGTTACCAGCAACGCGGGGGCTGATCCCGTCACGGGAAGCCTACAGGCCGGCCGGCGGCCTCCTCAGGTGGCACGCCGGGCCGCGCGGTATCACCAGCTCGCCTGCGGGGCCCCATCCCCGTCACCGCCCGCGCAGCATAGGCACACGCAGCCGGTCCCGTTACGACGCCACATCCACGCGATGGCCGAGCCAGATGCCGATGACCCACAACGCAGCGAAAATGGCACCCAGAAAGTACATGACTGGGACAACGGCGCCGGCCGCAATGACCAGCGCCTGCAGCACGCTACCCCCGACGAGCGTCCACCGCAGCCGCCGCCGCGCCGCCGCGGCGAGCGCGACCGCCGCCAGGGCCAGCGCCCCGCCTGCGATGCCCGCATTGCGCGCCGACGCGTGGTCCACCGCCAGCGCCACCGGGACCGCGAGCCAGATCACGATCGTCTCCATGATCAGCACGGTGGCGCAGAGCCGCTTCATCCGGGCTGCCTCAGGCCGGCCGTCCGCACGCCGGCCCCCGTCGTGCCGCGCCGCGGCACATCCGCCGGCGCTGTCCCCGCTGGCCGCGCTGTCACGGCTCGCTGCGATCGCCGTAGCGCGCCGCGTCCCCCGCGTCCGCGGGCCCCGCGCCCGCGGGCCCCGGAGCCGGCTCGCCCGGATCCGAGCGGGTGAGCAGGAGCCGCGCGTCTCCGGCGGTGATCACCGATCCGGTGATGAGCACCAGGGCGCCGCCAGGCCGTCCGCCGTCGGCTCCCCGCGCGTCCGCCTCGTCGGCCAGCGCGACCGCGATCTCGATCGCGTCGTCCAGCCTGAGCACCGCCCTGACCCGTTCCGGGCCGAACACCGCGCCCGCCATCTCGGCCAGCTTGCCGGGATTGGCGGACCGGGCCGAGGAGTTGCCGGTCACCACCAGCTCGGACACGACCGGCTCCAGCTCGTCGAGTATCCCCGGCACGTCCTTGTCCTCGCTGACCGCCAGGACGGCCACCAGCTCGGTGAACACGAAGGCCTCCGACAGCGCAGCGACCGTGGCCGCCATCCCGGCCGGGTTATGCGCCGCGTCGACGATGACCAACGGGCTCCGCCGGACCACCTCCAGCCTGCCTGGCGAAGACATCCTCCCGAACGCAGAGCGAACGAGCTCGTCGTCGAGCGCCGCGGGCTCGCTCCCGGCGCTGTCCGGCCCCCTCGTCGGGGCTGCGCCGGCAAACGCCTCCACCGCGGCGAGTGCGCAGGCCGCGTTTCCGGCCTGATGGGCGCCGAACAGCGGCAGGAACAGGTCGTCGTAGTCGCCGAGCAGGCCGCGTATTCCGAGCAGCTGCCCGCCCACCGCGAGCTCCCGCCGGGTCACCCCGAACTCCAGGCCCTCCCGGGCGACACTCACGCCCACCTCCGCGACGCGGCGCAGCAGGATCTCCGCGGCGTCGATCGGCTGCTGGGCCAGCACGGCGACCGACCCGGGCTTGATGATGCCCGCCTTGTCGGCGGCGATGGACGTCACGGTGTTGCCCAGGTACCGGACGTGATCGATTGAGATCGGGGTCACCACGGCCACGGTGCCGTCGGCGATGTTCGTGCAGTCCCAGGTCCCGCCGACGCCGACCTCGATCACTGCAACGTCGACCGGCGCATCGGCGAAGACGGCGAACGCCATCGCGGTCAGCACCTCGAAGAACGACAGCGCCGCCGGCTGGCTCTCGTCCACCAGCGCCAGGTACGGCAGCACCTCGGCATAGGCGTCGGCGAAGCGCTCGGCGCTGAGCGGCTCGCCGTCCACGCAGATCCGCTCCCGGATCGATGACAGGTGCGGGCTGGTGAACAGGCCCGTCCGCAGCCCGCGGGTGCGCAGCAGCGTCTCGATCATCCGGGCGGTCGAGGTCTTGCCGTTGGTCCCGGTGATGTGAATGACGGGGTAGGCCCGCTGCGGGTCTCCGAGCAGCGCGGTCAGCGCCGCGATCCGGTCCAGCGAGGGCTCGATGGAATGCTCGGGACGCCGGGCCAGGATCTCGCGCTCGGCCTCCCGCAGCCGGGCCTGCGGGTCGGTCACGGCTTCTCAAGGCTGGAGACTGTCACCTTGGCAGCCTATGCTGTGCTGACCCGGGGGGGACGACCCCCCAGGACCCCCCCGCGCGCCATCCGCTCGGGCCGACCGGGGCCGGCCGTCGCGGCTGGCCCGGCTTTCGCCGGAACCCCGCTCCGTGCTGCCATCCGCTCGGGCCGACCGGGGCCGGCCCTCGCGGATGGCACGGCGGCTACTTCATGAAGTACCAGCTTTCCGGGGTGATGTTGAGTGTCGGGCTCAGCGGCGTGGCGCCCCCTAGGTTGCTGGCGATCTCGGTGAGCTGGTAGTCCGCGTTCGGCTGCCAGATCTCCGGCAGCTGGGTCGCGAGGTAGTCCTGCCAGTCGTACAAGGCCTGGACATCGCTGCTGATCATCGTCTGTCTGATCATCGTGTCGTTGGTGGCGCTTGAGTAGCCCCCCGAGTTTGCGGCCGCACCGCTGAGGAACAGCTCCTCGCCGGTCGGCTGGTAGTCCGGGGTGAACGACCAGTCGCCGCCCCAGTTGGCCATGTCCCACCCGCACGAGACCTTGGCGACCTTGCAGTTGCCCGCGGCGGCCGCGATCACCTGGTTCAAGGGCTCGGGCTCCGGGTTCAGCCTGATCCCGATCCTGGCCGCGTTGGACTGCAACTGTCGCATCTCCGACGCGATCCAGCCGGTGCCGGTCGCGTACGGGAGGCTGAAGGTCAGACCAGTGCCCTTGGTGATGCCCGGGCGGCACAGGCTCGGGGTGACACAGGTGGACACCCCGTTCGGGACCACCTTCCAGCCACTGCTGGCCAGCAGGCTCCTCGCCTGGCCCGGGTCGTACGGGAACGGGTCACCCTGCTTGCCCTTGGCCGAGAGCCATGAGGTCACCGGGGCGCTGCCGACCGGCCCGACCGTGAGGTTTCCGTACCCCCGCAGCGGCCCGGACAGCACCGCGGCCTGGTTCATCATGTACGCCAGCGCCTCCCGGAAGTACAGCTGCCTGATGATCGCGGCGTGGTCGGAGACAGAGGACTGGAAGTTCACTGCGGTGTAGTTGATCCCCCAGACTGGCCAGGGGGCCAGCGTGTAGCCCCTCGACGCCAGCGGGTTCGCGCCCACCACCGCGTTGGCCGGCTTGGCCGGGGCGTCCTGCTGCTGGATGTAGCCAAAGTCGATCCTGGCGTTGCCGCTCGGCGACTGAAGCGCCTTGTACTCGGCCGCGTCGGTGGTGAACGGCATCTCCTGGAATGCCGCCAGCTTCGGCTTCATCGGCCCGGAGTAGGACTTGTTCGGCACGAACGTTAGGTGCCCGTCGGCGCTGAACGCGCTCAGCTTCCACGGTCCGTCCACGATGCTCCACAGCGGCGAGCCCACGTAGCTGTGCAAGTTCGTGGCCTGCGCGTTCAGGTATTCGTAGACCGCCGGGCAGTCCTTGACCGTCGTGGTGCAGCGGCTGGGCCCGGACGCGGTCCGGTCCCAGGCGGCCGGCATCGGCGTGATCTGGCTCAGGTCGTTGTAGAGGAACCAGGTCGGCGAGTACGGCTTGTTCATGGTCATGGTCAGCGTGGTCGGGCTGACCGCCTTGATGTTCGATACGTTCGCCGGGAACCCGTTGTAGGGGCCGTAGTTCGCGGGTTCTGCCAGCTCCATCTTCAGCCAGAAGATCACGTTCTGCGCCGTCACCGGGGTGCGGTTGGACCACATGTAGTGCTTCAGCCTGATCGTGACCTTGGTGCCGTTGAACGTCGGCGGGTTGGCCAGGCTCAGCGAGCTGTTCACAATTCGGCGTGGCCGAGGGCGGCAGTGCGAAGACGGCGGTCCCGCCCTTGACCGGCGTGCCGCCCGTCGGCGTGCCGCCGCCCGAGCAGCCGGCGACGAGTGAGGCCGCCGCGGCCACGCCCACCGCCAGCTTCCTGCTGGGAAGCCTGAACCTGTATCTGCCCTGGTGTTGTGGGGATCGCCCCATGATTGCTGCTCCTTGGGCACAGGGAACCCTCCCGGCAGACGTCGCCGTCCCCCCGGACGCGTTCCGACAGTTGACGTACTGGCACGCACGCGCCCGGAAGCGGCACCTCGCTGCTCCCCCGCGGCCTCGCTGTCGTGATGCACGAGGCCGGCCTGCGCGGCTCGCCTGGCTTGTACCCGGCTCTTTACGGACCTGGGCCAGGATTTCTCGAATCGTGACTGATCAATTACGGTCCGTCGCCATACCAGCACGACCAGCTCAGCCGGACTGTGGCAGGGTGATGCGCTGCTCCAGGCGGGCTAAGGAGCTAGGTCAGCCCGCGCGTGCGAGTGCAGTGCCGCCGCGTGGTGAGCGAAGCTTGATCACGTTATCGGGGAAACCTGTCAGTGAATACGACTGACAGGATTCCCGGCTAACTGACCGGACGGCGCGCGGGTCAGGCGGACTTCTCCCGGGGGGTCCGCCGCTGCGCGTCGCGGGGGACGAGCGTCGGGTTCACGTTCTCCAGCACCGATTCGCTGGTGATGACGACCCGCTCCACGTCCTTGCGGCTCGGCACCTCGTACATGACCGACATGAGGACTTCTTCCAGGATCGCCCGCAGTCCCCTGGCCCCGGTCCCGCGCAGGATGGCCTGGTCGGCGACGGCCTCGAGCGCGTCGTCGGTGAACTCCAGGTCGACCCCGTCCAGCTCGAACAGCCGCCGGTACTGGCGGACGAGCGCGTTGCGCGGTTTGGTCAGGATCTCGATGAGCGCCTCGCGGTCGAGGTTGTGCACGCTGGTGATGACCGGCAGACGGCCGACGAACTCGGGGATCATGCCGAACTTGAGCAGGTCCTCGGGCATCACGTCGGCGAACGGGTCGGCCGCGACCCGCTCGGTCTTCACCCGGAGCACGGCGCCGAAGCCCATGCCGCTGCGGCCGATCCGGTGCTCGATGATCTTCTCCAGGCCGGCGAACGCGCCACCGCAGATGAACAGCACGTTGGTGGTGTCGATCTGGATGAACTCCTGGTGCGGGTGCTTGCGGCCGCCCTGCGGCGGAACCGAGGCCGTCGTGCCCTCCAGGATCTTCAGCAGCGCCTGCTGCACGCCCTCGCCGGACACGTCGCGGGTAATCGAGGGATTCTCGCTCTTGCGGGCGATCTTGTCGATCTCGTCGATGTAGATGATCCCGGTCTCGGCCTTCTTGACGTCGTAGTCCGCGGCCTGGATGAGCTTGAGCAGGATGTTCTCGACGTCCTCGCCGACGTATCCGGCCTCGGTCAGCGCGGTGGCGTCGGCGATCGCGAACGGGACGTTGAGCAGCCGCGCGAGGGTCTGCGCGAGCAGGGTCTTGCCCGACCCGGTCGGCCCGAGCAGCAGGATGTTCGACTTGGCCAGCTCGACCCCGTCCTCGCCGGCCCGGTCGCCGCCCGACTGGATGCGCTTGTAGTGGTTGTAGACCGCGACCGACAGGCCCTTCTTCGCCTTCTCCTGGCCGATCACGTAGGAATCGAGGAACTCGTAGATCTCGCGGGGCTTCGGCAGGCTGTCCCATTTGAGCTCGGCGGGCTCGGCGAGCTCTTCCTCGATGATCTCGTTGCAGAGATCGATGCACTCATCGCAGATGTATACGCCCGGGCCAGCTATGAGCTTCTTGACTTGCTTCTGGCTCTTGCCGCAGAAGGAGCACTTCAGCAGGTCACCGCCATCGCCCATGCGTGCCACCCAGATACTCCTTTGCCCTGGGGCCGCCGTCGGCGGCCGATGAGCCAACCGCGGCGGGCGTCCTGCCCAGCTCTGTCTGCCGTAGACCTAGACGGTACCGCCTCGGCGCCTGTCGTTGTGGCTTAAGGACCGCCGCCAGCGCGCCGCGGGCGGCTGAGTCCTCCCGGTTAGGACGACCCTACCTCGGTCTTGCGCTTAAGCGTCGTCAGAACCTCATCTACCAGCCCGTACTCCTTGGCCTCCTCGGCCGTGAAGAACTTGTCGCGCTCCACGTCCCGACGCACCTGATCCTCGTCTTTGCCGGTGTGCAGAGCAATAACTTTCTCCATCGCGGTGCGCATCCGCAGAATCTCCCGGGCCTGGATCTCCAGGTCGCTGGACTGGCCGTAGCCGCTTTCCACGGCGGGCTGGTGGATCAGGATCCGCGAGTTGGGCAGCGCCATCCGCTTGCCCTTGGTGCCCGCGGCCAGCAGCACCGCCGCCGCCGACGCCGCCTGGCCCAGGCAGAACGTCTGGATCTCCGGCTGGATGTACTGCATGGTGTCGTAGATCGCCATCATCGACGTCATAGACCCGCCGGGCGAGTTGATGTACATCAGGACGTCGCGGTCGGGGTCGATCGACTCCAGCGTGATCAGCTGGGCCATCACGTCGTTGGCCGACGCGTCGTCGATCTGCACCCCGAGGAAGATGATCCGCTCCTCGAAGAGCTTGTTGTACGGGTTCATCTCCTTGATCTCCTTGATCCCGTACGACGTCCGCTCTACGAAGGACGGCAGGACGTATCTGGACTCCGCTGGCTGCCACAGCGCTGCCGCCGTGCGCGGCCGGTGGCCTGTGTTCATGGTCGGTTCCTCCGCTCCCGGTCGCATGGTCACGAGACCGGGCCCTCTGACGGGACCTCGGCGGCGCTGCGGATCACCCGGTCGACGAGTCCGTAGTCCTTCGCCTCGTCCGCGGTGAACCACCGGTCCCGGTCGGAGTCGGTCTCGATCTGCTCGACGGTCTGGCCCGTGTGCGTCGCGATGCGCTCGGCCAGCGTCCGCTTCAGGTACAGGATCTGCTCGGCCTGGATCCTGATGTCGGTGGCGGTGCCGCCGATCCCGCCGTGCGGCTGGTGCATCAGGATCGACGCGTGCGGCATCGCGTAGCGCTTGCCGGCCGCGCCTGCGCAGAGCAGGAACTGGCCCATGGACGCGGCCATGCCCATCGCGTAGGTGGAGACGTCGTTCGGCACGTACTGCATGACGTCGTAGATGGCCATCCCGGCCGTGACCGAGCCCCCGGGCGAGTTGATGTAGAGGCTGATGTCACGCTTGTCATCCTCGGCCGCGAGCAGTATCAGCTCGGCGCAGATCCGGTTGGCCAGGTCGTCGTCGACCTGCTGGCCGAGGAAGACGATCCGGTGCCGCAGCAGGCGCTGGAACAGCTGGTCGCCCAGGGGTATGGGCGGGGCTTCCGTGACCCGCGCCACGAGGCGCGACAGCTCCTGGTCATCGGCGGGCGTGGTCACGATGCCCTCCTCGCTCTCTGCGGCGGCTTTCTGCGCCTACGTGTTGACTGTCGTTGACAGTGACCATAACCCGTGGCCAAGGCCGGGAAGTCCGCAGCTGGCGCCTGTTCGCTGTGGGCGCAGGCTCCGGGTCCGGTGCGTCAGCACGGGCCGGGGGCGTCCCGGGTCACGAGGTCGATTCCGCCTCTTCGCCGTCGGCGTCGGTCGCGGCTTCCGCCCCGGTCGCGGCTTCCGCCCCGGTACCGGCATCGCCGTCCCCGGAGTCGCCGTCGCCGTCCCCGGAGTCGCCGTCGCCAGCGGCCTGCCGGGCCGCCTTGACGTCGACAGGCCGGCCCGACTGATCGGTGACCGCAGCCCGCTCGGCGAGCAGCGTGAGCGCCTTACCCCGCAGCACGTCGGCTGCGACCGACCCGAGCTGGTCCCGGTCCGACAGCTCCCTGGCCAGGCGGTCGGGCGAAACGCCCATCCGGTAGGCCTGCTCCGTCAGGTACGCGGCCAGTTCCGTCTGGTCCAGCCCGAGTTCCTCCTGGGCCGCCAGCTTGTCCAGGATGAACCCGGCCTTGACCGAGCGGCGGGCGTCCTCCGCGAACTGATCGTCGAGTTCCCTGGCCGTCAGGTTCGCGGCCTCGAGGTACTCCTCCATGGTGTTGCCCGAGCGATCCAGCCGGTCGGCGAGCGACTGCCGGCGGCTTTCGATCTCGCGGTCGATCAGGTCGGCGGGCAGCGGGATGTCAATCGTGCTGAGCAGGGCGTCCATCGCCCGCTCGCGGGCCTGCCCGGCCTGGCCGGCCCGGCGCATGCCCTCAAGCTGCGCCCTGGTCCCGGCCCGTAGCTCGCCGACGGTATCGAACTCGCTGGCGGACTGCGCGAAGTCATCGTCAAGCTCGGGCAGCTCCTTGACCTTTACGCTCTCGACCTTCACGGTCACGTTGGCCAGGCTGCCCTGGCGTTTGCCGCCGGCCAGCAGGGCGGGGAACGTCTTGGTCTCGTCGGCGGACATTCCGGTCAGGGCCTCATCGAGCCCCTGGAGCATTCCTCCGCTGCCGACCTCATACGAGACGCCGGTGGCCTGCGCGTCATCGACCGGCTTCCCGTCCACCTCGGCCGACAGGTCGATGGAGACGAAGTCGCCGGCCGCCGCGGGCCGGTCCGCGCCCTTGAGCGAGGCGAACCTCTCCCGCAGCGCGCCGATGTACTCCTCGACCTGGTCCGGGCTGACGTCGGCATCGTCAACGGTAACCGGCATCCCGTCTATATCGGGAATATCGAATTTCGGGCGGACTTCGACTTCCGCGGTGAACGCGAGCTCCTTGCCGTCGTC
>WNFN01252700.1_pt1 | contig 16887 bp, 20 predicted proteins | sample 5400161 | NCBI WGS metagenome assembly WNFN01 (sample SAMN13153353, study PRJNA577476) | soil metagenome | isolation source: 80 cm saprolite on Douglas fir-dominated hillslope | place: USA:California | collected 2013-09-17
GCTCATCAAAAGCAGTGGTCCACTCAGCTGGTGTGTCCTGCGTGCCTTCAACAATCAGCCGGCTTGTCCATTCACCAGTCTCGTCGCGCCAGACGAATAGCTCACCTTTGGACGCGAATACGCGGGCCATTTGGAGTGTTTCAGCGTGCAAAGGAGGAGAGTATTTTGGCGCTACTTCATGTGAGGTAATCAACTCTTCACCATCGAGGCGCCCCCATATCACCCCATTATCATCATGGGCAAGCAGATATTTTAGGGTGTGGGAGCGCATTTGCTGGCATAACCATTGAACGGGCGCATCCACAAAGCCCGACATCTCTCTATCGGCCAGGCATGTCGCCGTAATGTTAATGATCTCTCGTCTCACGTATTACTCCCAGCCAGGTGCGTGTGTAACCTGGTGACATACTCTTCCAAATTCTGACGTTCACCTGTTGCCACGCTCAGACCATTGGTCTTGTTAGCAGACAGATCCCAGGTTCGCACCTGGCCATTCTGGTGCTCCAGGTGACAACTCTTGCCGCACAATCGGCCACGACCAATGGAGATCTCACCGCCCAGTGGCAGATCCCCAGTCCAGAGGTCTTTCAAAAGTAAGAGCAGCAAGCCTATCTCGTATTCACGCGGATTCGCAAGTTGCAGATCTACCGTCACCAGCGATTGCGCCCGACCGAACAGAGGCTGTTCGCTGAAAAGAGCGCCGTCGCGTGCTCCGCCAGTGAAGCGATCCAGACTGACACGGTTCTGCACCAGCTTATTTTCGACATCGCTAATCACGCGCTCATAGACGATTATACGGCTGGCTTCAGGCTTTACGTCAGTATCCATATCGGCTCCAAACATACGATCAATCAAGTTGCTGGCAACTTCTTTCCCTGCCTCAGTGGGCAAAATGGGTGCCCGTTCGCGCTGACCACCAGGTGATGACACTGGCTGCATCGAATGGAGATGAATAGTGTCTGGCCTCTGACTACCAGCCTTATCTGTTATCGTCTGCTCGACTCCTGGTATGCTCCCAGAGCGAATGAGCAACGATCCATCCAGGGCAAATTGGGCCTGGAGACGAAAAGATTGCCGCTGATCGGCTATTAACTCGCTTACGCCGAGTGCTTGCATACTATCTGGATAAGCGGAGCCGCTCAGTTTACCCGCGCCATTTTCGATCCAATCCAGCAACTCCGCATCTGTTGTCAGATCGTATTCTTTGCTGCACCATTCTCTTACGCTTACCTGACCATAGCCACGTCGCTTCCTGGCTCCAATTGTAATGCTGCCATCAATGAAACCAGCAAGCGCCGTAGCCAGTGCCTGCTTCAACTTGACCGCATCGTCGCTCTGGCGCACGATTAACTCAAAGCGCAGGGGAAATATGGTGCCAGCCTCCCACATCTCAATGGTAAACAACTTCTTCTCGTCAGCCGTGCGGCTGGACCCGACGAGGCGCACGCCGTCGCGCAGTTCGGTAGCGGTAACAGACTTACCGAGTGAATCATCGACGATAAGAGGACTTTGCTCACCAGTATCCGATCCCTTGTTACCGCCGAAAAGGAGCACACTGGCTGATCTAACAGCATTTGCTTTCGTGCGAAAACCGTGCTCGCGTTCGTGCAAATAGCTACGTAAGGCGCCAGCTATCGATGTACCGGTCAATAGAGGCGTTTTGACTTCCAATGGGTCGGTCAGCAGAGGCATGTCGATCAGGTCATTGCCGTCGCCATTGCCGAAGTGAGCGGGCGTTTGCAAAACAAGATTGCCCTCAATCACTACGCGCCGCACAATTTTGCGCGAGACATTGCCGGACCACGAAGGTCTGGGCATAGCTAGTCCTCCTCTCTAAACTGTTTGGCTACGCGCGCTAATACAAGATCTATGAAGCGAAGTACATACTCCAGACGTAGCGCGTCGTTTGTTTCCGCACTCACGCCACCAACACCGGGGCCAGCGTCACTTTGCTTCAGGTGCAGCAAAGATCTCCAGTCGTTGTCAGCCATCGTCCATGCGCCCTGACTGTCGTATCTCAACAGGCGTTTCAGCCAGCGAAGGAGCGGCTCTTTATTGATAGTGCTGCGCTCAAATTGGCGGCGGGCACTGCTTCTCGCTTCAACACTCTTGATGAACTTGCATATTACAGCAGGATCTGATGCCTCTTTGCGATACTCTTCAAGCACAATGCCACGCAGGCGCGAGATCTGCGCATTAGATGGAGGATTGACAATGGTTATGTTGTTCGCAGCAGCTAGCAGCGCTTCATCTAGTCGTTGCCTGAACATGCGATTGACCATCAGTTGGGCAAGATTGCGCGCCTCCGTGTTGTTGATGGAAACAGCCAGGGTGTTGTTGCTGCGCATATTTTCTTTCAGTATGAGCTTTGGCAAGCGCTGTCGATTGAAGGTGATACGGCCAAAGCCTTCTGCACAACGTTCGCCAATGCCGCGTGCCTCCAAATTATCCAGAAGCGCACGGCCACAGCCAGGGTCTTGAAAGATCAGCACGCTGCCCATGCGTACCGCGAGAGCTTGTGGCAGTGGCAGACCCCATTTGCGATTGAAACCGCCGATCGCTTCAGCAGCCAGGAATGCGCCTTCAGGCTTCAGGGGCACGCCTAAATGTTTGCCCAATATCTGGCCAACATGGTTGGGATCAACAGTGAATTGGCCTCTCACATCGCGTAGAAGAGCATTACTTTGTAGCGTGGCTATCAGTATGCCCTCCGGTGGATCTGCAGCATCCTCAGTTTCATCCTGGTTCGAATCGCTGTCATCAAACGGACAGATTTTTGCTCGCCCATAACCCCCACTGCGCGAACCTCCGAGGGTAACGTGACCACCTAGTAAGGCTCGCAGAACCGGCTCATCATTGTCATTGTCACAGATAATGGTAGCTTCAAAAGTCTGTCCAGCAGCCAGCGCATCATAACGGTATACAGTGCCAGGAATTTCATCCTTGTCAAGCAGTGGAATGGCTCTGTTACTCGCCTGACCGCTCTCCACAGGGAGATATTTCGGCATGGCACGACCAAAGCGTGCGGTGCGCTGAGTATGCATTGCCATATTGCGCGCTGGCTGAATAAGACGCACTTCTTCGCCAGACAGCGTGTAGAATGGTGCCTTGATAGCCTGCCATTGCAGTTCGGCGTCCTGCGCTTCAACAGCAAAATCAAAGATTTCGCCGCTCTTATCATATTTAACTCGCCGCCAGGATGCGGGTATCGGACGACCAGGCCGACCATATACATCCAATGGATAGCCGTTAAGATAACGAGCAGTGCCATCGAAGAAAAGACGTCGCAGCATTCCATCGTCGCCTCCGGTTGGTTGTGAACTGCGATACTTGCCGATCAACATGCCGCGTAAGACGCTCCCCGGCAGGTAATCGAATGCGACCGAACTGTTGGGATCACCTTGCAGAGAAGTGACCAATGCTGGTTCCAACAGTTCAATATGATACTTGATCTTTTTCATACCTGCCCTCGTGCCAGAAGTAGTTTGAAGTGTTCAAAATGCGGCACCAGAGTAACATCTATACCTGGTTCATCCAGTAACCGCAGGCTCAACTTGCCACGTCCACGATTGCGACCCATTCCACTACGGCGTGCACTAAGCACGCAGGCTGCCAGCAAGGCCAGGTCATTCTCTACAGGGTTGTCGGTAAAATCGAGCCAGGCCCTAAAGCTGGTCTCGCGCAGCACGACGCGCATCGAGCGCAAACTGCCTGCTTCGGGTGCTGCACTCTCTTCGTTGATGGCAGTTTGGCGGCGAATGGTAGTCAAGGATTCCAGTACCATCATGGGACGCAACTCGGCACGCTTCATCCCGGAGTCCACCGCGCCACGCAATTCATCGGGCAACAGCGCCGGGCCAATATGCAACAGTGCCGCGCTCTCCAGACCGCTGCCTGGGCGCCCGAAGAGACGAGTAGCGGCTTCTTCAAGCGAGGATAGCGCATGTGAACTTGTTATCTGAAGAGCAAACAAGAGGTTGGCGCATTCTTCCACCAACAAACCCTTCAGCGTACGGCCACGCACGAACGGTAGTCCCGTCGAAGCATCGTATTCTACCTCCTCATCTACCAACCCGGCTAAACCTTCACCTCGACCAAACGTAGTATCGCTTTCAAGGCGCAAACGTAGTTGCAGACGTTCCATCGGTCTCTCCTTCCAGCGGTATAAACCAGTCTACTAACTCGATGGCGTCATAATAACCGCAGTAGCCACCCTGCCAGCCTGTTGAAGGCCAGTTCTGCATCCCAGGTAAGACTGATGGCAGGGTATCGTGTGGATTAAATGCAGCGCTAAAGTGCCTCACAGCGTCAGATCCCTCGCGCAGGGAGTCACGGAGCGCTTTAATTTTATTGCGACGCCCTGCCCATGTTTCTCCCTGAAAAGCTTTTATACCTTGCCAGACCACAGGCCACGCGTGTTGGTTTTGCCGAGGGTTGGCACGCAGGGTGACAGGGCGCAAGGTCAGTGATCCCTCATTCACTCTGTATTCGCGCTCGCGAATTTTCTCGATAGATCCACCCAAACCACTCAGGGCAAAATGCCAGTCAAGACACGATCCTGCGATGTTCTGTTCTGCGCGATAGGCTTTAGCCGAACTGGTCAACTCGGTAGCCAACTCATAGGCGCGAGCAAAAGGGTAATGGCTCTTAATGATGGCAACACCAGCGCAGGCCGACAGACTACCGCCATTTTTGCCCAGGCCAGCAGTATGCTGCTCAAACGCCCTCAAGTATGCTACCGCCAATGACACTCCCAGGCGCCCGTCACAAACAAACGTCAGATCATCACCGCCGAAGACAAGAGGCCGGAATGGAATGAAATAGCGACCTTCTTTGCTCGCAAGCTTAATCTGGATCAATACATTCTTGTTCGGCTGATGAATGATAAACTTCCCATTGTCTTTCTCAACAGGTTGAAGCATGGCAATCATCGCTTCGAGCGCTTTCTCCGCTGCCCGCTGCACATTGAGCGAGAAATATCGTAAAGCTCGCACAAACTCGCGATTCTTTTCTCGATATGGCTGTATTCGCCCACCGTGGCACCCAAATCCTCGAAATCGGAGGGACATTGGCATTCTGCTAGCTTAATGGTTTCTTGTAGCCGCTGATCGGCTGCACTGGTGTTACTTTGCTGTGGCCTGGCAACGTCCAATTTGGCCAGGATCTCGTCGGACGCCGGGTAGCCCGGGTCGCCACGGATACCCTGGGCCAGGCCAGTGGCAGGTAATCCAGTCGAGTTACAGGCTACTGTTACGCCTAACCCAAGCAGAGGAGCGGGCCATACACGGTTTCCTTTCTGCACAGCCAGGTCGCGAAGAACCTCTTTTAATTTAACGCAAAGCACATGTTTGTGCCACTCCATCTCCTGCCGGGCAATCACCAGTTGCAAACCAGGAGCCTGCCGCAAAACATAGAGCGACAGATTGGAAGTAAATTCTTCCGCTCTGGCTTTCCCGTCGAACAACACTGCGAAGTTGCCACCACCCGCGTACAACACCTCGGCCTCCAGATCGTTCTCAATTCTTTTGCTGTCTATCAGCTCACCCCCATTCCCAATGTTGTGCTTTCCTGATGTAACAGCTTTGACTGCTTCGAATGCCCAATCTCCGGTTGCCATGGCAACCAGATACGACGCGCCGATGTTCTCGCGCAGGCGGTTACTGCCAAAGATATATGGCTGGATCTGCGTGGTATCTACAACAACGAGCCACATTTCAATGCTCCTTGCTCTGCTCGCGCACCCAGTCTTCGATGTGTGCGCCCAGACTTATCAGGTCTTCACTCCCGAAGACTCGTATGCGACCCCTGGCACCAAAAGTACTGCGCATATCCTTCTCCAAATCATCAACCATATTTTTCGATGCACAACAGACCAGGGCAACACAGGCTTCATCGCCACCCATTTGCCGGGCACGGACGTAAGCTTCGAACAATTTGTGCTTTAGAAGTCCTTTGCTGCTATCAGTGCTACATGCAAAAGCGAAAAGCTGGTATCCACGCATCGCAACAACATCGAATTCGAAGAGCTCTTCTGCTTCCGAACTCCCCAGATCTCTCACCTTGAGATTCATGCAGCAATGGTCGCTCTGCAACCTGGGGCAGTTTCTCAATACATCCAGAACAGCGTATTCTAACCAGATACCGTTCAACCATTTACAGAAATCCTCCGCATTCTTACAACCACTCACGTCTTTGAGGGTGAGATTTTCAGTGTTGTCCTGTTTAAGCTCAGTGCGCATGGTTTCACACAATTCTGGCAGATTTTTGGGCCACGGTATTGCTAAAGCTTGCAAGGCAGTTTTACTTTTCCACTCATTGTTAGGGGCTGGCTGTTCCACACGAAGTGGTTGCTGCAACTCTTTACCCGATTGGAACACCCAGAAAGGAGAAGCGAGAGCAGCTCGTTTCCTGGCCTTTAGGAAAAGCTCGTCACGCAGCCACTGGGTCCATACCTTTGCTTCGGTAGGACTACTGTGGACAGCAAGCAGAGCTTTCGCGCTTTCTAGCAGTACTGGTTCAGCGATAGGCTGATCTTTGAGTTCCCAGTTGTGCAACTCAAGCAACCCGCGGATACTGATGTCCACTCCCTGACCAACGTAGAATGAGATAACATCTCTGCCGGGGGCCGGGTCAAAGCACATTTGTAGCGTATGCGCGTCGAGATAACTAAATATGACGTCCCTATGGTGGCTCCTGGTCCAGTCCTCCAGTGCCCGATAAGCTTGCACTGACATCACTTTAGTACCGGTGGTGTAATTGAGACCCACGCGAGTTTTACCTGTTCTGTTTGCAGATTTCTCAAGCTTCTCGTAAGCCTTCAACACCTTGGATACACAATTGTAAACTGAGGTTGCATCTGTCTCTTTAACTTCGAAGAGTTCAATGTCTGAATAATCTGTTGTCCTTTGGAACCATGAACTCAATTTCTGCGCCAGGGCACAACTGTCATGTGAGTAAATGAGAGTAATCTTCCCTCCTGTTGCTGTCAGCAGTTTGCCAGCTACTGCACCCGGTAGCGGGTTAGAGCCAACAAGCAGCAAGAGATGATCAACCCGGTAATCACGAATATCACTCATTTTCAAACCTCGTGTGTTCGTTCCCGAAGAGAGGGTTCTGCATCCTATAATCCTTTCTTTCTCTCGTTTTTATAAAGCAAGCATAGCATTTATGACCCTTCGATCTCATCCACAATTGGCTGAGAAACTTCAGAGCTTTCTCCGATCTTTATCGCGGAGAAAATGGGTATACTCTATTCATCAATCCTGTTGGAAAAATAGGTGGCAAATTTGGCACTCAGGAAATGGTAGTCCAGGTGCTCTTGCGAGAGGATGTCCCACGCGTGGCGGCAGAGGTCGAGTAAGACGGTTTTGTGCGAATTGACGGTCTTGAGCGTAATAAAGAGTTCGCTGGCGACTTGTTGCGGTCGTAGTCCTCTGGCAAAGGCTCGCAAAACTTTCTGCTGCGCAGGCGTTGCCTGGCTTTCCACTGTCGTACACCGTTTGCGTTCCTGGACTTCGACCTGTGAACGCTGCTCTTCCTGCATGACGCGAAAAGGCTGAGCGGGATCGTAGGCATATGCCCCAAGTGGGATAAAGGGTCCACGCAGGAGTTTGACACCCGCATCCAATGGCACATGCATACACTTCCCTTCATCAACCTGGGCTCGAATAGCATCAGGTGTGTAGAGATGCCAGATAGCATCGTGGCGGTCAAAATTGAATAAAGCGACTGGAATGGCCAGCAGGGACATGAGTCTGCGACCTCCGGCGTGCGAATCATCACAAATATCCTCGATGGCAAAGCCATCGAGTTCGAGAACATAGGAATGAAAGCGCATCGCGCGCCCAGTTCCCAGATATGGTTTCCCGTTGAATTCTTCGCTCAAACAGAGAAGCGAATGAGCCAGACGAGATTGTTCAGTCGCTTTGGGATGAATTACAAAGACATCGCTGATCGGAAAACCGTTTTGCAATAACAGATCCAGCGTAAAGGTGACGATCTGCGGCTGACCGCCCAGGGTAGCGACAAGGACATGTGGATGATCTGGCATATTTCCACTCCTCAACAACAAAGGCACAAACAAACATTTTAGAAGAACCAGGAGATGATGATGAATTTCTTACCAGCCGTGCTGCTTGGGGGACCACCCCAAGCGGGTAAATCCGTGTTATTGTACCAACTGACACAGGCTCTACGCGCGCGAGGCGTGGACCATTACGCGCTACGCGCCTGCCCTGACGGGGAGGGCAACTGGTTTCAAGAGAGCGATCCCGCTTTCATCAGTACCATCCTTGTCAAGCACCGCATCTGGCCCGCTCCCTTTATCGAACGTATCAGCCTGGATCTGGAGCATCGTTGCCTGCCTTTTCTGGTGGATATGGGTGGTCATCCTACCAGCGTAGAGGCTCTCCTATTCCGTCGTTGCACCCATACCATCCTCCTGTTGCGCGAAGATCTGCCTCAAGAAACGTTGCACTGGCAGGAGTTGGTAGAAACCTCCAATCTGCTTCCTCTTGCTCGCCTCTTTTCACAACAGAAAGGCACCTCAACCCTTCTCACCTCATCTCCTTTGCTTACAGGCATCCTGACAGGCTTGGATCGTCACGCACCTCAGACAGAGGCCAGTCCACTCTTCGACGCGCTGGTTGAACGGCTCGTTCAGCTTTTTACCTCGTGTGATGTGCAAGACCAACTCACCGTCTATCTCGGCCACGCGCCGACAGAATTAACCGTCGATGTACAACAGGAGTTGCGAACCTTTACGCTCACTTCTTCCACCTGGGAACCAGAGATGCTTCAATCTTTCCTCGATTGTTTGCCAGGAGAAGTACCGCTTTCTGTGTATGGTATTGGACCCTCCTGGCTCTACGCTGCTTTGGCTGCCCATAGCGACCCACAGCCCTTCTACCTCTTTGACCCCAAGCTGCCCTTTGGTTGGGTACAGCCCGTAAAAGTTAAATTGGGCAAAGAACCGGCGCAGGCTAACGAAATAACTCTGACCACCAGAGAAGCGTCGGGATGCACCATCCTCACCATCCGCTTTCCCCATGATCGGCTGAACTACTTTCAGACGGAGCCGCTCGCTTTTCCTGTTCTTTCTCAAGGCAATGGAGTCATCATTGATGGACGCGTCCCCAACTGGCTTTTAGCCGCACTGGTCCGCCTTTATAAAGGCACTGGCGCGGTCTGGATTGCTCCCTTCTATGTGCAAGCTCAAAAAGCCATGGTTGTGTTTTCGCATGTCGAATCACCTCGGATTGGTGAGTTCATCGACCCCTTTGACTATTGAAAAGCATTAATCTATCTCTAATATATCATAGAAAAATATCAAACTATCAAGTATAGGTAAAAATTCCTATATGGAGAGTGCCACACGAAAGTAATTCTCGCAGTGCAAAACCTTCCCATACATGTTGGATGCGCAATCGTCTGAAGAAGAGAAGAGGTGACGCATGGATATCTCACAGCGTTTGAGTCGTTTTATTGCGCGCATTCGCCCATCCAGAGAACTGCTTGAAGAAGCAGAACGGCAAGCTGCTTCTCTGAGAAAGCATTTGGCCGAGCGTATCACAGCTGATGGACAATTTCACCTGGAGAAAATCTTTCGTGCTGGTTCAACCGCCAAGCACACTGATCTTGCTCGCACTGAGCAAGGCACATTCGATATTGACCTTGGCGTCTATTATCGTGCCCAGGGACGAACAGGGGACCAATTGAGTAAACTGTTGCCTTATACTCAAGCACGTCTTCGCGAGATCTATCCGCCTGGGAAGCTCCAGCAAGATTTTCACGTGGGCAGGAACGCCGTCAATGTTTCCTTTCGCACAAGTGGACTCAAGATAGATCTGGTTCCCATCATTAGGAATGGGTCGTTGAAGCGCAAGAATAGTGGATGGATACCACGCGAAGACGAGTGGCGCCTGACCTCCATTACCGCCCATGTTCACTTCGTACATAGTCGTACTGCCCGGAGCAAGCGGATAGCGGGTCCCGTCAGGTTTAACCATCTTGTGCGCCTGGTGAAATGGTGGAACAGGCGGCTTCCTGAGAGCTTGAAGCAATGCTCTTACTTTTGTGAATTGATTACAGCGGCGGCGCTTGAAGAGTGTGGTGTATCTACTGATTGGCAAGGCAGTTTGTGCCAGATCTTTGCGTTTGTTTCTCAGCACGCTTTCTCACAACCCATTATCTTTAACGACTACTATGATGCCCAAAAAGTCAAACGTTGTGGCGATCTTGTGGTGGTCTTGGACGCAGTCAATGCTGAGAATAACCTGGCTCGGAAATGGAATGAGGGAACCAGGCGAGGTTATCTCAACTGCGTTCAACGAACCCTTGAGCATATCAGGCAAGCACAGGATTGTGAAAGCAAAGGCGATGAACAGGGTGCTGTGGATGCCTGGTGTCACGTTTTTGGGAATGAGTTTCGACGATTGAGCCAATAACCAAAGAGACTCAGGCGCTCCCTTTGAGGCCTTTCCTCACCTTACGAGAAAGCAATGCAACATCTTTCTGCCTTACCTTTATCATCTGGTGATGAATATGCGTGCCATCGAACGGATGGGATACATCAATATTTGTTTGTTTTCCGCTCCAGGAGTAATTCGCTAAATGATTTACTGGTTCTCTTCCCGTTCGGGCTTGAGAGAACCCTTCCTGCATGATGTGCTCAGTGTTTGCCAGTTGAGGGGCATTTGTCGTATGCTGTGATGAGCAAGACAAGAACTCGCAGCAGGAGAGGAGCGCGCGCATGAGGCAGACGTCAAGGGGGATTTGTACGCTGTGCCAGGGAGTGTTTGGGAAGTCTTCCATGGCCAGACATGTGGAGGTTTGCCGGCAGAAGGAGGGGAGACCAGAGCATACCATGCAGCGGCAAATGCAGAAGACCAGCGTTTTCCACCTGGTGGTGGAAGGGGAGCGTTTGCCGACGTACTGGCTGCATCTGGAGGTAGCGAGCAGTGTGACGTTGGAGATCCTTGACCAGTTTCTGCGGGAGATCTGGCTGGAGTGCTGCGGGCATTTGAGCGCTTTTACAATCGATGGCGTGCATTATTGCATGGACGAGCAGTTGTTTGATCTGAAAGGGTGGCATGCGGGCAAGCAGCCGATGCAGACGACGCTGGCGAAGGTCATGCGTCCGGGGCAAATCAGCGCCTACGAGTATGATTTTGGCTCGACGACGGCATTACGCTTGAAGGTGGTGGCAGCTTGCGAGGTGGAGACGCAGGGCATGGCCATCTGGATTCTGGCGAGAAATGTGTTGCCACCTGTGCCTTGTGATACCTGCGGCCAACCCGCGACGAGTATGTGTCTGCGCTGCTGGTATGGGAGTGATGAGTATGAGCGGGAGGAAGAGGAACGCGATGGATCGGGGATTGAGGCGCCTGAGCGGGAGGAGCAGGGATATCTTTGCACCACCTGTGCAGCGACGCACCAGTGCGCAAAAGAGGATCTGAGGCCGTTACGCCGCGTGCGGGTGTCTGTGGCTATAGCGGCCCGACGAATCCCCTGTACCGCTAGCCGGCCATTCCACGCCCGATCGGGAGAACACCAACGATCCTGAGAAGTGACATGCCCAATCTCCTCAAGGTGGATGCGCCGGATTTTGACCTGGAGCTCCAGCATAATTCCCTGGCCCAATCTGTGGTGGGTTTCTCGCCCTCGACACCAACACTGGCGATTGTCGAGAGCGAGCCACCAGTCCATTCATTCCTCTGGGACACATCTCTTCCCGGCTTCTGAACGAAAAAGCGGAGTGTATGAGTAGCCGAGAAGCGAGGAGAAGCGGATAGCAGATGACGCTGCTGAGCGCCAGGTCTGCTGATCTGCGTGCCATGCAGGTAGATCGACGTTCCCAGTCAAAAGCATGCTCACCACTTCTGTCCCACAAGAGCATGATTAACAGGTTCCCCAAACGGTAATCAGCGGCCATTGCGCCACAAAGTCTGGATGCTGGATATCCGCCAGCATTTGTTGATAGAGGGCCTCGTAGTTATCGGGAACGCGGGTCCATTTGTGCAAAAAGGGTAGTGCTGTCCGAAAAATGCGCGTCAGATCTTCGATGAACAGCTGCTTTTCCGGCGTGCCGGCCCGATACTCCAGCTCATACAGATGGGTTTGCACATCTCTGAAAGCATATTGCGTCAAGAGGTGGGGAAGACCAGCCACGACGCCTTCCTCGAAGAGGTGCCCCGCGTGAGCAAGCGCCTGGAGAAAGAGATGCTGGAGTTTCGTCAGGGCTAGACTGTGACATGTGGCTGCCATGGTCGTTTCGGTAATGCGGATGACCCCGCCAGGCCTGGCGACCCGTTTACCTTCTTGCAAAAGTTTGGGCCAATCCCATGTCCGCAAAAAGCTCAATCCCAAACGCAGATTGACGAGATCAAAAAAATGGGTGGGAAATTCCAACATGCGCAGGAGAGAGATGATGCCTGGATACTGCTGCGCCACCTCCAGAAGCCAGCCACCCGCTCCACATCCGATGTCGAGCACACGCCGCCAGTTCTGAGTTGGAGATTGTTCCGGGAAAACTCCACCCATTGCCGTGGTGATCATCCGATCCTGGGTGGCCAAACGATCCTGCTCCTCTTGATTGGAGCGATCTTGCACGAAGTAGGTGCTGGGGTGCTCTGCTTTTTCTTCGACTGGCAAGGGGGAACTCCTTTCCGGCTGCTTTTCGGAAGAAGAGGAAGATCTGAACGGACGGGAAGGACTTTTTTGCGGCTCTCTGGCTTGAGAAGAAGAACGGGCCTCGGTGGCACCCCACAGAACGGATTGGAAGCCTAAGCGCTGTAACTGTTCCTGGTGATAGGGATAGGGCACAGTTGTCCCTTGTTCCCACCGTTTCACCGTGGAAACATCGACGGCTAACTTTCTGGCAAGATCAATTTGCCGCCATCCTTTCCCTCGTCGCCATTGTGCGAGCATCTGTTGTACCATGGACCATTTTCCACCTTTATGAAGAAGATTTTCTCTTGACGGTTATACGCGGAAAAACGTGGAATGTCAAACTTCCCCTTCTCACGCTCTCTCTTTCCTAAAAGCCGCCGTATTATTTTGCTACTGTGCGAGTAAAGAGAGAAGATACCCCCTGAAGCTTTCATGCGTGCGGTCCTCTCTTACATATCTGTGCCGATTCAGGGCAAGATGCCCCTTGCGCCGCGTCAGATGCCCCCTGAAGCACTTCTCTTTTGGGCCTGCCTTATGGCATATCTATGAAGGATGTACGTGTCTGAACCATTTTCCTCCCACAGAAGCGTGCATACTCCACTATGGTAAGGATGCTTCATGGAACACGAACGAAAACCCAACAGATTGTTGGCCCACAAGCGCATCGAACGCCATCTCACTCAGGCGCGATTGGCTGAAACATTGGAAGTGAGCCTCGATACGGTACGCAACTGGGAACGCGGGCGTAGCTCCCCTTCTCTGGTCATGCGTGCCAGATTATGTGAGTTCTTCTCTGCTACGCACTACAGTGGCACTTGTAGAAGAACAGAGGGAGGCAACGCCATGGCATCGCCCCAAAAGAAAAGGAGCTACACAGGTGTATTTGCAATTGTGCTGCGGCCTGCTCCAGAGCAGCAATCGTCAAGGACTCAGTTGAGCCAAGACGGATGTTGTACCCACGGGATGCGCACCCCCTAAAGCAAGACATAGGGAACGCTAATCGAGTTTTCGCTGCTGAGACGGCGGATGGACACGAAGAGCACACCGCCTTTCTCAAAGAGCACCTGAGAGCGGTCCAAAACTCCGTCAGGGAGCAGTTCTTTGCGCACCGTCCCGGCTGGGAAAGTGAGATGGATGGCTTCCAGTTGATCTCCAGTGCGTTGCTCCCTCCAGACACAGCCCTGCTTTTCGAGATACCTTCTGGTTTCCACGTAAAACTCCCCTTGAAAGCGGTGGACATCTAGCTCGCTGATCGGCGTTCCTCTCATCTCCCGCCTCCTGTTTGACTCCTCTCGCTCACGTCACCCCAAAGCGTCTCTCTGAGCGCTCCCAGATCGAGAAGAATGGCGTCCCGCTCGGCGCTCGCTTTCTCCTGGAGGTGGAGCAAACGTAATTCCTCGATGACCGTTCTCAAGGTGGTCATTTCCTCCACCGTGAGCACGAGCGATAACCGGGTGGTTTTCTGATCGATGACGGCAATCAGCTTGCCTTGTATCCCTTGCAGTATCCGCAGGGTCGTATTGCGCTTTTGTGATGGCACAATCGACACAAACGCATAATGGCGATAGGTCTGCAAGTACGCTTGCAAACGACTGGCTTGTTCGCGGGTCAGCGACAACGGGGGCGCGGTGCTGCGCATCATAGGCTCGCCCGCCTTCCTTACGCGGCGTGAAACACATACGAGGCGTGATTCTGCTCCCACTCGGCGGCGGCAGTGGAAAGCATGGCTTCAAACTGCGCTGCCGGGGTCCTGGTGCGCGGGTGTAAGGCCTGGAAAGCACGTAAAGCGTCCAATTTGAGCATCTCCCCGCTGCGCCCGGCCCATGATCCCAACGGAACGGGGATGTCTTGCATCTCGACGGCCTGACATCCAGCTTGTTTCAACAGGTCGCCCAGCTGCGTAACCATCGTGAACTCTATGCCCAGCGCCTGACAGCTTTCGCGTAACCAGGACAGCAGGCGCTCGGTGGCCGGTCCCGCGTTATGAACCGTCGTGCCAACCTCAAGCAATTCGACCCAGCCTTGCAGACGCGTGACGCGCACTAACTCCTGGACTACCTCCGGCCAGCGCGGGGCAGGGATGGCGAGCACCAGCAAACGCTGATGCGTGAAATCAAATTGCTGGTTGGGGAATGGCAAACCCTTCAACACATCGGCGTGACAAAACAAGCAGGTCCCTGGCAGAACACGAGGCAAGGATGTCAAGGCAAGATCGACGCCGATAATCTGCGCCTGGGAGAACTGTTGGGCCATGTCCATCGCCCAGATTCCCGTTCCCGCTCCTACGTCGAGGATCGTCTTTGTCTCTGGACTCAGCGGGGCCAGGTAATGGTTGCCAAACGCGTGATGCAACGCGTAATGCTGGAATTGCAAGCGTTGGTCCTCTTGCGCGTCTTTGGGTAAGAGGTAGGGTGCATCTGCTAAATAAGTCCGTTGCGGGGTATCTGGTGATGTATGTGCTTTGGATGCCCACGGTTGGGGCAGTGGCGTCGGTTTCTGGCGATGAAAGAGCCAGCTCAAGAATCCCATCGGTTTCCATCCTCTCAATCAATGTGTGCTCACGCGTGAGTGCTGTCTGAAACACCTGGTCAATGATAGGTGAGATGCACGCACCGGTCGTAGTTGCGCTCAGAGCCAAACCAGTACCTGACTCGTTGGCAATGGGTCACGGCAAGAGCGTGCCGTTCTGCGGGTGTGCGGTCTGGAAGCCATGCCGGCCAGTCGTACCAGGCCGCGACATACGCGCGAAAGGTGGCGTCATCCATCCAGATGGAAAATTGCTCATTGGCCCCGCTCCAGCGGCCTATTTGCTGGTCGTAGGTTAAGATGGGTTCCTGAGGTATTCAGGGTGAGGATAGGTTTTTGATAAGAAATAAGCCCTGATCTCTACCAGATCAGGGCTTATTTCTTATGCGGAAAGCCGGTTTTGGCCTAGCATTAGAGCGGCTTCAGATGGTATTCCGAATAGGTTCTTAGGGGGTGTGCTACGAGCTTTCTATATGTGTTGCCGCTCATACAACTTCTCTTGGAGTGTCTTCACTTTTGGCTCATGGGGCCAGATGAGTTGCATGCTTCTCAAGGTATCATGGACTTCGGTAAGTCGCTGTTTGTGCTGAGTGTTCCAAGCAACCTCTTCCGCTATATCTGAATGGCGGTATGCTGCCTCTAGATCTCGTTGCTTGACAGCAGCCACAGCAGCTTTGTTCAAATGTTGTGGGTTTGGCTCTTGCAACCCTGGCATATAACGGAGGTAGACATTGATCGCTTCGGCATAATGTCCGGTATGCTCCAAAGTCAAACCTTCTCCGAGATCAATCCACTGGCTATACGCGAAGGTATAGCTTGGATCGGCCTGTGGTTCTGTGGGCCAGGTTTCTTTCGCCAGATTTAAGAAAGAGAGCGCCGGGGATTCCTGCTGGCAAGCTGCATACATCCCGGCCAATCCGCTATAGATACGCCCTTGCAGTAAAGGAGAAACGCAGCTGAATCCAGGCAATGCTAGCCCTTCCTGGTAGATCTCTAAAGCTTTTGGGTACTGGTGTTCATAATCAAATCTCACGGCAAGCCGAACTAATGCCGATGTTTCCAGATTCGGATCATTGGCAAGTTGCCCATAGAACCGCGCCCTACGCGCCGCCGCCTCCATCTGGTCGAGTCTGCCATAATGGTCGGCGAGCATATGCCCTAACAAATGGCCTTGTGCGGCGAGATGCGCGGCGGTTTGCTTCATGGGAGAGGATTGTTGTGCGAGCTTTTCGAGGGTGGGAAGATAAGTCGCGAGTATGCGGCGAATAGTCACCCATCCCTCTGGCTCATACTGGCGCAGTTCCAGACAAGCAGTAATCCCTGCTGCACAGAGTGGCAAGAACTCTTTAGGCGGTGGGAGGGCCTGCTGATCAGAGAGCAGAAAGGCCAGCCCATACATCTGGATGGGGAGTTGAGCAATCGTTTGCAGCGCATGACGGCGGGTAATCTTCGCGTTATGGTCGGTATGATTTTCTCGCATGGCATCATACTTTCTGATAGCCTCATAGACAGACTGCTGAAACAGGACAATGGGATACATTGCTTGTTTCCACTGAAGAGCAGTCGTCATAATTTCCGTTTCAAGGCTATCATAGAGAGGTGCAAGTAATTTGCGAGTTGAAAACGCCGTTTCCCCACATTTTTAGTTGAAACCGATTTCCTAGAAATACGAGAGCAAGTAATCCAAAGATA
>WNFN01229723.1_pt1 | contig 16850 bp, 12 predicted proteins | sample 5400161 | NCBI WGS metagenome assembly WNFN01 (sample SAMN13153353, study PRJNA577476) | soil metagenome | isolation source: 80 cm saprolite on Douglas fir-dominated hillslope | place: USA:California | collected 2013-09-17
GTGATTTGAACCCGAACACTCTTCAAGACGAGTGGCTCAAATCCGGGCGCGCGAACCGTTAGGTCATAGTTGCCAGGTGTCAGGAATGGGACCGAGAAATTTCCGTCGGCATCCGTAGTGAGATCGCGTTCTTCCTGTGTAGCCTGACTGTTGACGACCACCGCTGCACGTGGAACCAAGGCTCCGCTGGGGTCGCTCACGGTGCCCGCGATGGCTCCGGTGTTGGCTGTCTGGCCGTGCATCGGTAGAGCGCAGAGAACAACCGCAATGGCCGGGATCGCAATCTTCCACATTGCGAGTTCCCTGAAGAACCAACAAAAGGCGAGTCAAGAATCAGTGCGCCTATTTTACACCGATAAGCGGTTCCAGGTAACCTCGGCGTTACATCGTCAGGTTGCGCAGACCGCCAAGGCGCAGGCCGTAAGGCTCGCTACGTCGGGACTGGACGCTTCATGCGCAACAAGTAAGACGTACGCCCACATGCACAGGGTGTTGATTCGTAAAGCCATGACATCCACCCTGCTGGAGAAGTACGCGGCCATTGGCGTCGTTGGGGGTTGACGTTCTTATAGCCTCTGATCAAAATGAGCATAGTGGGGTCGTACAGCCGTGGCGACCAGGGTGTTCTCCTCCATCTCGGGTCCTCCCGGGTACGTGCTGGTGCCCCTCCGAGAAGCCGCGGACTTCATCCTTTACCGCGGCCGACAGCACGGCGACCCATCGCCGATGCTCACTCGTCACGAGGGGAGGACACTACTCGTACTCAAGGATCCGGGCGGTGAACCCCTGGATCTGGTTCTTGAGCGGGAGCAGGGACAACCGCTCGACCTGACTCGCTTCCTGCGCATTGCCATCGGATTGGTGGCAGCACTCGGTCAAGTCCATCGGCACAGCCTCATGCATAAGGACATCAAGCCTGCGAATGTGCTGGTCGACGACGCCGGCAAGGTGTGGTTCACCGGCTTCGGGATTGCGTCCCAAGTGCCGCGCGAGCGCCAGTCGCCTGTACCGCCCGAGATTATTGCTGGCACACTCGCCTATATGGCGCCGGAGCAGACCGGCCGCATGAATCGCTCGACCGATGCACGCAGCGATCTCTACTCGGTGGGCGTTACCTTGTACGAGATTTTCACGGGCGCGCTGCCATTTGCCGCCAACGATCCCCTGGGGTGGGTCCACTGCCACATTGCACGCCAGCCGACACCGCCCGGTAATCGGGCCGCAGTCCCCGACCCGCTGTCCGCCATCCTCATGAAGCTCCTCGCCAAGAACCCCGAGGAGCGCTACCAGACTGCCTCCGGCCTCGAAACCGATCTTCAGCGGTGCCTGGAGGAATGGCAGTCGCATGGTCGCATCGATCCATTCCCGCTGGGCGCGCACGACTCATCAGACCGGTTATTGATCCCTGAGAAGCTCTATGGGCGGGAGCGCGAGATCGACGTCCTGCTCGCAGCATTTGATCGGGTCGTGGCCCAAGGTACGCCAGAGCTCGTGCTCGTATCCGGCTATTCCGGGGTCGGCAAATCCTCCGTGGTGAACGAGCTGCACAAGGCGCTCGTCCCGCCACGCGGGCTCTTCGCGTCGGGCAAGTTCGATCAATACGGGCGCGACATCCCGTATGCGACGCTGGCACAGGCTTTCCAGACGCTGGTCCGTCAGATCCTCGTCAAGAGCGAAGCCGAAGTGGAACGGTGGCGGGGCGCTATTCAGGAGGCTCTGGGTGCAAATGGCCAGCTTATCCTCAACCTCATCCCAGAGTTGGAATTCATCATTGGCAAACAGCCGTCCGTTCCGGACCTGCCTCCGCAAGATGCGCAGAACCGTTTCCAGTTGGTGTTCCGGCGTTTCCTCGGAGCATTCGCCCGGCCAGAACATCCGCTTGCCCTCTTTCTTGATGATTTGCAGTGGCTGGATGCAGCAACGCTCGACCTCCTTGAGCGTCTGGTTACGCATCCGGAGATACGACACGTGCTGCTGGTGGGAGCTTACCGGGATAACGAGGTTGGTCCTTCTCACCCGCTTATGCGGACGCTGGAGGCGCTCCGCAAAGCTGGAGCGCAGGTCCATGAGATTGTGCTGGCGCCTCTCGGGCTCGACGATGTCGGCGCGCTCGTCTCCGATGCAGTGCATTGTGAGCCGGAGCGCGCCAGGCCCTTAGTGCAACTTGTGCATGAGAAGACCGGCGGAAATCCGTTCTTCGCAATCCAATTCTTCACAGCGCTGGCCGAAGAGGGACTGCTAGCATTCGATGCGGTCGCGCGAGCCTGGCAATGGGACATCCATCGCATCCGCGCCAAGAGCTACACCGATAACGTTGTGGATTTCATGTCCGGAAAGCTGAGGCGGTTATCCGCACCCACGCAGCAAGCATTGAAACACCTCGCGTGCCTGGGCAACATTGCCGAGGTCGCCACCCTGGCCCTGGTTCAAGGGGAAACGGAAGAGGCGATGCAAGTGGCCCTCCAGCAAGCCGTCCGCGCCGGGCTCGTCTTCCAGCAAGAGGACACCTACAAATTTCTGCACGACCGGATCCAGCAGGCAGCCTATTCACTGATTCCCGACGAGCACGTTGCCAACATTCACCTGCACATCGGCCGAGTGCTGCTGGCGAGCATGACGCCGGACCAGCTCGCCGAGCATTTGTTCGATGTCGCGAACCAGTTCAATCGAGGCGCCGCGCTGCTGATCGATTGCGACGAGAAAGCGAGGGCGGCAACGATCAATCTGCGCGCTGGACGGAAGGCCAAGGCGGCCACTGCCTATGCGTCAGCGCGCGCGTATTTTTCGGCCGGCATGGCGCTGTTGGATGAAAGGGACTGGAATACACAGTACGAGTTGACGTTCAGTCTGTGGCTCGAGCGTGCGGAGTGCGAGTTTCTGAGCGGTAACGTCGACACAGCCGAGCAATTGATTGGGGAGTTATTGCAGCGCGGGGCGTCGAACATCGACCAGGCGGCCGCCTACCGCCTGAAGGTCCAGTTGCATATGGTGAAGGGGGAGTACCCGCAAGCCGTTGACGACGCGCTCACATGCCTGCGCCTGTTCGGCATCGACTTGCCGGCACACCCGACCCGGGAACAGGTCCAGGCCGAATACGATACGGTCTGGCAAAACCTCAATGGGCGCCCGATCGAGAGCCTGATCGACCTGCCCCTGTTGACTGATCCGGAAGTGCAGGCCGCCATGCAAGTGCTCGCAACCCTATCCAACCCCGCTTTCTTTACCGACTTTCAACTATTTTGCTTGCACCTGTGCCGCATGGTGAATGTCACCCTACGACACGGGATATGTGGCGCGTCCGCGCCCGGCTGCGGCTTTTTCGGGTTTATCCTCGGCGCATTCTTTCACCGTCACAGCGAGAGTTATCGTTTCGCCAAACTCTCCTGCGACCTGGTCGAGAAGCTCGGCTCCATCGCCTATCAGGCAAAGGCCCTCCTTACGATGGGAAGGATTGCCTTCTGGACGCAGCCGATCGCAAGTGCTATCGAATTTAATCGGGCGGCCTTTCGCTCCGCGACCGAGACAGGGGATCTGACTTTTGCTTGCTACGCCATAGGCCAATTTGTCGCAGGCCTTCTCTTGCGGAACGATCCACTCGACGCGTTGTGGCGCGAGACGGAGAAGGGCCTGGACTTTGCCCAGAAAGCCAGGTTCCGGGACGCTGCGGACAGAATCCTGAGCCAGCAGCGCTTTATCGCGACCATGCAGGGCCGGACCGCAACTTTCTCCACCTTCAGCGACGCGCAGTTCGACGAGGCAACGTTCGAGGCGCAGCTGGCCGGCAGTCGGATGCCCTTGTTGATCTGCTGGTATTGGATCCTAAAACTGAAGGCACGTTTCCTGTCGGGCGACTACGCCGAGGCGCTCGCGGCAGCTGACAAGGCGAAGCCGCTTCTTTCGATTGCAGCTGGCTCGATCCAATTGCTCGACTATTTCTATTACGCCGCGCTGACGGTGGCGGCACTCTATGAGAACGCTTCTACCGATGAGCAGACCGGTTGGCGCGATCTCCTGGCGGCACACCGGGAACAACTGCGGGAGTGGGCTGAAAACTATCCACCGACTTTCGCCGACAAGCACACGCTGGTGTTGGCCGAAATCGCCCGCATCGAAGGACGCGCCTTCGACGCGATGCAATTTTACGAACAGGCGATTCAGTCGGCTCGCGAGAACGGCTTCGTCCAGAACGAAGCGCTGGCCCATGAGGTGGCCGCGCGGTTCTACGCGGCGCGGGGATTCGAAGAAATCGCGCACATGTATCTACGCAACGCGCGGAACTGCTACGACCGCTGGGGCGCGCTCGGCAAGGTGAAGCAACTCGACGAACGCTATCCGCACCTGCAGGAGGAGCGCGTTCTTACGTCCAACACCGCCACAATCGGCGCGCTGGTCGGGCAGTTGGACGCCGCGACTGTAGTCAAGGCCTCACAGGCAATCTCAAGCGAGATCGTCCTTAGCAAGCTGATCGAGAAGCTCATGCGCATCGCGGTCGAGCACGCAGGGGCTGAGCGAGGTCTCCTCATCCTTCTCCGGGACGACAAGCCGCAGATTGAGGCAGAAGCCGCCACCGGCAACGGCAGAGTCGAGGTCACCGTTCGACAGGCAGCCATCACACAGGATGAACTTCCTCAATCCGCGCTTCAGTACGTCATCCGGACACGGGAGCGTGTGGTCCTCGATGATGCTTCGGCCGCGAACTTGTACTCGGAGGACGAGTATGTGCGGACGAAGCACGCCAGATCCGTCCTGTGCCTGCCTATCTTCAAACAAACCGAGCTCATCGGCGCACTCTATCTGGAGAACAATTTGGCTCCGCGCGCCTTCACCTCGGACCGGGTCGCAGTGCTGGAGATGCTGGCTTCGCAAGCCGCGATTTCGCTCGAAAACGCCAAGCTCTATTCTGACCTCCACCGCAGCGAGGCTTTCCTGGCTCAAGGCCAGAGCATAAGCCACACTGGCAGCTTCGGCTGGAACGTTTCGAATGGAGAAATTCACTGGTCGGAGGAAACCTACAAGATCATTGAGTGCGATCGAACGGTTAAGCCCACATTGGAGTTAGTCTTCCAGCGAATTCATCCCGACGACAAAGACCTCGTACAGCAGACCATCGACCACGCGGCCGAGGCAAAGGAAAATCTTGATTTTGAGCATCGCTTGGTGATGGAGGATGGGTCCGTCAAGCATGTCCATGTTGTGGCCTTGAGCGACGAATCGGGGAGTGTCGAGTTCGTGGGAACCGTGATGGACGTCACCGAACGCAAGCGGGCGGAAGAAAAGATCCGGCAAAGCGAACGGGAGCTGCGACAGGTCCTTGATCTCACACCTCAGCAAATTTGCGAGTTTGGACATGGTGGAAGTCGTCTCTATGCCAACAAGGCCGCACTCGATTATTACGGTCTGACACTGGAGGAGTGGCAGAGCGCTGATTTGAACAGGCTGTTTCATCCTCAGGATGCGGAACGCGTCTGGAGCGAAGTTCAAAATTGTTTTTTGAGCGGGTCTCCGTACGAGACAGAAACACGCTTACGGAGAAAAGACGGGAAGTATCGCTGGTTTCTTTTCCGCCTTAACCCTGTGCGAGATGAGCAAGGACGGATCGCCCGTTTGTATGCCGCGGGTACCGATATCGAGGATCGCAAGCAGGCTGAGCAACGACTCCACGACGAGAACGTTGCGTTACGCGAGGAAATCGACCAGGCGTCGATGTTTGAGGAGATAGTGGGAATTTCTCCAGCGCTACGCGCGGTACTCTCTGGCGTATCCAGGGTTGCTCCGACAGACTCCACTGTTCTGATCACCGGCGAAACGGGGACGGGCAAAGAACTGATCGCGCGTGCCGTCCACAAACGATCACAGCGTTCCTCGCGAGCGTTTGTCAGCGTGAACTGCTCGGCAATGCCACGCGATTTGATCGCGTCGGAACTGTTCGGCCATGAGAAGGGCGCCTTCACGGGAGCAACTCAGCGGCGTTTAGGGCGCTTTGAGTTGGCCGAAGGGGGCACGATCTTCCTCGATGAAATCGGAGAGCTTCCTTCCGAAACCCAGATCGCTCTTTTGTGTGTTCTGCAGGAACACGAGTTTGAGCGTGTGGGTGGAACCGGAACCATTCGCACGAACGTCCGGGTGATTGCTGCAACGAACCGTGATTTGGAGGCTGCCATCGCTGCAGGGATGTTTCGGAGCGACCTCTTTTACCGGCTCAACGTTTTTCCCATCGAGGTGCCTCCTCTGCGGGAACGACAGAAAGACATTCCGGTGCTCGTCGAGTACTTTATCGACCGTTACGCGAGGAAGGCGGGGAAGAGTATCCGCGGCATAAACAAAAAGAGCCTGGAACTGCTTCAGTCGTCCCCTTGGCCGGGTAACGTTCGCGAACTGCAGAACGTCATCGAGCGATCTGTCATTGTATGTGAAACAGAGAATTTGTCAGTCGATGAAAGTTGGCTTTTGCGGCCGACCCGTGCAACTGAGCCCCGTGGGAGGCATAGTCTTTTTAAGAAGCTTCCTTCTGAGGAGAAAGCAATCATCGAGGCTACGTTGAGGGAAAGCAGAGGACAGGTATACGGACCCTCCGGCGCGGCTTCTAGGCTCGGTATTCCACGATCCACTCTGGAGTCCAAGATCAGGGCGCTGAAGATCAACAAGAATCGCTTCAAATCCAGCGATCCCCCGCAGAGCAGCTAGCCTCGTAGAGCATGATCCTCAAAATTGAACTCGCACGGACGGCACAGTTTCACCAAGGACTTTGTACAACATCCGCCAATTGGCGAAGTTCGCCAATCGTTTACATCCGCCAATTGCCGTAGTTTCAATAGGTTACAAATGGCACGGTGATTGCCATTACAGGGTAAGAGCGCGACGCGCCTCATACCAGGTAAGAAGTCTGAGGAGAGGATCGATGCTAAAGATCACGAGGGTAACGAACGGAGAGGTGGTCTTTAAATTGAGCGGTCGAATGGACGCAGAAAATGTAAGCGAGTTGGAAGAGCTGTTCAGTGCAGAAGCGAGCGGTCGCATCGTCTTGGACTTGGAAGACCTAACGCTGGTGGATCAAGACGTTGTCAGTTTTCTTAGGCGCTGCGAAGCGGGCAGCATCCAGCTGAAGAATTGCCCAGCATATATCCGCGAGTGGATCACGGGAGAACCGGACGCCGACGAAGAAAATTAAATGGGAGTGGGGACATGAACAGCCAAAACGTAGCAGTTTGGGAGGAGCCGCATCAGCATACGGCCAGAGCCGAGCGCCCCAAAACCACAGGTCTGCGATGAAACTGGTGACGGCTTTTCGCAGAGGGCGTCGGAGCGATTGAAACGTCAATTGCGCGGATTCTATGGCTGAGTAGGTAAGGCCAGGACGGACCACTGATCCGAAACGCGATTTGATGTGAGTGGCAGAGCAGAACAGGAGTAAAGGCCATGAGTGCTACGAATTTCATCCCCTCCATCAATTTAACTGGGGAACACACGCCGAACGAATGGCTCAGCAAGGCGGAAGAGGCGCACGTGTCTGACAACTCTTCGGCGCGCAGATTGGGCAAAAATGTCATGTACCCAAGTGGTTCACCTGTGGGAACTTTGCAACAACTCGGGTCAGGTAATCAGGATTGGAAGGAGCGGCGCTTCGAGCGGATCATAGGCCGCAGTTCTGCTCTGGGAGCAGTACTCGAAGAGGTCGAACGCGTAGCGCCTGCGGACTCCACCGTCTTGATCCAGGGAGAGACAGGCACCGGCAAAGAGCTGATCGCCCACGCGATTCACAACCTCAGCTCGCGGTGCGGACGGGCGTTTGTGAGGGTGAATTGCGCGGCGATCCCGCTGGATCTTTTGGAAAGCGAGCTTTTTGGCCACGAGAAAGGCGCATTCACAGGGGCCATTGCGCAAAAGATTGGCCGTTTCGAAATGGCCGACAAAGGCACACTTCTTCTGGACGAGGTAGGTGATATTCCACCGGCACTGCAGCCCAAGCTGCTCCGCGTATTGCAGGAACAAGAGTTTGAGCGTTTAGGGAGTACTCGGACTCACCAAGTCGACGTGCGGATCGTTGCTGCTACGCATCGTGATTTAACCGATATGGTGAGGCGGGGCGAATTTCGCAGCGATCTCTACTTCCGCCTAAACGTGTTCCCGGTCCTGTTGCCACCGTTGCGGGAGCGCCGCGAGGACATTCCCGAACTGGTGATGCACTTTGTAGAAAAGATTGGACTCCGGGTCGGTAAAAAAATCGAGCGCATCTCTTCGACCACGATGTCAGCCCTCACCTCCCACGAGTGGCCGGGAAATATCCGCGAACTGCAGAACTTGATTGAACGAGCGCTGATCCTTGCAAAGGATGGCGTGCTTCCGAATCCTTTGCAATCACGCAGTAGGAAGGGGTTCACAATCCCGCTGGTTCCGAAGACCCTGAGAGATGCGGAGCGCGCTGTGATTCTAGAGACGCTCGACGGAGTCGGTTGGGTAGTGGGCGGCCCAAATGGTGCTGCTGTTAAACTTGGCGTGAAGCGCACTACCCTCATCCACAAAATGCAGAAGCTCGGGATTCGCAGGCCTCGTCCGCACAGCAGCTAAGATGTTGTCGACCCAAACACAACAGCACTCGGAGCCGCCGTAAGCCCAATACTTGACGGTGTGGATCTGTGACTTCAGCAACACAAGCTGCATAAACGCTATCTCGGGCCAGATTCGTTTCATGGTCCGTCGTTACTTTCTGGCCATGCTTGGCGACTCGAGGTCGTCGTTCGAGCGATCGGCGCATTGACTTCTTGAGCTTCGCTCGTGCCCGTGCCAACTGAGCCTTTACTGTGCTGCTCGGTATCCCCAGAATGCGGGCTGTTTCCGAGATTGAGAGACCGTCCACATCGAGCAGCTGAAATGTTCTTCGCAAAGTAGGCGAGAGCTGTGCGGCAAAAGTTCGAACGCGTGCATTCAGTTCATAAATTCGGCACTCATCCTCAGGAGTGCGCCCACTGTCCGCCAATCGTTTCAACACGGAATACTCTCGCTTGTCCCCGGTTCGCTCATCCAACGCCACGTGGGTTTGGCGTGGCCGCTTACTGACACCTGTCGATATAAGAACAGGTGCACTTGATGCAGTCTCGATCGTTTGGCTGCAAGCTCATCAACGAGAAGGCTTTTGTGCATGCTTGCGGCTTGGCATAAGACCTGCTTTTTTCTTGCGTGACGGAAATATCAGAGCGTAGATGCATCAACGTCAGCGCTATCTTCGAAGGAGAAACAATGAGATTCGCATGGCTAGATTCAAAAGCCCTGATTTTGAAAAGCAGAAAGGAATTGATCACTTCGCTTGTTGCAGCCGCCGACCCGGGACATCGAGAACGAAATATTATTTCGGCCGCAGGGAATAATTCATTACTTTCCCGCCACTTAATTACCGAGTGGCCAAATTCGCGAGGATTCAGGCCACTCCATATCGTGCTTTGGAAGGACATCTTAATGAAGTTGAACTTAATGAAGCGTTCGTTATTGCGTCTCGTATTCATCTCTTTACTGGCTGCGCAGGCAGCCCCGCATGCAGCCTGGGCACAGGTGAAATCTGCCCCTCCACTTTCCGGTGTTAAGGGGAAACTCCAATCATTTACAGGAAGTTCGCTCGACATCCTGACGCCGTCGGGCGTAGTCCACCTCAACATCAAGCAACCCCTCACAACCTATAAGCAGATTCCGTCGGATTTGAGTCACGTCACTTCGACATCGTTTGTCGGCGTGGCGTCGATCAAGCAGGCGGATGGATCAGAACTGGCAACGCAGATCAAGATATTTCCTACGGAACTGCGCGGGGCTGGAGAAGGCAGTTCCATGATGGATGCGGCTCCGGGAGCAATGACTCACAGCAGAATGACCAATGGTTCAGTCTCTCGCCCTGCCATGTCGCACTCACGTATGACGAATGGCACGGTACAGAAAGGCAGCGGCACGCCCCTGGTAGTTCACTATCAGGACGGCGCTCAGACGATCTCCGTGCCTCCGAATGTCCCAGTTACGGAAGTCGCGCAGGAAAAGGTGACGTTTGCTGTCGGCGATACCGTCTATGCAGCGACTGAGAAGCTGCCGAACGGGACGCTTACGACGGACAAAGTCTTTCTTATCGCGGTACCAGCACCTCAAAACACATAGCAGTAGGGGTTACCACCAATGAGTCTTTCAACACCTACTTACGATGAACCGACCGCTACGAGCACGTTTCCGGAAAAGCCGGGCGTGCTCGTGGCCAGGAAGCACCATCTCCTGGTGCGATGGAGTCACTGGCTGAATGTGCCGATCCTTCTTGGCCTCATTCTGAGTGGCATCTCTATTTACTGGGCTTCGCCGATCTATCAGCACGAAGCGGATCCACAGACTGGCAACTTCGACTATTTCGCGGACATCGGTATCTGGGTGTGCGCACATGTGCCCGGACTGCATCACTACAGCAGTCCACCGGACTGGATTTACAACCACATGAGCCTCGGGCCGGGCATGTTAGGCGCAGCTCTGCGTCTGCATTGGCTGTGCGCGTTCTTATTCATGCTGAATGGCATGGTGTACCTTGCGGGGCTGGTCATGGGAGGAGGCTGGCGATCCTTGTTGCCTCGCCGGACCGATCTGCTTGACGTGCTCAGGATGATTCGGTACTACATCGGCATCCCCTTCGCCAGGCTAACACGCCGCAAATGGCTGCATCCTCGTTTCAACACAAAGTACAACGCACTCCAGCGGGTAGCATACTTCTCCGTTCCGGTCGCCGGGTTCTTTTCGGTCGCTACCGGCTGGGCGATTCACAAGCCGATGCAGCTCTATTGGCTGGCTGCGGCCTTTGGAGGGTATAACGCAGCGCGTGTATGGCATTTCTGGCTGATGTGGGTCTTTATCTTCTTCGTTTTGCCGCATGTCATCCTGGTTCTCGCTGACGGATGGGACACGCTGCGCAGCATGATCGCAGGTTGGTCGGCAAGGGTGGAGGGATCGGAGGGATTAGAGAATGAACCTTGAAGAGAATCGCGATGCCCTGCAGCCGGAAGATACATCTCCAACGAATGCAAAGACGGAGCAGGAGATAGCGGCGTTGTCGAAGCCTGAATCTGCGGAAGAGACGATTTCCGGGTCACCACGAGTTGAACCTTCTGAAGCCGGAGAGGTTGCGGGAAAGTTGGAGGTCAGTCCAGAAGAGGCGAAGGCTCCTGCTTTGACAGACCTTGAGGGTTCCGAGGCTGCCGAGATTGGAGAACTGCAACCGGAGCTAGACGAAGTGCTGCGGCGGTCAGTGGATCGCGAGCCGGAGTCTGCCGAGCCAACTCCATCTGTTGCCGCAGAACCTGCCCCGGCCTCAAAGGCGAACAGCTTCTCCCGCGCTTCGGGGCCGGAGCTATAGCAGCGCTGGCAGGTGCCGGCTCTCTTCTGCCGCAAGCTACGCTGGAACGTCTGGGAGTCATCCATGAGAACAAGGCCTGGCCGAAGAAGGACTGGTTCCTCAACAGAGCCTTGCGCATCGACGACGATGTTGCAGAGGCGCTCTATTCAGAAAATCGCCTGGTGCCGACCTATACGAAATCGCAGATCACCCCACTCAAGAACAATTACAATGGCGCAACCCCTGATCCCAGCTACATCCCAGACTGGCAATTGGAGCTGACCGGTCTCGCTTCCGGCCTAAGGGTTTCGCTGAATATCCGCAACCTGCTCACGCGCTTCCAAATGCACGAGCAAATCACACGGCTGGTCTGTGTGGAGGGCTGGAGCGCTGTTGCATGGTGGTCCGGTCTAAGATTCGATGATTTGTTGCACGCCTATCCACCAACGTCTCAGGCTAAATGGGTTCGGGTGGAATCTTCTGTCAATCTCGACCCGTCGGGAAATCCCGACCCGTATTTTGTATCGCTCGATTTGCCGACAGCCCGCCATCCGCAGACTTTGCTCGCGACTCACTTCAACGGAGAGCCTCTAACCGTAGACCACGGCGCACCGCTCCGCCTGCTTGTTCCGGTGAAGCTCGGCCTGAAGAATGTGAAGGCTGTTACAAAGCTTTCGTTTGTGGCGGAAGAGCCGAGAGATTATTGGGCTGAGCGTGGATACTCACGCTACGACGGGATCTAATGCCTTTTCAAGATGAACCGTAACATTCGCCCTGCATGACTGCATTTCCGGTACTTTGTAACTGAGCCTGGCTGAGTTCCACAATCGAGCTCAGGCCTAACTTGTAACGTGTCTGAGCAAGGTTCAGAGCTTGAGTCGTCTGGTTTTGGAATGCCTCCGCGACCCCAATCCGCCGGAGCAAAAGCCAGTTCGCAATCGGCCCGCCTCACCGCGTGTAAGCGAGTCGCCGAGCCGAAATGCCGACAGCTGTTAATCGAAGGACTTTACAGCCCGTGCCGCAAACACCTGATCACTCACTAGTTCGGCCGATTCGGCATGATGGGGAAGTGAAAGCCGGATTTCGAAAAGTTGTATTCGAAGTACGCGTACGGATAACCGTAATCCTGTCCCCGCGTGGTGGTGCTAAGAAATTGTCCGGCGAACATGCGGCCGTAACCGAAGCCGAAGTTCAGTCCTTTATTCACTTCGTACTCGGCGACCATGTCGAATTCGTTGCCGATGTGCCGGCTTGCTCCGGGATGAGCGGGAACCGCAATCGCTCCACTGCTGGCGTAGTAGTTGTCATTCGAGGTGGCCAACCAGAAGCCTTCAAATTGTTGTTTGAGTTTCCATTTTTTCGTGGGCTCTTCTTCGACGCCGGTTCGGAACTGCACCAGGTTCCGGCGGCCGACCAGATCGTCAAAGCCGTACTTGTCATGATTCGAAGGATAGATCTGGTCAAAAGTATTCCACGTGTGGCCGGTCGGATTTTTCGTTCCCGAGGCGTAATTGCCCTCGAGAAACACGTGAGGCGCAGCGGCAACCTTGCGGAACGTCTTGCCTATGCTGGCATAGCCCGCCCACGCGGCAATGGAAGACGATCCCAGCGATCCTGTCTGTCCGTCGAACTCGGTGTCGTAATCGAAAGCGGCGGGTAGATCGCCCTTCCAGTGCAGACCAATGGTGACTTCATTGAGGTGCCCACGGTTCAGCGTCTCCGGAAGTTCAGGATTCGAGTGGGCGACGCGCCACAGAACGTAGGGCTCGAAGTCGGCTTTGGGGACAATGTTCTGAAAGCTTCCGTAAACTCCGTACATGTTATTGCCCGGAAGCGCGTTATGTACGTCAGTGTTTTCGCCCGGGACTACTGAGCAGGCGAACACGCTGACTAAGTAACCGGGATGATGAATATCCACCCGCGCAACGTTGAAAGTACGACCGACGTTAAGCCATTCCGATGGGCCGATGACGCGTTCATCGCCAAAACGGAGAACCTCGCGGCCCGCCAGCGCATCGATCCAACCTGTCTCGGAACTACCTAGCTGAGGATAGGCCTGCCAAAGGGTCCACTTGTCTTCGTATGGATTCGCATTGGGAATGTGGTGGTTGAAGAAAATGCGAGAATCCTGCACTTCGCCATAGAGCAGCAGCCACTCCTTGGGCTTGATACCCAGCCTTAGGCGCAAGCGATCCAACAAATAGAAATCGTTTGTGCTGGCGTACCCGATCCCTGTCGGACCCTCGAGACGACCGCGGAATTCCCCGCCAATGCGGAACCAGTTGGGCAAACGTCGGTTGATCTGGTGGATGGGAAACAGCCAGTTCAAGGAATCATCGCTGCCGGCCGGGCTAAATGGGGCCGGGGCGCCCGAATTTACCCTCGATCCAGAATCCGCGTTCAACTGAGGAACTGTTTGAGCATTGATCCGCTGTCGAGCCATACACGAACTAAACAAGAGAACTAAGACTATACATCTTCGCATTGCAACCTCTCTTTACATAGTGGGCTTTTGGTGCCGTCATCCGCAGTGCAGTTTCAGTTCCATACATGCGCATTGGCAAAACAGCCGGATGAGTCGGTATCCGGAATTCTCAAGTTCTCTTGACTGTCGAAGTCATTGGATAGTGAATGTCTGCAATCCCGTCTCGTTTGTTGACTCGCAATTGTTCGAATCAAACCATGGAGCCCCGATCGTGAGATTTGCCAGACCATAACTATGACTGCACTCAGTCGCCATCGATCCACACTCCTGTGCCAGTGGAACGTAAGTTGCAGTAGCTTTGTTGGAGCGTGGAAGTAAACATGGAGACACAAGCATTCAGCTTCGCAGCGTCACGGTTCGTGCCAGTGGCTATCGGCTTCTTCGGTCTTGGTACCGGTTATTTCATTTGGGGTGGGCAGGCCCTGTTTGGTTTTCCAAGAACCAGCCCGGAAGTGAACAGAACGATGGGAATGTGGGGGTTCTGGATGCCGGGCTTCATGCAGTTCATCACCGGCGTTTATCTGCTGGTTGGACTGACCTGGTTCAACGTTTTCGGAAATGCGGCTCCTTTATATATGGCCGGTCTCGCCTTCACGGCCTATGGCATTCATTGGTTTGCCATGGCCCATCACCGCTACATCGGTTCAAGTGCACAACCAGATGGCTGGATGGCGATCGCATTCCTCTTCCTAAGCATTCTGGGAGTGGACGTTTTCCGGCGCGCGGGCGACATTCCTGTGATGATCATCTTCGTCGGTTTGAGTTTGATTTACGCGATCGAAATTCCGACACGCCTGTTCTCGTGGAATGCTGGCTCCCGCCTCGTAGGTCTCTTTCAGTTTGTCACCGGAATTTGGCTTATGTACTGCACTTACGCCATGACAGTGGACCTGGCCCTCGGGGTCAAAGCATGGGTCTAGACAAATAAATCAAAGCGAGGTGTTACAACGGTGGATACAAATAATAATCGCAACAAAACCAACAACCATAAAAGTAACAATAACGAAATTTCCTGCCGTGGAGTTTTGGACCTGGGGATCGCCGTCGGTGACGGAGTCGCAGGAGTCTTGGCGATGACAGGCATTGCATTGCGGCGGCGCAAGAGCAAGAATTAGTGCCGGGAGTCAAAACCGGCAAAAGCACGCACATCACTGATCCCGGGCTCACCGACAAGCACCTGGATGCGGCCAATCCTGACATTAGCGTGCCGCCACTCACCGATGCGGGCGGCTTGCCGACATTCAAGTATCCTTTCTCACTTAAAAACAAACGGATTTACGAGGGTGGATGGTCCCGAGAGGTCACGGTCTGAGAGCTACCATATCAAAAACTATGGTCCGGTGTGGATATGCGGCTTACGGCTGGCGGCATCCGCGAACTGCATTGGCCCACGGCGGCCGAATGGGCCATCATGCTCTACGGCGGCGCAAGAATTACCGCCATTGACGACGAGGGCCGCAGCTTCGTACGCGATACGTATGAGGGCGATCTGTGGTACTCTCCGACGGGCATACCCCATTCCATCCAAGGACTCGCGCCTGACGGCGCCGAGTTCCTGCTGGTGTTCGCTGATGGCTCGTTTTCCGCATATGCAACTGTGTTGCTGTCAGACTTAATGGCGCACACGCCCAAAGACGTACTTTCGAAAAACTTCGGCATTCCCGAGCCGTCCTTCGCGACTCTGCGAAACAAAGAACTGTTTATTTTCCAGGGCTAGTAACGTTTTTGCGGGCTTGTGGGGATCTGAATAGTTGAGGCGTGCTTGCGAGGATGAGGTAGGAAGTCCTCTTATTAACAGCTGGCGGCATTTCGACTGATGTGGAACGACACGTGATGCCGCCCGGCCTCGGCATATCAACAGAGTCATCGATGGTTTACTTTTGCGACCGCCCGGCAGCGTGGGACCCATCTCTGACCTATCTCAAAGGCCGTCCCGTCCCTACAAGTTCATGTCCAAACGCAAGCAATCAGAATGCGCACAAATAGACTCTTGTCAGAGTTAGGGGCGCGCGCGATCGCGACTTCCCCGTAAGGTGTCCCAGACGCTGCAATCATCTTGTTCTGATTGCGTTAGAGCAGCTATAAAGCGAATTTAATTGCTGCCGGCACTGACACCTGTCGATATAAGAACAGGTGCACTTGATGCGGTCCAGGAGGCGGTCTCGATCGTTTGGCTGCAAGCTCATCAACGAGAAGGGATTTGTGCAGGCTTGCGGCTTGGCATAACGACTTGCTTTGTTCTTGCGTGACGGAAATCAGTGTAGCAACGAAAGTTCGTGCTCTCCTAAAACTTCACTTCGCGGATGTTCGGCCAGAGGAATGGACGCCATCGTACGGCGGAAACGCGAGCAGGATGGATTTCCTGCTCAAGCCCGAGCAGGTTGTCGTGGAAGCAAAGATGGCCCGCAAGGGCCTGGGCCAGAAAGAGCTCGTTACGAAACTGGCGGAGGACATTCTGCGTTATCAATCGCACCAGGACTGCAAGACCCTCATGTGCTTTGTGTACGATCCCACCGCAAAATGCAGCAACCCTACGGCGCTGGAAAACGACCTCACAAAGAAGCATGGTGGTCTGCAGGTGATTGTCATAGTTCAACCAAAATCTCGATAGGACGATTGCGTCGCAGACCGGAGACCGCCAAACTCTAAGACCCGCGCGGCTATAATCCGGAGACGGTCCCCGAATTTGTAACACTTGTCGACATATAGAGACAGACACATGTCGACATATGGACAGACACGAGCGATGCGCTCGCGAAAGAGTTTCTCTCACTCCGACTGTAAGTTCATTGATGTGAAGAAACCTTGCAGTGTTGCGTAATGGCAAATGACTTGCTTGGTTTTTCGGTGACGGGAAGTAGTGACCGTGGAATGAAAGGACGCAGGCAATGTCTAAGAAGAATCGAAGGGAACTGCTCGTGGAGGCTGGGCGCTTCGCACTGGCTGGAGCAATCGCGCCCATATTGTCGTCAGGCGCTTCAGGTGCGTCCGAAGCGCCTGCCCAGTCGCATGACACGAAAG
>WNFN01029516.1_pt2 | contig 16842 bp, 22 predicted proteins | sample 5400161 | NCBI WGS metagenome assembly WNFN01 (sample SAMN13153353, study PRJNA577476) | soil metagenome | isolation source: 80 cm saprolite on Douglas fir-dominated hillslope | place: USA:California | collected 2013-09-17
GGACCGCACATGCCCATCAGCACGTCGCGCGCGTAGGCGATGCGCGGCGAGCTGTCCTGGACGTCGCGGTTCAGGAAATCCTTCACTGCGTCTTCGGCGACGTCGAGCTTCTCGGCGGCGGCGTAGCTCTCGTGCAGGGCGCGCCAGTCGGTCGCCGGCACCTCGCGGTAGGCGCGGTAGTGGTGAAACATGCGCAGGCCGATGTAGGTGATCAGGCGCTGGCAGATCAGCGCCGCTTGCGCCCGCATGCCGGAATCGCGGTTGAGCGCGCCCTCGAGGCAGCGCTGGTAGCCGGCCTGCATCTCGTCCCACAGCGCGATGGTGGTGTCGAAGGCCGTCGACTCGGCCTCGGCCATCGGCAGCGCGCGGTTGGTGAAGCGCTTCGCCTGCTCGATCTGCACGAAGTTGACCGCCTCGCGCAGCCCTTACATCACCGCCAGGCGCTGAGCCGCGGCGGCGGGGAACGAATTGAATTCCCCGAGCTGCTCGAGCAGCGCGCCCTGCGCCGCCGCGACATTGGCGAGCGGCACGTGCTCGAGCCAGGCCTTGCAGGTCGCGGCGTCGGAGAACTCGGGGGAAGCGCTTTCCGAAAGTTCGGGCAGCTTCATGGCGCGGCATCATACCCAAAGACGTCGCGATAGCTCGCGTAAAAGCTCGCGAACAGCGTCGGCAGCAGCACGATCAGCAGGGGGAAGACGAGCGTGGCCGCCGGGAAACTCAAGTTGCCCGCCGAAGCGAGCGCCAGCGCCGACAGCAGCACGAAAGGGATGACCAGCGTGACCACCGCCGTCACCGCGCCATAGGCGAGAAACGCCCGCCAGTTCATCATGGCGGCGGCAAAGCTGAAAAACAGCGCCTTCGCCGGCCCGGTCGAATGCCAGGCGGCGAGCGGCGGGGCGAACCAGAAGGCCAGCATCACCGGCATGTAGAGGGCCGCCGCCGCCATCAGCGCGCCGACAAACGCGTCCGATTGCAGCACCTCGTCGGGTGGGCGCCGCCCGGTGAGCATCCAGCCGGCGAGCGCCCCGTCATCGGCAAGCGCGCTCGCGGCGAGCAATGCGCCGAGCGCTACGAGATACACCACGCCCAGCACTATCTGCGCGCGCAATCCATGGCGAAAACCATCGAACAGCAGGCCAAGCTCCAGCGGTGAATGGTGTCCTGCAGCGCGCGCCAGGGCCATGAAGCCGACGGAAAACGCCGGCACCAACACCGCTGCGGCGGCCACGCCCACGAGCGGCAGGAGCGACACGCCGGTCATCAGGAGCCAGTAGCCGAAGATCGCCGCGAGCCAGCCCACCGGCGCGGCGCGAAACAGGCGCCAGCCGTCCGCCAGCCAGCGGGCGCCGCGCCCGGCCTCTACGATGCGCGCCTGCACTCGAGGATCCTGCGGAAATGCTCCGGGTCATGCGCATGCACCAGCATGCCCGGCCGCGGCAAATGGAAGTCGTGCAGGCGCGATAGCCAGAAACGCAGCGCCGCCGAGCGCAGCATCACCGGCCATGCCGTGCGCTCGTACGGCGTCAGGGGCCGCACCGCCTCATACGCCGCGAGCAGCGCGCGGGTGCGGGCGGGCTCGAGCCGCAGGTTGGCATCGAGGCACCAGTCGTTGGCGCACACCGCGACGTCGTACAGCAGGCAGTCGATGCCGGCGAAGTAGAAATCGATGACCCCGGAGATGCGGCCGGCCTCGAACAGCGCGTTATCGCGGAACAGGTCGGCGTGCACCGGCCCGCGCGGCAGGTCGGGAAAGCGATGCTGCGAGTGAAACGCAAGCTCGTCATCCAGCAGCGCGCCCTGCTCCGCATTCAAAAAGGGCTTGAGCTCGGCAGCAGCCACGCGCCACCACTTCGGCCCGCGCGGATTTTCCAGATAAGCGGGATACGAGCGCCCGGCCAGGTGCATGCGCGCGAGCAGCGCGCCGAGCTCGCTGCACTCGGCTGCGCCGGGCTGCTCCAGCGATTGGCCCGGCAGGCGCGTCACCAATGCGGCCGGCTTGCCGTTCAGCCGCTGCAGGTACTGATCGGCGAGGTCGGCGATCGGCGCCGGCGACGGGATGCCGTGGCGCGCGAGATGCGCCATCAGCTCGAGATAGAACGGCAGCTCCGCGGCCGGCAGGCGCTCGAACAGCGTGAGCACATAGCGGCCCTGCGTGGTGGTGACGAAGAAGTTGCTGTTCTCGATCCCGGCCTTGATCGGCTCGAGCCCCTGCAGGCGGCCGACCGAATAGTGGCGCAGCCACTCGTCGAGCTCGGCTGCCGAGACGGGGGTATAGACGGACAAACTATTCGAAGATGTAGACCGGCCACATCGGCACGCGCACGCCATCGTCGAGCGGATCGCGTCGCATCCAGTTGCCGTTGCCGGTGGTGTCGACCAGGTAATAGGGCTTGCCGCCGGGCGGCGTGACTTTGAGCATCACCACGCGCCCGCCGTCGCGGATTTCCTCGACCTTGTCCTTCTCCTGGACCGGAATGCGCACCGCCGGCTCGTCGGGACCGGCGATCTCCGGCGGCGGCAAGGGTTCGGGCAGCGGCTCGAGCTTCGCTTGCGCGTTGGCAGCGGTGGCGGCGCACACGAAGATCAACACCGCCGAAGATTGCATCGACGACTTCCTGCGGCTGGTTGCACACCTGGAACAGCTTGCAGTCGGTGTCGTCGATCATGCCCTCGGCGACCAGGCGCTGCTGCATCCAATCGACCAGCCCGCGCCAGAACGGCTCGTGCACCAGGATGATCGGCATCTGGCGGCCCTTGCCGGTCTGCACCAGCGTCAGCGCCTCGAACAATTCATCCAGCGTGCCGTAGCCGCCGGGAAGCACCACGTAGGCGCTGGCGAACTTGGCGAACATCACCTTGCGCGCGAAGAAATGCTTGAAGCGCAGGCTGATCGTCTGGTAGCGGGAGGACGGTTGCTCGCGCGCCAGATCGATGTTCAAGCCGACCGCCATGCCGCCGCCTTCGAACGCGCCCTTGTTGGTCGCTTCCATCAGGCCCGGCCCGCCGCCGGAGAAAACGGCGAAGCCTGCCTCGGAGAGCAATCGCGCGGTCTCTTCGCCGAGCCGGTAGAACTCGGTTCCCGGCTGCACTCGCGCGCTGCCGAACACCGAGACCGCGGGCCGGATGTTCGCAAGGCGCTCGGTCGCCTCGAAGAACTCTGCCATAATTCCAAACAGCTTCCACGCTTCGCGCGGGGAGATCTCGTGGCCAAGCCCGGCCGCCTTCAGTAGTTTCTCTTGTGTCATCGTGTCGGGGACTGATCCAGAAAAGACGTTGTTGCTGGTTGACGGCTCGTCCTACCTGTACCGCGCTTACCACGCGCTGCCGGAGCTGAGAAGCCCGAAGACCGGAGAGCCGACCGGCGCCATCTACGGCGTGCTCAACATGCTACGGAAGCTCGCCACGGACTACAAGGCGCAGGCGCGCGCCGCCGTGTTCGACGCCAAGGGCAGGACGTTCCGCGACGAGCTCTACGCAGACTACAAGGCGACGCGCACGGCGATGCCGGACGACCTGTCGCGCCAGATCGAGCCGCTCCACGAAGCGGTCAAAGCGCTCGGCTGGCCGCTGCTCCTGGTCAAGGGTGTGGAAGCCGACGACGTGATCGCCACGCTCGTCGCGCAAGCCACCGCGCGCGGCTGGCGCACGGTGATCTCCACCGGTGACAAGGACCTCACGCAGCTGGTCGACGAGCGTACGCTGTGGATCAACACGATGTCGAATGAGAAGCTCGACGTCGCCGGCGTGACGGCGAAGTTCGGCGTGCCGCCGGACAAGATCGTCGACTACCTCGCCCTGATCGGCGACCAGATCGACAACATCCCCGGCGTCGACAAGGTCGGGCCGAAGACCGCGTGCAAATGGATCGTGCAGTACGGCTCGCTCGAGGGTGTGATGGCGCACGCCGACGAGATCAGCGGCCTGGCGGGCGAAAACCTGCGCAAGGTGAAGGACTGGCTGCCCAAGGCGCGCGAGCTGCTCACCGTCAAGCGCGATGTTCCATTGGACGTGACGCTCGACGATCTGGTGGACGGCAAGGGCGACCCGGCGAAGCAGCGCGCGCAGTACGAGCGCTTCGGCTTCAAGTCCTGGCAGAAGGAAGTCGAGAACGCGCCCATGGCCGAAGCGCCTGAGCTGCATCGGCAGCGGCGAAGATCCGATGAGCGCGCGCCTCGTCGGACTCGCTTTCGCATTTGGCGACGAGGCGGTCTACCTGCCTGTCGCGCACGATTACGCAGGCGCTCCTGCCCAGCTCGGCGCGGATGGCGCATTGCGGCTGCTCAAGCCCTGGCTCGAGCGCGCCGACTGCCGCAAGGTCACCGAGGACGCGAAGCTCGACTCGCATATGTTCGCCAACCAGGGCGTGCGCCTGGCGGGCTGCGTGCACGACACGATCATCGAGTCCTACGTGCTGGAGGTGCATGAGCGCCACGAGCTCGCGAGCCTCGCGCAGCGTCATTGCGGCTGGACCACGCTGAGCTATGACGAAGTCACCGGCAAGGGCGCGGGGCGCATTGCCTTCTCTTCAGTCGAGGTGACCCGCGCCACCGAGTACGCCGCGCAGCAGGCCGATTGCATCCTCGCGCTGCACGACATATTGCACCCGCGCATCGCGACCGACGACCAGCTCGCCTTCGTCTACGACCGCATCGAGCTGCCCCTGGTCCCAGTGCTCTTCTGCGTGGAGCGCAATGGCGTGCTGATCGATCGGGCGAAGCTCGAAGCCCAGAGCCAGGAGCTCGGCAAGGAAATCATGGCGCTGGAGCAGAAGGCCTATGAAGCGGCGGGCCAGCCCTTCAACCTCGGCTCGCCCAAGCAGATCCAGGAGATCCTGTTCGATCGCCTTAAGCTGCCGGTGAAGAAGAAGACGCCGTCGGGCCAGCCCTCGACCGACGAGGACTCGCTTGCCGAGCTGGCGCTCGAGCACCCGCTGCCGCGGCTGATCCTCGAGCACCGCACGCTGTCGAAGCTGAAGTCGACCTACACCGACAAGCTGCCGAAGACCATCAACCCGGTCACCGGCCGCGTGCACACCACGTACTCGCAGACCACCGCGGTCACGGGGCGCCTGTCGTCGAACGAGCCCAACCTGCAGAACATCCCGATCCGCACGCCGCCGGGCCGGCGCATCCGCAGCTGCTTCATCGCGCCGCCGGGCGCGAAGATCGTCTCGGCGGACTATTCGCAGATCGAGCTGCGCATCATGGCGCACCTCTCGGGCGACGAGAACCTGCGGCGCGCCTTCAGCGAAGGCGAAGACGTGCATCGCGTCACCGCCGCCGAAGTCTTCGGTGTGCCCATTTCCGAGGTGGATTCCGACCAGCGCCGCGTCGCGAAGGTGATCAACTTCGGCCTGATCTACGGCATGTCGTCCTTCGGCGTGGCGCAGAACCTCGACATCGACCGCGCCACGGCGCAGACCTATGTCGATCGCTATTTCGCGCGTTATCCCGGCGCCAAGCGCTACATGGACGAGACGCGCCGGCGTGCGAAGGAGCTCGGCTACGTCGAGACCGTGTTCGGCCGGCGGCTCTGGCTGCCCGAGCTGAAAAGCGGCGCCCCGGTGCGCCGCCAGGCGGCGGAGCGCGCGGCCATCAATGCGCCGATGCAGGGCACGGCCGCCGACCTCATCAAGCTCGCGATGATCGGCGTGCAGAAATGGCTGGACACCTCAAACATGCAGACCAAGCTGATCATGCAGGTGCACGACGAGCTGGTGCTGGAGGTGCCCGAAGCCGAGCTCGAGAGCGTCAAGGCAAAGGTGCGTGAGCTGATGGAATCTGCGGGCGAGCTCGCGAAGCTCGACGTCCCCTTGGTCGTCGACGTCGGCGTCGGCGACAACTGGGATCAAGCCCATTAACTACAGGGACCAGGCGCACTAGCTACAGCAGCGCGCCGAAGACTTTACGAAGGATGCTGGAGCCGGTGCCGACCGGGTCCTTGCGGATTTTCTTTTCCTCTTCGGCGACCATCAGGTACAGGCCATCGAGCGCCTTCTGCGCGACGTATTCATCGAGATCGGCGTCCTCTTTGCGCAGCAGTCCCACGGTGGCGGCCTTGTCGGCGTATTGATCGTACTTCTGCGCGAGATCCACGCGCGCGGTGGCCCGCTGCACGATCGGCATGAAGCGCTGGTGCACCTGATCGCGCGTCGTGCGCCGGAAGTATTCGGTGCCGGCGGTATCGCCGCCGGAGATGATGCCCTTCGCGTCCTGCACGCTCATTTTCTTTACCGCGTCGACGAACAGCGCTCGTGCCTCCGGCACGGCCGACTCGGCAGCGCGGTTCATGGTGACGACCAGCTCGTCGGCGTACTTGCCCATGCCGACGCGGCGCAACAGGCGCTCAGCGCGCTGCGCGGATTCCGGCAACGGGATCTTCACCTGCGGGTTGCCGAGAAAGCCATCCAGGCGCCCGAGCTTCGCCACCGCCGCGACGCTGCCCTTTTCGAGCGCCGTCCTGAGCGCGGCGGTCGCGTCCTGGCGCGTGATGCCCTCCAACTGGCCTATCGCCGGGGCCGTCCAGGTCAGCAGAACTGCGGCAAAAATAACGCCCATGAAGGCTTGGATTATCGCTGCCGTGACCGCGCTCGCAATTGCGGCTTACGCCGTTTTCAAGCCCGCGGTGGCGCCGCAGGTGCAATTTGCCACGCTTGCCGGCACGTCGTTCTCCACCGCCGACCTGCGCGGCAAGGTGGTGCTGGTGAATTTCTGGGCCACCTGGTGCGCAGACTGCATCAAGGAAATGCCCAAGATGATCGAGACCCACCGCAAGTACGCGCCACGCGGCTACGAGGTGGTCGCGGTCGCGGTGCAGTCCGACAACCCGCGACAGGTGGCGCAGTTCATGCAGCGGCGCGATCTGCCTTTTAAGGTGGCGCTCGACACGACCGGTGAGGTCGCCAGAAGCTTCGGCCGCGTGCGCGTCACGCCGGTTAGCGTGCTGATCGACCGGCATGGCCATATCGTCAAGCGCTACGTCGGCGAGCCCGACTGGGCGGAACTGCACGCCCAGGTGGAGAAGCTGCTCTAGTTCTTGCGCCAGGTCGCGAGCAGCACGCCGGTGAGAATCGTCGCCACGCCAGCGGCGTGGAAACCGTGGAACGCCTCGCCGAGAAAGGCGATCGCGAGCAGCGTGCCGAACGCCGGCAGCAGATGCAGGGTGAAGCCGGCGGCGTTGGCGCCGACCAGTTCGACGCCGCGGTTCCAGCAGATGAACGCGATCACCGAGGCCGCAATGCCGATGTAGAGCACCGCAGCCACGGCTTCGAGCGTCGGGGCGGGCGGCGGCGCGACGCTCGAGTGCACCAGGAAAATGGGCGCGAGCATCGTCACCCCGAGGAGCGAAATCACGAAGAGGAAGCCCACCCCGCTGAGCTCCTGCGGGCGGCGCTTGAGCAGCACCGAGTAAAGGCCCCACAGCGGCATGGCCGCGAGGATCCAGGCATCGCCGGCGTGCAGCTCGAGCTCGAGCAGGCGCGAGGGCTCGCCGCGCGTCATGATGATCACGATGCCGGCGAGCGAAATCAGCATGCCGGCGATCTGCCTTGGCGTGGCGCGCTGGCGCTCGATCAGCCAGGAGCAGGCGATCATGAATACCGGCGCCGATGAATTCAGGAGCACGGCGTTGATCGCCGTCGTCGTGCGCAACCCCTGGTACACGAAGGTCTGGAACAGCGGCACGCTGAGGAGCGCGAGCAGGAAGAGGATGCCGGCGTTCGCCCGCAGCACCTCGCCCTTGCCGGCGACTGCGCGCAGGCCGAACGGCGTGAGCACGATGAGCGCGATCAACCAGCGCCAGAAGTTGAGGCTTATGGGGTCGATCGTGTCGCGCAGCGCGCGGCCGAGCACCCAGTTGCCGCCCCACAGCAGGTTGGTGAGCGCGAGGAGCGAGAACGCGGCGAGGTGCGAGCTAGAGGCCCGCAGCGTGCGCCTGCTGGTCGGCGTGATACGACGAGCGCACCATCGGGCCGACTGCGGCGTGCTTGAAGCCCATTTCTGAAGCGCTCGCTTCGAACATTGTGAAAACCGCGGGATCGACGTAGCGCTCGACCGCCAGATGATGCGGCGAAGGCTGCAGGTACTGGCCGATCGTCAGCATGTCGACGTCGTGGGCGCGCAGGTCGCGCATCACCTCGACGATTTCGGCATCGGTCTCGCCCAGCCCCACCATCAGCCCCGACTTGGTCGGCACCGACGGGTACATGCGCTTGAACTGCTGGAGCAGCGCGAGCGAGTGGCGGTAGTCGCCGCCGGGCCGTGCCTTCTTATACAGGCGCGGCACGGTCTCGAGATTGTGGTTCATCACGTCCGGCGGCGCCGCGGCGAGGATCTCGAGCGCACGATCCAGGCGGCCACGGAAATCGGGCACGAGGACTTCGATGGTGGTGGCGGGAGAGGCTTGCCGGATTGCAGAAATGCAGTCGACGAAGTGCTGGGCGCCGCCGTCGCGCAGATCGTCGCGATCCACGCTGGTGACCACGACATAGCGCAGAGCCAGCTGCGCGATGGTCTCGGCCAGGTGGCGCGGCTCTTCGGCATCCGGCGCGAGCGGGCGGCCATGCGCCACGTCGCAGAACGGGCAGCGCCGCGTGCAGATGTCGCCGAGGATCATGAAGGTCGCCGTGCCTTTGCCGAAGCATTCGGCGATGTTGGGGCACGAGGCTTCTTCGCAGACGGTATGCAGCTTCTGCCGGCGCAGGATGTCCTTGATCTCGTGGAAGCGCGAATTGGGGCTGGCGGCACGCACGCGGATCCAGGCAGGCTTGGGCAACGGCGCACCGAGCGGCACGATGCGGATCGTCTTCGCCTGGCCCTTCTCCTTTACGCCGGCTTCACGCATGCTCGAGCTGCTGCATCACCTGCGCAGCCAGTTTGTCGCCCATAGTCGCGGGGCTGTCGCTGAAACCGAGATCGCGAGTCTGCGTCACCGGCAGGCCGGGATAGCCGCAGGGATCGATGGCGGAGAACGGCGTTAGGTCCATATCGACGTTGAGTGCGAGGCCATGGTACGCCCGGCCGCGGGTGACGCGGATGCCGAGCGCCGCGACCTTGGCGCCGTCGACATAGACCCCGGGGGCGCCGGTGCGGCGCGCGGCGCGAGCGCCCAGGAGATCGATCACCGCCTGTTCGAGCAAGCGCACGAAGGGTTTGACCTTCAGCCCGCGGCGTGCGAGATCGATCAGCGTATAGAGCACCACCTGGCCGGGGCCGTGGTAGGTGATCTCGCCACCACGGTCGGAAGCAATCACCGGGATAGCGTTGGCCACGCTGACGGGCGCGGCGCCCTGGCCTAGCGTGTAGACCGGCGGATGCTCGAGCAGCCAGAGCTCGTCGGCGGTGCTGTCGGTGCGCTCGAGGGTGAAGCGGCGCATCGCCTGCAGCGTCGCCAAGTACTCGGCGCGACCGAGGCGCTTGACCACGAGGTCTTCGACGATGGTCACAGCACCATCACCACGCCGGGATGGTCGCAGAGCTCCTGGTAGAGCGCATCGAGCTGCTCGCGCGAGGTCGCGCGCACCACGCAGGTGACGCTGAGATAGCGCCCCTTGCGGCTCGGGCGCATCTCCACGGTGGCGAGATCGAAGTCCGGCGCATGCTTCACCACGATGTCGGTCACGGCCTGCGCGAAGCCCGGCTGCTTGCGGCCCATCACCTTGATCGGAAAATCGCAGGGGAATGCCAGCAGCGAACTGTCGGCGACGACGGGCATCAGCCGGCGCCTTTCAGGCCGAGATGGATTCGCGCCGGCCCGCGCGCATCACCTTGTGCTTGAACTCCTGGTAGAGCCGGTACATGCGCCGGAACACGGGTCCCGGGCGGCCGTCGCCCACCGCGGCATTGTCGAGGCGCACGACCGCGAGCACTTCCTTCGACGACGAAGTCACCCAGATCTCGTCCGCGGCGCGCACTTCGGCTTCGGTGATGTCGCGAAATTCAAGCGGCAGCGCGTTGGCGCGCGCCAGCTCGACGACCACGTCGTAGGTGATGCCGGGCAGGATCAGCTCGGTCTTCGGCGGCGACTGGATCGCTCCGCGCGTGACGATGAAAACGTTCGAGGCGGAAGCCTCGGTCAGCCTGCCCTCGCGGAACAGAATCGTCTCGACGGCATCGGCCGCGGCGGAAAGCTCTCGCAGCAGTACGTTGCCGATCAGGGAGATCGACTTGATGTCGCAGCGCAGCCAGCGGTTATCGTGGGCGGTGATCGCAGCTGCGCCCTGCTCCACCAGCGTCGCGGGCGGCGGCACCAGCGGATTCGACATCATGAATACCGTAGGCACGACGGTCTGCTTGGGGAAAGCGTGGTCGCGCTTGGCGACGCCGCGCGTCACCTGGAAGTACACCGCCTGATCGTCGAACGGCTGGCGCTCGATCACGCCGGCGATGAAGCCGCGCCATTGCTCTCGGGTATGGGGATTGCGGATGCCGACCGCGGCGAGGCTGCGCTCCAGACGCCCAAGATGCTCCTCGAGGCGAAACGGCACCTTCGAGTACACCGGCACCACTTCGTAGACGCCGTCGCCGAAGATGAAGCCGCGATCGAGCACTGGTACCTTGGCGTCCTCGATCGGCATGAACTGCCCGTTCAGGAAAACCATCGTTACTTGATCCACAACCTGAGTGTATCCCAGGCGCGCCCGAAGATGCCCGCGGGCGCCACGGCCTCGAGCGCGACCAGCGGGTACTCGGCGAGCGGCTTGCCGTCGAACGAGACGCGCAGCGTGCCGATGCGCTGGCCTTGCGTGAGCGGCGCGACCAGCGGCTGCTGCGACACGAGGTCGGCCTTCAGCTTGGCGGCCTCGCCCTTCGGCACGCTCACATAGAGATCGCCCTGCACGCCGGCCTTCACCGTGCGCGACGCACCCTTCCAGACTTCCAGCGGGCGGACCACTTCGCCGGTGCCGAACAGCTTGACGCTGTCGAAGAACTGGAAGCCCCAGTTCAGGAGCTTCTGCGATTCCTGGGCGCGCGCGTTTTCGGAGGTCGAGCCAAGCAGCACCGAAAGCAGGCGCCGGCCGCTGCGGCGCGACGAAGCGATCAGGCAGTAGCCCGCAGCGTCGGTGTGGCCGGTCTTCACGCCGTCGACCGTCGGATCGAGCCACAAGAGGCGATTGCGGTTGGGCTGCGTGATGTTGTTGTAGCGGAATTCCTTGATCGCGTAATAGCGCGCATATTCCTCGGGGAAATCGCGAATCAGCGCCGCGGCCAGGATGTAGAGGTCACGCGCCGTGCTGTAGTGCTGCGCATCGGGCAGGCCGGTCGAATTCATGAACTTGCTGTTCGCCATGCCGAGGCGCGCCGCCTCGCGGTTCATCATCTGCGCGAAGACATCCTCGGATCCTGCGACCGCTTCGGCCAGCGCGATGCAGGCGTCGTTGCCCGACTGGATCTCCATGCCCTTGATGAGCTCGTCGACCGTCACCGGCTTGCGCGGCTCGATGAACATGCGCGAGCCCGGCGCGCGCCAGGCGCGCGTCGACACCGGCACTTGCTGCTCGCGCGTGATCTTTTTATCGCGCAGCGCGGCGAAGACCAGGTACGCCGTCATCAGCTTGGTGAGCGACGCCGGCTCGAAGCGCTCATCGGCCTTCTCTGCGGCGAGCACCTGCCCGCTCGTCATGTCGCCGACCAGCCAGGATTTGCCGCCGATCGACGGCGGCGGCGGTACCGCGGCGTGCGACGCCGCGCAAATCAGCACTGCAAGGAATGGCAGCCAGCGGACCATCACGATTCCAGAAAAGGCGCGGATTATAAGCCGGCGCGCGAGCCCGGAACTATCGCTTCGACCTCGACTTCGGCGCTGCCGGCATCGAGCAGCCCGAGACGGTAAGCGGCGGCGTATGACAGATCGATCACGCGGCCGGCATGGAACGGGCCGCGATCGTTGATCCGCACCACCACCTGCCGGCCGCTGCGTACATGGGTGATACGGGCATAGCTCGGTATCGGCAGGATGGGATGCGCCGCGGTCATCGCGTACATGTCGTAGGTCTCGCCGCTCGCGGTCTTCTGTCCGTGGAATTTCTTGCCGTACCAGCTGGCGACGCCGCGCTGGTGAAACGGCCGCACCGAGGAGAGCGGCACATACTTCTTGCCGAAGACTTCATAAGGCCGGTTGGCAGAGCGATGCAGCGGCTCGACGCGCGGCTTGGCGTCGGCCACACCGGAGAGGTTCCTGGGTGGATTGGCCTCGGGGCCGTCGTCCTTGTAGTAGCCGCCCTTCTTCGGCGCGAAGCTGCACGCCGCGAGCGCCGCCATCAGCAGGATCGGCCAGGCCCGCTTCACGCTTCGTAGACGACGTTGCCCGCCACGATGGTGTAGCGCACGCGACCCGCCAGCTCATAGCCGAGGAACGGCGTGTTCTTGCCCTGGCTTTTCAGCGTCTCGGGCGCAACGCGCACGGTCGCGGCGGGATCGAACAACGTCACGTCGGCGGGCGCACCGGGCGCCAGCCTGCCCGAGCCGACGCCGAGCACCCGCGCCGGTTCGGAAGTGATGCGCGCCAGCGTCTTGGCAAGCGGCAGCTTGCGCGCCTCGCCCCATTTCAGCGTCAGCGGCAGCAGCAGCTCGAGGCCGAGCGCATCGCGATCGCGCTGGCTGCGCAGCGGCGGCTCGAGCCGGCAGTTCGAATCGAAATAACCGAGATCGATGTCGCACAGATGCAGATGGTGAATGGCGACGTCGCAGCTGACCGGCAGGCCTTCGCGCTTCGCCGCGCGCATCATCTCGACGCTGCCGGCGGTCGAGAGACGGCAGAAGTGCACGCGCGCCCGCGTGGCGCGCACCAGCTCGAGCAGCGTGGCGAGCGCGATGGTCTCGGCAAAGGGCGGAATGCCCGGAAGGCCGAGCCGCGTCGCCACCTCGCCGTCGTGTGCCACGCCGCCTTTCGCAAGCGACGCATCCTCGGCGCGCAGCCAGACCGGGAAGCCGAACGTCGCCGCGTACTGCAGCGCGCGCCAGAGCACCTGGGTGTCGGCGAGCGGCGCATTGGCCTGCGAAAACGCGACGCAGCCCGCTTCGGCAAGCTCGGCCATTTCAGTGAGGCGCTCGCCCGCGAGCTTCACGGTCAGCGCGCCAACCGGGTAGACACGGGCGCGCGACAGCGCCTTCGCGCGCCGACGCAGCATGTCGACGAGACCCGGCTCGTCGAGCGGCGGATCGGTATCCGGCGGACAGGCGAGGCTGGTGACGCCGCCGGCGAGCGCTGCATCGAGCTCCGATTCGAGGGTCGCCTTGTACTCGAACCCCGGCTCGCGCAGGCGAGCGGCAAGATCGATGAACCCGGGTGCCGCGACCAGGCCTTTGGCATCGATTACACGCTCGGGGCGCGCAAATTCCTCGGCGATCTTGCCGTCGGCGAGGTACAGGTCGCCCTTTGCGTCGCGCCCGCTCGCCGGATCGATGATGCGCGCGTTCTTGATGACGAGGCGCATCAGTTTCCCGCCACGATGCTCATTACCGCCATGCGCACCGCGATGCCGAACGTGACCTGCGGCAGGATCACCGAGTGCGGGCCGTCGGCGACGGAGGAATCGATTTCCACGCCGCGGTTCATCGGTCCGGGATGCATCACGATCGCCTCGGGCCGCGCGAGCGAAAGCTTCTCGAGCGTCAGGCCGTAGTGCTTGAAGTATTCCTGCGCCGAAGGCAGCAGCGCGCCCTTCATGCGCTCGTTCTGCAGCCGCAGCATTACCACCACGTCGCAGTCGCGCAGCCCCTCGCGCATATCGTGGAACACCTTGACGCCGAGCGCCTCGACGCCGGCGGGCAGCAGGGTTTGCGGGCCAATCACACGGACCTCCGGCGCGCCCAGGGTGGTCAGGCCGTGGATCAGCGAGCGCGCCACCCGCGAGTGCAGCACGTCGCCGACGATCGCGACCGTGAGCCGCGAGAAATCCTTCTTGTAGTGACGGATGGTGAAGAGATCGAGCAGCCCCTGCGTCGGGTGGGCATGCCGCCCGTCGCCGGCGTTCACCACATGCTCGTGCGGCTTGACGTGGCGTGCGATCAGGAAAGGCGCACCCGACGAGTCGTGCCGCACGACGAAGATGTCGGCCTGCATCGCCGAGAGGTTGGCGACCGTGTCGAGCAAGGACTCGCCCTTCGACTGGGACGACACCGCGATGTTGAGATTGATGACGTCGGCGGAGAGCCGCTTGGCGGCGATCTCGAAGGTGGTGCGCGTGCGCGTCGAGGGCTCGAAGAACAGGTTGAAGACGCTCTTGCCGCGGAGCAGCGGCACCTTCTTCACTTCGCGCTCGGTGACGCCGACGAACGATTCGGCGGTGTCGAGGATCTGGGTCAGGATCTCGCGCGGCAGGCCTTCGATGGAGAGCAGGTGCTGCAGCTCGCCGTTGGAATTGAGCTGCGGATTACGCTGCACTTTTCGGCTCCAGCGCCAGGGCGAGCCTGCCATCGGTACCGCGCTTCAGGCGCAAGCGCATGCCTTCGGGAACCTCCACCCTGGCGCCGCAGTATTGGGCGCAGATCGGCAGCTGGCGGCCGCCGCGGTCTGCGAGCACCACCAGCGTGATGCTCGCCGGCCTGCCCCAGTCGAACAGCTCGTTCATTGCCGCGCGGATCGTGCGGCCGGTGTACAGCACGTCGTCCACCAGCAAGAGCTCGCGGCCGTTGACGTCGAACGGGATCTTGGTGCGCTTGGGATCGTGATGCAGGCCCTGCTGGTGGTAATCGTCGCGGTAGAACGCGATGTCCATCAGGCCGAGCGGCTCGGGCAGGGACAGCAAACTGTGCAGGCGCTCGGCAAGCCAGGCGCCGCCGGTGTAAAGCCCGATCATCGCCGTCTTCGGCCCGAGCTGCGGGCGCAGCTCGGCAGCGAGCTGCTGGCAGAGTTTTTCCGCCTCAGGCAGCTTGACCAAAGTATTGCTCCAGTATGAGCTGCGCGGCCACCGAGTCCACCGAGCTCTTCTTCATGCCGCGCAGCCGGCTCTCCGCCTCGACGGAGCTGAAACGCTCATCGACGCGCGCGACCGGAAGACGGAAGCGACCTTCGAGCTGGCGCGCGAAGCGTTCCACCCGCTTCGCCAGCGGATGTTCGCCATTCGCTGCCACCGGCAGACCGATGACGAGCTGCGCGGGCTGCCACTCTTTGACCAGGCGGCCGATGGCGTCGAAGCCGGGCGCCGCGATCGGCGCCAGCGGATGCGCCGTGCCGAGCTCCGGCTCGCCGACTGCTACTCCAATGCGCTTGAGACCGAAATCGAAGGCTAGGACAGTGCGCGCGGCGCGCTCAGGCATGTCCTGCTTCATCGTGCAGGCTAGCGTAGTCGATGCCGAGCAACTGCATCGCCTGTGCAAGGCGCTCTTCGGCCGGGATGTCGAAGAGGATCGCGTCCTTCGCCTCGACCGTGAGCCAGGCGTTCTGCGACAGCTCCTGCTCGAGCTGGCCGGGCGACCAGCCGGCATAGCCGAGCGTTACCAGCATGCGCTTCGGGCCTTCGCCGCGGCCGACCGCTTCGAGAATGTCCTTCGAGGTGGTGAGGCCGATCGCTTCGCGCACGCGCAGCGTCGCCTGCCAGTTGCCCGCCGGCTCGTGCAGCACGAAGCCGCGATCGGTCTGCACCGGCCCGCCGAAGTAGATCGGCGCCTCGGACATCGCGACATCCGAGATCGAGAGCGACAGGCGATCGAACAGCGTCTGCAGCGTCATGTCGATCGGACGGTTCACCACCAGGCCGAGCGCGCCCTGGTCGTTATGCTCGCAGATATAGGTGAGCGTCCGGGAGAAGTACGGATCGGCCATGTTCGGCATGGCGATCAGGAAGTGGTGCGTCAGATTGATCGAGGACATGCGCCGGTGCGTTGCATTTTACCGCATCAGATCTCGACCATCTCGAAATCCTCCTTGCGCGCGCCGCACTCGGGACAGGTCCAGTTCATGGGCACCTCTTCCCAGCGCGTGCCGGCGGCGATGCCTTCGTCGGGCAGGCCCGCGGCTTCGTCGTACACCCAGCCGCAGATGAGGCACATCCACGTCTTGTATTGCACTTGATTTTCGGCCATAGAATGGGCCGGGATATTAGCGCAATGTCGCCGCCGATCGTGCTGACCTTCGCCGCATCGGATCCGACCGGTGGCGCCGGCGTGCAGGCCGACCTCCTCACCATCGGCGCGCTCGGCGGCCACGGCTTGTCGGTGATCACCGCGCTCACGGCGCAGGACACGAGCGGCGTGGCACGCATCCTGCCGGTCGAGCCGGCGTGGATCACCGAGCAGGCGCGGCGCGTGCTCGCCGACATTCCGGTCGCTGCATTCAAGGCGGGCGTGCTCGGCTCCGCGCAGAACGTGCGCGCGGTGAGTGAAATCGTCGAGCAGTTTCCGGCGGTGCCTTTCGTCGTCGATCCGGTGCTCGCGAGCGGGCGCGGTGATCCGCTCGCGCAGGACGACGCGATCGAAGCGCTGCGCGAGCTGATCGTGCCGCGTGCCACGGTGCTGACGCCGAACAGCCTCGAGGCGCGGCGTCTGGCCGACGGCGCGGCCGATCTCGCCGAGTGCGCGCGGCGCCTGCTCGACCAGGGCTGCGAATATGTGCTGATCACCGGCACGCACGAGGCCGGCGCAGAAGTCGTCAATACGCTCTACGACGAGAGCGGCGTGGTGCGCGAAGACCGCTGGCCACGCCTGCCCGGCGAGTATCACGGCTCGGGCTGCACACTCGCCTCGGCGCTCGCGCTGCGGCTCGCGCAAGGCATCGAGGTGCCACAGGCGGTGCGCGAAGCCCAGCAGTTCACCTGGCACGCGCTCGCCGCCGCCTTCAAGCCCGGCGCGGGGCAGTTCCTGCCGAACCGCTTTTTCCGCCAGTGAAGCTGCGCGGCCTGTATGC
>WNFN01179545.1_pt1 | contig 16814 bp, 18 predicted proteins | sample 5400161 | NCBI WGS metagenome assembly WNFN01 (sample SAMN13153353, study PRJNA577476) | soil metagenome | isolation source: 80 cm saprolite on Douglas fir-dominated hillslope | place: USA:California | collected 2013-09-17
CGTCGTCCGCCCACAGATCGAAAGTGCAGCCGCTTGCGAGATCGAAGCGAGCGTGGTGCCAGTGGCAGGTCAGAATGCCGTCCTCGATGCTTCCGCGGTCGAGGGGAAAGCCCATATGCGGACAGCGATTGTCAAAAGCAAGGACACGCCCGCGGTCGTAAACGACGAGGATCGGACGATGGGCCCCGCGCACGACAAGCCGCCCCTTGGCCTTTAGCTCCTCGAGGCTGCCGGCGCGGACGAAATTCGTAACCGGAGCATCCATGGGCGATTTGAGCGACCGAAGCGAGTGGAAGCGGCATACCGCCCCTGAACTCTATCGGACGTGACCTGGACTTTCTCTTCCCTTGAGTTAATTCCCGCATCACAAGAATGCTACCTCAGGGTCGCGTCCCGTTTGCTTGTATCGGGCTAACGCTGAGAAAATCGAGGTGCAGACCTTCTAGCCGATGGCTGGGATCAGGATGATTGCCGAGGACGAGATCAAGGCGATGAACGCGTGGCTCGCCAAGGCGGGCCTGCGCGGCGAGCCGGAAGCTGCGCTGGTGAGCGGGTTCTGCGACCGCGCCGTGGCCGCCGGCTTGCCGATCAGCCGCGCGTTATTGCTTATCGACACGCTGCACCCGGTGTACGAGGGCCGCGTGATCCGTTGGGGGTATGATCAGTCGGAGCCCGTCGTGCAGGAATATGGCCGCACCGGCTTGCCGGCAGGCGCCTTGGACCCGCAGCTCTCCGCTAGCGAGCAGGGCTGGACAGACGCGCGCTGGCGCGCAAGTCCGTTCTTCCGCCTGTTGCAGACGGGGGAGAGCTTGCTGCGGCGGCGCGTCACGGCCGAAAGCGAATCCGAGTTTCCCGTGCTGCGCGATTTCCGGGCGGCGGGCATGACCGAGTACGTCGCCATCATCAATCGCTTCGCGCCCGAAGGCGTCATCGGCGACATGGATTGCGTCTACTCCTCGTGGACCACCGGGCATCCCGAGGGTTTCGCCGATGCGCATATCGCAGCGCTCACGCGGGTGGTCCCCACGCTTGCGCTCGCGTTCAAGGCGGCCGCGCTCGTGCGCATGACCGGAACGCTGATGCAAACCTATCTTGGCCGCGACGCCGGCCAGCGCGTGCTCAGCGGACGGATCGTGCGCGGAATTGCCGAGCGGATCGATGCGGTCATTTGGTTCAGCGATTTGCGCGGATTCACGCGGATCACCGACACCGCGCCGGAACACGTCATCCCGTTGCTCAACGATTACGCCGATGCAATCGTCTCGGCCATTCACGAGCACGGCGGCGACGTCCTCAAGCTGATCGGCGACGGCACGCTTGCCATCTTCACTGCCGAAGACCGCACGCATGCGTGTAGCGCCGCACTGTCCGCGGCGATTGCCGCCCGCGCGGGCATCGCCGAATTGAATCGGCGCCGGGCGGCCGACGGCACTCCGGTAACCGAGATGTATCTTGGTTTGCATGTCGGCGAAGTTTTCTACGGCAATGTCGGTAGCCGCGAGCGGCTGGACTTTACCGTCATTGGCCCGGCCGTGAACGAGGCAAGCCGCATTGCGGCGATGTGCCGTTCGGTCGATCAGCCCGTTCTGACCTCCGCGGCGTTTGCCGACGTCGAGGGCATACGACGCCGCCTGGTTTCGGTGGGGCGCTACGCGCTGCGCGGCGTCGCCCAGCCGCAGGAGCTGTTCACGCTCGATCCTCACGCATAACCAGCGCGCCTGCGCCCCCATTCACGTATTACGCGGCCGCCGCGACCGCATTACGGCTCGCCTCGCCACCCCGATAGACCAGAAGCGTTGCCACGAGCCCGCAGATCGCCGCAAAGGTCATCCACAGGCCGGGCGCGGCCCTGTCGCCCGTCACGTCGATGAGGGCGGTCGACACCGCGGGCGTGAAACCGCCGAACAGGGCCGTCGCCAAGCTATAGGCGAGCGAGAAACCGGCCGTGCGTACGCTCGCCGGCACAATCTCGGTCAGCGCGACCACCATCGCGCCGTTATAGCTGGCATAAAGAAACGACAGCCACAGCTCAACCATGAGCATCCTGCCGAAGCTCGGCTGCGCAACCAGCCAAGACAACGCCGGATATGCGGTCACGATGGCAAGGGCCGTGAACGTCAGCAGGATGGGCTGGCGACCAAGCCGGTCGGAGACCGCTCCCATCACAGGTAACCAGAACAAGTTCGAGACGCCGACGCAGAATGTCACGATGAGCCCATCGATTTCCTCGAGCTTCAGGATGTTTTTGCCGTAGGTCGGGGTGTAGACGGTAATGAGATAGAACGAGACCGTCGTCATCACGACCATGAGCATTCCGGCAAGGACAATTTGCCAGTTGTCGATGATCGACTTGATGGCTTCCTTCGCGTTCGGCCGGTGCGTACGGGCTTTGAATGCCTCGGTCTCTGCGAGTGTCCGGCGAATGACGAAAATGAAGGGCACGATCAGGCAGCCCACGAAGAACGGAATGCGCCAACCCCAATCGCTGAGGTCGGACGGAGTGAGCAGCTTGTTGAGAATGTAGCCGATCACGGCCGCAACGATGATTGCGACCTGCTGGCTCCCCGACTGCCAGGCGACGTAGAATCCTTTCTTCGATGGCGGCGCCATTTCGGAGAGATAGACCGACACGCCGCCCAGCTCGACGCCCGCCGAGAAGCCCTGCAGCAAGCGTCCGATCAGCACCAGGACTGGAGCGAGCGCCCCCAGCGTCGCGTAGCTCGGTACAAACGCTATCAGGATCGTGCCCATGGCCATGATCGACAGCGTGACGATCAGGCCCAACCGCCGTCCCACTCGATCCACGTAAGCGCCCAGCACGATCGCGCCCAGCGGCCGCATCAGGAAGCCGGCGCCGAACGTCATGAAGGTGAAGAGGAGAGACGTGATCTCGTTGTCGCTCGGGAAAAAGGCATGGGCGATGTGCGAGGCGTAGAAGCCAAACAGGAAAAAATCGAACATCTCAAGGAAATTGCCGCTGGTGACGCGCACCACCGTGGCCAACTTCGACGATCCGGCGTTAGCGTCCATGGTCTTTATCTAGTGTCACGCAGCGGAATGCGTCACCACTACCACCGAATGATCGTACCTGGAAACGCTCATTCGATCGCCTCGTCGGCACGGCCGACCAGCGGCAGCGGGACGGTCAGCCCCAGTATTTTGGCCGTCTTGAGATTGATGATCAGCTCGAATCTGGTGGACTGCTGGACCGGCAGGTCGGCCGGTTTCTCGCCTTTGAGAATCCGACCGGTATAAATCCCGACCTGCCGGTAGGCATCGGTGAGACCGCCTCCGTAGCTCATCAGGCCGCCGGCGACGGCAAATTCACGCACCGTGTGAATGGCGGGAAGCGCGTATTGGGCCGCAAGCTTGGCGAGCTGATGGCTGCGGCTGTTGAAGAGGGCATCGGTACCGATCACAAGCGCGCCCAGCCGCATCTCATGCGCTGTTACAAAAGCCGCATCGAGCTCTCGCTCGCTGCTCGCATGGACCACATGGATCTCAATTCCGAGGATGCGGCCAGCCCCGCGCAGTTCTCGCGATAAAGTTTGGGCATTGGGATTGGCTGGATTGACGAGGAGCGCGACGCGAGTCGCGGAGGGCGCTAGCTCGTGCAGAACTTCCAGCTGCTTCTGTCCGAGCTCGGTGGTGAGGTCGGTCACGCCGGTGAGATTGCCACCCGGCCGACTGAGACTGGCGATGAGCCCGACGCCGACCGGGTCGATGCCGGTCACGAAGACGATCGGAATGGTTGCGCTTGCCGCCTTGCCCGCCAGTGCGGCAGCGACGCCCGCCGCGACGATCACATCCACGGGGCGGCGAACCAAATCCGCCGCGAGCGCCGGCAAGCGATCGTTTTGGCTCTCTGCCCAGCGGTATTCGATCGCCACATTGCGACCAAGAATATAGGCGGTTTCGCTCAGGCCCGACGCGAAAGCGGTCACGCGGAAAACATCAGTGTCCGGCGAACCGGGGCTGAGCCATGCAATGACCGGCATCGCGGGCTGCTGCGCGCGCGCCGCGACGGGGCGTGCGATTGCCGCGGTTGCGAGCAGGGCGATGAGTTCTCGCCGCCTCATGAGAATCCGCTAATTCGATCGCGTCTGCGTTTTCCGCCGCAGCGGTATCCCGCCATTCACGCTACCTTGCTGGATCATAGCTCCTGGATAGCTTTTGCGCGCGCTGAAACTGCCAGAGGTCGTGCGGTCACTGTCGGAGTTCGTGCGTCCCTGTTGCAGGACAACCCCGGAATAATTCTTCTGCGGGTTGAAAGCACCGGACGCCGAGGACTTGTCCTTGGCATTAGCTGGCGCGCCCGTGAGAGCAAGCATCGTCGCAACGAACGAAAGTGTTGCCATCGGGACCAGCGAAAGCATGCGAACGCTACTACTCCGATTGCTTGCGAAAGTCACGCCACGCAGTGGGTGGGATGCGCAATAGCCGACGTGCCAGTGGGACGGCTCATCTCGCGTATGCTATGTTTTTTAGTCATTGCAGGTCCGCGACCGCACCGCAGATCGGATGTCCTATCAGGAGCATGCAATGTCGATACGGCTCATTGCCCGCGGCGCGGCGGCGGCTTTTGCGGCATGCCTGTTCATCTCAGCAGTGCCCGCGGTCGCGCAGATGGCGCCGCCCGCGCTCATTGGCAGCGTCACCTCCGACCGGGAAGGGGCGATGGAGGGCGTCCTCGTCAGCGCCAAAAAGCCGACCGGAACGATCACCGTCACGGTCACAAGCGATGCCAAAGGCGATTACGCCTTTCCAGCGGATCGATTGGAGCCGGGCCGTTACGAGCTCACGATCAGGGCCGCTGGCTACGCTCTAGAGGGTTTAGGGCTCGTCGAGCTCGCGCCCGGCAAAACGACGACGGGCGACTTGCGGCTCAAGTCTACTCCGGTCACGACCGATCAACTGACGAATTCGGAGTGGATGGCGAGCGTGCCGGGACCCGACGACCTCAAAAGGGCGCTGCTCAACTGCGCGGATTGCCATTCGCTGCGCAGGATATTCGAATCCAACCACACGGCGGCTGATTTCCTCAAAGTGTTCGAGCGCATGAGCGGCTACTATCCCGGCGCGTCCGACCTGCAACCACAGCGGCTCGTCGGCGAGCACCGGCGGCCGGCCATCAACCGTGCCATCGTAGAAAAGCTCGCGGACTATCTCGCGAGCGTCAATCTCAGCCGGCAGTCTGCGCATGACTTCGAGGCCAAAATCTCGCCGCGTCCGACCGGACGCGCGACGCGGGTCATCATCACGGAATACGATCTTACGCGGAAAGAGATTCAGCCCCACGACGTCGTTGTCGATCCGACCGGCATGGTCTGGTTCTCGCATTTCGGCGAGCAGTTCCTGTCTAAGCTCGACCCGAAAACCGGGAAGGTAACGGATTTCCCGATTCCGGTGCAGAAACCCAATCATCCCAAAGGAACCCTCGATCTCGAGATCGACGCGGACGGCTATCTCTGGGTCGGCCTGATGTACCAGACGGGGATGGCGCGCTTCGATCGTACGACCGAGACCTTCCAAATTTTTCCTGTGCCCGACGAATGGCAGACGGACGCTACGCAGCAGTCGCACTTCTCGGTCGCGGCCAGAAAGGTCGATGGCAAGGCTTGGGTCAAGAACACGGACCGCTCGCAGGTCATGCGGCTCGACCTCGCAACGGGCAAATACGAGAACCTCGGGAGCTTCCGCGATCCGGTCAACAATCGGCCGATCGGCATCTACGGAATCTACGCCGATCAGCAGAACAACGCCTATATCCTCGAGTTCCCGTTTGGCGGGATCGGCAAGATCGACGCGAAGACCGGCAAGCTCGCGTTCTATCCGACACCGACGCCCAACGCACGGGCGCGGCGCGGGCGCGTCGATTCGCAGAACCGACTATGGTTTGCCGAGTATGGCGCCAATGGCGTCGGCATGTTCGATCCCGACACCGAGACGATCACCGAATGGAAGAAGCCGCTTCCGTGGGAAGCGCCGTATGACGTTCTCGCCGACCACAACGGCGAGGTCTGGGAGGTCAATACATTCTCCGACCGCGTCGGCCGGCTCGATCCCAAGAGCGGTGAATGGACGAATTACCTCCTGCCGCGCCCCAGCAACATTCGGCGGGTGTTCGTCGACGATCGCAAATCGCCCGTGACGCTGTGGATCGGCAACAATCTCGGCGCAGCGGTGATCAAGGTCGAACCGCTTGACTGAGGTTGTCGCGGCCGCTTTGCGCCAGTAATAGGCTGCTCGATTGCCTGAGATGTGATAGGTATCGGTCATGATTCCCTTGGCCGTTCCGATTGCGTTTGCGGTCTTGGCGCTTGTCGCTTGGGGATATGATGCGCGTGCGCGGCGCGCCTACGAGGCGACGTTGAGCGCAGCGGAGAAACGGCAATTTCGAGCCTTGCGCAGAGTCCATCCGTCGAGGTCGCGAGCCATCATAGCCCTCAAGGAAGCCGAGACCGCGGTTGCGGCTCCGCCGGACCTCGAATTGCACGCGGCAAAAAGGACGAGCCAGAGCCGCAATCCGCGCCGCCAGACAAGGCGGGATCAAAAAAAGCCTCGAAGACGCACCGCCGGCGCGAAGAAACCATAGAGCGAGTAAACCGCTGCTATAGGCCGTGCCGGCGTGTCGACTCCGCGCGCCCCCGCCACCCGCTGCAGCGTGCAAACGCTACACTTTTGCGCCTTGACATCCGGCTCGGCAGGGCCACCGGCGCAGTCAGTTGGTCTTCATATATTTCTCGTGACAGCCGTTACAGGCTGTCCGCAATTGGCCGATCAACTTCCTAAACTCATCCATGCGCTTGGTAGTGCTGGCTTGCTGGGCGAGGTTCGAGGCCGTCGAGGCACGCTGATAAAAATCCGCAAAATTCGCCCAAAGCTCGGGCGAGGCAAAGGTATCGGTCGCGGGATCTCGATCAGCGCCTTCTTTCCACTGGTTGGTGCCCGCCGAAAACAGGTGCGGAAACGACATCAGCATGATCGAGATGGTGTCGGCGTGCTCCTGCGCCTCCGCGGCGTCGAACTTGCCGTTCGGCGCCAGCATGCTCTCGATCTCCTCCATCTTCATGTCGATCGCACCCATCAAAATCTTGCGAGCGAAGATCGTGTCCTTCGCCGGCGGGCCGCTCGCCTCTTGTCCAAGCGCAAACGCTGAGCCGATAAACACACCGATTGCGAGCGCCACAGCCCTACGCAAGCCTAAGGGCCAGCTCATTCGAGCCCTGGTCGCTCCTGCTGGCGAATGTTGGCGGTGAAGACCTCGCCGGTCGCGATCACGGTGAGCTTCTTCAGCGCGCCGCCCTTGCGCTCGGCATCGCGCAGCGGACTGAACAGCACCTCGACCTGCTCGCCCGGCTTGACCGCATCGCGCCGCCAGCCGCCCGCGCGCACGAGATTGCCGGGGCTCGTCATCTCCATGACCCAGGTCATTGCCCCCTCCTCAGCGCGCTCCTTGACGACGCCGTTGACCGAGAGGCTAACGTGCGGGTTGACCCAGCGCAGTTCCACGACCTCGCCGTTGATCGTCATGGTCGTCGAATGATCGAACATGGTGGTGGAATGATGCGCCGAGACCGATGCGATCCCGGCCGCAACTGCCCCGGCAACCGCAAGCAAGGCGATGGCCTTGTGATGATTGGTCATGAGATCGATTCCCTCATTCGATTATTTCGGCGCGACGACGTTGCCCCACTCGGTCTTCTCGATCGGGACAAAGATGTGGTGGCCGTTCTCATCCTTTGCTTCCCGGTAGTCGCCCTGCTGGCACACGCCCTCGACGATATCGAACTTGCGCGCGCGCTGGCGGAAGAAGATGCGCGTCGTGTTCCAAGGTTTGGTGAGAATGTTGGGCGCGGTAATCTCGAGATCGACGTGCAGGACGTCCTTGTCAGCTAGATGGATGCGTTCGAGGACGTGCATGTCTCCGTCATTCGGCACGCCGACCGCCTCGCTGATCGCGAGCGGCGCCTGCGGCAGGATATGGACGGTATCGACGACGAGCGTGTTGCCTTCCCAATGACCGATCGAATGGCCGTGGAAAGTCGGGTCTGGCGTTTCCGGATGAGGTCGACCGTCGGTGTAGATGCGGCGCAGCCGATTGCCGTCCGATTCACCGAGCATGGTCACGCGGCCGGGGGTGAACAGAATTTCCATGGCGTTGTGTGTGACCAGCATCCACGTTGGATGCGCCTCCGGGAAACATCCATAGAAAATGAGTTTCGGGCGACCGGCCTTCTCCTCGGCCCACATCTTTTCGACCTCCTTCGCCACCTTTTCATTCCATGGCGGCGGATTGCTGCGCGCCTGGCGGTCTTGGTCGGTGATGTTCGGATTCCATACGCCGCTCCAGTCCGGCAGCTTGGCGAGATCAGCATAGTCCTGCGCAGTCGGCGGCGGATTGATGATGGTCGGCGGCTTCTTTGACGCGTTCTGGGCGTCCGCGGCGGCGGTCGAAACCAGCGCGAGAAGCATCGCCGCTAGAACTCGAGATCGCATGGCTCGGTCCTCCACGCAATTGAGGAAATACTCGCCAGAAATAGCCCGGTGGCGGGACTAGTGCAACGTGAAGCCGATCCAGCGGCCGCTCACCACCACCGCGATCCATATCAACAGCGAGATGCCACCCGCGGTCTTGGCCGCGACCGGCGTTTTTCCCGCCGCGTCCCAGCGAACGATGTCGCCCGCGCCAATCAGATGGAAAACCGCCATGTTACAGGCCGCAATTGCCAGCAACGCCATCTTCGCCTCGAAGTAGAAGTTGTGCGCGTATTTCGTCGCGTTCGAGGAAAATAGCAGCGAACCAGTGATGAGGGCGACGAGCAAGGCGGCCCAAGTGTACGGCAGCACTTCGCGCATCAGCGCGGTGACCGCGCGATTGCGCGAGGCAAGGCCGAGGAGGCGCAAATCGACGATGGAGATGGTCCCGACCACCAACACAATCGCGAGCACATGGAACGATTCGATCCAGGGAAACAGGATCTCGTGCTCGCGAATGGCAACTGCGATCGGCGTCTCTTGCAGCCAATTGAGAAACTGGTCCAAGCCCATGACCGCAGTCCCATGCCGCTAATAGTAGTAAGCGATCCAGCGGCCGGCGAAGATGATGCCGACCCAGAGCAGCATGGAGACGCTCGCAAGCGCAGCGGCGCCCGCGCGCCCGCCAGTTGTGACGAAGGCCGGATTGCGCCGCAGAATGCGCTGGTAGATCGCAGTCGTCACGATCGCGGCGACGAGCAGAGTCATCTTGAGCTGGAACGCCGGATTCTTCAGCGACCGCGGCGGCTCGCCGACGATCATGACAGTACCCGTCAGCAGCAAGACGATAAGCGGCCACCAGATGAACGGGAGGAAGCGCGCCAAAATGTCTTGCAACGGCTGGTCAGCAGCATAAAGGCCAAGGAGGCGAAGGTTAATCATCAGCGCGGAGGCCGCGACCGCCGAGATTGCCAGGATGTGAATGGACTGAACTGTGGGGATGATCCAATCGTGGACCTGGATGATCCGGCTCATTTGGGTTTGCTCGAGCCAGGCTGAAAGCTGGCTCAACCAATGAAAGATCGTCGCATACATCGCGTTCTACGAGTTGTTGAGGGGCAGGACCGTTCGGTGCGACGTAGGCTAGCCTTGGCCATGGACCTGAGTCGGTTCGTTCTCAGTGACATCACCTGGGCAAGTCGAGGCGGTAGAACCGCGCTGCCGTGGCAGAGAAGAGATCGGCTTTTTCGTTGTCACTGGCGCCCTTCGCCAGAAGCTTGCAGGCATTCCAGAACACCGGATAGCTGTAGGAGCCTTTGTCGACCGGGAAGTTGCTCTCGAACATGCATCGCGAGGGGGAGAACGCATCGATGCAGGTCTCGATATAGGGACGCCAGGTGTTGGCGAGCGCCTCGGATGATGGGGGCTCGGGCCGCTCGTGGAATGCGAACCCGCCCATGCGCATGCCGAGCCCGCCGAGTTTGACATAAACATTCGGGCAGGCCGCGAGCGCTTTGATCGAGGTGGCCCAGCCGGGAAACACGTCCTTGTGCTTGCCGGCATAGGCACCGATTCCGATCGGACCGCCGACATGATTGAGAACGATCTTCGTCTCCGGGAAGGCGCGCGCGAGATCGCGAACCTCGTCGATCTGCGGATGATAGAGCCAGGCGTCGAAAGAGAGGCCGAAGCGACCTAGCACGGTGAACCCTTCGCGAAAGTTTCTGTCCCCCAAGAGGCCGCGCGGCGGGCTATACGCCGGATTGCGGATCGATGCGTCGGCATCCCAAGCAGTGATGTGCCGGATGCCGCGAAAGCGATCACCGCCGGCGCGGATGTGGGCGGCGAGCACCGGCTCGAGCCGACTGCCTAATGTGAGATCCGCATGCCCGACGATGCCGGCGCAATGCCTGGTCTTGCCGTAGAGGCCGCTCGCGCTCATGGCGGCGACGCCGTTGACGAACTCGGTCTCCCCCACGGGGCGCATCTCGACCGGACCGGCGGCGCGCGTCATCGCCCGCGCCTGCACGAACACGGTGGCGAGAATTTTGTGGCCGCTCGCCGTATCTGCCAGCAATTCGTCGAGCAGATAGCGCCACCCTGGGCGATCCCACAGATGGTGGTGGGGATCGACGATCGGCAGATCAGGCTCGAGGATCGGCTCCTTGCGCCGGTCGAGCCAATCCTGGTGGACGGGAAGGTAGTAGGGCGTTGTGGCGGCCGTCGAGGTGGTCGACACGGCGGGTTCCCTCCAGGCGGTAGCATCGCGAGAGCACGCGACCTACGATAGCACGTCCCCGTGTTGGGAGACGTAGGCGCAACATCAGTGAGGCAGCTATGCCGATCAGCTCAAAGTACCTCTTTGTGGTGAGCATGGATGTCGATGCCGAAAAAGAGGCGCTGTTCAACGAGGTCTACGATACCGAGCACGTCCCCAATCTCCTCAAGGTCCCCGGCGTGCGCGCTGTGACGCGGATGGCGGGGGAGAACTTCGCCGTGAGCATCGGCGGCGCGGAGAAGAAGGTTGCGCACGACGGCCCGCGCTACAGCGCGATCTACGAGATCGATGGCCCTCGCGTCCTTGTCAGCCCGGAGTGGACGAAGGCGGTGGAAGAAGGCCGCTGGCCAGGCCAGGTGCGGCCCTTCACACGCAACCGGCGGCATGCGCTTTACAAGGTGCGCTAGCACGGCGCTGACCGTTGGCCGATGAGCTCGTCGGCGAGCGCCAACAGTTGTTCTAACGGAGCTTTGCGGCCGATCGCTTAGGGCCGTGCCGCAGGAAGCACGGAGGAATGATGATGTGCGATGAGCCAATCGGCTCCACGCTTGACCACGACGAACGTGAAGCGCGCCGGCCTCGTCGCGCCTTGGGCTGACTTGAACTCGTAGAACCCGACGCCCATCGCCGCGGCGTCACCGAGTGCGACCGTGTGTCGGGTCACCAATCGTGACCTTGTTGCCGCTTTCTGGAAGCACCTTGAAATACTCGCTGATCGCTGAGGTGCCGACATTGAGCGTCGGGCTAGATGTGCCGTGCACAAGGCCGTCGGCGCCGTAAAGTTTAACAACTGCATCGGCGTCATTGGCATTGTAAGCCGCTGCCCAACGGTCGATGACGGCGCTCGCCTCCTCGGCTGGACCAGCAAGCGCTTGCGCTGGCAAGAGCACCAGAAGCGCGACGAAAAAATACTGAACAAGGCGCGGCACTTTCCCCTCCTTTTGTGAATGGAGACGCACCAACGATAACATTTATGTCGAACGGTGGGAGCGTATTCTCCGCCCGCAATCAAGTGGCGGCTCGTCGGAGTTGTCATGTCGAGTCATCCCCTCTTTGGCCCTAATTGCGACAGCCCGCCGTCACGCTTTGGCCAAGGTGCTGGCGTGCCTTAAGCGCTGCGGCATGGGAGGCCGGACGGGGGAGACTACAATGACCAAAGTGCTGGATGACGTTTCGCCGGTTGCGCTCTCGCCGGGTTTCCGGCCTGATCCTTCGGCGATAGCTGATCGGGATCGCCGGGAAGCATTACGCGATCAGCAAAGCCTTACGGCAGCATTCTTCGGTGATCCGCTGCCGGGTATGTCGGCGCTCGATCGGCGACGACGCAACTAACGGGCTCACTGAAAGCCGGACAGTCGAGGCCACTCAGGTCTGGGCCGCCACACGACGCGCGGTGGCCCGGAATAGCGCGGGCTCTAACCTGCTTGCTAAAGGCCGCACCATCGGCCTTCGCGAGTGGTCATACGCATTTTCCTACGGTTGTTGCATCGCCGACGCAATTCAGTCGCCTGCCTTCCACTTGGCGAGCGGGAAGATGTCGGGGACCTCACTGCCCTTGTGAGTCCACGGATCGACCGTCCAGAGTTCGTTGCTCTTGCGGTCCTTGATCACCGCCGTGTTGTGCGGCCCCTCGGTGAATAGGAACCGGGACACTGGCGTGGCAACCGTATGGTGCCGCAGCAATTTGAGCTCGTTGAGAACAAGCAGGAGCGAGTTCGTATTGTTCGTCGTATCAATGCAGTCGAACTGACCGCGGTTGCCCGCTAAGCCGATGAGCGGGCCGGCCCGCGCGACGCGCGTCGCGGTGCCGGTCAAGGGCGCGATGCGCCGTTCAAACCAGGCTTCGGTACGGCCGATGGCAGTTACCGATCTCGGTGCGGAAGGCGCACCCGAAGCCGTGGCAAATGACGACGCGGTATGGAGTCGGCGAGGCGAGCGACCATTCCCTCAGCATGGCCGCGACGCCGGGATCAACCTCGCCGGCAAGGGCGGGCGCCGCAGCCATCAGCAATGCGACGAACACCATCGCGAAGTAGCGCACCCCCAACCTCCCCGATGAAGTCGCTGGACGAATCTAGAAAAGAGCAAGATCGGCCACAAAGATGACAGCGGGCCGAAAACCAGCGCGCCGTGTCGGTTTTTTGCAAAGCGTGACTTATTTGCCAGCGTGCCGGCCCGACAGCGCACCCCTAAGGCAGAGATGACGGACGTAACAGCGCCCTTTGGCCGCAGCGGACCCGCCGGTTTGCGCTCTGGATGCCCTTCCGGACGGCTTGCCCGGCCGGTATAGAACCTCCGTTTTGCGCCTGCAAAGTTCGCGACCATATTGGGGGAAACGCCATGACGCTTCACCGTCGACGGTTCCTGCAACTCGCAGCGGGCGCTGCGGCGCCGCCGGCGCTCCCGCATCCCGCTTGGGCGCAGGGCTATCCGGCACGACCGGTGCAGTTGGTCGTCGCCTACCCACCCGGCAGCGGCCCCGACATCATCGCGCGCCTTACCGGGCAGCATTTGTCAGAGCGGCTCGGTCAGCAGTTCATCATTGAGAACAGGCCGGGCGCCAGCACCAATATCGGCACCGAATACGTCGCGAAGGCCGAGCCCGACGGCTACACGATCCTGTTGCCGGTCTCGACCAACGCAGTGAACGTCGCGCTCTGTCGCAACCTCAATTTCGATTTCATCCGCAATATCGCGCCGATCGCAGGCATCGCCAAAACGCCTTTCGTCGTTGTCGTGCCGCCGTCGTTTCCCGCCGCGACGCTTTCGGAGTTCACCGCTTATCTCAAAGCGAATCCCGGCAAGGTCAACCTGGCTTCGAATGGCATCGGAAGCTCGCCGCATGTTTGCGGCGAACTGTTCCAGCTCATGACCGCAACCAAAATGGTCCACGTCCCCTATCGCGGCAATTACATGCCCGATTTGCTCGCCGGACAGGTGCAGGTCGTTTTCGCGCCCATTGCGCAAGCCCTCCCGCTGATCCGCGAAGGCAAGCTACATGCGCTTGGGGTGACCACTGCGCAACGCGCGGCGGCGCTGCCGGACATACCTGCCATCGGCGAGTTTCTGAAGGGCTATGATGGCTTCGGGTGGTATGGGCTGGGGGCGCCCGCCAAGACGCCACCTGAGATCATCAAAAAGCTCAGCGATGCGACGAACGACGCGCTCACCAATCCTGTGGTCAACGAACGGTTCTCCCAATTGGGCATCGAGCCGATGCCGCTCACTGCGGCTGCGTTCACAAAACACATCGCTCAAGAAGTCGATAAGTGGGCAGAGGTGATCAAGGCGCAAGGCATCGAGGTGAACTGACCCCGGCCGCTGGTTACAGTCCGGGCCAGCGCGGCCACGCTCGGCCTTGGTTTGCCTATTGCATCATCTGTCCGATTTTTTCGGCCATCGCCTGCGGCAAGCGCAGCGTCTCGCGCACAATCTCATCGATCTCTTCGCCGGGGGCGCCATCAACCATCAGCTTTCGCATTTCGCATGCCGCGAGGAAATCCGGGTCCTCGAGCACGGCTCGAAACGCCGTGCGCAACGCATGGAGGCGCTCCGGGGGCACGCCCGGGGTCGTGAGAATGGAGCGGCCGATTTCACCGGTGCTGGCCGCCGCGCGCAGCACCTCGCGGCCTTCCTCGGAGGGCGCGAGCTCCGGGAGCGTCGGCACATCGGGGAGCAGACGATGCCGCTTCAGTGATGCCTGAAAAAGGATGGCTGCCTCACCACGGGAGACCCAGCCGGGGTGGCTCACCAACATGCCAGGCAGCCCGTAGGCGCCGACAATATCCACCTCGCCCCGTTCCATCGCCAGCAAGATGTCGGTCGTGCCGCTATATCCCCGCACGAGCTTGAACTTCGCGCCGGCATAGGCATTGAGCGCGGTCGGGAACAGAACCGTGGTCGAGCCGCCGCCCGACGCGCCGACAGCGTACTGTTTGGCGCGAACGTCCTCGAAAGATCTGATGCCGCCCTTTGGCAGCGCAACGCCCGTATCGATATTCGTCACGACGCGGCCGATATAGGGCATTTTGCCGACGTCGATCTTGGCGCTCGTATTGGTCATGCTGTCGAGCGCCAAGGTCTGCGCGAGACTGCCCAATACCGTGCCGTCCTTGGGCGCAACCTCGTAGATGTACTTCGCCGCCACGAAGCTGCCCGCTCCCGGCATGTTCTGCGCAATGATCGTCGGACTGCCCGGCAGATGCCGCGGCAGGAACTCGGCGATAAGCCGGCCGTATATGTCGTAACCGCCAGCGGGGCCGTAACCGATCAGCATGCGCAGCGTCTTGCCGCGATAGAAATCCGCGACCGGCTCAGCCTTAAGAGACACGGACGCCAGGGTTGTCGCGGCAACGGCGATCGCAGCGGCAATGATGGCCGCTCGTTTATGCGGAACGGAATCAGCGTGAGCGGCGGATGCAGGCTGCTTCGTCCCCCGCAAACGAGGGAAGCAACACGCCGAGCGCGCGGCTTTCCTCAACCGGCGGAGGCGCGAAGCTTCCGGCATTCCGCCTGGAACACGTGGTTGAGGCACCACTCGGCGAGCTCGATGCCGGTCGGGAACCAGAGGTTCCCTGCTTTCTTCATGTGCTGGATGATGCCTCGCAATGCCAGCGTGCGGCCGGGACGACCAATGATGTAAGGATGCATGGTGAAGGGAATGTAGCGCGGGCGATCGGCCGATTCCGCGTAGAGCTCGTCGAAATAGGCCTTCCACGTCTCGAGCCCGTGATAAGGGTTGCCGTATTCGCCGTGGCGATGGCCGAACAACGTACCGTCCCCGAACGGCTGCCGCGGAAGCTCGACCAGCAACTTGCCGTCCTTTTCCCACAGGAACGGCAATTCCTCATGAAAGCAGTTGGTGTTGAAGACGAAACCGTGGTCGATCAAAAGTTCGATCGTGTTCGTGCTCTGGGTGCATGAGCGCCAGCCGTAGGGGCGGCGCCCCGTGCGCTTTTCGATCATTGCGATCGTCTTCTTCATCACCTCGGCTTCTTGGTCTCGCGGCAAATAGCGCGCGATCTCATGATTGTATCCGTGTCCTTCCACCATATGACCATGGGCAAGTATCGCCTGGATTGCTTCGGGAAAACGCTCGGTGATGGCCCCGCAGGTCAAGAACGTCGCCTTGACGTTCTCTTCCTTCAAAATCCGCAGCAGCCGATAAATTGCATGGTGAGGTCCGTATTCGCCTTGGCTCCACATTTCGTAATTGAGAATGCCGTTCTTGTCCGGCTTCACGTCCTCGCCGCCCTGGAAGTCGAAGGTCAAAAAGACTGCGGCTCGCTCGCCGCACGGCCAACGCATGAGATGATCGTAGTGGTATTCCTTGAGCATGAGTCTTTCCCGTTGCGGATGCCGGATTCCATGAGCGCCGACAGCTAGTTTACAATCGCACGCACCCCTTTGGTAGGTCGTATCTGAACGACCGTAGTTCTTGACGGCCTATGAACCGAGATGACGCTGAAATCATCCTTTGGCTTGCGACAAGATTGCCGCGCAGGTCCGCGCGGCAGTGTCCGCGACCGCAGCGTTGCCGGTCACCAGGGCGGCCACAATCGCGCCATCGATGATGAGCCCGAGCGAATGCGCGACCTCCATCGGCTGCTTCAATCCCGCCTCGGCGCAGAGCGTTGCAAGACGTTCGAGTACGATTTTCTTATGCGCGATCGCCAGTGACCGCATGCGGCTGTCGGTCTTGTCGCTTTCGGCAACCGCGTTGATGAATGGACAACCGTAAAAATCCTCGCGCGCGAACCAGAGCCGCAACGCCGCCCCGATGCGGTGCAATCGCGCGAGCGGCGGGCCGGCGGCGGCGTCGATCTCGGCGAGAAACCAGGCGCGCCAGGCGCGTCCCTCACAGTCAAGCACCGCCTCGACCAGACCGTCCTTCGAGCGGAACAGCCGGTAAAGCGTGGTTTTGGCCGTTCCCGCCGCGGCGATGATCTCATCGACGCCGACGGAATTGACCCCGTAACGGCAAAACAGCCGGGTGGCAGCTTCGATCAGCCGATCGCGAGGCGAGGCCGCGCTCTCGCCGAGAGCGCGAGGCTGGGGG
>WNFN01217623.1_pt1 | contig 16799 bp, 17 predicted proteins | sample 5400161 | NCBI WGS metagenome assembly WNFN01 (sample SAMN13153353, study PRJNA577476) | soil metagenome | isolation source: 80 cm saprolite on Douglas fir-dominated hillslope | place: USA:California | collected 2013-09-17
CGGGCGATCACCTCTTCGAGACTGAACGGCTTTGTAACGTAGTCATCGCCGCCCAGGGTCAGGCCGCGGATCTTGTCCTCGGTGGAGTCCCGCGCGGTCAGGAACACGACCGGGATCCGGGCGCCCCCGCCGCGCAGGCGGCGGACGACGTCGAAGCCATCCATGTCCGGCAGCATCACGTCGAGCACGATCAGGTCGGGCCGGTGCCGCTGCGCCGCCTGCACCGCATCGGTCCCGGCAGCCGCCGTGAGCACCTCGAACCCCGCGTACCGCAGGCTCGCCGACAGCAACTCGAGGATGTTGGGCTCGTCTTCGACGACGAGCAGCCTGGCGTCAGGCTGTCCGCGCCCGTTACTCGACGGTGTGGTCATCTACCCATTGTGCGACAACTTCCTGAGCGTTACCTGAAGGGATGCTGAGGCTGTCCTTGGCGACATCGCTGCGTCACGGGCTGAGCTCGCCCAGGTCGGGCGGGGTCGGCCCGGGTCGCGCAGGCCCATCGGCGCGGGCCGGCCCGTCCGTCAGGCGGTCGACGTGGCCTTGGATCCCGTCAGCAGGCCGGGGGGAACGGGAGTGTCGTTCTTCAGCGCGTTGAACAGCTGCAGGGCCTGCGCACGGTTCCACAGCACCGAGTCGCCGGCCGACGTCTGGTAGCTCGGGTCGGCAATGGGCACGGTCGTGGTCTCCGGGCTCCTCAGCGCGAACGCCGCCTTGACGAGGTCCTGGAGGCTTGTGCCCTGGTCGACGGTCAGGGCGCCCGCCGACCCGGTGGCCGCCGGGATGGCGGCGAACGGGTTGAGGAACGTGCCCGGGCTCGTCATCTTGCTGAGCAGCGCCTTCAGGAACAGCCGCTGGTCCTGCTCGCGCTGCAGGTCGCTGATGGCAAAGTTCCGGGTCCTGACGTAGCCCAGGGCCTGGCCTCCGTCGAGGTTCTGGCAGCCCGCCTTGAGGTTCAGTCCGGCCTTGGGGTCCACCATCGGGCCCGGCAGGCACATCCGCACCCCGCCGATGTCGTTGACCACGCCGACGAAGCCGCCGAAGCCGATGCCCATGTAGTGGTTGATGTACAGGCCGGTGACGTTCTGGAGGGTCTCGGCGAGCAGCCTGGGCCCGCCCAGGTCGAACGCGGCATTGATCTTGTTGGACCCGTAGCCGGGGATCGGCACGTAGGAATCCCGCGGGATGCTGAGCAGGACCGGCGGCTGGCCGTTCGAGGGCATATGCAAGATCAGGATCGTGTCGGAGCGCTGGCCGCCGATCGCGTTCAGCTTGCCGGTCGCGTACTGCAGCTCCTGCCTCCTGGTCAGGCCCTGACGGCTGTCCGAGCCGGTGATCAGCCAGTTCTGCCCGGCCGAGACCGCCGGCCGGCCCGGGTAGTTGACCAGGACGTCCGAGTGAGTCAGCTTGGAGTTGACGTAGAAGTACATGCCGACGGATCCGACGATGATCAGGGCGATCACGACGCCGATCACCGCGAGGATCCGGCGCGGGCGCAGCCACCGCTGCCGCCAGCCGCTCCAGCCGTCCCCGCCGCCAAACCCGCCACCGCCCGCCAGTCGGCCACGGAACGCGCCGGGCTGGCCGCCGTAGACCGGGGGCTGCTCCGGCCAGGCGCTCCCGGACCTAGATCCGCTCCCGCCGGGCCAGCCACCCGCACCTGCCGGATAGGCCGCGCCAGGCACCTGGATCGTCGGATCTCCCCCGCCCGACGCATTGGCGGCGCCGGGCATGCCTGACGAATTGCCCGCGCCGGCGCCGTCCTTGAACCAGCCCTCCGGCCACTCGTTCATACCTGCCGCCTCACTCCCGGCCCGGTCGATGTCACCATCGTCTCTACCTTCACGACGCGCCGACAGCCATGCTGGCTCGGCAAGAGTCCCCTGGATGGCGAAGGATAGTTGACGAACTCCTGTGCTCGTGCTATCTATCCGCGATGCCGTCCCACCAGATCGTGACGACGTCGCGCCCGGACGAGCCGAGGTCCTCGGGATGCTCGGGGTCGATGCCCGCGTCGGCGAGGGCACCGGCCACCTCGGCCGCGCGCTCGGGCGGCAGGCACAGCCGCCGCCGGGTGACATCGACCATCTCGTCGAAGCTCGCATAGTCCCGGCCGCCCGGGCGGCGCCACGTCTCGTGGCCCGGCCGCAGCCCCATCGCCTCCAGGATCTGGATCAGGTCCGCGGCCGTAGGGGACAGCGGCCGGCGCAGCCCGTGAAACTTCAGCCACAGCGCGTTCAGCGAGACCAGCGGATGCTGCGCGGTCATCTCGGCGATCACCGTGCGCCGCGCGGACCCGGTGAGCGCCGTCACGAACGGCCCCACCTCGGGGACGTTATAGAGGACGTGGTGGCAGGTCACGACGTCGGCGGGACCCGCCTCCCGAGCCGCTTCCGGCCAGCGGCCTGCTGCGGTGCGCACGGTGATCGCGGCCGCGGCCGTGCGTTCGGCAAGCTTTTCCAGCATCTCCGCGTCGGTGTCGACCGCCGTCAGCGACGTCGCGCGGGGGAGCAGGGGCAGGCAGGCGGCGCCGGCTCCCGAGCCGACGTCCAGGACGCTCCCCGGCGGGTCCAGGGCGGCCCAGGCCCGCTGGTAGGACGGGCCGGAGGGCGTCGCCCTCAGCCGGTCGGCGCGCCGGGCGAAGACCTGGCGCGGCAGCACCCACGGGGACTCGGCGACCGTCGCCGTGATGTGCTCGGGTATCGCCCAGGCCTCCAGGTCGCCGCGCCACCGCTCGAGCCGTTCCTCCAGATCAGCCACGGACCTCACGTTACTGCTGAGCACTCGGGGCGCGGAAAGTTAGAACAGGTTCTTGTCGAAGGCCCGGCAGATGGGAAAGCTTGGGGCATGGACCTTGTCGCGCTCGAAGAGATCCGCCAGGTGAAGCACCGCTACCTCCGCTGCGTCGACCTGAAGCTGTGGGACGACCTGGCGGACACGTTCGCCCAGGACGCCACCGCCGACTACGGCACGCCCGCGCTCGGCGAGCCGATCAGGCTGGCCGGCCGGGACGAGATCGTCGCGTTCCTGCGCGACAAGCTCGGACCAGACATCATCACCGTGCACTTCGCCAGCCAGCCCGAGATCACCGTCGACGGCGACACGGCCAGCGGTACCTGGTGCTTCGAGGACACGGTGATCGCGACCGACTACCGCGTGGTGATCACGGGCGCGGCGTTCTACGAGGACCGCTACGCGCGCTGCGATGACGGTAAGTGGCGGATCGCGCACACCGGGTACGTGCGGACCTACGAGGCCACGATGTCGCTCGACGACCTGCCAAGCTTCCGGATCACGTCAAACCGCTGGGCCCCCGCGGGGACCGGCCGGGCCAGCCGACGGAGAGGGCGTGCCGGTGCTTACCCAGTCATTCGCCGATGCCGTGGTCGAGGCTGAGAAGATCATCACCGGCGCGCCCCACGTCCAGACCGAGCAGGACCTGACCGAGGGATACGACTACCTCGCCGGCAGCATCCGGGCGGCGCTCCAGCTGGCCTGGGCCTACCAGCGCGACTTCCCGTACTTCGTCCAGTCGACCGGCCCGTACACGAAGCTGGGACTGGACAATCCGGACACCCTGTACTTCCACTCCTACCTGCGCGACGACGCGGAGTACGTCGTCACCGGCCGCCGGGGCACGACCACCGACCTGAGCTTCCAGGTGCTGAACGGCGACTATTCCCCCGTCGAGGTTCCGGACAGCCTGACCGCGTTCGACGACCGGGAGATCGACATTTCCGCCGACGGCACGTTCGAGCTGCGGTTCGGCCCGCCCCGGGCCCGCCCCGAGCGCGGCTACGTCACCCTTGGCCCCGGTTCGGCGATGCTGCTCGTCCGCGAGGTGTACAGCGACTGGGAAACCGAGCGCCGCGGCACCACCAGCATCCACCGCGCCGACCGCGCCGGAGCCGCGCCGCCCGCCCTGGACGCCGGCACGCTGGCGAGGCGCTACCGGGTGGCCGGCCAGATCCTGCTCTCGCGGCTCCGGACGTTCCTCGCATTCCCCGAGTGGTTCTACCTGAAGCTGCCGGTGAACACGATGACGGAGCCGCGCCCGACGCCCGGCGGCCTCGCCACCCAGTTCTCGTCGGTCGGTCACTTCGACCTCGGCGACGACCAGGCCATGATCGTAACGGTGCCTGCCGCCGACCGCGCCGTCGCGCCGTACCAGGGGCTCCAGCTCGGCAGCATGTGGTACATCTCGCTCGATTACATCAACCATCAGACGAGCCTTAACGCCGACCAGGCGCGCGTCGACCCGGACGGCCTGATGCGGTTCGTGATCAGCGAGCGCGACCCCGGCGTCGCGAACTGGCTGGAGTGCACCGGTCACCGGCGCGGCTACGTCCAGATCCGATGGCAGCGGCTGTCCCGGGATCTCTGGCCCGAGGACGGGCCGCAGGTCGAGGTGGTCCCGGTGGCCGACCTGGCCCGGCTGCTGCCCTACCACGAGCAGGCACGGGTGACTCCGAGGCAGTACGCGGAACGGATCGCCGCGCGCCAGGCCGCCGTCGCCGAGAGGATGCTGGGCTGATGCTGCAGGACAAGGTGGTGGTGGTCTGCGGCGTCGGCCGGGGGCTGGGCCGGGCCATCGCCGTGCAGAGCGCTCGCGCCGGCGCGGACATGGTGCTGGCCGCCCGGACCGCGTCCTACCTGGACGAGGTGGCCGCGGAGGTCAAGGCCGTGGGGCGCCAGGCCGTGACTCCCGCCCATCACCAGCCTCTCCGATGTCGACCTGGACGCCGTCCGGGCCGGCCTCGAGACCAACGTCGTCGGCGCCCTGCGGATGACCAGGCTGTTCGTCCCCGCGCTGGCCGCGACGCAGGGATCGGTCGTGATGATCAACTCCATGGTCGTGCGGCATTCCCGGCTCACGTTCGGGCCCTACAAGATGGCCAAGGCGGCGCTCCTGGCCCTGGCGCAGAGCCTGGCCACCGAGCTCGGCCCGCAGGGCATCCGGGTCAACTCCGTGGCCCCGGGCTACATCTGGGCCGACTCCGTGAAGTGGTACTTCCGCGAACTGGCCAGGCAGCGCGGCGTGCGGACGAGGCAGATCTACGAGGAGACCGCGGCTGCGATCGACCTGCGCAGGCTGCCCGAGCCCGACGAGGTCGCCGACGCCGTCGTGTTCCTGGCCTCCGCCATGGCCCGCGCGATCACCGGCCAGTGTCTCGACGTCAACTGCGGCGAGTACCACCATTGACCGGGGGGATTCCGGGGGGTCGTCCCCCCGGGCCAGCACCGGGCGGCGAGCGCGAGGACGTGGGCACCGCCGCAGACCTGCACGCCTCAGCCACCAGGATCACCGGGCTGTCCGACTTCGGTGCCGACGACTACACCGACTCGGTACCGACGACTACGCCGACGGCCTCGCGGTGCTGCTGGAGTCCTACGCCCGCGACGCCGACCTGACCCCGCTGGGCTGGAAGGTGAAGCGGTCCTTCCTGCGCGGCGCGCTGGTAGCCAGGCTGCTCAGCGAGGCCGCGTGGCACGTCTGCCCCGGGTACGCGGCGGTGACCATCGAGCGCCCGATCTTCGTCACCGGGCTGCCCCGGACCGGCACCACCGCGCTGCACAGGCTGCTTACGGCTGACCCTTCGCACCAGGGGCTGGAGATGTGGCTCACCCAGGCGCCGGGGCCGCGCCCGCCGCGGGAGACCTGGGCGGGCAATCCGGTGTTCCAGCGGATTCAGGCGGGCTTTGAGCAGCACCACATCTCGCACCCGGAGTTCATGGGCGTGCACTACATGGCGGCCGATCAGGTCGAGGAGTGCTGGCAGCTGCTGCGGCAGTCGATGCGATCGATCTCCTATGAGTGCCTGGCCCACCTGCCGACCTACTCCGCCTGGCTGCGCGAGCAGGACTGGACCGGCGCGTACCGCAGGCACCGGCGCAACCTGCAGCTCATCGGCCTGCCCGACGCCGAGCGTCGCTGGGTGCTCAAGAACCCCAGCCACCTGTTCGCGCTGGACGCGCTGCTCGCGGTCTACCCCGACGCACTCGTGGTCCAGACGCACCGGGCGGCCCGGACCGCGATCGCCTCCGTCTGCAGCCTCGCCGCGCAGGCGTCCGCGGGCTGGTCGACCACGTTCGCCGGCGAGGTGATCGGGCGCGACCAACTCGAGCTGTGGGCCCGCGGCCTGGACCACTTCACGGCCGCCCGCGCCAGATACGACCCGGCACAGTTCTACGACGTGGACTACGACGAGTTCGTCGCCGACCCGATCGGCACCGTCGAGTCGATCTACGCGTACTTCGGCCTGGCGCTCGGCGGCGCGGCCATCGACGCCATGCGGGCTCTCCAGGCCCAGAACGACGGCGGCGGCGCGCCGGCGCATCGTTATGCGCTGTCGGACTTCGGGCTCACCGCCGGCCAGGTCGGCGAGCGCTTCGCCGGCCTATGACAGCACGAAGCCTCCGCGGACACTGCCTTCGAGCACGCTCTCGTCGCGGCGGCTGGACGCGCCGGGCTTGTGGGGGACGCCGCGGCCGAAGACGAACGTCTCGAACGGCGTCGTCGGCAGCGTGGTCGTGCCGTCGTGCGCGGAGCCGGCCTCGTTGCTGACCGCCGGAATGGCGAAGTACTGCATGGTGATGGTCGTCTCGCCCGGGCGCTTCCCCGGGTCGACGTCGAAGATCGCGTACCCGTAGGCGTCACCCGCGTTGGTGGCCGCCGACCAGGGCGCATCCTCGATCGAGTCGGCGGCGTTGCGCTTGAAGCCGGTGGCCAGCGAGCCGGTGATGGCGTTGCGCTCGGTGATGACCTTGGCCCGGGGCAGGCCGTCCGCCGTATCGGTCCCGTAGACGTTGGACGGGCCGTTGGTCCCGCCGCCGCCGAGGACCAGGAAGACGGTCCCCCTGGCGGTGTTCCAGGCGGGGATGCCGTTGGCCGTTGATGGCTCCGTCGTCACGACAGTCGGCCGCCGCGTGTCGATCACCTCCCCGCCGGCCTGGTCCGGGTTGGGGGACACCACTACGGCGTGAGCGCCGGCGTCGTAGCCGCGGACGGGGTAGGTGCGCTCATAGTCGTGCTCGTGTCCGGCGAGGACCAGGTCGACCTCGTAGCGGTCGAACAACGGCAGCCAGGCCCGGCGGATGCCGAGGTCGGATCCGTTGCCGGGAACCGAGGTCGACATGGCGCACTGGTGCATGAACACCACGATCATGTCTACAGCCGGATCCCGGCGGGCCTCGGCCAGCGTCCGCTCCAGCCACAGCGTCTGCAGGTTGGGGGTTCCGCCGCTGAAGTCCGGCACCGCGGCAATGTCAGCCGCCACGATGGCGAGGTCGCCGGTGTACCCGTGGTTGTAGGTAACCGTGCCGTTGACAATCTCCGCCCCCGACGAGGTGGTCTCGGGTGCGGCATTGGCCGCGCCGTGGAGGTAGGCGGAGCCGCCGTCCTGGTAGATGACGTCGTCGGCGTCCAGGGAGATGAACTTCACGGTCCCTACCTGGAAGCTGTAGAAATTGCCGCGCAGGTGGTTGCCGTCCCAGTTGATCACGCCGTTGTCGGGCAGGAGGAAACGGCTCAGGTAGTGACCGTAGCCGTACGGGCCATTCCAGTAGTTGCCGGCCGCTCCCTGCGCCGAGATCCCGCCGGGCGCGTTTCCCGCCATCCCGGCGTGGTTGCACACGCCGAATTCGGTCTCGTGGTTGCCGAGGGCTGGCATCCACGGCCGGTTGGCTGCCGAGCGGGCCACGTTGACGCCGAAGTCCCGCCACACCCCCGGGGCGTTCTCAATATCCAGGTTGGCGTAGCAAAGGTCGCCGTTGAGCAGATGAAACAGCGGAGCGCCGCCACCGTCACCCGGATTCTCGATGGCGCTCACCGCATAGTAGGCGTTGTCGCACGACTCGTGCCAGATGTTCCCCGAGGCGTTCAGGTCCCACGAGGGGGTCGAGAGGTCGCCATAGCTCGAGAAGCGGAACTTGGCGCGGCCGGACGGCGCCGTCTCGAACGACGCCCCGGCCGTCGACGGCGTCGTCGCCCCGTCGCTTGCCTGGTAGTAATACCGGGTGCCAGGCCGCAGGTCGGTCAGCTGCACATGGTAGAAGTACGTCGTCTGAGCGTTAAGCCCGTCGGTGAAGCTAACCGAGGCAGCCCGACGGTAGCGCTGCGTCACGTCGAGCGGCTTCGGCTCGGGCAGGTGCACCACCCGGCCCGGGTTGGCGGCCGTGATCGGCGAGGTCGAGTAAGCCAGCACCGGCGCCGGCTGGGCCACCGTGCCCGGAGCCGACCACGACACCGTGACCGACGTGGCCGGGTCGGCGCCCCACGTCAGGAGGAGCTGCTCAGGCGCCGTCGTGGTCGGCAACGGCAAAGTCGTGGTGGGCGGCCCCGGCGGGGGAGCGGTGGCCGCGAATGCGTCCTGGTGCCACAAGGGACCTTCGGTCACCCCGGCCAGCCCCACCGCCGCGCCGAATCCCAGCACCCCCGTAAGGAAGCTTCGCCGGGAGAATCCGCGGTGGTCACCAGCAGCCGAACGACCCGATTCAGATTGGTCCATGCGGGGACCGTAGAGAAGGTCGGCGCGTTCGACGGGTTCGGCAACTACTACGAGTTCACGCTGCCGTACGAGTTCTTTTACAACTCCGACGGAACCCACGACGTCAAGATCGGGACGCCGCTCGAGCCCAACCCGGCCCAGCCGGCCGAGGTGCTGGCGGTCGCGGTCCGGCCGCACGGCTCGACGTCGGCGACCGACTGGATCACCACCCACGCCGGCCATCCCGACTTGGTGGCCGCCTACGACAGCGTGGGCAACGAGCCGGACAAGCAGTGGATCACGATCGATGACAACCCGGCCAGCCCGCACTACAACCGGGTCTATGCCATGTGGGTCGACTTCCACCACAACACCGCGGTGCCCTTCGTATCCTTCGCCGATGCCATGGCAGACGGAACGCACACCGACTGGTCGGCGCCCCAGCCGCTGCCCGAGCCACCGCACACGCCGCAGGGCGCCACCTACCTGCTGCCGCACGTGGCCCCCGACGGCACCATCTACACGACCGTCACCAACTTCAACCCCAAGCAGGGCTTCTGCTGCGCCTCGGTCTTCGCGGACAAGTCCACCGACGGCGGGACGACCTGGTCGGTGGCCGGCACCGCGGTCAGCAGCGTGACGCCGCCTCCGGGGATCTACCCCAACACCACGTTCCGGGACGGGATCGAGAACACCTTCGCCGTCGGCAGCCACCTCGACACCCAGGGCTCGTACCCGCTGTACGTGGCCTACGAGGACTTCAGCGCAGGCGCGGACAACGTGATGCTCACCGCGTCCTACGACGGCGGCGCCACCTGGACCGGCCCGGTCCAGGTCAACGACAACGCCAGCCCGGCCGACGAGTTCCAGCCCAATCTCACGGTGGCGCCCGACGGCACGGTCAGCTTGAACTTCTACGACCGGCGCCTGGCCTGCCCCTCGGCCGGGACGACGCAAGCCACGGCCGCCGGGCTCGCCCTGGACCAGGTCAACCCCAACTACACCGGCAGCCTGCCCCCCTACGGCGCCGCCAACTACTGCGTGAACTCCAGCATCCAGTTCTACACCCCGCAATTGACCCCGATCGGGCACAACATCCGGATCAGCCAGAACACCTACGACCCGCAACTCAACTCCCCCCACGTCGACTGCGCGACCTGCGAGACCACGTTCCTCGGCGACTACTTCGGGAACACGGTCGGCGCGGAGCCGGGCGGGGCAGTGGACTACTCCACCTTCGTATCCACCTACGACGACGGCACCAACCCCGCCCACTACCAGCAGCAGATCGTGGCCAGCCTGCCGGTTCCCTGACGGCCGCGCGAAGGCCGTCGTTAGGAGCGAAGGTCGGCGGCGGCTCTGACGCTGCTGTCGGCAGACAGGAGGTTCGTGGCGTCCGTCAGGGCCGGGCTGCGCGCCGGAACGGCATCGCCGGCCAGGGCCGCGTTCCTGAGTTCCTCCAGCCGGCGCCGGGATGGCAGCAGCAGGAGCGCCACCAGCGCGCCGAGGCCGAACAGCGCCGCCGACACCGTGAACGCCACGGTGTAGCCGTGCACCGCGGCGGTGGCCGGCGCCAGCCGTCCCGCATGGTGCGCGGCCAGGTAGGTTGCCGTCGCCGTCAGCGCCACCGTGCTCAGTGCTGCGGTCCCGATCGAGCCGCCGACCTGCTGCATCGTGTTGACCAGCGCCGAGGCCACGCCGGAGTCCTGCCGGGACACCCCGGCGGTGGCGGTGTTGATGGCCGGCGAGAAGATCATGCCGAAACCCAGGCCCATGGCCAGCAGCGCCGGCAGGACGCTGCCCGCGTAGCTGGAGGTCACGGTGAGCTGGGTGAGGTAGGCCATCCCGCCTCCGCCGAGCAGCATGCCGGCGACGATCAGGGTCCGCGGCCCGAGCCGGGGCAGCAGCAGAATGCTGGAGCTGTTCGAGCTGAGCAGTATGCCGACGATCATCGGCAGGAAGGCTAGCCCGCTGGTCACCGGGCTGTAGCCCTTAACCTGCTGGAGGTAATAGGTGAGGAACAGGAAGATGCCGAGGACCGCGATCCCGGTCAGGCCGACCGAGACGTAGGCGCCGCCCCTGGTCCGGTCCACGATCACCCGCAGCGGCAGCAGGGGGTGGCTGACCCGGCGCTCGGCGAGGGCGAACACTCCCAGCAGGACCAGGCCCGCGACCAGCGAGCCGATGGTCAGCGCGGCGGTCCAGCCCGCCAGTTCGGCGTGCGAGAACCCGAAGACGATGAGGAACAGCCCGGCCGAGGCGAGCACGGTTCCCGCCCAGTCCATCCGCGGGCGGCTGTCGGGCCGGTTGCTCCGCATGTAGACCAGGGCGCCGACGATGGCGATCGCGGCGAAGAACAGGTTGACGTACAGGGTCCAGCGCCAGGAGAAATACTGGGTGAGGACGCCGCCCAGGATCAGGCCCACGGCGCCGCCGCCCCCGGCCACCGACCCGAAGACGCCGAACGCCCGGCCGCGCTCGCGCGGGTCGCGGAACGTGCTGACCAGCGAGCCCAGGGCGGCAGGCGCGAGAATGGCGCCGAACGCGCCCTGCAGCGCCCGGGCGGTCACCAGCATGCCGAACGAGACGGCGGCACCGCCGAGTGCCGACGACAGGGCAAACCCGGCCAGGCCGGTGATGAAGACCCGCTTGCGGCTGAACATGTCGCCGATCCGGCCGCCGAGCAGCAGCAGGCTGCCGAACGCCAGGGCGTAAGCGGTCACCACCCACTGCCGGTCGCTGTTGGAAAACGCCAGCGCGTGCTGGGCCGACGGCAGGGCGATGGTCACGATGGTGGCGTCGAGGACCACCATGAGCTGGGCCACGGCCACGATCACCAGGACGAGCCAGCGGTGGTCGCTGGGTGCGGGGCGGTGGTCGCCAGCGGCAGAGGACACAGATGACATGGTGGGCTATACCCCCGGGTGAGAAGCGTGGCTGGTTCGGGCAGCGATGGTTGCGGACGGCCCGGCGATCATGCCGGGGCCACCTGCAGGCCGGGTGCAGCGGGCGAGGTGGTCAGCGGCCGGGCCGCATTGTCGAGGGTGTCGAGCAGGCGGAGCAAGGTGGCCCGGTCGTCCTGGCTCAGGGCGCCGAAGATCTGCTTGAGCAGCCGCTCGCGCGTGGCGTACGCCACGCCCAGGCAGGCTTCGCCCGCGTCGGTGATGGCGACGAGCTTGGCCCGGCGGTCCGTGGGGTCCGGGCGGCGCTCGGCCAGGCCCTGGCCTTCAAGCGCGTCGACGATGTCGGTGATCGAGTGCGGGGCCAGCCCGAGGTGGGCCGCCAGCGTGCTCTGCCGGGTGGGTCCCTGCTCGCGGAGCCGCATCAGCACCTTGGTCCGGGCCAGGGACAGGCCGCATTCGCTCATCTCGTCATTGACGGCTCGGAACATCCGGTGGTGGACCGCGAGGTACCGCTCACCTACCTGCTCAGGCGTGATCATGGTTGCCCCTCTGACCTGCACTGACGTTGATACGACTTTATAATGAGGAACCTCACGTTAATGCCCATCATAATGAGGATCCTCACAGCTTTATTCCCCAGCGCCGCCAGATTCAGCGCCGGCCTAGGATCCCGCTCGTCGATCTCGGCGGTCCGAGTCCTGGCCTGGCACCCCCACCGCGCCGGAGGGCCCGGGCGGCTGGCAGGGTGGGCGCATGATCGAGGCGGTCGTGTTCGACCTGGACGGCGTGCTCGTGGACTCGGAACCGGTGTGGGAGCAGGTGCGCCGGCAGGTAGTGGCGGAGAACGGCGGGCACTGGGCGGCCGACGCGCAGCAGCGGCTCATGGGCATGAGCACCGGGGAGTGGGCCCGGTACCTCAGCGAGGATCTGGGCGTTGGTATGCCGCCCGAGACCGTGGCGACGATGGTCATCGAGCGCATGGCGGCCCGCTACAACGATCAGCTGCCCCTCATGCCAGGCGCGGTCGAGGCGGTCAGGATGCTGGCCGCGCGCTGGCCGCTCGGTCTGGCGAGTTCGTCGCCGCCGTCGCTGATCGAGACCGTCCTGGACGCCGCGTCGCTGCGGTCGTCCTTCGCGATCGCCATGTCGACCGAGCAGGTCGCCCGCGGCAAGCCCGCGCCGGACATCTACCTCGCCGTCACACGTGAGCTGAGCCACCATCCGGAACGCTGCGCCGCCGTGGAGGACTCGACGAACGGGCTGCGCTCCGCCGCCGTGGCCGGCCTGCGCGTGATCGCGATCCCCCACCCGAAATACCCGCCCGACCCCGGCACGCTACAGAAAGCCGGGATCGTGCTCACCAGCCTCCGGGAGCTGACCCCGAGCATCGTCGCCGCCCTAGCGGAGTAGCCGCATGAGTTTAGGACTGTCGCCCGCCGGGTGGCGGTCAGGCAGGAGTAAGCCGACGCCGAGGCTGTCTCGGTCGCCACGGAAGCCTGGCTCGGCCTCGTTCGTCACCGCGCGGCCGCGGCTGGCGCGGAAGACGGTAGGGATCTCGTGCCGGACACTCTGGCGCTCGCCACTGCCCTGCTGCCCGCGCGCCGGGTCGGGTCGGGTCGGGTCCTAGATCCTGGCTGATGGATCGATGTACTCGAAAACCGGGCCATCTCTGCGACGAGCCGTAGGATGCCGCCGTGTCAGACGTCCGGAACCAGTGGAGAGTCATGGAACTCGATCACCGTGCGGCCCGCAGGGGCAGCCGTCATGTCCTCGCCCGGCTTGCGGCCGCTGGGCTCGCGCTCGCGCTGCTGGCCGCGACGGGCACCGCATTGGCCACCACCAGCCGGACCACAGCGTCAGGCCGCGAGCCGCTGGCGGGCAGGATCATCGGCATTGATCCCGGGCACAACGGGCTGAACTACACCGACCCCGCGTTCCTCAATCACAAGATCTGGAACGGCCGGGAGTGGGAGGACTGCGACACCACCGGGACCGAGACGGCAGGCGGCTACACCGAGGCCAGGTTCAACTGGAACGTCGCGAGCTACCTGCGCGCGGACCTCATCAGGGCGGGGGCGCGGGTGGTGATGACCCGGACGAGCAACCGCGGCATTGGGCCGTGCGTCAACACGCGAGCGCGGATACTCGACCGGGCCCGCGCGAACGTGTCCATCGACATTCACGCCGACTATGGCCCGTCCTCCGGCCGCGGCTTCACGATCCTGGAGCCCGTGGCAGACGGCCCGAATGACAGGGTCATCAATTCGTCGGTCCGGTTCGGCCGCGATGTCCACGCGGCGATGCTGCGCTACACGAAGATGCGGGTCAGCGATTATTACGGGCATAACGGTTACATCAGCCGTAATGACCTGGCAGGCCTGAATCTCACCACCACGCCCAAGGTCTTGATCGAGTGCGGCAACATGAACAACGCAGCCGACGCCGCGCTCCTGGTGCGGCCCGCCGTCCAGCGGAGCATCGCGGGAGCGCTCGCCGCCGCGATCGTCCGGTTCCTGACCGCTCGCTGAGCTGAGGGCCTGGCGGCGGCATGCCGCGGGCTCGCGCCTGCTTCCCCGTCAGGGCTGACCCGTTAGCCCGAGTGGGCTGTCCGCCGCGGTCGCGAGCAGCGCGGCCACCGCGATCTCGGCATCTGCGGCGGCCGGCAGCGCGGCCGGCAGTACGGGAATCGTGGGCAGCTCGCCGTCAGACTCGTACCGGCTGATCAGCCCCGGATCGATGTATGACGTGCGGGCCACGGACGGGGTGTCACCGAGCCAGCCAGCCACCTCGCGAACGCTGGCGGCAATGACGTTCTTGCGGCTCCGCGCCGTCGGCGACGGCCCCGCGTTCGCCAGTGCCAGCGCCATCAGCACGGTGGCGTTCCAGGTGCGGAATTCCTTGGCCGTGAAGTGGGCGCCGGCCCGCGCGGCAATGTAGTTGCTCACATCATGAGAGTGAAGGGTATGCCAGGCCCCGGCATGCTCCCAGCAGAACAGCGTGTCGAGACCATTGTCGCTGCTGGCCAGTGCTCGCACGGTCGGCAGGACTGCCTTGTCTGTGACGGTGATCGACCGCCGCCTGCCCTCCTTGGCGATGTAGTCGAACACCATGCCCTCGCGGGTCACTCTCACGTGCCGCTTCTCCAGCGTGGTGGCGCCGTAATGATGGTCGAGCTCGGCGTACTTCTCGCCGCCGATGCGAAACAGGCCGAGGTCGATCAGCCGGACGACGCCGGCGACGACACGGTCGCGGCCGAGACCGCGGCCCTTCAGGTCACGCAGGGTACCCGTCCGCAGCGCAGGCAGCGCGCCGGCGAACCGCAGCATGTGACCGAACTTCAGGGCGTCGCGCTGCTCGCGCCACAGCTGGTGGTAGCGGTACTGGGTCCGGCGTCGGCTGTCCACGCCGGTGGCCTGGATGTGACCGAGCGGGTCCGGGGAGATCCAGACGTTCTTCCAGGCCGGCGGGATCGCGAGCGCGGCGATCCGCAGCAGCGTCTCCTCATCCGTGACGTCCGCGCCGGACGGGTAGAGGTACCTGAAGCCTTCCTGGTCCCGCGCACGGGTGATGCCCGGACCGCGAAGATCGCTACGCACCAGTCCCGGAACCGCGGCCGCCGCGGACGCGTCGAGGCTCATGATCATTTAACCTACCAGGGAGACTGCCAGCGCAGGTAAGCCTGGCGTTGGCGCCTGCCCTGGCCTGCGACTCGCAGCCGAGCGCCTACCTGGTGCCGGGTCCTTGCTGCGTGGCGAGGCTTTCCCGCTCCGGCCGGGCGGGAGCCCTGCCGGCGGACGTGATGACCGGGGTCCGTGGCTGGCGGGGTTGCCGGTCTTCGGCGAGGGCGAGGATGTACCAGGCGACGTCGGCTCGGGAGATGGCCTTCATGGCGAAGCGTTCGCTCGCCCGAACCTGACCGGTGAGCGGGCCGTCGGTGAGCTTGACGGGCCGCGGCGCATACCAGTCGAGCCCGCTGGCGGCGAGTTCTTTCTCCATGGCCTGCAGATCCCTTCCGACGAGGCCCAGGTTCGGGGCCACGACCGTGCGGAAGAAGCGGAACAGCAGGCGCGGGCCAGCACCCATGGCGGCGTCGCCGGGCCCCATGCTGCCGGTGCTGACCGAGATCAGCCTGGCGGCCGCGCCGGAGTCCTTCATAACGGTGACGAGCGTGCGGGCCAGCCGCTGGTGCAGGTCCGGAGGAGAGATCATCGTGGTCCGGGGGTTGTGGCGCCTGGTGAAGTTCGGGCCCACGGCCGTGACCACGACGTCAGCGCCGCGGATGGCCTGGGCGGCGAAGCCGGGGTCGAAGATGTCCGGGCCGACCAGGATCTCGACCCGGTCGCCGGCCGGGACCTGGGGCGCCACCCGATATACGGCCCGGACCTGGTGGCCGCGCCCGGTAGCGAGCTCGACGACAACGCATGATCTGGTAGAAGCGCTCGCAGTAGCTGGGCCGGTTGACCCATTCCTCGATAATGGTGCTGGCCTGGGTGAAAGCGCGATTGACGGCAGCCCGGCCGTGCTGGCGGATCAGCCGCCGGTGCTGCTTATTCGCCTGGACGATGTCGTCGTGTCCGGGGAGGTCGGGTTGCTCGGCCCCTGCGGTCCATCGCCGGTGGGGCAGGCAGATGACGTCCTCGCTGCGTCTCCAGCACGTGACCAGGTCGTCGATGTCGCTGGTGCCGGCGCACCGGATGCACTTGTATCCCGGGATGCTGTGGCCGGGCCGGGGGCGGCCGGCGACGTTCATGGCCGCGAGTTCCCGGGGCGAGCAGAGTTCGAGGATGGCGTAGCGCATCGAATTCGGGAACTGGCCGCTGAGCGTGATCACCACTTCGGGCGGGATAGGGTCGCTGGTCCTCCTGCTGCCTTTCACGTAGTCAGTGAATTCCCAGGATTTCATGCCGTTGGCGCTGGCCAGCCGCCTGAGATAGGAATACAGGGTTTCGTCATGGGCCGGGGAAACGGTGCGGGGCAGGGGCTTGAGAAGGCTCGCAGCGGGCCAGCCGCTGAGCGCTGTCGTCATCATGCGGCATCCCCGTCGGATTCGGCGACGTAGTCGACGGGGATGGTGTCCATCAGCTTGCGGGTGACGGCTTCCTGGCCTTCGAGGATCGCGATCTGGGCTGAGGCCCGGAGCAGGTGCGACAGGCTGCCGATCATGCCGCCGGTGCGCTGGTGCAGGTACTTGGCGTTGCGCTGCAGCGTGCCGGGTTCGTGGCTGTGCAGCCGCAGTGCGTCCTCCAGCGTGGCGATCATGGCGTGCCACTCGGTCGCCGTAAGGGAAGGGGCTGGTGCCGATCACGACGTTCCGGCCGAGGATCTGGGCGCCGCGGACCCCGGACAGCTTGCGGGGGACGTCGATCCCGGCATAGACGAAGGTGGCGGGAAGGTGCTCGGTGAAGTACTTCAG
>WNFN01007880.1_pt1 | contig 16789 bp, 14 predicted proteins | sample 5400161 | NCBI WGS metagenome assembly WNFN01 (sample SAMN13153353, study PRJNA577476) | soil metagenome | isolation source: 80 cm saprolite on Douglas fir-dominated hillslope | place: USA:California | collected 2013-09-17
CGCGCATCAAGGAAGAGGGGCTGCCGATGGATGCCTACGGCTGGTACCTCGATTTACGCAGGTACGGCACGTTCCCGCATGCGGGGTTTGGGCTTGGTCTGGAGCGGACGGTGGCGTGGATTTGTGGGTTGCAGCACATCCGCGAGGTGATCGCGTTCCCAAGGATGATGAACCGCTTAAGACCGTGATCCGTCCGCCTTCTTCACTTCGTTCCACATCCCGTCCAGCACTTCCAGACCTGCCGAGTGAACGTCCATGCCGCGTTCCCGCGCCAGCGCCTCGATCCGGCTGAACCGCTCGGCAAACTTGACGTTCGCCTTGTCCAGGGCGAGCGACGGATGGACGCCGAGTTTGCGGCACAGATTGACGACCGAGAACAACAAGTCGCCCAGCTCGTCCTCGAGTTTGGGGTCCGGCACGCCATAGCCCGCGGCATGCGCGCCTGACGCAACCTCGGCACGAACTTCGGCCAGCTCCTCTTCGACCTTCTGGGCCGGCCCGCTCGCATCGGGCCAGTCGAAGCCCACGCCCGCCGCGCGATCCTGTAGTCGAAACGCCCGGTGCAGCGCGGGCAGACCGGCGGGGAGGCCGTCCACGATGCTCTCGCGCTTCCGCGCCTTCATTCCCTCCCAGCTCTGCCGTTCGCCGCCCTCATACAGATGCGGATGCCGGGCTTTCATCTTGGAGAGGAAACCTTCCGCCACGTCCGAGAGGTCGAATGCACCACGCTCTTCCGCGACGACGCTGTGAAAGAGGACCTGGAGCAGCAGATCGCCCAGCTCTTCCTTCAACTGGCGGTCGTTTCCCGCGCGGATGGCATCGTCCACCTCGTACGCTTCCTCGATGAGATACGGCCGCAGCGACTCGTGTGTCTGCGCCGCATCCCACTCGCAGCGCTGGCGGAGATCCTTCATCAGCGCGAGCGTTTCTTCGAGTCCCGGCTTCCGTTGCATGGCTCCTTACAGTCCCGTATCTTGTTCAGTCTGCACATGATAGCGCATCGCGTCGTCCGATGACACGCGCCTGGGTCGAGGTCGATCTGGGCGCGTTGTGCCGCAACGGCGCCGCCATTGCGGCTCGCGCGGGCGTGCCCCTGCTGCCCATGGTCAAGGCGGATGGATACGGCGTTGGCGGTCTGCGTGCGGCGCTCGCTCTGGACGCGCTCGACCCCTGGGGCTTTGGCGTCTCCTCCGCGGCGGAAGGCCAGGAGCTGCGACGCGCCGGCATTACGCGGCCCATCATCGTGTTCACGCCGATTCTGCGGACGGAAATCGATTCGCTCCGTCGGGCAGATCTGACGCCCGCACTCGGCGATCCGGCGGTCATCGAATCGTGGGGACGCACGGGTCGGCCGTGGCACCTTCAGATCGACACCGGCATGTCGCGCGCGGGCATGCCGTGGCACGAGGTCGGGACGCATCGTGCGCTGCTCGAACGCACCGCGCCACAGGGCGTCTTCACGCACCTCCACTCTGCGGAGCGACGCGACGATTCGCGCGACCAGCAGGAGAAGCGCTTCGCGGCGGCACTGAAGGAGCTGCCGGAGATTCCTTCGATCGTGCACGTGGAGAACGGAGCCGCAGTGGAATCGCGCGCGCCCTCGCCATGGACTCTCTGTCGCCCGGGCATCTTCCTCTATGGCGTGTCCACGGTGGAGGGGTCACCGTTGGTGCCTGAGCCCGTTGCGAGCATTCGCGGGCGCATCGTGGAGCTCCGCACCATCGCCGCGGGCGAGGCGGTGAGCTACGAAGCGACCTGGCGCGCGCCTTCCGCGCGACGGATCGCCACGGTGCCCATCGGCTACGCCGACGGCTATCGGCGCGCGCTCAGCAATCGCGGCATTGCGCTCGTTCGTGGCTTGCGTGTAAAGGTCGTTGGCATCGTCACGATGGACATGACCATGCTCGACGTCACCGATGTCGAGGCCTCTCTGGGCGACGTCGTGACCCTGCTCGGCGCCGATGGTGACGACGTCATCACCGTGAGTGAGCTGGCACAGCTCTCCGGGCTCTCGCCGTACGAGCTGCTCACCGGTCTCGCTCGCCGACTCCCTCGTCAGTACGTGGACTCCACGGCGGAGGCGGCGGCGTGAGACGCCGAGCGGCGGTGATCGTGCTCGATGGTGTCGGCGTCGGCGAGGCGCCCGACGCGGCGGCCTACGGAGACGCGGGAAGCAACACGCTCGGCAACCTTGCGCGCGCTGCCGGAGGGCTCGCGCTGCCCAATCTCGCCGCCCTCGGCCTTGGCAACATCACTCCGCTCGACGGCGTTCCGGACACCGAAGCGCCGGAAGGGGCGTGGGGAAAGATGCAGCCGGCGTCCGCGGGGAAGGACAGCACGAGCGGACATTGGGAGCTCGCGGGTCTCCATCTCGCGAAGCCCTTTCCGACCTATCCTCACGGTTTCCCCGCCGAGGTGGTCGATCCGTTCGTGAGTGCCACGGGGCGCGGTGTGCTCGGCAACGTGGCCGCGAGCGGCACCGACATCATCGATCAGCTTGGGGCCGAGCACGAAGCCTCCGGAAAATGGATCCTGTATACCTCGGCGGATTCGGTCTTTCAGGTTGCGGCGCACGAGAACGTCGTACCGCTCGAGGAGCTCTATCGCGCCTGTGCGACCGCGCGTGAGCAGCTCGTGCCGCCGCACAACCTGTCTCGCGTCATCGCGCGCCCGTTCATCGGAAGCGAAGGGAAGTACGAGCGCACGAAAAACCGGCGGGACTACTCGCTCGCGCCGCCGGGCGAAACCCTGCTCGACGCGCTTGCCGGCGCGGGGATCGCGCGCGCCGGCGTGGGCAAGGTGGACGACCTCTTTGCCGGCCACTCGCTGAGCTCGCGTCACACTGCGGACAACGAGCAGGGCATCCAGGCAATTCTCACGTGGCTCGAGCAATCGGAGGGTGGGTTGCTGTTTGCCAACCTTGTAGATTTCGACACGCTGTATGGCCACCGGGGTGACGTGGCCGGTTTTGCGCGTGCGCTGCGCGAGTTCGACGATGCGCTGCCGCTGCTGCGCGCCGCCCTGAACGAGGACGATCTGCTGTTCATTACCGCCGACCACGGAAACGACCCCACCACGGGCTCCACCGATCACGCGCGCGAGTGTGTTCCGCTGCTCGTCACCGGTGCGCAGGTGCATCCCGTTGCCCTCGGCACGCGGTCCACCTTCTCGGATCTCGGCGCCACCGTGGCGGAGTGGCTCAACGTGGGATTTCGCGGGCAGGGAACGTCGTTCCTTTCGCTCCTGGAGCGCTCGTGAGCGCGGAGCCGGAGAAGCGTGTGAACAGTGCGGACTGGACGATGCTCCTCGAGCGTGCCCGCGGTGCGATGGGACGTGCCTACGCCCCGTACTCGGGGTTTCGCGTAGGCGCGGCGCTCCTGGCCACGGATGGCTCCGTCCACGAAGGGTGCAACGTCGAGAACGCGTCATATCCCGCGGGGATCTGCGCCGAGCGGTCGGCGGTGAGCGCGGCGGTTGCGGCAGGTGTGCGGTCGTTCGCTGCCCTGTCCATTGCAACGGAGGCGGAAACACCTACGCCTCCGTGTGGTATCTGTCGGCAGGTGTTGATGGAATTCGCGCCCGGCCTGGCGGTGCTCAGCGTCACGAGCATCGGACAGGAGGCGCGATGGTCGCTGAGTGATCTACTTCCCGAAGCCTTTACACCCACGTCGCTGCGCCATCGGTAGGCGTCGCGACGACGGACGGAGTTTACGTGGCATCTGATCGGATTGTCCGGAGCGCGCTGGCCGCGCTCCTCATCGTTGGAGCGTTGGAGGCGTGCTCGGAGCAGGTGAGCACGTCCCTCGGCTGTCCTGAGCTCTGCACGGACCAGAGCGCGCCGTTGCGCGACACGACGCTGGTCGGCGGCGTGGTGGTGGACTCGTCGCTCCTGGGTTTTGCCGGACTCGGCGACACCCACGACATCACGCTCCTGAATCAGGGCGACACGGCCGACGTCCGGCTCGTGGCGCGGTTCGATACCCTGCCGCAGACGTACAGGCCGACGGGTGCCGCGGCGGACAGCGCGATCACGCGCGTGGACAGCGCGTCACTGATCTTCTTCATCGACACGCTCACGGTGAAGGCGACGTCGCCCATCACGGTGGATGCCTTCGACGTGGATACCACAGCGGCGGACACGGCGACGTCAGTGCTGGTGCCGCTCTTCCGCGCCAACCGGCTCATCGGCAGCAAGACCTTTGAGACCGCGGACATCAAGGACACGCTGCGCATGCCGATCGACAACGGCGTGGTGTTCGCGAAGATCCGCGACACGACACGCCTGCGCATCGGACTGCGTGTGCGCGGCTCGTCCACGGCAAGGATGCGTATACTCGCGTCTCAGGTCACGCCGCGTGTGCGCTTCCGCGTCTCCGCGGATACGACGGTTCGTCCGGACACCGTCTTCCTCAGGTCGAGGACGCCCTCCGGCGACGCGTTTCTCGCATCGGTGTTCACCGTGTTTCCGCTCGTCGCCAAAGGCGCGCTGCCGCCTCCGCCAAAGGACAGGTTTGTCATCGGCGGGCTGGCGGGGGCCCGGACGTATCTCAAGTTCGACATTCCCGGCACCGTCATCGACTCGGTGCAGGTCATTCGTGCCTCACTGCTGCTGACGCAGACGCCGGCGCGATCCACGGCGCGCGTGAAGGACACGCTCATCGTGCGCACGCATCCGGTTCTTGCCTCGCCCGCCGTAACGGACATTGCAACGGCCATGGGATTCCTCGGTGGTTCCGCCAGCTACGGTGTGGACTCCGTTCTCTTTGTGCCGGCGGACAGCGGCGGGAAGAGCATCGAGCTCGTGAACCTCTTCCGCTTCTGGCGCGCCATCGGTTCGGCGAATTCGTCGCGCGCCATCGTCCTTCGCTCGTCGTCCGAAGGAGCGAATCCCGGTGAGGTCACATTCTTCTCGCTCCTGGGTCCACCGGCACTTCGGCCGAAACTCCGCATCACCTACGTGCCGCGTCGCGGCTTCGGCCTCCCGTGACCATGAGCATGCGCATTTTCCCCGTCGTCGCCGTCCTCGCACTGCTGCCCGCAACCGGGGTCGCACAGGGATCGCTTGGGACGCTGGGATTCGGATATCCCACTGGGCAGTTGAGCACCCGCGCACTTGGCGCCGGCGGCGCAATGGGCGAGATGGATCCGCTGTCGGCCACGAACCCGGCCGTGCTCAGCTACTTCGGCGGCACCATACTCTACTTCCAGGCGGAGCCCGAGTATCGCACGCTGACGTCCGGTGGAAGCTCGGAAAACTCGAGCGTCGCGCGCTATCCGCTCATCGCTGCCGCGTTTCCCGTGTCGTCCACGTGGACGCTCGGGATTTCGGCGTCGAATTTCCTGGACCGCACATTCCGGACGCAAACGCGCGGAACCATCATGGTCTCCGACACCGCCCTCGGCGTCACGAACCAGTTCCAGAGCGACGGAGCCGTCGCGGATCTGCGGCTGGCCGTGGCGTGGAATCCCGTCCGGTGGCTCAAGCTCGGGGCGGCGGCGCACGCCATCGCGGGCGACAATCGTGTGCGAAACAGCGAGCGCTTCGACGACAGTACGCGGTTTGCCGCGCTGGTCGATACGGCCACCATCGGCTACACGGGCAACGCGCTGTCCGCCGGCGCCGAGGTACTGCTCGGAACTGAAGTGAGTCTCGCGAGCTCCTATCGTCGCGGCGGAAGTCTTTCGCTCAAGCGTGGGGACACCACCATTGCCATGGCGCATGTGCCCGACCGCCTCGCGCTGAGCGCGGCCTACATCGGCATTCGCGGGACGGCGCTTTCTGTGCGGACCGCGCACGAAACGTGGACGCGCATGGCGTCGCTCGGATCGTCGTCGCTGCGCGTCAGCGACACCTGGGACACGAGCGTCGGTGCCGACGTGCTCGGCCCTCGGTTTGGCGAGCACGCGGTCAGTGTGCGCACCGGTATGCGCTGGCGCACCTTGCCCTTCGGCATCTCGACGGCGAGTGTGAATGAGAAGACGTTTTCCGTGGGCGCCGGCACGCTGATTGGCCGAGGTGGCCGGGCGGCGCTCGACTTGGCGCTCCTGCATGCCAACCGCACGGCGACGCCGACGCTGTCTGAAACCGCATGGACCCTCAGCGTAGGACTCACAGTACGCCCCTGATCGCATGACGGGACTCGTCCCGCCGCCGGCCGACGCGCCGGTCATCCTCGTGGCCGACGACGTGCCGGCCAACGTGGAGCTGCTCTTCGACCAGCTCCACGTTCTTGGATTTCGCGCGATCGCGGCGTCCGACGGACCGTCCGCGCTCAAGACGTGCTTCGAGGAGATGCCGGACCTCTGCATCCTCGACGTCTCCATGCCGGCGGGCGACCTCGGTGTGGACGACCGCTCGGCCGGCTTCGAGGTGTGCCGTCGCATCAAACGCGATCCGCGCACCGCGCGCATTCCGGTCATCTTCGTCACGGCGCTCAACGACACGACCGATCGCGTCAAGGCCATCGAGGCGGGGGGGGACGACTTCCTCACGAAGCCGCATAACCGTCTCGTGCTTGGCGCGCGCGTGCGCTCGTTGCTCAAACTCAAGGCCGCCACGGACGCCCTCGAGGAAAGTCTGCGCAAGCAGAAGGAGCTCGAGAAGGTGCGCGACGATCTCATGAAGATGATCGTGCACGATCTCAAGTCGCCGCTCACGTCCATCATTGGAGCGATGGAGATGTTGATGGATGGCGACTTCGGCGTGCTGGCCACCAATCAGCGCACCGCGCTCGGCGAGGCGGAAGCACGCGCCGAGGATCTGCTTGCGCTCATCGAGGATCTGTTGGAGGTGGCGCGTCTCGAGAACACGAGCATGTCGTTGCACCTCGCGCCAACGGCACCCGGGGCGCTGCTCACCGAGGTGCGGCACGAGTGGGAGATCCGGTCACAGCAGGAGGGCGCGCGCGTGACTGTAGAAGTGACGGACGACGCGCCGGTCATCAACGCCGACCAGCCGCTATTGAAGCGCGTTTTTGGGAATCTCGTGCAGAACGCGCTGACGCACTCGTCGCGCGCGGTGACGATCACGCTCGGCGCGAGGAAGGAGAACGACGGGACGCTCTTTACCGTCGCCGACGACGGCGTGGGCATGGGGCTCGGCCTCGCGTTCTGCAAGCTCGTCGTCGAGGCGCATGGTGGCCGGATCTGGGTGAAGAGCGGCAGGGACATGGTCGGCAGTGCGTTCCACTTCTGGTTGCCAGTAAAGCCGCCGTCGACGACAGTCGCGCTCAGCTAAAGGACAGCGAGACCAGTAGTGAAGATCAGAACTCGGTATCCGGCACTCGGTAAGACAACGTAGCCGGTAGACACGCGGCTCTTAAGCGGGGACACACACGGCCACGCACTGCGGCGGACGAGCACCGCCCAACGAGGACCGCTCGTACTGAATACGCCCCTGTACCGGATGCCGGATACCGAGTACTCGAGTTCCCTACTATCTTTGAAGGATGGATCGTCCCACCGTCTATATCGAGACCTACGGCTGCCAGATGAACGTCAGCGACTCCGAGCTCATGCTCGGCGCGCTCGCGTCCGCCGGCTATGAGCACGTGGAGAAGCCCGACGGCGCGGACGTCATCCTCGTGAATACTTGCGCCATTCGCGACCACGCCGAGCAGCGCGTGGTGGGCCGGCTCGGTGAGTTGAAGCGCCACATGAAGCGCGACTCCATCATGGGTGTCACCGGATGCATGGCGCAGCGCCTTGGCCCTCAGCTCCTCGACAAGGCCAAGCACGTCTCGCTCGTGATCGGTCCCGACGGATATCGGGCGCTGCCGGCTCTTGTTGATGGCGCCCGGCGCGGCGAGCGCGCCATTGCCACGACGTTCGACCTCGAGGAGCACTACGAGGATTTTTCGCCGCGGCGCTTCGACAAGGTCAAGGCGTGGATCCCCGTGCAGCGCGGCTGCGACTATCGCTGCACGTACTGTATCGTGCCCACCACGCGCGGGTCGGAGCGGAGCCGGCGCCTCGATGACGTCGTGCGCGAGACGCGAACCGTTGTCGCCGAGGGCATGAGCGAGGTGGTTCTGCTTGGGCAGACGGTCAACTCGTACAACGACGGCACGCACGACTTCGCCGATCTCCTTCGCGCGGTGGGCGACGTACCAGGAGTTCGCCGAGTCAGGTTTACGAGTCCGCATCCCAACGACTTCACCGATCGCGTTATCGGCGCGATGGCTGACGTCGGCGCGGTCTGTGAGCACGTGCATCTCCCGATGCAGAGCGGCTCGTCGCGTGTGCTCAAGCGGATGCTGCGGCGTTATAGTCGCGAAGGCTACATGGAGTGCGTCGAGCGCATTCGCGCCGCGATTCCCGGCGTCTCGTTGACGACCGACATCATCGTCGGCTTCCCGGGCGAGACCGACGAGGAATTCGAGGAGACGCTGAGCGCCGTGCGCGAAGTCGGCTTCGCCGACGCGTACACGTTCATCTTTTCTCCACGCGACGGCACGCCCGCCACGCGCCTGCCCGCGGAATGGACGGTGCCCGAGTCGGTGGCGGGTGAACGCCTCCAGTCGCTCGTGGAGACTGTGCGCGGTATCGCGCGCCGGAGTAACCTCGGATTGCTCGGCACGCGCCACGAGGTGCTGGTAGAGCGGCAAGCCAGGCGCGGCGACGCGATGCTCATGACGCGCACGCGGGACTTCAAGACCGTTCTCGTCCCGGGCGACGCGTCGATGTTGGGCCGATACCTCACCGTCGAGCTCACGGGCACCACCGGCTCGACGTTTACCGGAAGCGTCGTGCACGAGCGACAGCCGCTTCCGATGGCCGGTCACGACGCGGCGCACGAAGCCGCCGTCGCTTCTCTGGTAACGCGCTAGAACGATCCACCGGGCGGCATCACGATGCCGCCCAACTCGGCGCCGCAGCAATTGTTGTCGCGTGCCTCTCGTTGCGCGATCCGTGCTCGCCTATGCGCTGTCTCTCATCCTGGCGCTGAACGCCGAAGAGAACGGGCGCGCCGCACTCGGTGCGACCGCTCTGGTTGGTGCAGTCGCATTCAGTCTTGCCCTGCGTCCCGTGAACGCCCTCGTGAGCGGAGTGGTGGCCGCCGGCGCGCTGGTGGGCTCGGCGACGATTGCTTCGGACGCACGATGCGCTCGCGTGCTCGCCAGTGATTCGTCGTGGCGTGCGGCATTCGAGGGCGACGCCGCGCCTGGTGGTGTCGTGCATGCCAGCGTATCCGGGCGCGGATGTACTGCACGCGCGACAATTCTTGTTGGCCGTGGCACCGCACGTGAAGGCGAGGTCGCCACTGTCTCGGGCGAAGGGAGCTCGGGCGCTCGCGGGCTCTTCATCCGTGACGGCATCGTGGGGCCATCCTCTCGCGGGCCACTTGCTCGCACGTTGCGCGCGAGCACGTCCCGCCGCATCGATCGAATCTTCGGCTCGGACTCGGCGATGGCACGCGCCCTCGTGATGGGCGACATGACCGCCATTCCGCCGGAGGTGCGCGAGCGATACGCGCGCGCCGGGCTGGTCCACATGTTGAGCGTCTCCGGGTTGCATGTGGGGATCATCGCGCTCGCGCTCGAGCTACTCGCGTCCGTGCTGCGCCTCCCACCGCGCCCCGCGAGGATCGCGACTCTGATTCTTGTCGGGACATACGTCGCCGGCATCGGCGCTCCCTCCCCGGCGGTCCGCGCTGCCGTCATGCTCGGTGCGCTGTTGCTTACACGCCTTCTGCAGCGGCCAACGTCACCTTGGGCAATTCTTGCGCTTGGCGCCGGCGCTCCTCTGCTCGACCCACATGTTGCGATCGATCTCGGCTGGCAGTTGAGCGTGGTCGGTACAGCGGCGCTGATCTCCGGAGCGGCGTTGGCGCGACGGGCCGTTCCTCGTACGTGGAGCGGGCTGCGCCGGTCGCTTGCGACAGCAACGATCATCAGCGTGGTGGCGACCATCGCCACCACGCCACTCGTCGCGTGGACGTTCGGCCGCGTGGCGGTCCTGGGACCGCTGACGAACCTGGTGGCGGATCCCATCATGGGCATACTGCAACCCGTGCTGTTTGTCGGCGTTGCCATTCCAGTGCATGCCGTCGAGCACGCGGCGGCCGACGCCGCGCATGCGCTGCTCTTCCTTTTCGACGCGGTCGCCGTTGCCGCGGATCACGTTCCGTTCGCCGCGCCGGCTGTGATGACGACTGTGCCGGCAGCGATCGCCGCCGGCATCGGCTGCGCGGCCGTTCTCGTCGCATGTGTAGCGAGACACCCGGCACGTCCGGCGCTGACCGCCTTGTGCGCGCTGGCCTTCCTCACGCTCGAACCGTTCCGTCCAATGCGGCGAGGCGCGCCTGAGCTTCATATGCTCGACGTCGGGCAGGGTGACGCACTCGCGGTGCGCACGTCCCGTGGACGGTGGATCGTGATCGATGCGGGGCGCGAATGGACCGGCGGCGACGCAGGCCGAAGCGTAGTGGCGCCATACGTGTCGCACCGAGGCGGTGACGTCGCGCTGTTCATCCTGTCGCATCCGCACGCCGATCATGTGGGCGGGGCCGCGTCGCTGCTCTCGCTCGTGCATCCAGCCGGCTTCATCGATCCCGGATACGTGGGCACGGCGGAATCCTACGCGGCGACGCTACGGGAAGCGATGCGTGATGGCATTCCATGGCGGCGCGTTCGCCCCGGCGACTCCCTGTCGGTCGACGATGTCTCGTTTACCCTGCTGGCCCCGGATTCAGCGTGGGCGTCGTCGCTGGCCGACGCGAATCTCGCGAGCACCGTCCTCATCATGCGTGCGGGCGGCGCGCGGATTCTCTTCATGGGCGACGCGGAGGCGCCAGAGGAACAATGGTTGCTGCGGCATGCGCGCGATTCGCTGCGGGCGGACGTCCTCAAGGTGGGGCATCACGGCAGCTCGACGAGTACGACGGCCGACTTTCTTGACGCGGTTCATCCACGCGTTGCGCTCGTCAGCGTCGGCGCGCACAACATGTACGGTCATCCGAATCTCGAGGTGCTCGATGCACTGCACGATGCCGGCGCGCTGACGTTGCGCACCGACCGCGTCGGCACGGTCGTCCTTAGATTCCTTGGCGACGGCATCGACGTCAGCGCGCGCGACGTCCACTGGAGCATTCCTCGGCAAGTCACCAGATGAGTGGCCTCGGTCGGAACTGCTCTTGCACGAACTCCGGCACATCCATCAGTTTGAGGCCGACCCACTGTTCCCGCTTCGCGCAGAGGTTGCCCGTGGTTCAACATACCGCGACGTCGGTCGTCACGATCGAGCGATTCATCATCGAGCAGGAGCGCCTGCATCCGGAGGCCACTGGCGAGCTCTCCGGCATTCTGTACGACATGGCGCTCGCGGCGAAGATGATTGCCAACAAGGTGCGTCTCTCGGGTCTCGCGGACATCCTCGGCGCCACCGAGAACGCGAACGTGCAGGGCGAAATCCAGCAGAAGCTCGACGTGTTCGCCAACAACGCCATCATCAAGGCCATGGACCACGGCGGCCGGCTCTGCGCGATGGCGTCCGAGGAGGAGCCCGGGATCATTCCCATACCCGAGGGGTTTCGCTGCGGGAAGTACTGCCTGTTGTTCGATCCGCTCGACGGCTCCTCCAACATCGACGTCAACGTCCCGGTGGGCACCATTTTCAGCGTCGTGCAGAAGATCACGCGCGGGCGTGCCGGCGAAATGGAGGACATGTTGCAGCCCGGCCGGCGACAGGTGGCGTCCGGCTACGTGATCTACGGCTCCAGCACCATGTTGGTGTACACCACGGGGCAGGGCGTGCATGGCTTCACGCTCGATCCGTCCATCGGCGAGTTCCTGCTGTCGCATCCGAACATCCGTATCCCTGACGAGGGCAGATATCTCTCGGTCAACGACTCGTACGAAGCCAACTGGGACGAGCCGACCAAGCTCCTCATGCGCAAGTATCGCGGGCTCGAGGGCGAACGGAAGCCGCTGAGCGTACGCTACGTCGGGTCGCTCGTCGCCGACTTTCATCGCAATCTTCTTGGCGGCGGTGTGTTCTGCTATCCGTGGAACCGCAAGATGCCCATCGGCAAACTGCGGCTTCTCTACGAGGCGAATCCCCTCGCGTTCGTCTGCGAGCAGGCCGGAGGAGGGGCAAGCGACGGCACGCATCGGATGCTCGACATCATGCCCACCGAGCTGCATCAGCGCGTGCCCCTCTTTATCGGCAGCAAGCGCGACGTGGATCTCGCGATACAGACGTACGCCGGGCATTCGGAGCTCGTCGGTGCCTGATGAAGCACGCCGGCTGAGCCCCTCCGGCATCCCGATCGCGCCCGTCTATCGTCCCGAACCAGTCGACTACGAGCACGATCTCGGCGACCCGGGCGAGTTTCCCTACACGCGCGGCGTCCAGCCGACCATGTACCGCGGACGCCTGTGGACGATGCGGCAGTACGCAGGCTTCGGCACGGCGCAGCAGACCAACGCGCGCTTTCGGCTGTTGCTCGACAAGGGGCAGACCGGACTCTCCGTCGCCTTCGATCTGCCCACGCAGATGGGCATCGACTCGGACTCGCCGCGTGCAACAGGAGAAGTCGGTCGCGTCGGAGTGGCCATCGACACCGTTGAGGACATGCATGCGCTGCTCGACGGCATTCCGCTCGCCGACGTCTCCACGAGCATGACCATCAACGCGACGGCCGCGACGCTGCTCGCCATGTACATCGTCGTGGCCGAGGAGCGCGCCATTTCGCGCGCGTCGCTGAGCGGCACGATTCAGAACGACATCCTGAAGGAGTACATCGCGCGGGGGACGTACATCTATCCGCCGGTTCCATCACTGAATCTCATCGCGGAGACGTTTCGCTTCTGTGCGGCGGAGGTACCAAGCTGGAATCCCATCTCCATCTCCGGCTACCATATCCGTGAGGCCGGCGCCACCGCGGTGCAGGAGCTCGCGTTCACGTTCGCGAACGCCATGGAATACGTGGGAAGCGCAATCGGAGCCGGACTCCCCATCGATGGATTCGCGCCGCGGATCTCGTTCTTCTTCGCGGCGCACAACGACCTGTTCGAGGAAGTCGCGAAGTTCCGCGCCGCGCGCCGGCTTTACGCGCGCCTCATGCGCGAACGGTTCTCCGCGAGCGATGCGTCCTGCCGACTGCGATTCCACTCGCAAACGGGCGGCGTGACGCTCCAGGCGCAGCAGCCACTCAACAATGTCGTGCGCGTTACCGTCCAGGCCTTGGCTGCCGTCCTCGGTGGCACGCAGTCGCTGCACACGAATGGGTTCGATGAGGCGCTCGCCTTGCCGTCGGCGGAGGCGGCGACGCTCGCGCTCCGCACGCAGCAGATCATCGGCTACGAGAGCGGCGCGGCGGCCACGGCCGATCCCCTTGCTGGCAGCTACTACGTCGAGGAGCTCACCAACACGCTCGAGCGCCAGGCGCTGGAACTGCTCGAGCGCGTGGACGCACTCGGCGGTTCCGCCGCGGCGATTCAAGCGGGGTTCTTTCAGGAGGAGATCGCCCGTTCCGCGTACGAGTTTCAACTGCGCGCGGAACGCGGTGAGGCCACCATCGTCGGCGTCAACAGGTTTGCCGATTCCGCCGAACCGCCCATCATCCCAGCGCCCGATTACTCGGCGCTCGAGCGCGATCAGGTGTCGCGCCTCGCACACCTCCGAGCGACCCGCGACAACGCGGAGGTGCAGCGCACGCTCGTGGCCTTGCGCTCCGCGGCGCCGGCGTACGCTGTTCAATCGGGCGACCGGCCGCCCCTCATGCCCGTGATCATCGACGCGGTACGCGCCCGGGCGAGCGTTGGTGAGATCAGCGATGCGCTCAGCGCGAGTTGGGGGACGTACCGTCCGGGCACCTGACATCGTTCGCGCGCGCCTGTTCCGCTGCGTCGATGTCACATTTATGGGCTTGTTCGGGACAGTAGCGGCGGCTACGTTTCACGGCTGGATGTAACCGCCTAAGTCCCCTATTCATGCCAACTTACGAATTTCGTTGCCCAGAGGGGCACGACTTCGAAAAGTTCTACCGCACCATCAGCGGCGCCGAGTCGACGGCTACGTGTCCCGTGTGCGGTCGCGTTGCCGAACGCCGTATGTCGGCCACCGGCTTCGCGTTCAAGGGTTCGGGCTTCTATCTGACCGACTACGGCAAGAACGCGCATCGCGGCACCGCGCCCGAATCGAAATCGGAATCGAAGTCGGAAGGAACGGCGGAAAAGGGGGAGAAGGCGGAGAAGTCCACAGGGGAGCCCAAGTCGACGCCGAGTGCTGAGTCATCCGCGCCGGCCGCGAGCAAGGCAGACGCGACGCCCGCCACCAAACCCGCATCCACCAGCAAGCCGAGCACGTCCGAGTGAGCGCGGGCACCGACGCGCTTCGTCGTGAGCTCCAGCGCGCGGCGGCTGCGCTCGGCGCGTCCGGCGACATCGAGCCTCTGCTCGAGCGCCCGCGCGATCCCGCGTTCGGCGATTGGGCCACGAATCTCGCGATGGTGCTGTCGAAGCCCCTCGCGCGGAAGCCACGCGATCTCGCGCTCCAGTTGATCGACCGCATCGATCGCTCGGCGGCAGGCATCGCGGCCGCCGAAGTGGCCGGTCCGGGATTCATCAACTTCCGCATGGATGCGGGGATAGTCGCGAGGGGCATCGCGTCGCTCGTCGAGGCGGGGGAGACGTACGGCCGCTCGAACACAGGGGCAGCGCGTCCCGTGAACGTGGAGTTCGTGAGCGCCAATCCCACCGGCCCTCTGCACGTCGGACACGGCCGCCAGGCCGCCCTCGGCGACGCCATCGCCGCGCTGCTCGAGTGGACCGGGTGGACGGTGTCTCGCGAGTTCTACTACAACGACGCCGGCACGCAGATCGAGAATCTCGCACTCAGCACGCAGGCCCGGATCCATGAGCGGCATGGAAAGGCGTTGGCACTGCCCGAAGGCGGCTATCACGGCGAATACATCGTCGACATCGCGGCGAGGTACGTCGAGGAGCATCCCGGAGACGCCACCGCTGAGAACCTCGATGCCATTCGTCGGTTTGCGGTGCGCGAGCTGCGCAAGGAGCAGGACCACGACCTCCAGGCGTTTGGCGTCGCCTTCGACACGTACTTCCTCGAGTCCTCGCTGTACGAGGACGGCCGCGTGGAGGCGACCCTGAACCGGTTGATCGAAGCCGGCCACGCATACGAGAAGGACGGCGCGCTCTGGCTGCGCACCACTGATTATGGCGACGATCAGGATCGTGTGATGCGCAAGAGCGCCGCGAAGGGGGGAACGTACACGTACTTTCTTCCCGACGTGGCGTACCACGTGACGAAGTGGGAGCGCGGCTTCACGCGCGCCATCAACGTGCAGGGCGCCGATCATCACAGTACGGTCACACGGGTGCGGGCTGGGCTGCGGGCGCTCGACATCGGCATTCCCGAGGGATATCCCGAGTATGTGTTGCACCAGCTCGTGACGGTGCTTCGCGGCGGCGAGGAGGTGAAGATCTCCAAGCGCGCCGGCAGCTACGTGACGGTGCGCGACCTCGTCGATGACGTCGGGCGTGACGCCGTGCGCTACTTCTTTCTCATGCGGAAAGGGGACTCGCAGCTCTCCTTCGACGTGGACCTCGCGCGCAGTCAGAGCGAGGAGAATCCCATCTATTACATCCAGATGGCGCACGCGCGGCTGTCGGGCATCTTCCGTGTGGGCGGAATCGACCCAGCCACCGTGACCGCGGATGGTGTGGATTTCGATCGATTGGCGCTGACGGAAGAGACGGAGCTGATGAAGGCGCTGCTGGACTTTCCGGCGCTGGTGGAAGGGGCGGCGGCGGTGTTGGAGCCGCACCGGGTGGCCACGTATCTGCACGACACCGCGGCACGCATCCATCTCTGGTACCACAAGGCACACGTGCTGAACGAGCCGGAAGAGATTACCCGCGCCAGACTGCTACTTGCTCGAGCCGCGCAGATTGTGGTGCGGAATGGCTTGATGCTCCTTGGAGTGTCAGTGCCTGACAGAATGTGAACCGTCAACCTCTCAATAGCATGTCCGTTCTCGTCGTCGGTTCCGTCGCGCTCGATTCCGTAGAGACTCCATTCGGCAAGGCGGACAACGTCGTCGGCGGCTCCGGGACTTTTTTCTCCGCGGCCGCCAGTCTGCTCGCGCCCGTGCAGCTCGTGGGCGTCGTCGGCGACGACTATCCGCTCGAACAGCTCGAGCCGCTCCGCCAGCGCGGCGTGGACATGGCCGGTCTGGAACAGGTGGCCCGAAGATTCCGCCGCAGTTCCGCACGGCACCATTCGTCTTTCTCGCGAACATCGATCCGCGCCTCCAGCTCGACGTCCTGCAACAGGTGGAACGTCCAAAGCTCGTCGCCTGCGATACCATGAACTTCTGGATCGAGAGTCGGCGCCCGGATATCCTCGAGCTCATCAAGCACGTGGATCTCATTACGCTCAACGACGGCGAGGCGCGGCAGCTCACGGACTGCTACAATCTCGTGAAGGCCGCACGCTGGATCATGGAGCGGGGCCCGAAGCTCGTCATCATCAAGAAGGGCGAGCATGGGGCGTTCATGTTCCGCGACCGCCACGTGTTTTTTGCGCCCGCCTATCCGCTCGAAGACGTCTTCGATCCCACCGGTGCGGGTGACTCGTTTGCCGGCGGATTCATGGGGTACATCGCGCAGACGGGCGATCTGAGTGACGCCAATCTGCGGCGAGCAGTGGTCGTCGGCTCCGCCATGGGCTCGTTTGCCGTCGAGAAGTTTTCGGTGCAGCGGCTGGTGGAGATCTCGAAGCAGGACGTCGAGTCGCGCGTCGCGGAGTTCAGGCGCCTCGTCGC
>WNFN01203300.1_pt1 | contig 16761 bp, 15 predicted proteins | sample 5400161 | NCBI WGS metagenome assembly WNFN01 (sample SAMN13153353, study PRJNA577476) | soil metagenome | isolation source: 80 cm saprolite on Douglas fir-dominated hillslope | place: USA:California | collected 2013-09-17
GTTCGCTATAACATCTAGTGATGCCGAAAAAGTCTGCCGTTTCCGCCAAGCTTGCGGAGCCTTCCGTGAAAATTTCTGCCCGAGGAGTCGCCCGCCTGCAAGGCCGGCATCCGTGGGTCTATCGCTCGGATATTGCCGAGCCGAACGTCGACGGAGATAACGTGCCTTCCGGCTCGCTCGTCCGCGTCCTCGATCAGCGTGGAAAGTTCCTCGGAACGGCGCTCTACAGTTCTTCGTCGCAGATCGCGATCCGCATGATCTCTCACGGCTCTGTGGTGGATCTGCCTGCGCTGGTCGCGGAGCGCATTCGGGACGCTATCGGCTACCGCAAGGAGCTCGTCTCAAATAGCGATGCCTACCGCATCGTCTTCAGCGAAGCTGATTTTGTGCCTGGCCTGATTGTCGATCGCTATAACGATGTGCTCTGCATTCAGATCCTCACCCAGGCGATGGATGCGGCACCCGTGCGCGAAGCGATTGTGCAAACGCTTCGCGAGGAACTGCAACCCGCGGGAATCGTCGAGCGCGTGGATGCGCGCATTCGAGAGCTTGAGCAATTGCCGCCGCTTCAGTCCCGACTGCTTTGGGGAGAGAAGAGTTCGACCGTCTTCACCATGAACAGCGGTGTGCGCTTTCACTACGACGGCCTCGAAGGCCAGAAGACCGGAGCGTTCCTCGATCAGCGGGAAAACTACGCGGCGGCGGCGCAACACGCTCACGGGGACGCCCTCGACGCTTTCTGCTATCAGGGCGGATTTGCGCTGCACTTTGCCCTGCAGCCCGCAGCAAGGTGTTCGAGCGTCACCGGAGTGGATAGTTCGCGTCAGGCGCTCGAAATGGCGGAAAAGAACGCGACGCTGAATGGGCGCGAGATGGAGTGGATGGAGGCTAACGCCTTTGACCTGCTACGCGAATACGCCGCGGCGAACCGGCGCTACGACACCGTCGTTCTCGATCCACCGGCATTTGCCAAGACGAGGCGGGACTTGGAAAAGGCCCTGGGCGGCTACAAGGAGCTCAACCTGCGTGCCATGAAAATGCTGCGACCGGGAGGGATTCTGGTGACCTGCTCCTGCTCATTCCACGTTGGAGCCGCAGACTTCTTCGAAGTCGTGGCCGACGCCGCCCGCGATGCCCACAAGACCTTTCGCGTGGTTGAGAACCGTGGAGCGGCGAAGGACCATCCAGTGCTCCTCAACGTCCCCGAAACCCGCTATTTAAAGTGCCTGATATTGAGTGTAAGCAATTGAATAATAATGAGATATAGTACTTGACAATAATACACTAAGATTTTATGCTAGCTTCACACTAATCGAAAACCTGGGAGCTCTAGAAGCTCCCCGAATGAAGTTCACGAAGGAGGATTTAAGTTATGACTTTGATTACGCGTTATGACCCTTTCCGTGAGTTTGCTACTCTCCAGGACCGCATGAACCGTTTGTTTCGCGACCCCCGCGGGCCGGAAGGGCAGGATGAATCGCTAACCACGACCGCATTTGCCCCGCCCGTGGACGTCTACGAGGACGAGCACAACATCACCTTGAAGATCGAAGTGCCGGGAATCGATGAGAAGGACATTGATGTCCGGATCGAGAACAACACTCTGACGGTGCACGGCGAGCGGAAGTTCGAGAAGGAAGAGAAAGAAGAGAACTACCGCCGAGTGGAGCGTCAGTATGGCAGCTTTACCCGCACCTTCACCCTGCCCTCGACGGTCGACCCCGACAAGGTTCAGGCCGACTATGACAAGGGCGTGTTGAAGGTCAAGCTGGCGAAGAAAGCCGAAGCCAAGCCGAAGCAGATCAAGGTAAACGTCGGCGGCGAGAAGACGCTCGAAAGCAAAGAGCCGAAGAGCGTAACCAAAGCCGCCTGACGGCAACTGACGAGCTGGACGAGCGAGTCGCCCGTCCGCACACGAACTGTAAACCCAGCGGGAGGCGGCGGCACCAGCGCCTCCCGCGCTTCATTTGTAATTGGCGATTACTAGAGATAGATTTCAAGATCAGGAGTAGAGAGTCATGGCCATCCGTTGGGACAAGTTTACCGTTAAGGCGCAGGAAGCCGTACAGCGCGCGAACGAGCTCGCCTCGGAGCATGGCAATCCCGAACTGGCTCCGGCCCATCTGCTGGCTGCGCTGGTCGAGGACCGCGAGGGCATCGTTCCGCCCGTGCTTGAAAAAATCGGGATCGGGCCACAGGCGGTGCTTAGCGACATCTACAAAGAAATTGAAAAGTTGCCCAAGGTCTCAGGCAGCAGCGGCGCGAACCAGCCATCTATGTCGTCGCAGGTCAACCAGCTTCTGGAGAAGTCTTTTAAAGAAGCGGATACCTTCAAGGACGAATACGTCTCGACTGAGCACATGCTGCTGGCGCTGACCAGTCTGAAGCGTGATCCGGCGCAGGAACTGATGGTGCGCCACGGCGCGACCCATGACGCCATCCTGAAAGCGCTCACTGCGGTTCGAGGATCGCAGCGCATCACTGACCAGAATCCGGAAGGCAAGTACCAGGCGCTCGAACGCTATGCCCGCGACCTGACGGAGCAGGCGCGACGCGGCAAGCTTGATCCCGTGATCGGCCGCGACGAAGAAATTCGCCGCGTCGTGCAGGTGCTTTCGCGGCGCACCAAGAATAATCCGGTGCTGATCGGCGAGCCGGGCGTGGGCAAGACGGCCATCGTCGAGGGGCTGGCGCAGCGCATCATCTCGGGCGATGTGCCGGAAGCCCTGAAGAACAAGCGCGTCGTGGCGCTCGATTTGGGAGCCATGCTGGCGGGCGCGAAATATCGCGGCGAATTCGAGGACCGCCTGAAGGCCGTCCTCAAGGAAATCGAAGACTCGCAGGGCAAGATCATCCTCTTCATTGACGAACTGCACACGCTTGTCGGCGCGGGGGCTGCTGAAGGCTCGATCGACGCCTCGAACATGCTGAAGCCGGCGCTCGCCCGCGGAGAGTTGCGCGCCATCGGCGCTACCACGCTCAATGAGTATCGCAAGTACATCGAGAAAGACGCCGCGCTCGAACGCCGCTTCCAGATCGTGTTTGTGGGCGAGCCGAACGTTGAGGACACGATCGCCATTTTGCGCGGGCTTAAGGAAAAGTACGAAGTCCATCACGGCGTGCGTATCAAGGACTCGGCTATTGTCGCCGCGGCGACATTATCTCATCGCTACATATCCGACCGTTTCCTGCCGGACAAAGCCATCGACCTGATCGACGAAGCGGCGTCTTCGCTGCGCATCCAAATCGACTCCATGCCCACGGAGATCGATCAACTGGAGCGGCGGGCCACGCAACTGGAAATCGAAAAGCAGGCGCTGAAGAAAGAAGATGATGCCAACTCCAAAGAGCGCCTCGCCAACGTTGAGAAGGAATTGGCCGGCATTCGTGAACAATCCAATGCACTCAAAGCCAAGTGGAAGCAGGAAAAGGACGTCATCGCAAAAGCGCGCGCGCTGAAAGAAAAATTGGAGCACCTCAAGATCGAAGAAGCTTCCGAGGAGCGCAAAGGAAATCTGGAGCGCGTGGCGCAGATCCGTTATGGGCTGATTCGCAACACTGAAGAAGAATTAGGTAAAGTCACCGCGCAGATTGACAGCAAGTCCGGGCATCGCATGTTGAAAGAAGAGGTAGATGAGGAAGACGTTGCTCGCATCGTCTCCAAGTGGACTGGCATTCCCGTTTCCAAGATGCTTGAAGGAGAAGTCAAGAAGCTCATCAACATGGAAGAGCGCCTGCGGCTGCGCGTCGTCGGACAGGACGAGGCGCTGGAGCGTGTGGCCAATGCCATCCGCCGCTCGCGCGCCGGGCTGAGCGATCCGAAGCGTCCGATTGGTTCTTTTATTTTCCTGGGACCGACCGGCGTGGGCAAGACCGAACTGGCGCGCGCGCTTGCTGAATTTCTTTTCGACGACGAGCACGCCATGGTGCGCATCGACATGTCCGAATACATGGAGAAGCATGCCGTGTCGCGTTTGATTGGCGCGCCTCCGGGATATGTCGGCTACGACGAAGGCGGACAGCTCACCGAGCAGGTGCGGCGGCATCCGTACGCGGTTGTGCTCTTTGACGAAATTGAAAAAGCGCACCCCGATGTGTTCAATATCCTGCTGCAGATCATGGATGACGGCCGCCTCACCGACGGGAAGGGGCGCAAGGTGGATTTTAAGAACACGGTCATTATCATGACCTCGAACCTGGGGTCGTCGTACCTGAAGTCGGAAAACATTCGCTCCGCCGATGCCTTCGAGCGGGCCTCGAAGCAGGTGATGGACGCGCTCCACGGGCATTTCAAGCCCGAATTCCTGAATCGCGTGGACGACATTATCATCTTCCATCCGCTGGGCAAGGAACAGCTGGTGAAGATCGTCGACCTGCGGCTCGAAGACTTGCGGCGTCTGCTGGCCGATCGCAAGATTTCCCTGGAGCTAACCGACGCGGCGAAAGAACTGCTCTTCACCGAAGGCTACGATCCCAACTTCGGAGCGCGTCCGCTGAAACGGGCGATTCAGAAGCTGGTGCAGGATCCCTTGGCGATGAAACTTCTCGACGGCGAGGTGCTGCATGGGGATCATGTGGTGGTGGACGCGGACAAGAATGCGGGGAAGATGACCTTTAAGGTCAGTGAGCGGGTGGGAGAGAAAGTAGCGGCGAGAAAGTAATTCGCTGCAGGCGCACTGTCGAGCTGCGCTCGACCCGGACGGGCGAGGCGCCCTTCCCCACACAAACTTCAACTGCAAACTGGGCGGACGAGGGGGTGTCCGCCCCTACGTGGTTCCTGGTGGTGCTTTGAACTCATCGGCTACTTCTCCTCGCGACAAATACCAAGTCACGATCACGCGCACGATAATTCCCAGCCCGCCGAATGCCAGCGCTTTTGGTTGCACAATGACGGTCGCGGCCGAAACTGATGGCACCAGCATTACGATTCCCGTGATGGCGATCAGCAACGCTGTGTGGCGGACAATGTTATTGAGCTCGATGAGGCCCCACGCGACTCCGCCTCCGACTACGGCCATGAGCAGGAACATGTACGGTCCGGATAGTTCCAGACCGAACAAGAGCGGCGCGCCTGCCGACATGGGTACCGTGCCTGGACGAACCAGCATCAGCGCACCCGCGATCGCCAGATAGATCGCGCACAGGGCGAACAATGCGGCGATGGCTCGCACTCCATTGTTAAGTGGGCTAATAGGGTTACTTGTCACGGCGTTGTTATTACCCTACTACGATGTGCTTTAAGGAAAACGCAGTAAGCTCCGTCTCTAGAATAGGTGAGGCTGGAGTTAGTAACTAGTGCATGGAGCGCGCAAAAATACCCGGAAAAGCCTTCCCATTTCATTTCATCCATGGCATCTTCTAACGACCGCCCCTCGGTCGAGGTCGATGCGAATGTCGATGCGATTGGGGATCCGGTTGATGATTCTATCGTATGTTCTGAGGAGGCTGTATGAAGAGGTTTGTCCTTTCCGTGTCAGCATTCGCTTTGCTGATGGCATTTACCACTGCAGCGCAAAACTCTCCCAGTAAATCTCTAAACGAGCCACCCAAACGAGGAATTCACTGGGCCAAGGGCCATAAACCCAGTCGCTCGGGAAGCCCACTCATGCTCTGGCATAACGGCGCCATCATGACCAGCGCCGCCACCGCAGCCATTTTCTGGGGACCTAGCTGGGTCACCAGTCCGGGCGACAAGATTTCCGGCATGGACACCTGGTACTCAGGGTTCGGCAACTCCAATTATGCTGCCACCTCGAATGAATACACCGGCACCAATGGGCAAGTAACCTCTTCCGTACCTTATGGTGGCCATTTCGTGGACAGCTCGGCAGCGAGTGGAGGCTCCAAGACTTCGGCTATTTTGGCGGAGGTTTGCAAAGTAATTCCAAGTCCCGTCGCGAACGGCTATTACGCGGTGTACACGGACATTCCGCGTGGCCACTCCGGATACTGTGCCTACCACAGCTACGGATCCTGCGGATCAACTCCCGTGCAGTTTGCTTTCTTTTGGCGAATGGATGGAGACGCCGGCTGCGATCCGCAATCGACGGTCGCGGGTGAGTCGCAAGGTCTGGCGGCTATCGCCAATGTGAGCGGACATGAACTCTCGGAAGCCCGCACCGATCCACGCAACGGTGGATGGTACGACTCCTCGGGTCAGGAAAATGGCGATAAGTGCGCCTGGACCTTCAACGTTCCTTCTGTAACCTTCAGCAACGGCTCGCAGTGGAAGGTGCAGGGCGAATGGTCGAACAACGCTTACAACGCCGGCACCGGATACCCCAACGGCTCCGGCCAGAAGGGATGTCTCGACGGGCACTGAAATCTCACTCCTTATTTATCTCTCACCAGGTTCAACCGGGCTGGATTTCCTCAGGGAATGCGGCCCGTTTTTATGTCACTCCATGTACCTCGCTGCCTCTTCTTTTCCTTTTGAACGCTTCCAAGGGTCTGGACTTACTCCCCCACCGAAATGAATTGCGGTTTGCCCAGCCGAAGTTGTAACGTACTCGGCCAAGACTCAATTGCTCATTTGCTCACTGGGGGACGGAATGAAGATCAACCGTTATTTGTTTGTGTTTATTCTTTCGCTTTCATGGATCAACTTTTCCTGGGCACAAGCCGTGCCCGCGGCAAAGGCCGTCGTCATCCGCGCCGGTCGCCTGCTTGATGTGAAGACGGGCAAGACGCTCTCGAACCAAACCATCGTGATTAACGGTGACAAGATTGTCGGCGTTGGATCGGACATACAGGTTCCTGCCGGGGCGCAGGTGGTCGATCTGTCGAACGCCACCGTCCTCCCCGGATTGATCGACGCACACACCCACATCACGATGACCACGAATTTCGGGTATTCGCGCCTTGCGATTTCAGTGCCACGCCAGGCTTTGAACGGAGCGCGCAATGCCCGCGTCACGCTCGAAGCCGGTTTTACGACCATCCGCAACGTGGGGGCGAGCGGGTTTACGGACGTTGCCTTGCGCGATGCGATTAATGCCGGCGACGTCCCCGGACCGCGCATGCTGGTCAGCGGCCCGCCGCTGAGTATCGCGGGTGGCCACTGCGACAACAATCTGCTGCCGTTTGAGTGGCATGTTCAGAATGAAGGCGTGGCCGATGGCGTTGAAGCCGTCCAGCACAAGACCCGCGAGATCATCAAGTACGGTGCGGACCTGATCAAAATTTGCGCTACCGGCGGCGTGCTTTCGCATGGCGACAATCCGCAGGCGTCGCAGTACACGCTGGAGGAGATGAAGGCCATCGTGGCCGACGCGCACCGGCTCGGACGCAAGGTCGCGGCGCATGCGCATGGAGCGCAGGGCATCCGCTGGGCGTCAGAGGCGGGCGTGGATTCAATTGAGCACGGATCCTACATCGACGACGCGGCGATTGCGGAGATGAAGAAGAACGGGACATATCTGGTTCCGACCCTCTATCTCATGGACTGGTTTTATGAGAATGCGGAGAAGATCGGCACGCCGGCCGAGCTGATTGCCAAGGGACACGAGGTAATGCCGGCGGCCCGCAAGAACGTGGCGCGCGCCTTTGCCGCAGGAGTGAAGGTCGGATTCGGCACCGACGCCGCCGTATATCCGCATGGCCTCAACGCGCATGAATTCGCCGTTATGGTGAAGCTTGGTCTGACGCCGCTGCAGGCGATCCAGGCTGCGACCATTAACGATGCCGATCTGCTGGGATGGTCCGACAAGGTCGGGACTATTGAGCCGGGAAAGTGGGCCGACGTTGTGGCTGTCGATGGCGATCCGCTGGCGGACGTCACCACCCTCGAGCGAGGCAAGTTCGTGATGAAGGGGGGCGAGGTGATTAAGAATTTGTACTTGAAGTAAAGGACCGATTGCAGAGGGAGGGCCAACATCTTTACCACAGGGGACGCAGGGGAACACAGGGGAAAGCTTTTGATTTTTCCCGTGATCGCTTGTGTGTGGGGTTAGTGATGATTGACCTCACACTTCCGGTACAATCCCCCGGTGTCTGTTCGCCTGCAGATTGAAGCGACCCGCGGCGCTGCCCGCGCGGGCAAGCTGATCACTCCTCATGGAGAAGTCGAGACGCCGGTGTTCATGCCGGTTGGGACCCTGGCTTCGGTCAAGGGCGTCTCGCAGGATGTGCTCGAAGAACTCGGCGTCGAGATTCTGCTTAGCAATACCTATCATCTTTATCTGCGGCCTGGAGTTGAAACCGTTCGCCGGATGGGCGGGCTGCATCGGTTCATGTCGTGGGATCGAGCCATCCTTACGGATTCGGGCGGGTTTCAGGTTTTCAGCCTGACTGAGTTGCGCAAGGTCAGCGAAGAAGGGGTGGCGTTCCGTTCGCATCTGGACGGCTCTTCCCACTTTTTGAGTCCCGAAAAAGCCATGGAGGTGCAGATTGGGCTGGGGGCTGACATCGTCATGGCCTTTGACGAATGTACTGAGCATCCGGCCGATGCTCAGCGCTCGCGGGCGTCTATGGAATTGACACTGTGCTGGGCCGCGCGCTGCAAGAAGTATTTTGAAGAGCACAAGTATGAAGTGCCTTGGGGTGGCGTCCAGCAAGGACAGGCTTTGTTTGGCATTGTGCAGGGCGGCATGGACCGTGAACTGCGTCGCGAGTCTGCCGAACGCACCATCGACATTGGCTTTCCTGGATATGCCATCGGCGGGCTTAGCGTTGGCGAACCTCGCGAGCTTACGCGTGAAATTGTCTTGTCGACGCTGGAACATCTTCCCTCCGACCAGCCGCGGTATCTGATGGGAGTTGGCACTCCCGACGAGATCGCGCAGTATGCTCAGGCGGGCGTTGACATGATGGATTGCGTGCTTCCGACGCGCGCTGCCCGGCATGGATTGCTGTTTACTTCAGAAGGAAAGGTCTCGATCAAGCAGGCCCGGTACGCGCAGGATGAGAGCGCGCTCGATCCGGCCTGCGAGTGCCGCGTCTGCCAGCGTTATTCGCGGGCCTACCTGCGGCACCTATACGCTTCGAATGAACTGCTGGCGCAAGTTTTGAATACAGTTCACAACCTGCATTTTTACCTGGCCACGATGCGGACCGTCCGCACCTGGATCCGGGCGAGCCACGCGTCCAGCGCCGGCGATCTGCGACCGTAAATTGGTCTCACAATTCAACGTACCCGCCTTGACACCTAGCGAGCGGTCCGGCATTCTATTTAGCTTGGGGATAAGGTTCGTTTCTTTCTGTGCCGTTCCGGTCGCAACCGGGGCGCGGCATCGCCGGTTCCAGCCTGGAAGCGCTCGGTCTCCGGCCTTAGAAGAAAAATTCCCGTAGTTAAGCGGAATGAAGTCAAGCTGAGAGCGGAGAAAGTCTAGCGGCGAAAGAAGCAAACTTGTGCCGAGTTCCGTTCGGCCGGCCCGCAGAGGGCGCTTCAAGTTGCCGTGGGTTTAATCAGGTATTTCGTTCCATATTTCGTTACAAAGGATCGAGTTGGCACTGAAAATCATATTGTCTGGCATGTCGTCCGGTATTACAGGCGGATTGGCGGTTTGGTTGCAGCTACCCGGAGGCACAAGCCTGCTCGGATTGGCGCCACTGCTGTTCATCTTTGCCATTTTTTACTTCCTGCTGATTATGCCGCAGCAGCGGAAGCAGAAAAAGTGGCAGGCCATGCTGGGCGAATTGAAAAATGGGGACAAGGTCGTAACCAGTGGCGGGCTGCGCGGGACGATCATCAGCCTCAAGGACGACGCGTTGACTTTGCGCGTACCGCCCGACAATCTGAAACTCGAAATCAGCCGCGCGTCCGTGGTATCGGTGACGACGGCGGAAGAAGGAAAATAGTCGTTGGTCGCTAGTCGTTGGTCGCTCGCGAAGCGATTTTGGTTTTTGACCAGCGACTAACGACCACGGACGATCGACTGGTTTTTCATGAATAAGAACCTTAGTTGGAAGTTGCTTGTTATCGTCGGGATCCTGCTGGTCTTCCTGGCCGGTATCTTCGGCATTCCGAAGGACTGGTCGGGCAAGGGCATACGGACGTCGATCACCGATCGCATTCATTTGGGGCTTGATCTTCGTGGGGGGACGCACCTGATCCTGCAGGTGCAGGTCAACGACGCGGTCAATGTTGACTCCGACAATGCGATTGCGCGCCTTAAAGAGGACATGCGCGCGCGCAAGATCAATTACGCCGACATCACCAAGCCTGACCCGCTGAACCATCCTGAAGTGATCGTCGTCAAGGGCATTCCTCCGGAACAGGCCAGCGATTTCAAGAGCATTGTTTCCGACCGACTGCCGGAATACGATCCTATCTCGGGGGCGGAACATTCCTGGACCGTCGCGATGAAGGCGCAAAACCTCGCTGATTTGAAGAACCGCGCGGTCGCCCAGGCCATCGAGACCATCCGCAACCGAATCGACCAACTTGGTGTGAGCGAGCCCGTGATTCAGGAACACGGCCTTGGACAGTATCAGATTCTTGTCCAACTCCCGGGCGTGGACGATATGGCGCGAGTGCAGGAAATCATGCAGTCCACCGCCATGCTCGAAATCAAGCAATCACTCGGTGGGCCCTATTCGAGCGAGCAAGCGGCTTTACAGGAGCACGGCGGCGTGCTGCCTCCGGACGCTGTCCTCATGCAAGGTAAGAGCATCGGCTCACGCAATACCGAAGGCGGTGAGACCTGGTATTTGATCTCTCGCGCCGCCGCGGTGACCGGTCGTGATCTTCGTACCGCGGAGCCGAGTACCGACGAAAATGGGCAGCCGGCGGTCCGCTTTATTCTTACTAGCGAGGGCGGCCGCAAATTCAAGGCGTTCACTTCCGCTCACATCGGAGATAGCCTGGCGGTCGTTCTCGACAACAAAGTCCGGGAAGTTGCGACAATCAAAGACACCATCAGTGACACCGGCATTATTAATGGCCGCTTTACCCAGCAAGAGACTCAGGACTTGTCGATGACGCTGCGTTCTGGTGCTTTGCCGGCGGGCATCAAGTACCTGGAAGAGCGCACGGTCGGGCCGTCTCTCGGCGCCGATTCAATCCGTTCTGGCGTGCGGGCAGCCATGGTCGGCATGCTCGCTGTCCTCATCTTTATGCTGGTGTACTACCGTTGGGCCGGAGTGAATGCCGATATTGCGCTGATTCTGAATCTGGTCATCCTGCTTGGGTTCATGGGATATTTCGGAGCGGTGCTGACGCTGCCGGGGATTGCGGGTGTCATCCTGACGGTTGGTATGGGCGTGGATTCGAACGTCCTGATTTTTGAGCGCATCCGGGAAGAACTGCGGAACGGAAAGACGCCGCCCTCGGCCGTGGAGCAGGGATTCAGCCATGCCTGGATCACCATAGTCGATACACACGTTACCACCATCGTCTCGGCCGCGATTCTGTTCCTCTTCGGGACAGGACCGGTAAAGGGTTTTGCAACCACTCTGGTATTCGGTCTGGCGGCAAACCTGTTTACGGCCGTGTTTGTATCGCGTGTGATTTTTGATTGGGTACTGAGCCGCAAACAGCGCGGAGAGGCATTGAGCATTTAGGACAGTCGTTCGTCGTTGGTCGATAGTCGTTCGGGAAGCCGAAAAGAACGACGGACCGCGAACGACCAGCGACTAGCGACCAACGACTGATTGTGAAGGGATCGTAAGCAGCGTGGAATTTTTCAAGAACACAAACATCGATTTCCTCGGGAAAAAGTGGTACTTCCTAACCTTCTCGCTGATCTTCAGCGTGGCCGGAGTGCTTTCCATGGCGTTCTGGCATGGCATCCCTTTGGGTGTCGACTTCCGCGGCGGAACGCTCGTCTATGTGAAGTACGCGCACACTCCCGACCTGGCCGCCATCCACTCCGAGGCCGAGCGCGTTGGATTGAAGAACACCCGGGTCCAGGGATACGGGCCCGCGGCCAATAACGAGGTGCTGATCCAGCTCGATATTCAGGAGACCAGCGAACAGGCTCTCGACAAGGGTAAGACGCAGATCATTCAGGCGCTCGAAAGCAACGCCACCCCGGGCAAGCAGGATCTCAACAACTCCAGTTCTCTAACCATTTCGAACTATCTTTTGGAGAGGGACCCGCTGCACATTGGGGCGGACGCCAGTCCGCGCTACACCGCTATCGCGCAGGCAATTGTCGATTATCGCGACAAGGTAAAAGGCGGCGTGCTCGGCTCCATCGATGAACTCAAGAGCGCAGCCGCTCCCGCGGCCGTCGCCGCGCTGCAGGACAGCTTCTTCGTGTCCGACTTTGGTATCCGCAACGTCGAGATCGTCGGCCCGCAAGTCGGGCAGCAATTGCGCAAGCAGGCGCTCCTCGCCACCCTTTATTCGCTGGCCGGAATGCTGGTTTACCTGGCGTTGCGTTTCGAATGGATCTATGGCGTCGCCGCCGTATTGACGGTCTTCCACGATACATTGATTACTGTAGGCGCCTTCTCGCTGCTGAACTGGGAAATATCGTTGACCGTTATCGCCGCCATCCTGACCTTGATCGGATACTCCAACAACGACACCATCGTCGTGTTCGACCGCATCCGGGAGAACATCAAGCTGCTGCGACGGGACAAGCTGGCCGACATCGTTAACAAAAGTATTAATCAGACTTTAAGTCGAACTATCTTGACAGCGGGCCTGACTTTCCTTACCGTGCTTGCTCTGTTTCTTTTTGGCGGCGAGGTGTTGCATGGCTTCAGCTTCGCCCTGGTCATCGGAATCCTGATCGGGACGTATTCGTCGATCGCGATCGCGGCACCGATTCTGGTCGCCTATCAGGAATGGCGCGGGGATCGGGGCAAGAAGCCGATTGCCATGCCGCTGCGTCCCGGTACCAACCCGACGCAGCCGAAGGAAAAGGTTAAGGCCTGAATCGGGGCCCTGTGGCTTAAACAGTTTGCTTTTGCGGCGCCTAAAAGAGCCTGATTTTCTAACAACTTACGGTGTCGCTAAAGCGATGCCCCGATGTACAAAACATGCGTTTTTCAGCAGACTGCTTTAAGTTGCATGGCATAAATTATTGACCTGCCCACAGAGGCAGGAGTTCGTAGAGGCAAAGGCTCTGAAGATCGGGAGCAAAGAGGATGCGTCCGGTGTCTAAGTTCTCGTAGAGGTCTGAGGTAGGAGAAGCCTATGTTTGAAGACAGCCTCATTGAATCAGGTAACAAGCTGAAAACTAAGCGGTTGGGCACCACCGTGTTGTCCTTCCTACTGCAGGTCGGGCTCATTTGCATACTGATCCTGATCCCACTGATTTATACCGACGCGCTGCCCAAGGGGAACCTGATGACGTTCCTGGTAGCGCCTCCACCGCCACCACCGCCACCCCCTCCGCCGGCGGCCGCACCTAAGGTGGTGAAGATCCAAAGCGAAGTTATTAACGGCCAGTTGCGTACGCCGACGAAGATTCCAGACAAAGTTCAGATGATCAAAGAAGAAGAGAACCCACCGGATCTGGGTGGCGGCGTCCCGGGCGGCGTCCCGGGCGGGATTCCCGGAGGTTCAGCGGGCGGCGTGATGGGCGGCATCCTCAATTCGGCCAACACCGCTATCCCAAAAGTCGCGACTCCACAGCGGGTTCGCGTGTCGACGGGTGTCGCGACCGGTCTTTTGATCAAGAAAGTTACGCCCAATTATCCGCAACTAGCCAAACAGGCCCGGATTCAGGGGACGGTCGTCCTGCAAGCGGAAATCAGCAAGGATGGCACCATTCAGAATCTGCAGTTAATTAGCGGGCACCCCATGCTGGCGCCAGCGGCGATCGAGGCCGTAAGGCAATGGCGTTACAAGCCATATTTGCTCAATGGTGAGCCTGTGGCCGTGGAAACCACGGTGCAGGTTAACTTCAGCTTGTCCGGGGGCTAGACTCTCCCGACCGGCTTGTAGCTGTGAAAGGTTGTGGCGGTTTGGAGCCCTCCCCATCCCTTTTTTCCGAGACGGGGAACCGGGTTGGGTTTGGCAATCCGGGGGCGATTCTGCCCACTTTGGTTTCAGAGTTAGACGGGGCAAGCCCCGTCTCTACAGAGGAATTAGTGAGCGTTTAGAAACGAGCTCGAAACAGTTCTGAGGAGGAAAGCAACTCATGGTAGTGAACCTGGCAGCAGTCGCACTCTGTAATTTCCATCTTTTCGCCGCCTGGCTTTTTCAAGATAGCTCGGTCGGCTGGGACCCGATTTCGCTCTGGAAGCAGATGGGGCTTTTGGCGAAAGTCGTGGTCGTCATTCTGTTCATCATGTCAGGGTGGTCGATCGGCGTGATGATTGACCGTTGGATGGCTTTCAACGCCGCCCGCAATCAGTCCCGCTCGTTCGCACCCGCAGTTGCCGGGGCGTTGCGTGAGGGCAAGATTGACGAAGCCATCAAAGTGGCGGAGCGCAACAAGAAAAGTCACCTGGCGAAGGTGGTCACGGCTGGCCTGATGGAATTCAAGGCCCACCAGGACAGCCCGGGTGAAATTCCTGGCGAGACAATTGAAGCTTCCAAGCGCGCATTGGAACGCACCGAAGCCATCGTGCACGCCGAACTGAAGCGCGGATTGGGCGGTCTGGCGACAATCGGTTCGACGGCTCCGTTCGTGGGGCTGTTCGGAACGGTGGTAGGCATTCTGAATGCCTTCAACGGTATTGCCAAGGAAAAGGCAACCGGCTTGGCAGCGGTCGCGGGCGGCATTTCTGAAGCGCTGGTAACCACCGCGGTCGGCCTGTTCGTGGCGATTCCGGCGGTTATGATGTTCAACTATTTGACCGGTCGCGTGGAAGCGTTCGACGTGGAGATGGATAACTCCTCGAGCGAACTGATCGATTACTTCCTGAAGCGCCGGAGCATGCGCCGGTCCTAAGCAGCAAGGTTAGGCTGCCAGAACGAGCGTTGCATCCATGAGTTGCTGAAGTGATGGAGGGACGGGCATCTCGCCCGTCCGGCCGGGCGGGGACGCCCGGCTCTCCACGAGCGAGTTTGGGGCGACCGCAGTAGCATGCTCGGCTAGGGCACGCAGACACGCAGGAGACAGAATTCCATGGCATTAGCAAAGCGAAACGAAGCGGCCAACGTCACCTCCGACATCAACGTCACACCGATGGTGGACGTGATGTTGGTGCTGCTCATCATCTTTATGGTGGTCACGCCCATGCTGCAACACGGCAAGCAAGTGGACATGGCCCAAGTCAATAATCCAACGGACATGCACGACGCCGACAAAGAGGATGCGCTGCAGGTCGCGATCACTCGCGATAACCACGTGTTCTTCGGCACCGATCCCATCAATCCGGACGAACTGACGCAAAAAATCAAGGATAAATTGGCGAACCGCACCGACAAACGGGTCTTTCTCAAGGCCGACGCCCGAGCCAAGTTCGGGTGGGTGGTCGAAGTCGTGGACAATGTGCGGGCCGCCGGTGTGGACCAACTCGGCCTTTTGACAGAGCAGAAGAAGTCCGGATCCTTTAACCCGCCGCCGGGACCCACTCCACAGGTACCCACGGGCGGGCAATAGTTAAGAAGTAGCAATACAGGAGATCGATTATGGCTATGGCAATGGGCTCCAAAGGGGGCCAGAACGCGAACATGAACGTCACGCCCCTGATCGACGTGCTGCTGGTGCTGCTGATTATTTTCATGGTGATCACGCCGCTGACGCCTAAGGGGTTGGACGCTCTGGTGCCCCAACCTCCGCCGAAGGATCAGAAACAGCCGCCGCCCACGCCTGATCGCACCATCGTCGTCCAGTTGATTGACCACGGTGCCGGCAACCCTCCGGGGCTCAAGATCAATCAGGATGACGTTACCTGGGAAACTCTGCAGGGACGGCTGGAAGATATTTTCAAGACGCGCGCTGAGAAGGTCATGTTCGTGAAGGGCGATGACAATGTACCGTTCGCCGACGTAGCCAACGTTATTGATATCGCGCATTCGGCCGGCGTTGACAAGGTCGGCTTGATCACAGCCAAAATCGAAGCGGGTGGGTAGAACGGTTCTAACGTAGAGTGACGGGCGTCTTGCCTGTCCATGCCGGGCGCGAACACCCGGCTCTCACCATCAAGGTTTCTGCACTCCGCTGCAAGGGAGATTGATAAAGCGATGAAAACGACTCAAAGGCTTCTGGTGGTATTCGCCGCCGCGCTGGTGATCCTCTCCGGCACCGGCTGTAACAAGCTTAAGGCGCGTGACCATCTCAACAAGGGTGTGCAGGCTTACAAGAATTCGAAATTCGAGCAGGCGATTGACCACTTCCAGCAAGCCGTCGCCCTCGACCCCACACTGATCAATGCCCGCCTGTATCTGGCCACAGCCTATGCCCAGCAGTACATTCCGGGCGCCGACACGCCCGACAACAACCGCAATGCCGAGCAGGCGATTGAGCAGTACAAGCAAGTGCTGCAGGTCGATCCCCGGAACATAAATAGCATTAAGGGCATCGCCTATCTCTATCTGCAGATGAAGAAATTCGACCTGGCCAAGGAATTCTACAAGAAGGCTTCCGAGGTTGATCCCAATGACCCCGAGCCTTATTACTCGGTCGCAGTCATTGACTGGACCCAGACCTACGTGCCGCGTCAGGAAGAGCGCGCCAAACTCGGCTTGAAGCCCGACGATTCCCTGCCTGCCAAGGACAAGAAGGTCTGTGCCACTATACGAGAGAAAAACACGCCCAACGTTCAGGAAGGCATCGATAACCTGAACAAGGCGCTCCAGCTTCGTCCCGACTATGACGACGCCATGGCATACCTGAACCTGATGTACCGGGAACGCGCCGACATACAGTGCGACGACTCGGCAGCCCGTGCCGCCGATCTGAAGACCGCCGACGA
>WNFN01177353.1_pt1 | contig 16756 bp, 15 predicted proteins | sample 5400161 | NCBI WGS metagenome assembly WNFN01 (sample SAMN13153353, study PRJNA577476) | soil metagenome | isolation source: 80 cm saprolite on Douglas fir-dominated hillslope | place: USA:California | collected 2013-09-17
TGGGCCTCGAGGACGAGAGCGGCGAAGGCTTCCTCGGGTGGCTACGCGAGCTCAAGGCCCGCATCGGGATCCCGGCCGACCTCAAGGCGGCGGGAGTGGACCGGGCCGCGCTCGACCGGCTGTCCAGCCTCGCCTTCCAGGACTCTTGTCATCTCAACAACCCCCGCCCGGTGCGGGAGGACGACTTCCGCCGCATCTACACGGAGGCCTTCGCGTGAGCCAGGCCACGGCTCCCCAGACCTCGCCGCCCGGGCCTCCGCGCGGTGGGCGCGTCCTGAAGATCGTGAACCCCGCCACCGGCGAGGCTTTGCGCGACCTGGCCGAGGACAGCCCGGAGGCCGTCGCGCGCAAGGTCGAGAAGGCGCGCCGCGCGCACGCGCAGTGGGCGCGCACGCCCCTGGACGAGCGCAAGAAGGCCATCGCCGTTTTCGCGGGACTCTTGGAGAAGAACAAGGACGACCTCGCCGCGCGCCTCACCTCGGAGATGGGCAAGCCCATCACCCAGTCGCGCCACGAGCTCGCCGCTCTGCAGGGCCGGCTGCGCTTCTTCCTCGACACCGTGGAGAAGGCGATCGCGGAGGAGGTCGTGCACGAGAAGGAGGCCTGGCGCGAGGCGATCACGTATGAGCCACTCGGCCTCGTCGGCAACATCTCGGCCTGGAACTATCCGTACTTCGTCGGGTCGAACGTCTTCGTGCCCGCCCTCCTCACCGGAAACGCCGTCCTCTACAAGCCTTCCGAGTTCGCCACCCTGACCGGGCTCGCCATCACGGATGCGATGCACGCCGCCGGCGTGCCCGAGGCCGTGTTCGCGCCGGTGGTCGGCGGCGGCGAGGCCGGGCGCGCCCTGATGGAACAGCCGCTGGACGCGGTCTTCTTCACCGGCTCCTACGCCACCGGCCGCCAGATCGCGGAGGCGGCGGCGCGCCGGCTCATGAAGGTGCAGCTCGAGCTGGGGGGCAAGGACCCCGTCTACGTGGCCGACGACGTGGACGTCGTGGCCGTGGCCAAGGCCACCGCGGACGGTGCCTTCTACAACACGGGGCAGAGCTGCTGCTCGGTGGAACGCGTGTACGTGCACGAACGCATCCACGACGCGTTCGTGGACGCCTTCGTGGCGGAGGTCGAGGGCTTCGTGGTGGGCGACCCCATGGACGAGAAGACCTACATCGGCCCCGTCGCGCGCGAAGCCCATCTGGGCGTGCTCGAGGAGCAGGTCGCGGATGCGAAGGCCAAGGGCGCGCGCCTGCGGCTCGGCGGGGCGCGCCTCGACCGCCCCGGCTTCTACTTCGCGCCCACCGTGTTCACGGAGGCGCGGCCCACGATGGCGCTGATGCGTGACGAGACTTTCGGGCCCCTTATCGGGATCCAGAAGGTCGGGGACGACGACGAAGCGCTGCGCCTCATGAACGACACCGAGTACGGTCTCACCGCCGGCGTGTACACGGCCGACGAGTCACGCGCGCGGCGGCTGCTGGGCAGGGTGAACTCCGGGTCGGCCTATTGGAACTGCTGCGACCGCGTGAGCCCTCGCCTGCCCTGGACGGGCCGGCGGCATTCCGGCCTCGGCGTGACGCTCGGTTTCGCCGGCATCCGGGCCTTCGTCCAGCCCAAGGCCTGGCACCTGCGGCAGCCGAAATAGCGGTCGGCAGCCGCACCCGCGAGGCGAGGCGCCTTGCCATGTAGAATCACGGCACCGGAGCGGGAGGTGGTGTGTCGAAGGGCGCGGATCTACGCGAGGCGGTCGAGGACCTGCACCTCTACCTCTCGGACCGCATTGCGCCCCTGATGTTCGCGTACTCGATGGAGCTGCTCCTGCAGCAGCCCGCCGCGCTCATCGCGGCCGAGGTCCGGACCTGGGCTGGCCAGCAGGCCGCGGCCATGCCCGACGTCACCCTGGCCGACCTGCTCTTCCACGCCGTGCGCAAGGTGGCGGGGATGGGCCAGTTCGAGCTGGTCTCGAACGAGAGCCTCGGCGTGCGCGTCAAGGAAATGGGCCAGGCGGTGCTTCCATTCTGCCCCCCGGAGGACCGCGAGGTGCTGCGCCAGAACCTCGAGAAGCTCGCCATGGCCCCGCCCAGCGCGGCCAGCCTGAGCGGGGTGGAGGTGCTGCGGCGCGAAGCGAGCGCTCCCCCGGCCGCCAAGCCGGGAGACGCGAAAGGACTCTCCGGAAAGGTCGCGACTGGCCTCCGGAAGCTCGGACTCTTCCTCGACCGGCTGCAGTCGAAGGGCGGCTCCTCGGCCGCGCCGCCCGAGCAGCGCGCGGAAGTCGCCTCGCAATTCATGACCACCGCGGCCGTGCAGTCGAAGAACCAGCAGGAGCTGGATGCGCACCTGGCGCCCTTGCGGGAGCTCGGGATCGACACTGCGATGGACAAGGTGGTCGGGACGCTCGCCCAGAGCCTGCCCGGCTGGGGCGCCCTGCCCAGCGCGCCCGGAGCGGCGCCGGCGGCGGCCGGCCTCGAGATCAAGGCGATGCGACAGATCGTGTCGCTGGCCGAGGACCCGGCGGAGGCGGGCAAGCGATTCCGCGAGCTGGTGCACGTGGCCATCGAGCAGTTCAACACCGGCCATCTGGGCCGCGCCGTCTCGATGTTCGAGCTGGCGGAGCAGCTCGCGGCCGATCGCAAGGTGGAGAGCGGCTTCGTGAACGTCCTGCGCGAGCACGGGAACGAGTACCTCGACGGCGAGCGCCTCGCGAAGTACGCCGAGCGCACCGACCTCCGCACCTCGCTGCGCAAGGTCATGAGCTTCTTCGTCGCCCTCCGCCCGTCCGGGCTTCTCACGGAGCTCAACGGGGAGCCGCGACGCGAGCGGCGGCACCAGCTGCTGGCCCTGCTGGAGGCGCACGGCGAGTCGGCCCGCGAGCACGCCCACGACCTCCTGGCCGCTTCGGTCGAGCCCGGGGCCAACCCCGACCCCTTCTTCCAGATGAACCTCGTCTATCTCCTGCGCGTGATCCCGCGGCCGGCCGGCCTCTCCGTCGACGACGAGGTCAACCTCGTGATGCGCACGTCGGGGAAGGACAGCCCGCCGCCGCTCGTCAAGCAGGTCATCGCCTACCTGGCCGCCACCCGCCATGACAAATGCGAGCGCGCGCTCATCACCTATCTCCGCGTATTCGAGAACATGCTGATGCAGCCCGAGACCGCGGCCTATTCGCGGGAAGACCTCGAGACGCTGCTCGATCGCACCTCCGTCGCCCTGGCGCGCTATGCGACGCCGCGCGCGTGGCGCGCGCTGGTCGACCACGGCCTCAAGACGGATGCGCGTCTCGGCACTCCCATGGCCCGGCTCGTGGAGGCGGGTCGCCAGGACCTGTCCGAAAGCAAGGACCTCGTCGCCCGGCTCATCGCCGCCGTCCGGACCGAGCAGCCGCGGGCGATCCTCGGCTTCGTGAAGAGGAACGACGATCGGCTGGGATGGCTCATCCAGGCCCTTGCCGGGACGCCGCTGCCCGAGGTGCGCGACGCGCTCCAGGAGATCGTGGACAAGAACCCCGGCCAGAAGATCGCGGAGAGCGCCAAGGCGGCGATGGCCACCCTGGGGGCCTCCGCCAAGCCGCCGGACGCGCCTGGCCTGGCCGGAGACCTCGACCTGTTCGGCCTCCCTGGCCTCCTTCAGACGCTGGCGCAATCCAGTTTGACCGGCGTTCTGACCCTGATGAACGCGGACCGCAGGGCGGAGGCCACGGTCATCATCCAGGACGGCAAGTTCCGCGAATCGCGCTACGGCAACCTGCGCGGCGTGGATGCCGTCTACCAGCTCTTCGAAAGACCGTTCCCCGGCACCTTCGCTTTCGTGAGCCGACCCAACGTGGAGGACCTGGCGGGCGGCGCCCCCGCCGAGGATGTCGTGGGTCTGCTGCTCGAGGGAGTGCGGCGCCACGACGAGTACAAGCGGGCCGCGACCCTGGCGGCGGACGGTGTCACCTTGAAGCCGACCGGCGTTCGCGGCACACCACTGCCGGATGAGGATCCCGATTTCGTCAGTCTCGTCTGGGCGCAGGCGAGCAAGGGGACGACCCCCCTCGCGTGCGAAGCGACGATCGCCACCGACAGTTATCGCACCCGCCGGCTGCTCGCGCATTGGCTGGAAGAAGGGTCGCTCACCGCGGCCTGAGGCCGTGATCGGCGTTCCAGCCCCCGCGCGGCGCAGAGGGCGAGGAGCGGCGTGAAGGGAACGCGGAACCGCGAGTAGGCCTGCGGTCCGGCGGACAACAGGACGAAATAGGCGACCAGCCCGGCGAGCAGGACGGCCAGGAGGCGGACGGGCACGGCCTCCGCGCGCATCCTCCACAGGCCACACGCGGCTCCCGCGTACAGCACGAGCAGATGCAGGGCGGCGCCCGCGCTGAGCGCCCACCACCACGCGCGCGGGCGATCGGGACCATCACCGAGGTCGAAGGCCAGCGACAGGCCCGCCGCCCCCGTGCCCAGGAGCAACTCCGGCAGCCAGCGCACCTGGGTCTTCAGGAACAGGATCGGATGGCGCGCGACGAGGGCGAGGGCGGCCCGCGCGTAGAGCCGCTCGGCGGGCCGACCCGTCCGCTTGACCTCGTCGTCGATCGACTGCAGGAGCTGCGCGCGCGCGACCTCGACGGAAATCCCGTCGCGCTGGGCCAGGATGTCCGATCCGCGGCTCAGATAGACGAACTTCGCGGGCCCGTCGCTGGCGACGAGGGCCCCCGCGGCGACCCGGTTGCGCACCTGCCATCCGCCGACCATCAAGGTCCAGGGCAGGGCCAGGGCCGCGAGCAGCCACGCGGTGGAGCGCGGACTCCATCGCAGCGTACGGCCGCAGAGCACGAGCCACAGAGCGGCGGGGATCACGAGAAACAGGCCGATCGGCCGCGTGAGCGCGGCCGCCGCCAGCAGCGTTCCCCCGTCAGGAGGCGGCGTGAGGCGGTCGCGGACGGAATGTCGAGGGCCAGGAGGACGCCCGCGATCAGGGCGGCCCGCGCGCCCCAGAGCCGGCCCGCGACCCAGGCGGTGAGCCAGACCGTGAGCACGCTGATGCCGATCCCCACGAGTACGACCGCGCGCGGATCCTCTCCGGCCACGGCGTAGATGGCCGCGATCAGCAGCGGGAAGCCGGGGGTGCGGCGGGTCTGCGGCGGGCCCACGGGAGACGCCGCGAAGCGCGCGTCGTGGAGGAGGGTGCGTGCCAGCGCGTCGTACCCGTAGGAGTCCGGCGTCATGAAGCTGTCCGGGTGAACCCGGGACGCGGCCACGAAGAGGCCGGCGCGCACGGACAAGGCCAGGGCCGCGGCCGCGAGCGCCGCCCGCCAGCCAGGGGGCGCCGACATCAGGCGTAGGCGGTCTTCGGGCTCCGGAGCTTCTCGTACCAGAAGCGGGCGAACTTCGGGCCCGAGCGCAGGGCGAAGGCGAAGAAATCGGCCGCCTGCCGGCGCCGGACGCTCCAGTCGCGTTGCGCGCCCAGAGCGGCGTGCACCGCCTCCCGCCAGGCGGGATCCTGGATCGTCTCCAGGTATTCGCGCTGCGGCGGCGGACCGGTGGGCGCGTACCTTCCGTCCCAGTGCTGGGCGTAGAACCGGAGGACGGTGACCCGCTCCAGGTAGCGCGAGGGCACGGCCGACGTGCGCACCCGGTTGTAGAACTCGCGATCGCCGAAGCGGAAGAGGCGATCGTTCCAGTACCCGACCTGCCGGAAGACGTCGCGGCGGTGGACGCAGTTCACCGATCCCATGAACCAGTGGCGCAACCAGCGGGACGGCGGCCCCAGCCGCCAATCGAACGCGAAGAAGTAGGGATCGAGCACGGCCGGATACCGCACCTGGATCGAGCGGAAGGCCACGAGACCGATGCCCTCCCGAGAGAGCACGTCGAGGGCGCGTTCCAGATGGTCGGGGAACCAGAGGTCGTCGTCCGTCATGTACGCGACGTAGGGCGCGTCGCTTTCCTTGAGCACGACGTTGCGATGCACGTATCCGAAGCCCGCGGCCTTGGGAAAGCGGCGGAAGCGCACGCGGGCATCGTCGAAGGCGCGCACCACCGCCTCCGTCTCCGCGCTGCAGCCGTCGCCCACGACGTGGAGGGTGAACGAGCGGTGGGTCTGGCGCAGGACGGACGCGATGGCGAAGCCGATGGTGTGGGGCCGCCGGTAGGTCGGAAGCACGACGTCCACCGCATGCCCGGGCGGCGCGCTCGCCCGCGTCACCGCGAGCTCAACCGGAGCGGGCGCCGGCACCGAACGAGAAGGGAATCCGCGGCGAATCCGCGGGCAGCCGCCAATGGTCGGGGTCCCCGTAGGCATAGGCCTGGTCGGCGAGGTTCAACACGCTGCTCGGCTCGCCGCGGAGGTTCTGCACGCCGTGCCACACGCCGGGCGGCACGACCACCAGGGCCGGGCGATGCTCGCCGAATCGGAACTCGTTGAGCTGGCCGTGGGTGGGCGAGGTCGTGCGCGCGTCGTAGAGCACGATCCTGACCGCTCCGCGGTTTGCGAAGAGGCGGTCGCGCGCACGCTGATGGGCATGCCAGGCCGAGACCTCCCCCGGGGCCAGCCACACCTGGAACACGTGCGCGATGACCCCGTCGTCGAGCCGCCAGTCGGCGCGGAAGATCTCGGTGAGGACGCCTTGTCCCTTGTTGACGTTGCGCACCTCGGTGACCCGGACGCCGTCGATGGCCTTCTGCGCCGGGAGCCAGTCCGGACCCACGGTCTGCACGTCCTTGCACGCGCCCTCGAGGAAGCCCTCCGCCGCGGTGAACGTCCGCTTGGCGGCGGGCCGAGGGGCCGTGGCCGAACGATATTCGGCTCGCCGTTCTGGTCGCCGTCGCTGATTCATGGTGGGCTCTGTCGCGCTCTCGAGGTCCGGGAGGGAGATCGGGATTATATGCCCAGGCTCGGGGAACGGGCCTTCCGCGGCACCGGCTGCGCCTAAGTTTCCCTCGTGGCTCACGAGTTCTCCTGGTCCGTCTCGCGGCACGACACCTTCAACAGCTGCCGCCGGAAGTATTTCTATTCGTACTACCTGGCCCCGGACGACCCCGAGATCCATCGCCTCAAGAAGCTGTCCGCCCTTCCGCTGTGGGCGGGCAGCGTCGTGCACGAGACGATCGAAAGCTTCCTCAAGGCGCGCGACACGCTGCCCTCCGAGGCCGAGCAGCAGGCGATCGTCCACGCCGCCGTGCACGAGCGTCTCCTCGGCGATTGGCGCGACAGCGAAGCGGCGTCGCTGCGCTTCCGCCTCTTCGAGCACGAGTACGCCACGACGGTCGAGGCCGAGGACAAGAAGATCGTGGTGGGCACGGTCATGCGCTCGCTGCGCAACTTCTTCAAGAGCCCCGTGCTGCAAGAGGCGCTGGCCGTCGGCCGGCCTTCGTGGCTCACCGTCGAGGACCTCGTCTCGTTCGAGGTGGGAGGAGTGCCCGTCTTCCTGCGCATGGACCTCGCGTTCCGCGACCAGCAGGGCCGCGTGGTCATCGTCGACTGGAAGACGGGACGCGGCGAGGGACGCTTCAACGAGATCCAGCTCGCCGGCTACGCGCTCTACGCCGCGCGCCAGGGCTGGGCGGCGAGCCCGGAAGAGATCCAGACCGAGCTCGCCTACCTCGCCATCCCGCGCTACGTGCGCCGCCGCGTCGACGGCCGCAAGCTGGAGCACGCGCGCGCCTTCATCGAGAAGAGCGCCGAGCGCATGAAGGGACTGCTCGTCGATCCGGTGCTCAACCTCGGCCGGCTCGAGGATTTCCCGATGATCGACCGGCCCACGATGTGCCGGCGGTGCAACTTCCGCCGGCTCTGCTTCCCCCCCGCCGACGTCGCCGCCGCGGAAGCGCCGCAACCCACCGCGGCCCTCTGACGTCCCTCAGCTCTTGAGGTGCTTGGCGAAGAAGGCGAGGGTGCGGGCCCAGGCGTCCTTGGCCGCGTCCTCGCGATAACCCTTCCAGGGATTGTTGGGGTTCGCGAAGGCGTGGGGAGCGCCGGGGTAGATCTTGATGTCGACGCTCTTGCCCGCCTTCTTCAGGGCCTCCTCGAACGCCTTCACCTGATCCGGCGACGGGCCCTTGTCGTCCCCGCCGTAGTTGCCGAGGATGGGGGCCTTGATGCGGGCGAGGGCGGCGGGCTCGGTGGGGGGCGCCCCGTAGTAGGCGACGACGGCCTTGAGCCCCGGCTCCAGCGTGGCCAGCTGCAGGGTGTACTTTCCGCCCATGCACCAGCCGATGACGCCGATCCGGTCCTTCTTCACGTCCGCGCGTGACTGGAGGTAGGCGTCGGCGCCCTCGAGGTCGCGGATCGCGCGGTCCTCGGGCAACCCGCTCATGAGCTGGTGCGCGACCTCGGGGTCCTTCGTCACCTTGCCGTGGTAGAGGTCGACGGCGAGCGCGGCGTACCCTTCCCGGGCCAGCGCGCGGGCCTGGTCCTTGATCCAGTCGTCCAGACCCCACCATTCCTGGATCACGATGACGGCCGGGAAGGGACCCTTGCCCTCCGGCGTCACCAGCAGCCCCGAGCCCGTCTCCGTGCCGCTCTTGAAGGTGACGGCCTGCTCGGCGGCCAGGCCCGGTGAGATGAAGACGGCGGAGAACACGGCCGCCGCCGCGAAGGCGAGGATCACGCGCTTCATGGAAGAACCTCCTGTCATTCCCAGGTGTCCAGGGTACCGTCTGCCGCGCTCCCGCGGGGCACCCGCCGGCGACTTCCCGGGCCGCGGCCGGGCCTCGAGTGCGCGCCGTCATTGACGGCGCCGCCACCGGCCCCTAGAATCGCGACCGGCCACCCAGACATTCACGCCCATTCAGGAGGAGTCCATGGCCGCCCTGCGTCTGGTCCCCGCCTCCGGAGCCGCCGCCGTCGAGGTCAACAACGACAGCACGCTCGTGGGCCGCGACGCCACCTGCGACCTCGTGGTCAGCGACGGGTCCGTCTCCCGCAAGCACGCACGCATCGAGCGCCGTGGCGACACCTGGACGGTCCTGGACCAGGGAAGCGCGAACGGGACGTTCGTCGACAGCCAGCGCATCGTGGAGAGCGCGCTCCAATCGGGCCAGGAGCTGCGCTTCGGCGCCGTCTCCTACCGGGTCCGCCGCCGCTGCCGCCGCGTCCGGGCTCGCCTCCGCCGCCGCCCCCGCCGCGCATGGGCGGCGGTCCGCCGGGCCCGCCGCCGCTGCCCGGAAGCTACGGCGCCGCGTCACCCGTGCCTCCGATGGCCGCGCCCCCGCTCGCACCCAAGAAGGGACGCTCCCCCGTCTTCTGGATCGGCCTCGGCTGCTGCGGTTGCCTCGCGCTCGTCGTCGTCTTCGTCGGCCTCGTCGGCGGGTTCGCGGTCTTCGCCACCCGCGGCGCGGTCGAGGCGGTGCGGGCGCAGATCACCGAGATCAAGGCCGGCAACATGGATGCGGCCTACAAGCGCATGAGCGATGCGTACCGGCAGTCGCACACCGAGGCGGACTTCGGGGCGTTCGTCGCGCGCCACCCCGGCCTGAAGGAGAACAGCGACTCCACCTTCACCACGCGGAACGTCCAGAACGACAAGGCCCAACTCGCGGGATACCTCATGGCCGCCTCCGGGGCCAAGGAGACCGTCCGCTACGAGCTCGTGAAGGAAGGTGACTGGAAGATCGACGACATCAAGTTCGAGGGCGAGTCGGCCGCGACCGCGCAGGCCGGCGGCGGGGGCGGCGGGGGCCCCGGAGACGCCCTCCAGATCGAGACCCTCTTCGTCCACAAGGAGCCGGCGGGCAGCGGCACCCGCGTCGACATGAAGGTGCGCGTCACCGGGTTCTCGGTCAAGCCCGAAGGTGACGCGTACCGGATGGACCTGGCCGAGGACCTCGAGACGATCGGTCCGGACGGGCAGCGCCTCCCGGCTCTCAGCCGCATGGGCCTGGAGACGCTGCACGACCGGACGCCCCAGGCCACGGGCGCGGCCGCCGAGTTCGCGAACACGCTCACCTTCACCAACAGTCCTGCCCCCGGCTCCTACGCCGCCCGCCTCACCATCCGCGATCACGTGGGGCAGAACCTCAAGGCGCACGAGGTCCGCTTCGACCTGCCCTGACGCCGGCAGCGCGTCCCCTCCTCGCCTGATACGATCGCGACGTGCCGGCCTGGACTCCCCACCCCGAACCCACGGAAGTACGCCACGAGAAGAGCGCGCGCCGTGTCGTCGTCTCCTGGGATGATGGTCACGCCTCGACCTATCCCCTCGACTACCTGCGGAGCTGGTGCCCGTGCGCGGGATGCCAGGGCCACGACCCGGTGGCGAAGTACCTCGACCTCCATGGGCAGGAGCTCACCCATCTCGAAGGCGTGGGCAACTATGCGCTCGGGCTGACGTGGCAGGACGGCCACAACACGGGGATCTACAGCTTCCGGCTGCTGCGCGGGCTGTGCCCCTGTGACGACTGCGGGGGCGAGAAGAGATAGGCCCGCGCCTAGGGCACCGCGGCCAGACGGAACCGGCGACCGTCCCGCGCCGTCGCCACCGCGTGTGAGTATTCCGCGGAAGACAGGTACTCGCGCACGGGGGGACTGAGCGCCGCCACCATGTCGCCCGGGGACCAGGTCACGGGCTCACCCGTCGCGACGTCCAGGACGCGGCCGGCCTGGAGGGCGGCGGACGCCTCCGCCACCGGCACCTCCGCCAGGTCGCGGCAGAGGGCCTCGAATCGGCCCTGCTCCGCCCCGGAAAGGAACGCGAACGGCGGCGCGTAGAACTTCGCGTTGTGGAAGTACGCGGGCACGTTCACGAGCGCGTCCTTGCCCCACTGGGCCGCCCAGCCCAGCACGCGCGTGTAGAGCTGGCGGCCCAGCCCGAGGCCGGGATACGTCTGTCCGGGCAGCCGCGGCCGCTCGCGCGTGAAGACGGCGCGTGGATCCTGGAGGGCGAGCCACTCCACGACGAGGACGGAGAGCACTTCCACCCCGCCCGCCCGCAGGGCGGGCTCGCTCACCGGCCGCGCCTCCTCGGCCATGCGCAGGTCGATCAGGCTCTCGCCGCCGCCGGCGGGGCTCACGAGCAGGCGATGCTCGCTTCCCTCGACCTCGATGCGCACGCCCAGGTCGGCGTAACCGCGCGCCCGCAACGCCTCCGTCACCCCCGCCTCGTCCAGCTCCACGCACAGGGCAGTCAAGCCCAGCCGGCCCAGGTAACGAGCGGGCACGCCGCGGTCGACCGGAGCCAGGTCCGAGGCCTCGAGGGCGATCGGGGCGTCTCCCCTTTCCACGGGCGCCGGCGGACGCGCGCGCTTCATCGGCGGCGCTCCGCCGGCTCGAGGTGCACGACCACGTCGACGATCTCCGGATGGTTCGACATGACCGCTTCCTCGATGCGGTCGGCGACGTCGTGGGCCGCGCGCAGGCTCATCTTGCCGTCCACGTGCACGATCATGTCGACGTAGACCGCGCCCGGGCCGCCGCGCGTCCGGATCTCGCGGCAGTGCTGGACCCCGGGCACCTCCATGACCACCCGGGAGAGCGTCTCGCCGGGGATCATGGCGCGGTCGGTCAGGGTGTGGAAGGAGCCCACCATGATGCGCACGGCCAGGATCGCGATGAAGGCGGCGATGCCGATGGCCACCACGCTGTCCATCCAGGGCACGCCCGCCTTGGCCCCGGCGAAGGAGGCGATGACACCGAGCGTCACGTAGATGTCCGACCGCGTGTGCGCGGCGTCGGCGATGAGGTACGCGCTGGCGAGCTTGCGGCCCTGCCGCGTCTCGTAGGCGGCCACGAAGAGGTTGACGGCCAGGGTCACGCCCATCACGACCCAGTTGAGGACGCCGATCTCGGGCAGGCGCGACCGGCCGGTGGCGCTGAGCGACTGCTCGAACACGTTGTAGGCGAGGCCGAGCAGCGCGAAGCCGATGAGCAGCGTAGCCGCGGTCTCGAACTTGCGGTGCCCGTACGGGTGGCCCTCGTCCGGCGGCGCATACGCGAACGCGGTGACCACGAGGCCGATGACGTTGTTCGAGCCGTCCATCAGGCTGTGGTACCCGTCGGCCACCATGGACAGGCTGCCCGTGAGCTTGCCCACGACGATCTTGCTGGCGCTGACGGCGACGTTCAGGAGCAGCGTGATCCAGAGGACGCGCCGCACCCCGGCCTGGGCGACGTCCGCGCGGACGGCGGTGGCAGTCGCCATCACTTCATCCGCGCGCCCTTCTCCTCGGTGGCGAAGATCCAGCCCACGATCTTGCCGGGCTGGATCTTCTCCTCCTCGCCCCAGAACTGGCGGTCGCGCAGGAACCGGGAGGAGGTGTCGCGCTCCGGGATGGAGTCCATCTCGCCCTTGATGCGGGTGAAGCGGTCGCGCCAGCGCGCCATGTTCGCCTCGCGCAGGTCCACCCAGCCCGCGCCCGCCCAGGCCTCCAGGCGCTCCGCCGTCACCTCGAACGTCTCGTCGTCGCGGGTGGTGGGGGGGATCTTGCACTCCGGCCCGCGCAGCACGCGCCCGTCGGGAAGGAGGATGGGAATGCCGATGGAGATGATGTCGCGCCGGCAGGTGGCGTCGCTGGTCACGCAGGCGGCGGCCCGGCGCGCCATCTCGAAGGGCGCGCTGTCCCGCACGCGGTCCATCGACCCGTACTCGCGGCGCAGCAGGTGCGCCTCGAAGAGGAGCTTGCTCAGGCGCGGGGGGCCCAGGTTCTCGAAGGCCACGCTGGACACGCCCTTCTCGTTCTCGAGCGCGCGCAGCTTCTCGAGCGCCCAGTGGCGCATGAGGCCCGCGCGGTAGGTCGGCCCCATGACCGCGTTGTCGAGGGCGTTGATGACGTCGTGGCCGGTGTTGCCGCCGAGCAGCTCGCGGGCCAGGACGTCCGCGATCTCCTCCGGGGTGACGAACTCCATCTGCTCGCCGGTCGTGATGGCGCTGAACTCCTCGAGCGAGAAGATGCCGTTCTCGCCGGTGTCGATGAACACGCTCTTGAGGGTCTCGCCGGTGGCGGTGCCCGCGGACGGGTCGTGCGGCCGGAAGACGGAGCCGGGGACGAGAGGCCGGGCGCGCGCGGGATCGGCGTCGTAGAGCGGCACCGCGCGTCCTCCGCGCAGAACCTCGCCGTAGCCGATGCGCTTCCAGGCGATGGCGGCCGCGGGCTTGATCTCCTTCGTGATGGGGCCGCCGGGCGTGCGCGCCATCAGGAAGAGCAGCAGGGTGTGGGCTCCGGCCAGCGCGCTCTTGGAGAGCAGGACGCGCGAGGGCTTCTCCTCGGAATGGGTGTACGGGATATTGAGGCCCATCCCGCCCGTGCCCGACGTGCCGATCTTCACGTAGGCGCGCGTGCCCGACTTGACCATCGCCTGGTAGAGCACCTGCACGTGGCGGATGAGCTGGGGCACGTAGTCGGCGACGAGCAGCGTCTCCAGGCTCTCGCGCAGGTCGCCCCCGTCCTTGAGGACCTGGTACGCATTGCGGCTCGTCTTGTAGATGTCCTGGTAGGCGATCCCGGTCGCGGTGTTGATGGCGTCCACGATGATGTCCGGCCGCCGCTCCGTGATGAGCTGGTGGAGAAAGTACTGCGAGGCCGCGGCATCGGACAGCGGCTCCAGGAGGCTCTCGATCAGCCGCGCGCGCAGGGCGCGGTCGCTGAACACTTCACGCCGCGGCCGGTCCTTGACGTCGGTGAACGCGAAGACGTCGCCCCATGCTGCTTGCAGAGCGGTTCCTTGCGTCTCGCTCTGCAAGCTTGCCGTTGCTTCCTCCGCTTCTTGCCGGCGGAGGGACAGGATCGTGAGCTCCCGTGGGTGCTCCAGGAGCAGCCGCCGCGCGACCGCCTGCCCCACCAGGCCGTAGCCGCCCAGGATCAGGACGCTCTTGCCGCGGATGTCCATCGCTCAGGAAGTATAGGCCGCGCAGCGAAGACTCAAGCGGCTGACAGACGAGAGGTGGTGGTCAGGTCGGCCGTCAACAGAACGAACGAATCAGGAGCGCGGCGCCGCGCAGCGGCGGCGCAGCGGTGGGGGGTTTCAGGGGGGGAGCTCACGCCCGGCGCGGTGGAGCGTGAGTTCCCCCCCTGAGATAAGTCCCCGCGAAGGCGACCACACCATCGCATGGTGGGCGCACGCCGTTGGCGCTTGGGTGCGGCCGCGGGCTAGGCTTCCTGCTCCCGGACGATGCTGAGCTTGCCGAAGCCCTGGAAGAGGGACAGCAGCGCCGCGTACAGGAATCCGAACTGGAAGAGCAGGATGAAGGGCAGGGTGCCGAAGATCTCGTTGCTGGCCGCGTAGTACGCCATCACGGTGAAGTACGCCCCGAGCAGGAGCTCGACGAAGGGCACGAAGTTGAGGCTGCCGCGATACCGCTTGAGCCTCCAGTCGTCGCTCGCGGCCTCGACGCGGTACTTGGGGGTGCGCGTGAACTCGGAATCCATTCCGAGCAGGGCCTCGATCACCGCCTTCGCATTGTTGACGCTGAGGCCGATGCCCACCGAGAGCACCGCGGGCAGGTACTTGAGGCGGGAGGGCCACTCGTCCCCGAAGATCTCGCGCTGGCTCATCAGGTAGAACGAGCACACGCTCATGGTCGCGCCGATGAACAGGGGCACGTCCACGATCAGCATCTCGTACCAGCCCATGTTGTAGCGGATGACCATGGCCGGGAACATCAGGATCGAGAGCACGATCATGAGCGGGTAGGCGAAGTTCGCGGTCAGGTGGAACGTCGACTCCACCTTGATGGAGAGGGGCAGGTCCGAAGCCAGGATCTTGGGTAGGAGCTTCTTGCAGGTCTGGATCGAGCCCTTGGCCCAGCGATGCTGCTGGCTCTTGAACGCGTTCATCTCGACCGGGATCTCCGCGGGCGAGACCACGTCCTGCAGGAACACGAACCGCCAGCCCTTCATCTGCGCGCGATACGAGAGGTCCAGGTCCTCGGTCAGGGTGTCGTGCTGCCAGCCACCCGCGTCCCGGATCGCGTCGCGCCGCCAGACGCCGCCCGTGCCGTTGAAGTTGAAGAACCGTCCCGATCGATTGCGCCCGCCGTGCTCGAGGATGAAATGCCCGTCGAGCAGCACGGACTGGACCTGGGTCAGCAGCGAGTAGTCGCGGTTGATGTGGCCCCAGCGCACCTGGACCATCCCGACGCCCGGATCGTCGAAGTGGCCGAGCGTCTTCTCGAGGATCTCCGGAGGGGCGACGAAGTCGGCGTCGAAGATGAGGATGAACTCGCCCCGGGCCTGTTGCAGGCCGAAGTCCAGCGCCCCCGCCTTGTAGCCGTGGCGGTCTCCGCGGTGGATGTAGTGGATGTCGAAGCCTTCCTCGCGATAGCGGTCGACGGCGGCCTTCGCGATCTCCTGCGTCTCGTCCACGGAATCGTCCAGGACCTGGATCTCGAGGAGCTCCTTCGGGTACCGGATGCGGCACACGGAGTCGACCAGGCGGTCCACGACGTACATCTCATTGTAGAGCGGGAGCTGCACGGTGACCCGCGGCAGGCGCGCCGGTGGCGGGAGCGGTCGCGCGCGCCGGTCGCGGTGCCTGAAATACAGGAACACCATGATGTAGCGATGGAAGCCGAACACGGCGAGGACGACCAGCGTCAGGAAGTAGAATCCAAGGATCGCGAATTCAAGAGGGCTCATGATTTGCGGACTCGATCCTCCTCGACGTCCAAGTTCGGGGGTGCGCGGCCCGGATCAGCCGCCTCACCATATCGGTGAGTTTGTGCCGCCCTGGCACTGATCCTATAGTCGTAGTATCTGTTCAAGCCGCCGAACTCGTCAACCGTCCGCAATACTTTTGGTTGCGACCGTGAACGCATCCGAGCTCGACGCCCTGCTGAAGGCCGTGCGCGACGGACAAGTCAGCCCCGCCGACGCCCGGGCGCGCCTGGCCGGCTACGCGACCGAGGACCTCGGCTTCGCGACGATCGACCACGCGCGCGAGGCCCGCACGGGATGGCCGGAAGTCGTATTCGGGGCGGGCAAAACGCCGGACCAGGTGGCCGCCGCCCGCCTGCCCCGCGCCGTCCATCACGAGAGCGCGCGCGCCATCACCGTCGAGGTGACGCCGGTGGCCCCGCTGCGCGGCGGCGTGGCCGTCGTCTGCGCCGGCACCTCGGACCTCGCCATTGCCGAGGAAGCGGCCGTCACCGCCACCTTCCAGGGCGCCTCCGTGACTCGGATCTACGACGTCGGCGTCGCCGGGATCCACCGCCTGCTCGGGCGGACCAGCGACCTGCGCGAGGCGGACGTCGTGATCGTCGTGGCCGGGATGGAAGGCGCCCTGCCCTCCGTCGTGGCGGGGCTCATCGCCACCCCCGTCGTGGCCGTTCCGACCTCGGTCGGGTACGGTGCCTCCTTCGAAGGCCTGGCCGCCCTCCTGGCCATGCTGAACTCCTGCGCCGCCGGTTTGGCCGTGGTCAACATCGACAACGGATTCGGCGCGGGGCATCTCGCCTGCACCATCCTCCGCTCCGCCGCCCGTCTGCAGGAAAAAAACCGCTGAAAACTTGACAAAAGTGTTGATGGTTCTCATCTTGTAGGCAGTCCTGTCCGGGCGGTGAGGCCTTTCGGGGGGCGAGGGGACCTCAGGCCGGGGTGAAGGACAGGATTCCCGTCCGCGCGACCCTCGCGAAATCGCAGAGCGGCGGAGGCTTACGTCTTCATTCCGGCGTGCACGCCGGGGGGCATGAACAGTAATACTTTCCGAACACTGGAATTCGAGGCTATTCGGGCGCTCGTCCTGAGCCACGCCGGTTCGGCGGCGGGTCAGGATCGAGTCCAGGCCCTCACTCCTCACACCGAAACCGGCGCCGTCCGCGCCGCTCTCTCCCGGACCACCGAGGGGACGG
>WNFN01062152.1_pt1 | contig 16754 bp, 12 predicted proteins | sample 5400161 | NCBI WGS metagenome assembly WNFN01 (sample SAMN13153353, study PRJNA577476) | soil metagenome | isolation source: 80 cm saprolite on Douglas fir-dominated hillslope | place: USA:California | collected 2013-09-17
AGGGAGACCTCCGTGATAGGCATGAGACTCATCAGCGCAATTCGAGTTCTCGCCGCAGTTTTCGTGCTCTATGCTGCTTCGCAGGCGCACGCGCAGGATCCGCAACCGGAGTCCTCCTCGAAACCGGCCACCCCTCCCGACGACATGAAACCAAAGTCCACTGGCAAGCAAAAGAAAGACAGCGCCACGAAAAACGCACCCGACCAGCCCGCTTGGGATCCGCTGCGTGCGGAAAAAGATCTCGAAGTCGGCCAGTACTACATGAAGAAGGGCGATTTGGATGCGGCCATCGATCGTTTTCAAGACGCCACGACAGCCAAACCCGGTTATGCCATCCCGTTTCGATTCTTGGCAGAAGCCCAGGAGAAAAAAGGCCTGAAGAAACAAGCCATCAAATCTTACCAGCGCTATCTGGATCTGTATCCCCACGCCGAGGACGGCGACAAAGTGCGCAAGAAAATCGACAAGCTCTACAAGGAAGTCGAAAAAGAAAAGGCAAGGCAGAAGGAGTAGCCGCCACTAACGACGGACGTAGGCTGGGCTCGCATCAAGCATTGTTACGGGGCAGTGAGAAACATGGTCTGGATAAGACGCTTCTTAATTACGTTACCCTTTGTGATGGCGGCTGTGTTGAACGTGCTCGTGATGGCGGCTGATCGACTCCACTTGCGCCGCGAACACGTCGCGGGATACGGTTTTCTGTTCGCTACACCGTGGGCATGGCTTCTGGATCATCCTAGCTGGTTTGGAATTGTCCACAACCGATCGTTGATGGCGTTAATCGGCTACGTTCTCCTTCTATGGATTCCTGCGGCGCTATACTCCGGTTGTCTGTGGTTGTTGTTTTTTGGCTTCGGACTCCGCGGCACCGCCGGTAGCACTCCGGACAAATAACTTGCAACTGTAGACCTAGCCTAATTCCGGTAACCAGGGAACCTACCTAGCAGCGAAGCTTATTTACCGAGCGAGGCGGTCCAGAATGCGCCGTGCGCGCTCGAATTCCGCAAAACGCTTCTCTTCTTCTCGAAATTCCCGCGAATGAGAAACCATGCTGCAGCCCGAACGGCGAGTCGGGTGCTTCACGTGCAGCATCTCATGATACAAAACATATTCCACCGCGCACGCCGGAACCCCCGGGCGATCCATCCGGCGATTCAGCAGAATCTGATTCGGCCCCGGATCATAACAGCCAAATTGCCGCCGCCAGCTCCGTGTGCTCCATCCGATGTGCGGGCGCTGCAACTGCCCCTCAAAATATTTCCCATTCAGCTCATCGAAAAGCCTGTCCAGATCGAAATGGTCTCCACGGGGGCTTGTCGCGGCCAGGCGAACGCGCCCGCGGCGCATGCGGTTCATGCGGCTACGCGTGCGGTCGGAGCGCGCGTACTCCAGATAAGGCTCGGTGAGAGCCCCGGAGGCTTTGCGCCGATACACGCGCGCAAGCAACAACGCGGCCGCGCCTTCCAAGACGGCTAGAGGCGCTCGTCGCAAGAGGTCGGAGAAGCGAACGTAAACCACTTCCTCCCGACGGCGAATCGTCAGAACCAGACTGGAATAGGGATAAAACTCCACGCGGAAGCGCGGCGGCCGGCCATCGCATCCCAGCCGCGTAAACATCCGCTGGAACAGCGAGCCCCCTCCCGGAACAAGACCACTTCTATTTCCCTTCGATCTCATACGCTCACTGGAAAACCGTCAGTTCTTCCTCCGGACCGGCGGCGGCGCGACCTTCTTCTTTGCTTTCTCCGCATCATTCATCGCGTCGCGCGTGCCCTCGATCGCGTCATCAAGAGTGTCCTTATAAAGTTCCCGTTCGGTGCCGTCGGTGGACAGTTTTTCCAGCACGGCGAGAAATGCCTTCGTGCGCGCCGTCATCATGTCGACTCCCTGCCGGATATTGTCCTGTTTTTCGATCCCTAGCTGGATGAGGTCCGCCGCGTCGTCCACGCAGCTGACGTAGGCGTTCAGAAGCGAATTCAGCATGTCGGAGTGCCGGTTCGAAGAGGGATGGTCCAACTCATACTGAAACTTCTTCAAGCGATCGTCGGCATACGTCAAAAATAGTTTTATCCGCTCGTTGACCGTCTCCGCATCGCGAATCTTGTCCGCTTCAACAGACGAGAGATAGTCCTTCCGCTGCGGCGTCTCCGCGCGAACGGGCGGGGGCGCAGCCAGCATGCAGGAAGCCAGGAGAAGAAGATGTATTTTGATTTTCATGGTTGTTTCTCCGCGGGAGGTGTAGCCGCGTGGTGTTCCACAGGCCGGCGGGGGAAAAGCAATTTCAGCAGCGCTTCATCCATGCCGACGAGATCCTGCCGGACGATCTGCAGCGGCGGCTTGTAGTCTTCGGGGGATACCAGCAATGTTTCATCAACTTCGCGAATCCCCTTCCGTACGTGCATCTGCAGTTGCCGGTAACCGTTGGATTGCTTTTCGGCGTCCGGGTGCTGCTTCTTCAAGGCCTCAAGCGCGGCGCGAACATTGTCCCGGTATTTTTCGAGCGTCATTCCCACGGCATTATAGTCGCCGGCTTTTCCGGCATGGCGCGCTTCTTCCAGCTGTGCGTCCCCCAGCTTCTCAATGGCCATGCTGTCCGGGGCACCGGGATGCAGAAAGGCATGAAAAACAAGCAAACCGCACACTGCCCCCAAAGACGTCCCGCCGGCCCTCATCCGCTTACCTTTTCCGTTCCAGCATGCGTTGCAGCACTTTGCTCCGCTCCTTGGCCTGCCAGACTTGATCGGGATTTTTGTCCTGATCGAGCTCGAGAAACTTCTGGTAAGCCTCCAAAGCAAGCTTCGGCTGGTTTAGCTTATCGTAGCAAATCGCGCGGATAAACCAGACGCCCGCGCCGGGTTGTTCCATTTTGGCTATCTCGTCGAGCGTCGCCAGCGCCGCCGGATAATCTCCTCCCAGAAAAAAGGTGGAGCTGAGGTCTTTCCAATAAGCGAGATTCTTTCCATCGAGACGCAGCGCCACACGCAGCTCCTTCTCCGCGGCAGCAAAGTCGCGCTTCTGAAGCAACATGCGCCCCAGCCCGCCGTGCAGTTGCGCGTCGTTGGGAGAGAGTACGGTGGCCTCGCGAAGGGTAACGATGGAATCGTCCCATTTTTTCTGGGCAATCTGGATATCGGCCCGCAACTTGAGCACCTCGAGGGGCGGTATAGGATCGTCGGGGCGGCCAAGCTCGACCTTGGGAACCCGGTCGAGTTCGGCTAATGCCGCGTCATATTGCTCCTGCCTCATCAGCAGACGGACGATCCGGACACGGGTGTCATGATTCGGTACTCGCGCAAGAGACTGCCGATACGCATCAACTGCTTCTCCGGGCTCCTTCTGCGCCTCCAGGCTCATGGCAAGCCCAAGAAGAGCCGGGTGAAAGCCGGGGTGATGTTCAAGCGCATGGCGAAACCGCGCCTCGGCTTCCTGCGGCCTATTTTTTCTCATGAACTCGCTGCCTACGTAAGTGTTCGCGTCCGCATCGTCGGGGTCGAGGCGCAGGAGCGCTTCGAATGATTCTGCCGCCCCAGCCGCATCCCCCGATCGACTCTGTGCGACAGCCAGATCGCGTAGCGGCTGCTTTTGCCCAGGCATCAACTCGACGGCCTTGCGCAGAGGCGCGATGGCCCGATCTTCCGCGGGTGGATTTCCACTCATGTAAAGAAGCCCAAGATTGAGATAGGCCTCGGCCATTTTGGGGTCGATGGCGATAGTGCGCTCGTACTCGGCGCGAGCCTCGTCGGTTTTCATCAGCGCGGTGTAAACGTAAGCAAGTTGGAAGTGCGCGTAAGCGAATTCGGGGCGTTCGCCGATAAACTTTTGCAGGGGCGCAATGGCGGCTTCGAATTCCTTTTTGTCAATGAGGCGCTGCGCTTCATCCAGCAGGTCGTTGAGAGGGTTCGCAACTTTTCGCGTCTTCGCTTGCACGGCAGGTTTGGCCTTAGTGGACTGCGCGTTAGCCGGCGATGGATTGCTTTGTAGGGGCGCAGCATGCTGCGCCCCAGCAATGCACAAGCCGCATAGAAGAGTCCGTATTCCAATCGAACGGAAATCAGCAAGCTTCATGGTTCGGCCAGAGGAATCTTGGCTCCATTGGCGATTGTAGCCGAAGCGCCTGCTGGTTTGGATGCGCCGTTCGGGGCACGCTTTGCCTGGCCGTTTCCGTTCAGCACTCGGGAGTGCCCGTCGCGATGATCTTGCCGCCCTGGTCCCCGCCCTCGGGGCCCAGATCGATCAGCCAGTCCGCGGATTTGATGACGTCAAGATTGTGTTCGATGACCAGCAGCGAAGCGCCGCCCTCCAGCAGCTTGCGGAACGCGCTGAGGAGCTTAGCGATGTCGTCGAAATGCAAACCTGTCGTCGGTTCGTCGAGAATGTAGAGGATACCCTCATTGTCGGTGCCGCTGAGGTGCGCTGCCAGCTTCAAGCGCTGCGCTTCCCCGCCGGAAAGCGTTGTCGCCGACTGCCCGAGGCGCAAGTAGCCGAGTCCAATTTCATTCAGGACTCTGAGTTTGGAAACAATCTTGGGTACGTTCACAAAAAACGCCAGCGCTTCGCGAACCGTCAACTGCAATATCTCGTGAACATTCTTCCCGTGATACCGCACTTCCAGAACGCCGCTCTTGAAGCGCGTGCCCCGGCACTCTTCGCAGATGAGTTCGACGTCCGCCAGAAACTGCATCTCCACGGTGACCGTGCCGTCGCCTTGGCAGATTTCGCAGCGGCCTCCGGGCACGTTGAACGAAAAATGACCGGGGGCGTAGCCGCGCCGTTTCGCATCGGGCGTTTCCGCAAATACATCCCGGATCGCGTCAAACGCTTTGAGATAGGTGGCCGGATTCGAACGCGGCGTGCGGCCGATCGGCGATTGGTCCACAATGACCACTTCCCGGACATTCGAATCGCCTTCCAGCCGCTCGCAGAATTCCTTGACGCTGCCGCCCAAGCGCTTCGCGGCGAGCGCCTTGTACAGCACGTCATGAACCAGCGTAGACTTGCCCGAGCCGCTGACACCGGTGACCACCGTTAGCGTCCCGAGCGGGATCATCAAATCCAGATTCTGCAGGTTGTGCAAATTTGCGCCGAAGAGCCGGAGGAATCTGCCCGCGGGTTTGTGGCGCACGTTGGGCACGGGAATCCGCAGCTCACCGCTGAGGTACCGGCCGGTCAGGGATTTATGCTCCTCGAGCATGGCCGCATAAGACCCGGCAAAAAGCAGCTTGCCGCCGAGTTCGCCCGCGCCGGGACCGAGATCGATGATGCAATCCGCGGCTTGGATGGTGTCCGGATCGTGCTCGACGACTAGAACCGTGTTCCCCAGATCGCGGAGGGACTTGAGAATATCGATGAGCCTCTGCGTGTCGCGCGGATGGAGGCCGATGGAAGGTTCGTCGAGCACATAGAGTGCGCCGACGAGATGCGAACCGAGCGACGTTGCGAGCTGGATCCGTTGCGATTCTCCGCCGGAGAGCGTGGAGGTCAGCCGGTCGAGCGTGAGGTAATCGAGGCCCACTTCATCCAGAAACTGCAACCGCGTTCGAATCTCTTCCAGAATTCTGTCCGCGATTTTCAGGTGCCCTTCGGAGAGCTCCAGCGTGGAAAAGAAAGCGCGCGCTTCTTTGACGGTGAGCTTGCAAACCTCCGTGATGGCTTTTCCCGCCACGCGCACGGCGCGGGCCTCGGCGCGCAAACGAGTCCCGCCACATTCTGGGCACTTCGCATAACCGCGGAAGCGGCTCAGGAAAACGCGGACATGCAGCTTGTATTTCTTGCGCTCCAGCAAGTTGAAAAAACCTTTGACCCCTTCGTACTCGTTCTCGGGATCACCCTCGAGAATCAAGCGGCGCTGTTCGGCAGTGAGTTGCCGCCACGGCACGTTCGTCGGAATTCCGCGCCCGCGCGCCCATCTTTTTGCTTCCTGGAAAAGTACGCGGTAGCGAGGTTTGGTCCACGGCTCGATGGCGCCGTCGTCAAGCGACTTGCTCTGATCGGGGACGACCAGATTCAAGTCGAAGTCGATGGTGTTGCCGAATCCCTGGCAGCGCGGGCACGCTCCGTATGGATTGTTGAAGGAGAAGAGCCGGGGCTCGGGTTCCTGGTAAAGTGTGCCGTCGATCTTGCATTCGAATCGTTCGTTGAATGTGAGCCGCTCGGCGGGATTCCCCGCACCGTCCGCTACAAATTCGAGAACGGCTTCGCCCTGCCCTTCGCGGTAGCAAATTTCGATGGAGTCAACGAGCCGCGCGCGCGACTCTGGATTGACCGCGAGACGATCGACCAGGACGTAGACGGGTTTCGAAAAATCGACATCCAGCAGTGTTTCCGGCGAGGAGAATTCGTGGATTCGTCCCGCCTGGTAAAGCCGGTTGAAACCGCGCTTCTGAAGATCGAGCAGGGCTTGACGAAGGACATCCGGAGGCGGAGCGCTGACGGTTTTCTTGCCTCCTCGTTTCGAAACCGCCGCCGTGGGCGTGAGGATTCGAAACTGGTGCAAGACGTAAAACCGCCTCCCCGCCGCAAGCGACAAAATCCGCGTAGCGATTTCGTCGGGGCTATCCTTTCGAACCTGTGCTCCACACTTGATGCAAAATGTCTCTCCGCAGCGCGCAAAAAGCAGCCGCAGATAATCGTAAATTTCCGTGGCCGTCGCCACGTTCGAACGCGGGTTCCGCGTCGAATTTTTCTGCCGAATCGCCACCGCCGGCGCGATCCCCGAAATTTCGTCTACGTCCGGTTTTTCCATGCGCTCGAGAAATTGGCGGGCGTAGGCGGAAAGCGATTCGACGTAGCGGCGCTGGCCCTCCGCGTAAATGGTGTCGAACGCGAGGGAGGACTTGCCGGAGCCGCTGACGCCGGTGACCACGGTAATGGCGTTGTGAGGAATTTCGACGCTGATATTTTTGAGATTGTGCACGCGGGCGCCGCGGACGCGGATGGACTCCTGCTCCGGGGGGATATCCGTGGTTGCGTGGGTAATCTCTTTGGTCGCCAAGGGGAAGCCCAGACAGCGCGTTTCGAGCGCACTGCCTAAACTTCAAATTATACGTCTGCTGTCAAAGGGGGGCAAACGGTGGATCTGCGGGAGGGTATGGGGTTGGCGAAGTTGCATGGCGAATTCACGGCTCCTGGGTGAGGGTGATCTGGCCGATTCCGCCCTCCACTTTCAAGTGAATGGTCGCGGGGGATTTTCCATAAGCGTCGTTGGTGTAGGAATCCCCATCGTGTTTCAGCCCATGCACGTCGATGGAGCCGATGCCGCCGGAGGCATGGGCAATGACGCCGACGTTTTTCGGAAGGCGAATGTTGGCTTGTCCCACGCCGCCTTCAATGTCGGCCGTCAAATCGGTTTTGCGATCGCCGGTGAGGTCGACGTCCATTTGGCCCGCCCCGATATTGAGATCCAAGCGGGTGAGAGGAACGTCGCGAAAATGGAGATTCCCGTGCCCAGCCCCCATATCCACTTTCAACTCCAGCGGGATGTCCTTGCTGAAATGCAGATTCCAATCGTTTTGAGAACGACCGAAGTGGACGGAGTGGGACTCCTGAGAAATGTTGAGTTGGCCGACGCCGTCGGCCACGGTGTAGTCGACGCGCGGCTCGTCGAAAGAGTCGCTGTAAGTGAAGTCCGCGTTAAGGAGGTCATTCGCACCACTGGTGATGGTGAGTTGCCCCGCACCCATTTCCAACTTGGCGTGCGCCGACTTTGCTCGCTGCGGTTCCACAACACGCGTGCTGTGCTTTGGTGCTGAATAGAAGCCGTGGCTGCGGGAAAAGCTGCGTCCGTGCCAGAGAAGCACGACCAGCACGAGGACAAACGCGATCGTACCGATGCCGGCGCCGATGGAAACTCCCGGAGGCGCGTTGGGATTGCGGCTCCTTCGCACGTTATCCCATATCTTTCCGAGGCCGATAAAGATGAGAATGAGCGGCCAGTAGGTCCACAGAATAGGCAGGGGATCGAAACCCGGATGCCAATTGCGGAAGAGAAAGAGAGCGCCGACCGCAATGAGGATGATCGGGAAGACGAGGGAAACTCTCCTAGGATTGTCGTCCTGGGCCATGGCACACCTCCGCTATCTTGTACTACGCACGCGAATTCAAAATAGTTCAGCGAGCGGTTGGCTACACTGTATAACAACGAAGCTGCGGCAAGAACTGGGAATGCCGGCTGGAAGCCGGCGGTACCAAGAACCGGTCTAAAGACCGGCCACTACACAAGAACGAAATCGCGGCGTGGCGATGCCCGAGAGCGGTGTGTGGTAGAGTGCCGCTGACAGAGGTTTGAGGAGCGGGGTTATGCGGGAATTCGAGAGAATTTTCTGGATCGTGCTGGACAGCGTGGGAATCGGCGAGCTTCCGGATGCGGCGGACTATGACGATATGGGGAGGAGCACGCTTGGACACATCGCGGAATCGCGGCCGCTGGAAATCCCGAATCTGGTGCGGCTCGGGCTGGCGAATATCGCGCCGCTCAAACATCAGACGCCGGCCACTGCTCCGCTTGGGGCTTATGGAAAGGGCGCGACGCGTTCGCCGGGGAAAGATACGACGACAGGACATTGGGAAATGGCGGGAGTGTGGCTGGAGCAGGCGTTTCCCGTTTACAAGAACGGTTTCCCGAAGGAATTGATCGAGGAGTTCGAGAAGCAGATTGGCAGAAAGACGATCGGAAACAAGCCGGCCTCCGGTACGGAAATCATCAAGGAACTGGGCGAAGAACACGTACGGACGGGCAAGCCGATTGTGTACACGTCAGGCGACAGCGTGTTTCAGATCGCCGCGCATGAGGAAGTGATCCCGATCGACGAGCTTTACCGCATGTGCGAAATCGCGAGGAAATTGCTGGATGGGCCGCATCGCGTGGGACGGGTGATCGCGCGGCCGTTCATGGGAACGCCGGGGAACTTCGTGCGGACCACGCGGCGGCATGACTATGCGGTCGATCCGCCGAAGCCGATGCTCATGGATGTTCTTGCAGAGCGCAAAGTTCGCGTTTTCGGAGTCGGCAAGATTCATGACATTTACAATGGCCGCGGAGTCGAAGAGTACGTGACGACGAAAGGCAACGTCGACGGCATGGAGAAAATGACGGCGACGGTTAGCGAGCGCAGAAGCGGGCTCATTTTTTGTAACCTCGTGGATTTCGACATGTTGTACGGCCACCGGAAAGACGTTGAGGGATTTGCCAAATCGCTGGAAGAGTTCGACCGTTTGCTCGGGGAGTTCTTGCCGCTGCTTAGCCTTTCGGATATGTTGATGATCACCGCGGACCACGGGTGCGATCCCGATCCGCGCTGGGCGACGACGGACCATTCGCGGGAGTACGTGCCGATCTTGGCGTATTCGCCGGGAGGCGGGACGGGCGTGAACCTGGGGGTGCGGGACACGCTGGCGGATATGGGGCAGACGATAGCGGAGAATTTCGGCGGGACGATTCCGCATGGGACGAGCTTCTTGAGTGAGATGAGGAAGCGGCGAAGCAGCGAAGTAGCGATGGGTTAGGACGAGAAAGGTGCCAAGGAATCGGATCGACTAGGAATTCGTGCGTCAGAACCAGTCGCTGCGGTAGGCCACCCACCAGCTAAAGATGCCGATGGGAATGGTGGCCAGCAGCGCCCATACGATGGGCAAGGTGAAATCCGCTATCAGTCCCAGCGCAGTGAAGGCAATCCAGAAAACCTTGCGTTGCATTCCCTTATTCTAGCGCGCTCAGCAGCCCTGTGGACGCTGGTCAGAGAGCAGATTTCGAGAAGAACCACATGGCGGATGTCCGCCTGTTAACCCGGATTTCTCACCGGCACGCAGCTGAATTCCGGGTGAAGCAGGCAGCGACGGACAGCGGATTGATCAGGCCGAGTGAGAGTGACAGGAAGGATCCCTGCCGGGGCCTGTGCATGGCAGGCCCCGGCGGGAGTCGGTGTGAGGTCGCGTCGCTATTATGCCTTTGCGGCTTTTTTAAGAATGCCGCCGGCGGACTTGGTTTGAGGAAGTCGCTCACCGACGCTCTCTTTTTCGCGCAAGGAAATGACTTCATTTCCAAGCTCGTAGAGAGCGCGGATTCCCGAACGAATTTCCGAGTAGGCTTGTTCGGCGCGTTTGGCCACCTTTGGTCCCCAGGGATCGACCGGCACCGGACCGTGTGGCCCAAGAACCCACAGGGGGCCATCGGCAAGGCTCCCAATGAGCTGCTGGAAGGCCTCGAAGTTGGGGAAGTTCCAGAAGTGGAACGGCTTTACGTTGACCGTCCAAGCGTTCGAGGGGATGCCGTTGGCAATCACAACGAGTTGCGATGCACCATGGGGCGCCCCAAAAGGGACTTTAAAAGTCGTGTGCTGAATGGAAGTTCCCGTGGCAACTCCCATGGAGCTGTGGTTGAAGGTGCGGCAGAAATAGACCTTGCCCGAAGCCGCGTGTCGGATCCGGACAAGCGGATAATTGGTTGCGGCAGTGGCATCGTCGCCGTAGCTTACGGCCTGGGACAATCCGTTGAGTTGCCTGCCATACAGGGTGTAGCTGTGCCCGGCTTCGATCCTGTGCGGGCAGGAAGTGATGTGCGGCGCCCAGGCAGGATCAGGTCCGCCAGAGGGAGTGTAGGCAAAGATCTGGTTGCTACCGTCGGCGAACAGCACTTGGCCGCTGGGGATCAGGAGCATCCGCCCGACGAAGGGAGGGCCGCCGCTGTTCGGCGGATTCGGGACTGAGTAAAGTGAAGCCCCGTCGAATTCGAAGAACTCCGTGGGGCCAGGGAAATTGCCGCCTTCACCCGCCGGTCCGGCAGCGCATAGCACGCTGCCGTTGGGCATGAGGCAGCCCGGGGCATCCTTTGCCTCCATCAATTTTCCGTTGGCATCAAGAGGAAAGTCCGGTCCGGCCGTCCAGGTGCCTGGCTGATTGGCTATATTAGGTGGAGTGTAGATGGCGGTGTGGCCGCTGGCTCCGGTGGCGAAAACCCGGCCGTCAGGGAGAAGAAGTGCAGGACCAATCTCGATAGAGGAGGCCTGAACTAAATCAACCGGAGTACTGCCGGCGCTCACCCACTGATTGGCAGCGGCAACATATTTTTCGGTTTTGGGATGCTGGCTGCATTCAGCGGAGAGAACCGTCTCATCCGGGAGAAGCGTCCAGGTTTCTTCCGAGCTGGGGTCGTCCTTGTTGGGCCCGGCGGTCCAAGCATTCGTGCCGGGGTCGTAGATGGCGGTGCGCTGGTCGAAAATAGAGCCTAGGAGAAGACGACCGTCGGGCAGGACGGTGCAGGGCGCGTCACCGATGTTGTTCCAACCGGCTGGGGGTGGAAGAGGTGACCACTGGTCGAGTACCGGGTTGAAAAGTTCGGCCTTGTTGGTGTCGCCGCCGGCGTCCCTGTATTCACCGCCCGCGACAAAGACGCGGCCATCGTCGAGAACGGCTGAGGCGTAATAGAGGCGCGTGTTCGCCATAGACGATTGCGGCGACCATGCTCCGTGGATGTAACTGCCGTGCTGGTCGGGCGAGAGCCTCAACCAGCGTTTTCCTCCGGATTCCTGAGCGAGGACGGTGCCGTCTGTGAGGAGCAACATCGTACTTGCTGGGAAGGGAGGTTGATTGGTAAGCGGGGTCCAAGTGCCTGCCATAGGATTCTCCTTTTGCCGACAAGGAAGTCCGGAGAGCGAGACGGGCGTGGAAACGAACGAGAAAACGGGTTGCCTGTGGAACGTCCGCGCATGGGCTTCCGTGGACTCCCTGTTACCGGCTTGACAATAGTGCAGTTCAGCAGCCCAGCGTTTCATCGAACGGTGACGTGGCGAGCGGATGACGACGCTTCGTCGCGTCGTCAGTTGCCGGAGGCGGAAGAAGCGGCGCCGGGGGCGTAGTAGCCGGTGCTGGTAAGGGCGAAGAATTTGCGGTGTCTGCCAGGGGAGGCCGCATCGTCCCGGAAACTGTCTATTATCTGTAGATTGGGTTCATCACGACTTCCTAATGTGATGTACGGTAGGGTGATTACGCAGAGTGAATGTGGTCTCTGGCGGAGGGGGGATTGGCATGGGAATGTTCAGTAAGGGTGGAGGCCGCGACGACAGCGCCTTTGAAATGAGAAGGGACGGCCCGCTTTTGAAGTTCGCCGGCATCGGCGTCGGTGTGGTGCTTGTGTTGCTTCTCCTGGGTGTTTTCCTGCTGCGCGTGACGCGAATCGAGGCGGGACACGTGGGGGTGGAGATCAATCTGGCGGGCGCAGATCATTGAATTCCCGACGTTCGTGCAGACGGTGAAATGGACCAAAGATACGAACGAAGGACATCCGGTGAATGAAGAGATGGGGTTTAATTCGAAGGAAGGGATGGAAATCTTCGTGGACGTGTCCCTGTCGTATGCCATTGAAGCGGCGAAGGCGCCGGACTTCTACGTGAAGTATCGCCTCGCGGACATGGAGTCGTTCACACACGGAATTCTGCGCGACGTGGTGCGCAACTCGCTGAACGAAGTGGCTTCGACGTACGTGGTGGAAGATATCTACGGAGAGAAAAAGGCGGAGTTTCTGAGCAAGGTGCAGGCGAAAATCGAGCAGAAAATGTCGCCGGTGGGCGTGAGCGTGCAGCAGTTCGGCTTCATCGGGGCGCCGCGCGTGCCGACGGTGATCGCGACGGCTATCACGGCGAAGGCGCCGGCGATCCAGCAGGCGGAGCGCGCTCGAAACGAGTTGGCGACGACGCAGGCAGAGGCCGCGAAGAAAATTGCGGAGGCGGAAGGCGATGCCAAGTCGCTGGTGACGCGCGCACAGGGAGAAGCGGATGCCAACCGCATCCGGCAGAATTCGCTGACGCCGCAGTTGCTGGAATTGCGCCGGATCGAAAACAATCGAGCACTGATCGACAAGTGGAACGGCCAGTTGCCGACGGTCCAAACGGGACAAGGCGGCGGGATGATCCTGCAACTGCCTAAGCCGCAATAGACTGCAAGACGTAAGTCAAAAGCGAAGAGCGGGCACGATATATCTGATGCGAGACGAAGAGTGGACCTTTCGCGAAGAACCGAGGATGGAGTTCCAGATTGGGTGCACTCGGCGATCTAAGTCGTGTAGACTGCTTAGCGTTTTGGCTGCACAACGAAAACGACACTGGACCTCCCTTTCATGGACAAGATCACAACGCTTGGAAGAATTTTCATTGCCATTGCCCTGGTCGTTTTTGGGGTTCAGCACTTTATGTACGGCGCTTTCGTGGCGGGGCTGGTGCCTGCGTGGATGCCGGGGCGGCTATTTTGGGCGTACTTTGTGGGCGCGGCGTTCTTTGCAGCTGCTGCCGGTATCCTCTACCAAAGATTGGCGCGACCGGCGGCAACCCTACTGGGAGTGATGTTTTTTCTTTTCGTCGTGCTTCTGCACATTCCCCGGATCGCTGCTCATCCCAGCGATGGTAACGAGTGGACCAGCGGATTTGTGGCGCTGGCAATGTGCGGAGGCGCCTGGGTACTTGCCCGCAATTCTCCCTTAGCAGGGCGCGAAACCTCGGCTCCGTTCCTCAAACTCGGGCGATATTTTTTTGCCGTAGCTTTTGTGGCTTTCGGGATTCAGCATTTTGTTTACGCGCGTTTCGCAGCGGGACTGGGTCCGCCCTGGTTTCTGGGGCGACCGCTTTGGGCGTATCTCACCGGCGCGGTCTTCATTGCCGCGGGCATAACAATCCTTCTTGGGAAAATGGCACGATTGGCGGCAACACTGCTGGGAACACTCATTTCTCTGTTCTTCCTACTGCTCTACGTTCCTCGCATCACAGTCCAATTGCACAATCCGGGTCCGTGGACCAGTGGATTTGAGGTTTTGGCACTGTGTGGAAGCGCTATGGTCCTGGCCAACACCTTGCCAAGACAAAACAGAGAGTAGGTAACGTAACGATGTTCGCAAAGGGCGGGGGCTACTGCCCCGACTTAACGATCGGGGCAGGCGCTTGCTCAAAATGACGATTCATCGCACTTGCACGCTTGAAGCATGACGGCGGGTTGGGGAGGTTCGCACAAAAGCAGGGCGCAGCATGCTGCGCCCCTACAAAGGGAAAAAGGAACAATCTTCAGTTGCCGGAGGCGGAAGGCTTTTCTGTGGGGGCGTAGTAGCCGTTGCGGGTGCGGGCGATGAGCTTGCCGCGGCCGCGCGGGGGGATCACTTCCACCTGGATGGCGCGGTAGGTGCCATCGCGGTGGGTGTTGGTGGGATAGTAGGCCAGAATGTACTGGTTGCGAATGTCGTGAGCGACCTGCTCGCAGATGTTGTGCACGTCATCGACGTTTTCCGGGAAGAACGCCAAGCCGCCGGAGGCCGCAGCGATTTGCTCGAGTGCTTTGCGGGCGCGCTTGGCTTCCTTCTTGTTTTCCTGGGCGAGGAGACCGATGGCGTAAATCACCGTGTCGGTCTTCTGGACTTCGCGAATCATTTTCTCGAGGGAGTTGCGGCTGGCGTTGTCTTCGCCGTCGGTGACGACGAGGAGAACCTTCTTGTCCTTGGAAGCTTTTTTAAGATGATCAAGAGAGCCGAGGATGGCGTCGCGCAGTGCCGTGCTGCCGCGTGAATCGATGCGTTCCAGGGCTTCCCGGAGCTCGGGGATGCTATTGGTGAAATCCTTGTCGAGGTCGAGATAGAAGTCGTCGTTGAAATTGACGACGAAGGCTTCGTCATTGGGGTTGCTGGCCTGCACGAGAGTGAGAGCGGCCTCGTTGACGCGGGGACGCTTGTCGCGCATGCTGCCGCTATTGTCGATCACTAGCCCCATGCTGACAGGGACGTCCTCGCGCTTGAAGACGGATAGTTTCTGCTCGACTTTGTCTTCGAAGACGCGAAAATTGTCCGACTTGAGGCCGTCGGCGAAGCGATGACGGTCATCGATTACGGTCGTGTGCAAAACGACCAAGTTAACGTCAACCTTGATGCTCAATCCTTGTTTACCGGCGTTGGCATCCTGGCCGGGAGGAGGCGGTGCCGCGTTGGGGACGGGAATCTGAGCGAAAGCGGCGGAAGCGAGGACCGCGGCCGCGCAGATCAAGAGAGAGAGATTGCGCAGAGAAGGAAAGACACTCCGGAAGAACTCAGTGGCTGGGGGCGTAATATCCGGTCTTGGAATAGACATTGAGTGGCGGAAGTCCTTTGGGTGCGCGCAATTTGATCTTGAGCTTGCGCCAGCGCGCATCATGAGCCTTGTTGCTTGGTCGATAGCCGATGACATATTGATTTCGCAGCTCCATGCCGATTTTTGAAGCGATATCCGGCAGCTCATCCAGCTTCTCAACGGCAAACACGCGGCCACCGGTCATTTCGGTTACTTCGCTGAGCAGCGAGGGGCCGCTCAGTTCCTCCGGGGACCGGTTGCGATAACCAAGCGGGTCAAAGATGCCGATGGCGTAGAGCTGAGTGTCCGCTTCCTTAACCAGCCGCTTGATATCGCTTTCATTGTATCTACTATGATTATCGCCCCCATCGGATAGGATGAGCAAGGCCCGTTTGGCGTTGTGTGCACCCCTCATCTGGCTGAGACCGAGATAGATGGCGTCGAGGAGCGCGGTGCGGCCCTTGGGTGCAGTGAGCATCAAGCGGCTCTGCAAGTCTTCCACGCTGTTGGTGAAAGAACTGGTCAATTCGGCGCGCTCGTTGAAGCTGACAAGAAAGAACTCATCCTGGGGATTGGCGGTCTTGAAGAATTGGACGGCAGCTTCGCGCGCCTTGGCGACTTTGTTGGCCATGCTGCCGCTGAAATCAAAGATCACGCCGATGGAGATGGGCACATCTTCGGCGGAGAAGGTGACGACTTCCTGCTCGATGCTGTCCTCAAACACGCGGAAATTGTCGGTTTCGAGGCCGGTGACCAAGCGGTTGTAAGGGTCGGTGACGGTGACGTTGATGAGCGCGAGGTCGACATCGAAATGGATCGTTCCGCCGGGCTTGAAGGGAGTGCCCGCGGTATCCTTCCGCACGTCGTCTTTTTTGACTTCCTTAGCTTCTTCGCGCTTGCCTTCGTCCTTGGACTTGTTTTCATTGGAGGTGGATTGAGCGGCCGCAGGGAGCGCGGCGTGCAGCAGGAACAGGCAAACAATCAGCAGAACGTGGAATGAGAAAGACAGGACGCGAAAACCCGGTAAATCGCGTTTCACGGCACCCTCGCCATCCCGGCCTGCCGGGGTGGCCGCGCGGTTCGTACTACGGTAAATTCTACCACTCGGTTTCTCTAAAACAAGCGCTATTGCTTGATGTTCAATTTTGGACATTTTCATGGGCCGACCGGAGGGAGTGTCGTGTGGTAGCATCGCGCACAGTTCCCTCATCTCCTGCAATGAGTTGGATTACAAGAAAGGCACAAAAGTTCTAAAGATGGAGAAGCGAATCCCATGAGCGCGGCCAAGGTGGTGGTGGTGATTCCGGCGCGGTACGGTTCGACCCGGTTGCCGGGCAAGCCGCTGGTATTGCTGGCGGGAAAGCCGATGATTCAACGGGTGTACGAGCGTGCCAAGATGGCGGAGCGGGCGGACCGGGTGATTGTGGCGACCGACGACGAGCGCATCGTGAAAACCGTGGAGGGATTCGGTGGTGAAGCGAGAATGACGCGGACCGAGCACCGTACCGGAACAGAACGCGTGGCCGAAGTGGCGGCGCACGAACAGGGCGACGTATTCGTGAATGTACAGGGAGACGAGCCGCTCCTGGATCCAGGTGCGATTGATGTGGCGGTCAATGCCCTGCTGGAGGAGCCCCAGGCTTCGATCGGCACGGTGGCGACGCCGATTAAGACGCCCGGCGACAT
>WNFN01226508.1_pt2 | contig 16729 bp, 17 predicted proteins | sample 5400161 | NCBI WGS metagenome assembly WNFN01 (sample SAMN13153353, study PRJNA577476) | soil metagenome | isolation source: 80 cm saprolite on Douglas fir-dominated hillslope | place: USA:California | collected 2013-09-17
CTCCTTTATTTTCGGGAATTGCTTAGTGAACCCACGTACGTGCATTTCATAGATGATGGTATCGTCCCATGGAATCCGTTTTTGGCTGCGTGCCTCTGACCACTCAAAGCTCGGATCAACCACCACGCATTTGGGCATGTAGGGCGCGCTGTCCCTTTCGTCGAAAGTAAGATCGTCCATCGTTTCCATCTGGTATCCGAAGAGCGCAGGGTTCCAGGTCAATTCACCGGTGTGACCACATGCGTGGGGATCGAGCAAAAGCTTATGGGGATTGAATCGATGTCCCGCCTCCGGCTCATAAGGCCCGTAGACGCGGTATCCATAAACAGTGGCGGGTCCAACTTCTGGCAAATAACCGTGCCAAATTTGGTTGGTGTATTCAGGGAGCGCGATTCGCTCGAGTTCACGTTCGCCTCGCTCGTCGAACAGGCACAGTTCGACTTTGGTCGCGTTGGCCGAGAAGCAGGCGAAGTTTGTACCCTTGCCGTCCCACGTTGCGCCGCAAGGATGCGGCAGACCCTCTTGAACCACGCTTTTTCTCGTTTCCCTCATAGAATTATTTTCTCTTTTCGATTCTTACGCGGATTTAAAATTCGGAGCTTTCTTATAGAAGCACCCGCCCCCTACGGCATAGAAGTGACCACAAAAATCTGCACCAGGCGGTTATCGTCGTTTCTTGATCCTTTGCGAGCTCAAGAATTAAAGTCGCACCTGAGCCGCAATGCAATTGGGAGCCAGGAGCGGCTCTGTGGCGGGGGTGGATGTCAAGGAAGGCCCGCGGTTCGTCGTACTTTTGTCTTAACTGTACCTACGGTCGCCCAAGAAATGAGCCCACCCGTTTGAGCGGCTTAATTCGATCGCAGAAGATTTTAAAGGTGGCCAGGAGGGGAACAGCGAGCAGGGTGCCGGCAACCCCCCATAGGTAGGACCAAAGAAGAAAAGTCAGCAGAATGGCGATGGGGTTCAGGGTTAACCAGCGTCCGAGAAACAGCGGTGTCGCTAGGTTGCCCTCGATCATCGCACAGAGGAGATAGGCCAGAGGCGGCAAAAGAGCGTACCAAACCGAATCAAAATGAATCAATGAAACAAGCGTCATAGCGACGATGCCACCCGTCGATCCCACGAAGGGAATGTAATGGAGCAAAAACGCGGCGACACCCCAAAGTAACGGATGGGGTAGTCCGAGCAAACCGACAGAGATCCAAACACTCACCCCTAAACCAGCATTGATCAGCGTGACCGAAGTGAAGTAACGGGCTGCAGTTTGCTCAATTTCGGACGCGATTTCGACGACGTTTTGTTTCTCTGAGACACCCGGGATCATATCGACGAGCTTCTTGAGCAGCCTGGCTCCGTACAGCAGAAGGAAGAAAGCAAGTACGTGAACGATGACCAGAATCGCCAAAAATTTTGGAGCGTTCTTCAGAGCTACCTCCACAAAGCTCGGCCCACGGACGCTAACCTGAAGGATCTTGCCCGGGTTCAACCAGGCGCCGATTCGGTCGACCGACGGTGAACTTTTCTGAACGGCTTGAAGGATTGGCATCAAACGTTCCTGAATGTGATCGAGATAGCGGGGGAAATCTGGTTCGAACCTAGCCAGTGAGACATACAGCGCGGCAAAAAGGCAGATCAAGATTGTCAAGAAACCGAGGGTGCCGAGGAGCGATGCCCAAAAGCTCGACAAACCGATTTGTCTTAACCATCTGGTGACTGGCGTTAACAGGAAACCGAGAAAACCTGCAAGCACGATTGGCAGAAAAAGGTCAACAGCTACCTTTAGGGTGTAGAAGCAGGCAAAGAGGAACAATCCGATCACAGCAACTGCGAACCAGAGATTGAGAAATTTTCTGGGATCCTCGGGGTTTAAACCATCGGAAGTGTCTTTTGGATGGATCGGGTGCTTCATGATGCTTAGCGCTTCAGCCGTTTGTGTGGTGTGTATCGTTGAAACAGGGGTAACGGCTATATTTCGCAGAACAAGGACAGAAAAGATTCCTGGCCAAGGTAGGAAGGCGATTGGCCTCTACAAATAGATCCGGAAATGCCCTCTCTAGCGATCTACTGTCCGCCGGACTTGCTCCAGCGCGCGTTCCGTTAAAAATCGCCCGACCTAGGAGCAAGGGAAACCGTTTGCCTGGAGCAGCTTCGCCGTTAAAAGCGCCGGGGGTTCTTCGAACCATGAGAAAACCGCTGAGCTTTCCAAGATGAAAATGTCGACCGTCATCAATGACTTGCTCGCGGGCTTGGAAGTTAAAGGCACGCAAGGGCCGCACGTCGAAGAGAAGGAGATCGAGCATCCTTGGTGGAAGGTGATGTGTTTGACCGGTGTGGATTATTTCTCCACACTTGGCTACCAGCCGGGCATCGCCTTCTTAGCCGCCGGCGCGCTATCGCCTTTAGCCACCCTGGTGCTTGTGTTGTTGACACTCTTTGGGGCGCTACCGATTTATTGCCACGTGGCCAAGGAAAGCCCGCATGGAGAAGGCTCGATCGCTATGCTGGAACACCTGCTAACTTGGTGGAAAGGGAAACTTTTCGTACTGACGCTCTTGGGGTTCGCCGCGACTGATTTTATCATTACCATCACCTTGTCGGCAGCGGACGCTAGCGCACACTTGATCCAGAACCCTTTCGCACCGCCCTTTTTGCATGGCCAATCGGTGCCAATCACGCTGCTCCTTGTGGCGCTGCTCGGAACGGTGTTCCTGAAGGGATTCAAGGAGGCCATTGCAATCGCCGTCACCTTAGTGGGCGTGTATCTGGCGCTTAATCTCATTGTTGTTATTATCGGGCTGGAGCAGATCGCGACTCACCCTCACGTGTTTGCGAATTGGAAAACCGCGCTCTTCGCCGCTCATGGCAGTCCGCTTGCGATGATCGGTTTAAGCTTGCTTTTATTTCCGAAGTTAGCGCTGGGGCTGTCTGGTTTTGAGACCGGGGTGTCTATGATGCCACTCGTCAAGGGAGCGCCGGACGACCAGAAGCCTCGGCTGCCGGCAAGATCCGACACACACACCGTTTGCTGTTTACTGCCGCGCTAATCATGAGCCTTTTCTTGTTGAGCACGGCGCTCATCACTACGCTGCTGATCCCAGCCGACGCTTTCCGCTCCGCGGGTTCGAACGGCGAGCCGGCTGGACGGGCTAACGGACGCGCACTCGCCTATTTGGCGCACCAATTCCTGGGCAACGGATTTGGTACGATCTACGATCTTTCGACCATTGCGATTCTGTGGTTTGCTGGAGCATCGGCCATGGCAGGGCTTCTGAACATCGTGCCGCGTTACTTGCCGCGCTACGGAATGGCGCCAGAATGGACTCGCGCCAGGCGCCCGTTGGTGCTGATCTACACGACTATCGGCTTTGCGGCGACGCTGCTCTTCCGCGCGAACGTGGACGCGCAAGGCGGCGCATATGCAACGGGCGTGCTCGTTCTAATGACTTTTGCCGCGGTGGCGGTAACTCTGTCGGTGTGGCGGGGTGCGCATCCGGTAGCCGGTATATGCTTCGGCTTGATCACGCTCGTATTTATGTATACGACTTTGGTCAACATTATCGAGCGCCCCGATGGCGTAAAAATTGGCGTTTTTTTTATCGCCGCTATTGTCCTAAGCTCTCTAGTCTCGCGCGTTTGGCGCACGACGGAATTGCGGGTCGAGAAGATCACGCTCGACAGTGAGGCCCAGCGTTTCATAAACGAAATGGACGCAAAGGGGGAACTGCGCATCATCGCGAATCAACCGCGCCGGTGCGATGACACCGAGTATACTCACCGCGAGCAGGAACAGCGCGAGGATAATAACATCCCTTTGGATGAGCCCATCATTTTCTTGGAGATCTATGTGCGGGATGCGAGCGAGTTTTCCGCCGACTTGAACATCCACGGTGTTAACGTTGGCCGCCACCGTGTCCTTCGCGGCGAGAGCGCTGCAGTAGCTAACGCCATTGCCGCGTTTCTGCTGTATTTACGCGAGGACAAGGGAAAAGTACCGCATGCATACTTCAATTGGACCGAGGGCAACCCGCTCCTATACCTCCTGCACTATGTTCTTAGCGGGGAAGGTGACGTTGCCCCCGTGACCCGTGAAGTCTTGCGCAAGGCTGAACCTGATTCGCAGCGCCGGCCTGCAATCCATGCTGGAGTCTGATTTTCGCGAGATGATCGGCTAAAGGGGCTATCGGGATGACGACGGTGCGGCGACTTGAACAGATTTATCGCTCGGGTTTAACATGTCGTTGAGAAGATAGTGGGCAAACGCAATAGGAAGATGAGCAAAAACCTCACAATCTACTTGAACGATCACCTTGCCGGCTCCGTCGCGGCCTTGGAATTGGTGGATCGTCTGATCGAGACCTATAAAGGAAAGCCGCTCGAACAGTTCTTTAAAGATCTGCGTAGCGAAATCGACGCGGATCAAGGCGAGCTACAGGATCTAATAGAAAAACTAGGCGAAAAGGAAAGCCCGGTTCGGAAAGCAGGCTTGTGGGTGGCCGAGAAGTTCTCCCGCGCGAAGATTCGGTTGAGTGGTTCCGAAGAGGACCGAATGGGCCTATTCCATGCCTTCGAAGGGCTGGTTCTCGGAATCACTGGTAAACGAGCTCTTTGGACCGCACTGGCTGCTGCTGCTGATACCGCGCCGCAACTTCGATTATTGGACTACGCGCGCCTGGAAAAACGAGCAGCGGAACAATGTGGCCGCGTTGATGCGAAACGCTTAGAGATCGCGCGAAAGATCTTTAGCTCGGCATAGTCAGCAGGATCGAAAATTGGACGACGACGGGAAAACACAATGAGTCTTTAGGAGCCTATGAAGCTTCTGTCTCGCGACGTGAACGATAGCCGCAACAAAATACTCGGACGTCTGCGGCGACGCTATTGGCGCGGCTAGATGACAGCATCGAGACGGAGATAGCAAAAGTTGGACGCGAGGGAGTGGTGCATGGTGGGTTTGCCAGTTTTTTGGAGTAGAATCGGTTCGGGGCGGACGATTTGGCAGGCTTCCAGGCAAAGCCCTGGTACTCCAGACAAAAGTACTGCGCAGAGAAACTCGGCAAGGGGTAGCCCTGATGACGCTCTGCGCCTCTATCCTCAAAGACTTTTTCGCTCCAGGTTTCCCAATCGATTTCCTTCAACCGACGATAAATCCGGTCCCCTAGTCAGAATTCCAGAGTGATCTCACAATGAGTTATTTCCGCACATCCTAGTTCTCAGGAGCAAGTTCTTCTTCCGCTCGAGGAGCGAGGGAAACAATCCCTCGAACCGCCTCATCGATATCGGTGTAAAGGGTGCTTCCGGAAGACCCCCCTCTTTTTACCGATCGCGCGGCTCCTTCAGTTGGCAAGCTCCAAAGGCCAAGAAGAATCAGAGCATCGGAGAGGTCAAGCCTAAAGGAATCCGCCATTTACCCACCGTGATTGCTGATCTTGACTGGATGGCGGAGAGCAGGATCAACCAGGCTTTTAGTTCTTTCAGACGTTCCAGTTTCTCCGCGCGAAGAGTTCGCCAGGATAACAAATCCGTGCCGATTCCTTTGGCAGCCAACAAGCGCGCGACCACTCTCCCTACAATTTCGTCGCCTTCGCCCCTGAAAGGCACGATCGCCGTTCCGGGCTGTTCAGGTGGATTATTCGGGTCGTTGCTCCAATTCCGTTAAGCTCTCAAGACTCATCTCCTCGATTAGTTCGCGCAATTGCGCATAAATCCGAGATTTTGTTGGATTAGATGCGCCCGGATAAAGGTCGTTTTCGATCACTCGGAGGGTGGGCAAAATTAGTTCTTCGGGGATTCCTCCGAAAGTTGCATCCGCTCAATTCCTCAGGAAAGCTTTGGCCTCCGGAAGGCGATTTCCAACGCGGCCCTCATCTTCGCTTGCGCTAGAGTCCGATTACCGGTCATTCGCCTCTTTGTGACCTTCGTCACAAATTTTGCCGTCCAAAAGACATCGGGTCAGACAAGCGGAAAAGCCTCGCCGGTCACGGCAGCCAATTACACATTTAACGCGACGGAACCAATACTCTCGTAGCGTCTGCTCATCGGCCTCCACTTCGTTCCGCAGCCTCGCGGCGTCATAGCTCTCCGCGTAAACCGGCAGCCCTTCAATCTCAATCGTGTATTTTATCACGACCTTGTATTCCTCTTTCAAGCGCTCAGCACTGGATGTGAGACCCACGTCCGGCATAGTATGAAATTGTTCTCTTCGAGCGTCTGTTTTTCCGAGATGGCATTTTCGTTAGCGGAAAGCCTCTCGAACAAATCGAGTAAAAGCGGTAAGCACCACAAAACCGGGACCTGCTCCGCTCGCGGTGATTCCCTATTGCTGTTCCTGAGCAAGCCGTGCTAGTCGGTTCGAAAGAATTAATAAGCTAGGAACCCACAGTCCAATGAAGATGCCAAACCTTTCTGCATGCGCGGGGTCATGTTTCTTGGTTGAAAGCCACGTGGCAATTGAAGCTGCAATCGAGAAAAGGCCTGCAGCAAGTGAAGCATGCGACAGCAGCCTTAGGCTTCCTTTATCGAGCGATGTGTTCATACTAATATTCCAGCGGAGCGTATGTTGTCTTTCGCCGCTAGAACCTGCCTCGGATGTGGGAAGGTCTATTTATTTCCTTCGTCCTTCGAAAAATTTGCTGACAGTGCGCATCAGCGGGATTGCTGAATACTTGTCAATTGAAGCTAGGCGACTAGCAAGGCTGCTAGGATCCGAAAACTTGGTACGAGAAGGTGAGGCTCGCGGAAGGTCATGAGCGACCGCGCGAGAAGGCCAACTCGTCTAGTTTCGACCGCCGAGAGATCCTTGGTTCATAGCCGTATAGCCTCGGGTGCAGAATAGGAATCGCCCGCCTCAGATCCTCTATTTCGCGCGGAGGCAGGCGATCGTAGGCCTCCTAGATCTGATCAACCTCGAGGGTTCGGGACGGAAGAGGATCGTACAACGATCAAAGGGATTGCACCTGCAACATTTCTCGACGGGACTCACGACCAGGTTACAGTTCTCTTACGAACAGACGGCGTGTGAGTGTAGTAAAACGAGGAAAATCCTTCAAACAAACGGGCAGAAGCATCCCACCAAAACGAGCCGGCGCGCACAACCGGGCCAAGGGGTACTTCGCACGACTTGTGGAAGGGGAAGTCTTTGATGGGAGACCCAGAAGTAGAGGAAAAGAAGCAGGCATGTTAGGCACCTGGATCATTGTTGGTCGTTTAAAAGCGCTATAAATCCAGGGCCGACTCTCGGATCGAGTGGCTACGCAGGCCCAACAATCGCGCAGCGAAACGGCCAGCCCATTTAATCGTAAATGCGATGAACTTTTAGGGCCGTGATGTTCGCTCGCAGATCCTGATTGCGCACCCTCTGAAGCTCCGCTGAAAGGTTTGCTTTGCATCGGCTCCCTCGAGCCGGTTTAAGCGGTCAATCAAAAGCGTCTCAATCGTCGTCACTCATCCCAACTAATCAAACTGACAAATAAAACTGAATGAAAATAATCCTACTGCCAATCTTTGGCGCCATCCTGCTCGTTTACTCATCCCAAGGCCAGCAGCCCACGGCTACACCTCGCGATCCTGCTGCTTCGGACTCAACCGAGGCGGATAACACCAAACGTAATTCTACCGAGCAAAACAAGAACACAGACAACGCGGAGAAGCAGTCCAATAATAAGGACGATCTCGCGCTGACGCAGAAAATCCGACAGGAAGTCGTCAAAGATGGATCCCTGTCGATGAATGCTAAAAACATTAAGATCATTGTGCGCGACGGGAAAGTCATGCTGCACGGTCCAGTCGACAGCCAGCAGGAAAAGGACACTATCGGCACTAAGGCCGGTGAGATTGCCGGCAAGGACAAAGTGGACAACCAACTCGAGATCAAAGCGAAGCAACAGTAAACGACAAATTTCCCTAAATCTCACTTAAGCAAAAACAAAAAGGTAAACTATTATGAAACGTTCCGCATTATGTCTGGTCGATACAGAAGATCAGGCTGCAACCATTGTTGAAAAACTTAGAAGCGCTGGCTTCTCCGATAACGACATTTCCGTGCTCTTCCCGGACAAGGGAAGCACTCGTGAATTCGCTCACAAAAAAGAAACAAAGATGCCCGAAGGTGCAACCATCGGCGCCGGCACGGGCGGCGCCGTTGGCGGCACAATTGGATTGTTAGCCGGCATCGGTGCATTGGCCATCCCGGGCCTTGGACCCTTCATTGCCGCTGGACCTATTATGGCGGCACTCAGCGGAGGTGCCATTGGCGCTGGGGTCGGGGGACTCGCCGGCGCCCTGGTCGGTCTGGGGATACCTGAGTACGAAGCTAAGCGCTATGAGGGCAAAGTAAAGGAAGGTGGCATCCTTATCTCGGTTCATTCCGAAAACAACGATGAGACGAACCGCGCAAAAGACATCTTCAAAGAAGCGGGCGCTCATGACATTTCGAGTACAGGAGAAACCCATGCCGATGTTAAGGCACAAGATGTTTCCGACACGAGAGACACGGTGATCGGTGAAGTTTCTCCAGGAAACGACATCCCTTCGCCTCGCGATTCTACAAGCGGCGCAGGGAAGGGTTCCCCTCCAAGAACAGCCGACCAGCTATATCAGGCTCAGCACAGCGTATCGGAGATACCGGCTGGAACTCAACCACGGGAGAGCGGAGATGAAATTGCTGCTGAGGTGCCCCTCTCGGAGGAAGAAGTAAAAGTCGGAAAGAGAACCGTCAGCGCTGGCGAAGTTAATCTGCAAAAGAAGGTAAGCACAGAACAGGTCAACGTGCCCGTCGAGCTAAAACGCGAAGATGTTGTTATCGAACGCGTTCCTGCTCACGAGACGGGGCCGGCTGGGAAGGAGCCATTCCAGGAAGAGCGCGTTGAAGTGCCGTTGAGTCGAGAAGAGCCAGTGGTCGAAAAGGAAACTCGTGTGACCGGAGGCGTACGCGTGCGGAAGACCGAAGGAACCGAGCGGGAGACAATTCAGGAAAGCGTCCGACGCGAAGACGTCGACATCGATGAAAGCGGTAAGATTAGCGGAAAAGGCCGGAAGCCGACTGACTCCGGTACCGGGGAAGAGAAATTATAAATTGCGGACTAACTTTCCGATAAAACGGAGGACGGCACTTCAGAATGAAGTGCTGTTCTCTTTTCTTGATCCTTCAAACCGGGGGTTCAGCTTAAATTAGCCGATCAATGTTCAAGGATCAGCTGGATGGCTATCAGACCCTAAAGCTCTCGATGAAGTGCGCCGCAGACTGGATGAAACCAAACTCACAAAGGAAATTCAGAGCTGCCGGACCCCGACTAACGCCGAACTTCGCGAGCACCTCGGTGCGAGGCTCAACCGGACCCAGCGTTTGCTGGATCGATTAGAAAATGGCGAGACGCTCGACCAGGAGACGCAGCAGCAGCATACCTTTCCCAGCAAGGCGAGCGCAAAGCGCTTGGTAAAAGCCTTGAAGAAGGCTGCGACCACCAGACGGCCCACGAAGACCTCGAAAGACCCGTCGGCAATGAAGGGCCCCCTGGCCAGCGAAGCGCCGTTGGAAGAGCCTGTAGTAGGAGCGAGTTGTGCCGCAAGGCAGACCGCTCTCGGAAAAGGAGAGCAACCCTGATGTCTGAAGCCGGGAATATCCCTGCGCCCGCTGCGGTCTGTACGACGTCCAGATGAGGGGGATCCGTCGAATAAACTGTAAACCCGCGGCGCCCAGGATCGGACGCTCCGTAAGAAAGCCTTCCTTGGCCATACCGACCCGACTGCGTCCGTCTTCAGACCCCTCCGAACAGGAAGTTAAGCCGCAGGGCGACCCAGGAAAGATCCTCCGGCTGGCGATACCGGTGAGTTTGGAATCGGTTTTCCAAATGGGGTTTAACGTCATCGACCAGGTGATCGTCGGTCTGTTAGGAGCCGACGCAGTGGCCGCCGTCGGCTTGTCCAATAGCATCGCTTCTATTGCCTTGCTGCTGTACGCCTCGGCGGGCGTCGGCGCCGGAGTGACGTTGGCCCGCGCCTTCGGCCGCAAAGATCTGAAGGAAGTGTCGCAAATCGCCTCGGCCGGTCAGGGGCTCTCTGGCCTTCTCGGCCTGATCACGGCGTTTCTGCTGGTCTGGTTTTCTCAACCGCTCTTGCGGCTGGTGGGGGCGGATCCGAAGTTAGCTGGAAGCGCTAACGGCTACTTTCAACTCTACGCGGGGTCGATCGCCCCGATGATCTTAAGCGCGGTGACCAGCGCGGTATTCCGTTCGCTCAATGCCCCGCGCACGCCCCTAATCATCACCAGCGCCGCAGTTGCGCTGAACACGGTACTCGGTTTTGTACTTGTCCTCGGATTTGGTCCCATCTCTTCTTTCGGCGTAGCCGGGGCCGGCTGGGCCACCCTCATTTCGCAATGTGCTCGGTGCTTGGCGTTGATCCTGTTTCTCTATGCCGGCAAAAAGGGCGTGCGCTGGGTTTGGCCGCTGCCCGGTTCGAGGGTGGGCGCCACGGCAGGCAAGCTCCTGCGCTTGACCGGCCCAATCGCGCTTTCCGAGGTGCTCTGGGGCATGAGCACGTTCATTTTCGCAGTGGTGTTCACCCGCCTGGGCACCACGAAGCTGGCGGCCAGCCAGATCGTGCTTTCGCTGGAGAGCATCTTCATCGTGGCGTCCGCAGGCGTGGCTCCCGCGGCCGTGGCAGTGATCGGGCACGCGCTGGGGGTGGGCTCGCTGCGGGCGGCAAAGGCGAACGCGTGGCTCACGATTCGCTTTGGCCTCTTGGCCGGCGTCGCGCTTGGCACGCTGTACGCGGGGTCGAGCTTTTTGCTCCCCGCGTTTTACCCAAAGGTAGGTCAGGAGGTTCTTCAGTTGGCTTTCTGGGGCGTGCTCCTGATGGCTGTGACGCAACCGGCCAAGGTCTTGAGCAGCGTGCTGGGCAACGGCGTGTTGGCCAGTGGCTGCGACACCCGGTTTGTGCTGGTGGGTAACTTGGCCGCAACCTACGCAGTCGGCTTACCGGCCGCGGTCGGGTTAGGCCTGCTTGCCCCGTTTGGGTTCTTCGGGGTGTTCGCCGCCAAGGTCCTAGAGGAGTGCGTCAAGGCAGCTTGCTTCTTGCTTCGGTTCCTCCGTGCCCGCTGGTACGAGCACGCGCTTAAAGAGGAGCAAAGCGCAAAAGACGAAGCGCAACCAAGGGAGGAGCGAGGGAACGCACCGCAAGGGACTTCTGCGGTTTAGGCGGCCGGCAAGCTTTAGAACTTCGAACCCTTTGGGGATCAGACACCGCATGGATGCCCGCGAAAAGAAGGCACACTGGATGAACGAAGAACCAACGCCCGAAAAAGACACAAAATCACCAAGTAAATCCTCTGACGACGCGGCGGCCCAGAAAGCCGAAGAAGCCTCGGATGCTAAAGCCGAAGAGCTGCGCACGGCACTGCAAAGCAAGTGCGAGCAGGGCAAAAGCAGCTTGGGCTCTGTGCCAGTTGAGGAGGACTGAAGCGCGCAAAATCGCTTGGCAAGTTTGGCTCTGGCGATCCGCGATCTCAGATTGATTCACTCACCCTTAGCCATTCGTCGGCACCTCGATTTCACTTCTCTCCACCATGATTGCGTGCTGCTGCGGCTTCACCTGTGAGCCATACGTATTGCTGTAAACTTGAGTGAACTCTGCGCCGAAGAGCAGGATCTGGGCAGAATAAAAGATCCAGAGTAGCAAGGTAATCAGCGAACTAGCCGCGCCGTATGCCGAACCGGCTGCGCCACTACCCAAGTATAGACCCAGAATGAACTTACCAACGGCAAAGAGGACCGCCGTCAGAGCCGCACCAAGCCAAACATCTCGCCAGCCGATCTTCACATCCGGCAGGTACCGGAAAATCATGGCGAATAGTAGTATGATTACCGCAAGATCGAATATGAAGAAGACAGCCAACGCCAAGAAATGACCTCCGGCAAGCATATTTTCGAGGTAAGTGTTTAGGCCTCTTAGTACGCTTTCCACTGTCAAAGACACCAGCAGGAGGAAACAAACGCCGCCTACCATCGCAAATGACAGGAATCGGGCCCGCAAGAAGCCCCAAATCCCTCCGCCTGGTTTGGGCTTAACTCCCCAAATCGTATTCAAGGCATCCTGAAGTTGACCGAAAACGCCGCTCGCGCCGAATAGAGCAATAATGATTCCGAATGCGGCTGCCAGAATGCCTCCCTTTGGCTCCGACGCATTAGCCGCGATGTCTTGGAAGACCTTTACTCCGCTCGGATCGAGGAAGTAGCGCAATTGATCGGTAATCTTTTCTCGAGCCTGCTCACTCCCTCCGTAGATTAGTCCAAAAACGGCCAAAAGCACCAACACCATTGGAGCTAACGAAAAAATAGTATAATAGGCCAAGGCAGCGCCCAACTGCGGACATTTATCTTGTATCCATTCCTCGGCGGTCTTTCTGAAAAGACTTACCAACCCGGCGAGCACAGACTTACTTGCCCGATGGGTGTCAGCGCTCGCCTCTCGGGGCATGTCGAACGGCCCGGTCAGTGTTTCCCGCTCGGTTTTACTTGAAGGTCTGGATGCGACAGCTGCTCCGGACGCCGGATTCGTTTCCGTGAGAGCGCGGCTCCAAGATTTCAAGTGCTGTCCCAGTAGTTTCAGGCTTACCGCTAAGACAAGATCTACTGCTGAAGACAGAATTTTGGACGTAGCTTTCCGATTCCTCTTCCTGATCTTTTGCTCTCGGAAATGATGGCTTTGTCCGTGCGGCAGTACATAGATCTTCTCCTTTTTCGCCGGAATTCTTGAAAGTACCCATCCGAGGATTGCAGTGCAGCTCATCCATGCATAGATATTTTCGCCTATCGACTTCCGTAAGAAATGTCTGTAGCGATCAAATTCGAACGCGTGCCGGATATCCTTGGATGACTCGCTAAGCTGTTGCCTGGAAATAGCAAAGCGCTCTGACAACTGCCGTTTTTCTCTCTCAGAGCTATTCATACGTTCCGCGAGTTTGATTCCTTAACGCGGTTCGCAATCCGGGATCTCTCTGGCCGTTTAGAATAGGCCGTATGCCAGAAGCACCGCGATACGACGTCAGCCGCCCAGGTTGATTTGAAACAATTTTATTCCGTGCCGCCAATTTTGTTACGCCACCATCTTTAAGTGGAAACCCGTACGAAGCCTCTGGTGCGAACACTATGGGCGTTTGCCGTTGAAACCTCACGCGAGTTAAGCCCTGTTCCGAGTTCGGCTCCCGCGCGACATCGGCTGCGGCCAAAAAGAAGATTTTATGGACGAAGGGCGGCCGAGACGGCCTGGAATGACGGAAAGAGTGAGGTAAGCAGGCTACACTCAATCTGTGAAGGGTATGTGAGGGAGAAGCCGATTCAGACGCTCTTGGTACTGTTTGCGATGGGCGTCTTAGCTGGCCTACTCGTGCGCAGATAAGTTAGCCTTATGGGATCCGGCATTCTCCCAGAGAGTCGCAAGATTTCTATCGGCCAGTCGTTACAGAGATGGCTTGCTTTGCTGATCGAATATTTCGAATTACGAATTCAGCTCCTGGGCATGGAATCAAAGGAAGCAGGATTACAGGTTTTGAGTCTTGCTTTGCTGCTTGTTTCCACGTTGACCCTGTTTGCCGGGTTTCTGGTGAAGTCAAAATGGTCTTCGGTGGAATTGGGAGCCGACTAAGGCGTCCCGGAAGATTTCTATGCTGAAGTGAGGCTTGGGCCATCTTGCTCCTGTGCACGTGAGGGTTCTGGAGGCGAATCTTGGCGGGCCGAAGAAACTAGCGAAGCAATCCCTCTGACGGCTTGCTCAAGATTGGTGTAAACACCGCCACCCACAGATTCTTGGATTTTTCTAACCAGTCGTGCAGCTCCTGTTGGCGGTAGGCTCCAAAGACAGACCACAATAACAGCATCCGGAAGTGCAAGACGGATGGATTTGGCCGTGTTACCGGCGACCATTGCGGACCTTGGTTCAATGGCAGAGAGTACAATGCAGCGCGCAGCTAGGTTCTTCAAACGTTCGACCTTCTCTGTGCGAAGAGTTTTCCAAGAGATCACGGTGCTGTCGCTGATCCTCTCGGCTGCGAGCAAGCGTGAGAGGACTCTCCCCACGACTTCGTCCCCTTCGCAAAGCAATGGGACGATGACCGGTCCCGACTCTACTAATCCAAGTTGTTCTGGCACTTCCTTTGGATCGCTTGGCTCCGGGACGTTCAGCTCCTCGATCAGCTCTCGCATCTCGATTGCACGAACGGTAGGAATTATCAGCTCTTCAGCGGCTTTTATTGGAGTCTCTATGGATGTCACTTCATGGATCAAAGCCTTCGCTTCCGAAAGTCGGTTTTCGGTCAGTAAGCGAATCAGTTTCATTTCCGTCGAGGTGGGCGGTTCTGCCGCCAGCATGATGCTGTAAGGATGGAAGGCGGGGAAATAACGTCCCAACGCTACCAGACATGCAGTGATTGGCGTTGCAAGTAAGAGGCCAATTGGACCCCAGATCCAGGTCCAGAAAAGTGCCGCTATGATGACTGCAAGAGGAGACATTCCTGTACTGCCTCCCAGCACAACGGGTTCAATGACGTTGTTGGTAAATACCTCCAAGATCCCATAAAGGAGCAGCGTCAGGATGGGCTGCGTCCAGCTTGTAGAGATAGCAAAAGAAAGGGCCAGCGGGAAAAAGGCTGAAATCCAGAGACCGACGTATGGCACAAACCTCAGTACGAGCGTGAGCGCCGCCCAGAGTACGGCGTTAGGAATGCCAATCAACGAGAGCCCGATCCCTAGTACCAGTGAATACGCGCTATTCACTGCGAGTTGCATCAACAGAAAGCTGCTCAATCGGGAACCAGCCTCGTCGACAGCGAGTGTAGTGGTCGCTGTGTGAGAGTGCCCAATTAATCGAAGGAACCGCACGCGCAGTTGCTTTCGTTCGAGCAAGATAAAGACCACCAGTACCACTACGACAGCGAAGGCAGCCACCGGCCCCATGACGGGTGTCATGCTATTTTTGGCGATCGCTACAATAGTGTCGGCACCGCTTACGATTTGGACCCTAGTTGGCTCCGGCTGTTCGGAGCCTGTGGACGGAGCGGTAACTTTGCCGAGATCTCCGGTCAGTTCTCCAATATTGCGGAAGGCTAGGCTCAGCGGACTCGGCGGCGCTTGCTGGATCGCTGACCATTTAGCATGGATGTTGTCGCGATATTTAGGCAGAGAATTTACTAGGTTCAAGGCCTCTACTGATACCGTCGCGCAGAGCACACCGATGAGAGCAAAAGCAACCACCACGACACTGAGCACCGCTAAGACAGGATGAAAACCCCAGCCTTCGAAGCGAGTTACAATCGGCGTAAGCAGAAAGCTGATCAGGATGGCCAGAACAATCGGTAGCAGAAACTCTTTCGCCCAAGAGAAGGCAGAAAGAATAACGATCAGGTACGCTAATTCGATGAGCTTTCGAAAGTCAAACGGCTTGGTGGATTCCAGTTTGTCCGGCATAAGATTGTTCTTTTCGAAAAGTCTGAGGTGAGCGGCCGGTCCTTAAAAACCGAAATGGGCTGCTTACAACCGGGACGGGGCGGTTGGGCAAATTCGTTATAATGGGATATGCCCGTCTCCCTCGGAATCGGTCGACAGCGGGAGTGCTTAGTGGAAAAGGGACGCCTGAAAAAGAAAGCGGAATTGCTGATAGGCGCGGCATCATGCTTGAGACGGCTCGCTTTGCGCAGGATTCTTGCGCCTCAAGGCAAACCCCACAGATCCTATCAGGGTAGGGTCAAATTTCTTGCTCACAGGTGCGGGCAAATCATCATGACTCAGCCTAGCTGACTCACTCTAGAGATAATCTGCCGTGAAGCGTGCCAGGGGATTTCACACCAAAATAGGCAGAAGCAACTGATTGCGAGAATGCGCGGATCTATCGGAAGAGGAATCCGAGGGGCGATCCTCCAATTGAAAACACAGATTTACTGACCCCCGATTACTGATTACTGATCACCAGATTTTATCCTGGATCGGTACCAAATGGTTCAATAGTTTTTTGTGAGCCAATTGTAACCGGGTTTTCACTGTGCCCAGAGCAATAGATTTTTGTGCAGCGATTTGGCGCTGACTCATTCCTTCGAAAAATGTTAGCTGCACTACCTCTTGTTGCGGTTCCGGCAGCAAACGGATCATTTTGGAAAGGAGCTCGGATAAGTCGAAATCGGTCGGCTTCACTCCGTGCCCCCGAACTTTATCATTAAATTCCGCCGTCATCTGCGTTTCGAATCGATTAGTGGCGTGGCGGTAAGCCAGACGGCGGCGCAAACGATCGAGCGCCCTGCGCCTCGCCAGAGTGACTAGAAATCCATGCAATCCTTTTTCTGCAACAAATCGATCCGCCCGGTTCCAGAGTTGGATAAAGACGTCATGCAGGACATCATCGGTCTCACCTTGTTCGTGCAGGACACTTATAATCACTGCCCGTAGTGTCGATTCGTAGCGTTGATAAATTGCTGCCATAGCATCGGCATCTCGCCGGACGACCGCTTCCATCAATTCAGCGTCCGTCGGTCTCTCTGCGTTTATTTCTTCCATTGAATGTTCAAGTAGATTTACTTACTGAGCCTAACTCACGGCGGATTTTTAAAAATCGGGCGGCGCCATGAGAAATCGCTCAGGATATGAGCGGCGCCCTTATGGGGCGGAACCCCGATTATTTAAGTGGCACCCTTATGAGTCGGACCTGGTCGATTGTGTAGTCGAGGTCAACCGAGAGACGTGCAGAACAT
>WNFN01106564.1_pt2 | contig 16727 bp, 16 predicted proteins | sample 5400161 | NCBI WGS metagenome assembly WNFN01 (sample SAMN13153353, study PRJNA577476) | soil metagenome | isolation source: 80 cm saprolite on Douglas fir-dominated hillslope | place: USA:California | collected 2013-09-17
GCCGCGGGCCAGGTCGGCGCGCAGTTCGTCGCCTCCGCCAAGCCCGACGGATATACCTTGCTCTCGCACAACACCGGGATCTCGGGTTATGCCGAGGTGGACAAGCTGTTCGGCCGCCCGGCCAAGGTCACGCGCGCCGACTTCATTCCGCTCGCGCGCGTGGTCGCGGATCCGATGTTGCTTCTCGTCAACGAGGCGCAGCCTTACAAGACGCTCAATGAGTTCATCGCCGGCGCCGAGGCGCATCCGGACACGCTCGTGTTCAGTTCGGGCGGCCTCTATGGCGCCTCCCATCTGCCGCTGGCCTATCTCGAAAAGGCAACCGGCCCGTTGCACCTGCGGCATCTGCCGACCAACGGCGGCGGCCCGGCCATCGTCGCGATTCTTGGCAACAATGCCCAGGTCACGACCCAGTCCGTTTCTGCCTCGCTGCCGCATATCAAAGCGGGGAAGCTGCGCCCGCTCGCCACCTTCGGCGCGACGCGTTCGAAGTCGCTGCCCGATGTGCCGACGCTGAAGGAGCTCGGCTTCGACGTGGAATACTATCTCTGGGTCGGCATATTCGCGCCGAAAGGCACGCTGGACGAGATCGTGACAACATTGCGCGGAGCGATCGACAAGGCGGCGCATTCCGCCGAATTTATCGCCGCGCTCGCCAATGCCGGGCAGGAGCTCGCGTATCTCGACGGTCCCGACTTCCAGACGTTTTGGGACGTGGACGGGCGGCGAACCGACGAGGCGGTGATCTCGATCGGACGGCAAGGATAAACTTCCGGCAATTCTGAAGCGCGGCGTCGGAGCCATTGGCCATGATGACATTGTCCCGCCGGCATGCCCTGTATCTGGCCGCCGCGCTGCCGGCAGCGATGCGCTTGGCGAATGCGCAAGCCTATCCGACGCGCCCGGTGCGGATCATTTCCGGCTTTCCACCGGGTGGCGTGAATGACCCCTATGCCCACCTGATCGGCCAATGGTTGTCGGAGCACCTCGGCCAACAATTCTTCGTGGAAAATCGGCGGGGCGCGGGCGGGAACATCGCCGCGGAGACGCTCGTGCGCGCGGCGCCCGACGGTTATACGCTCCTTCTCGCCACATCGGCTGACGCATGGAACGCGACGCTTTATGACAACCTGAAATTCAACTTCGTCCGCGGTGTCGCGCCGGTCGCGCCGATCTCGCGCGCGCCGGGCGTGCTCGTCGTGCACCCGTCGCTGCCGTCACAATCCATTCCCGAACTGATCACTTACGCCAAGAGCAATCCCGGCAAAATCCCAGTGGCGTCGGCCGGCATCGGCAGCGCGCCGCACATGTATTGGGAACTGTTTCGCAACTTGAGCGGAGTCGACATGCTGCACGTGCCCTATCGCGGCGGCGGGCCCGCGGTCACGGACCTCCTGGCCGGCCAAGTGCAGGTCTACTTCGGCACCAGCGCCTCAACGATCGAATATATCCGAGCGGGCAAGCTGCGGCCCTTGGCCGTGACCACCGCGACGCGCATCGCTGTGTTGCCCGATCTTCCGGCATTGGCCGAATTCCTGCCGGGTTACGAGGCGAGCATTTTCGTTGGAATTGTTGCGCCCCACAACACGCCTGCCGAAATCACCGGCAAGCTCAACCAGGAAATCAATCTCGCCCTGGCCGATGCCAGGATCACGCGGCGCATTGCCGAACTCGGCGACACGCCGCTTTCGCTATCGAGCTCCGAATTCGCCAAGCTGATTGCCGACGAAACCGAGAAGTGGGGGAACGTGATCCGCGCGGCCCATGTCAAGGCGGAATAGGTCGACGCAGTTTCGACCAGAGATCGCGCTACTCACACTGCTGTCGTTCCCGCGCCAGCGACCTATAACCTCACGACGCACGCTGGATGACCAAAATGGCAACGGCTGCGTACGTCCTTCTCGACTTACTGGGCGCCATCGCGCTCGTCGCCATCATCTGGCGTGTCGCCTCCCGGGGCTGTTCGGTCCCTTGCCCAGCCTCGTTGAGCTGGCTGGTCGAATTGGACAATCCTTTCACCAGAACCAACCGCGCAGCGGTCATCGTCGACAGATTGGCTCTCGAACCGGCCATGGCAGTGCTCGATGTCGGCTGTGGTCCCGGCCGGCTGACGATCCCGATCGCAAGGCAGGTCGGCCCACAGGGCGAAGTCGTGGCCGTGGATATGCAAGCCGGCATGCTGCAGCGCGCTCAAGACAAAGCGCAGGCCGCAAACCTCACCAATATCCAATTTCTCCAAGCCGGCGTGGGGGAGGGGAAGCTGGGCCGCAATCGCTTTGACCGGTCGCTGCTGGTAACGGTGCTCGGCGAAATTCCAGATCGGAAAGCAGCTCTGAGAGAGATTTTCGATGCCTTGAAGCCCGGCGGCATATTGTCCGTGACGGAAGTCATCTTTGATCCGCATTTCCAATCCCGCCGCACGGTCGTGCGACTTGCTCGCTCGGCCGGATTCCGGGAGAAGGCCTGCCACGGCAATCGCATCGCATTCACGTTCAATTTCGAGAAGCCCACAAGCTGACCGCGCACGCCTTTTCCACCGCGCCCGCTGCCGCTAAATTGTGCCGCCATGGACACCCTCGAAATCGCGCTGCGGCTCGGGGCTGCGACGCTCGCCGGCGTCGTGCTCGGCGTCAATCGCGATCTGCACGGCAAGTCGACGGGCGTGCGCACGCTTGGCCTCGTCTGCCTCGGCTCGGCGCTTGCCGTCCTATCGATCCACGCGGTGACCGGCACCGATGCGAGCCGCGTCATCCAGGGCATTGTGACCGGCGTCGGCTTTCTCGGTGCCGGCGTCATTGTCAGAAATGACAGCGGCCATCACGTGCATGGCCTGACGACGGCGGCTTGCGTTTGGGTGACCGCGTGCCTCGGCGCAGCTTGCGCCATCGCCGAATGGCAGATCGTGGTTTTGGGTGTCGCCCTCGTTTTCGTCATTCTGATTTTTGGCGGGCCCTTCGAGAAGGCGATCGACCGGCGATGGCCGGGGGCGAAAACAGCCGATGTCGGGGATAAGCCACCCGACAGAGCACGCGAGCCTGGCGCGGAGATGTAATGGTCAATCCCACTCGTCAGCTTACAAGCAGTCGCCCCCGCTCGCGCGGGGGACGACAGATGTCAGCCAATGGGTTGGATCGGGCGTACTTCAGCGGACCGCGTTGAACCAGCCCGTGGCGTGGCGCTCGGCGGCCGGCAGCACCACGACCTTGGCGCCGACTTTGACCCGGTCGTAGAGGTCGATCACGTCCTCGTTGGCCATGCGGATGCAGCCGGCGGTGGCGCGGCTGCCGATGGTCGAGGGCGCGTTGGTGCCGTGGATGCGGTAGAAGGTTCCGCTGAGATACATGGCGCGCGCGCCAAGCGGATTGGTCGCGCCGCCAGCCATGAAGCGTGGCAGATAGGGCGAGCGGGCGATCATCTCCGGCGGCGGAGTCCAATCCGGCCACTCGGCCTTGCGCTCGACGGTTTTGACGCCGGTCCAGGTAAACCCCTCGCGGCCGACGCCGATGCCGTAGCGGATCGCCTTGCCGCCACCGAGAACGTAATAGAGGTACGTGTTCGGGGTATCGACGATGATCGTGCCCGGCGCCTCGTTGGACGGATAGTCGACGGTCACCCGCCGCAGGTCGGCGCGCACCTGGTTACCATTATCGGTCGAGGTGTAGCCGAGCCCGAGCCAGGCGAACGGATTGGCGGATGCTTGCGTGGCAAGCGCGCTCGCGGCAACGACGACGGCTGCGGCGGTCGCAAAACGGCACAATGCGTTCATGATTGCCCCCTTTTTCCCCTTCTGCTGATTAGTCGGCCGAGGGGGCGTCCGGGTTCAACTGGGCCGAAAAAATTTGTCCTGGAGGTCCGCAGCCGCGGCGAATATTGGCCCTGTTTTCAATAAGCTAGGGCAGCTTGCCTGCGATGTTGCTGGATGCCATCTCCTCCAGCCGGCTGGCCAGCTGGTTAAGCTCCCACTCTCGCGCTAGCGCCGCCGCTTTGGCCCAGGCCGGCGTCTGGTCGGCAAGTCGCGGCAACCGCGCCTTGCGGTCCATGGTGGCGATCGATCGAAAAAGCCGCAACCGTTCGGCGTGCGCGGAAAAGCGGCCCGCTTTGAGCGCGTTCTCGAGCGTGGCGTACGCGCGCAAGACCTGAGCTGCTCCCGCGGCGCCCAGACCTGCGATCCCCGGCAGCTTGTCGGAGGGGTCGCCGCGCAGCGCGATGAAATCTGCAACCTGCTCCGGATCGACGCCGTAGCGCGCACGAACCTCGGCCGGACCGATCCGCGCGACCTCGCCCGCGCGCACGGGAAAAAGAATCGTGGTGCTGGCCGAGGCAAGCTGGAAGGTGTCGCGATCCCCGCTGGCGACGAGCGCGGTGCCGCCGCGCCTCTCCTCGGCGGCGACTGCCGCGGCAAGGAAGTCGTCAGCCTCATAGCCGGCGACTTTGGCATTGGCAAAGCCGCACGCCGCGACGAATTGCGGCAAAGCCTCGAGCTGCTCGAGCAACGCGTCGTCGAATTTGCGGCCGCTCTGATAAGCGGGAAACTGCTTGTGCCGATAGGTCGGCGCGTCCAACGTATCCCAACCGACCAGCACCGCGCGCGGCTGCTCCGTGCGGTAGAATTTCAGCAGCATATTTGCAAAGCCGAGGATCGCGCCGGCGGGCCGGCCGCCGCGCCCGAGAATCGTTTTCGGCAAGGCGTGGTAGGCGCGATGGGCGAAAGAATCGCCGTCGATCACCAGTAACGGCTTGCGCGGCGGCGGCGGCTTCCGCTTCCGCGAAGCGGGGGCCGGCTTCGTTGCAGGCCTGGGAAAAGTTCGCCGCGCCTTCGCCTCATCGCGCAGCACGACCCAGGCGGGCGCATGATCGCTCGCGCCCTCGCGCGCGCGAACGGCACGATCGACGCCAGCGTCGATCAGCCGCTCCGCTGCCTGCGCGCTCAGCAGCAGGTGGTCGATGCGCAACCCCGCATCGCGCGCCCACCGATTTCGCATGTAGTCCCAGAACGTGTACATCGGCGCGTCTGGATGCCGTGTTCGGATCGCGTCGACCCAGCCTTGGTCGAGAATGCGCTGAAACAGCGCGCGGCTTTGCGGCTGAAGCAGCGCATCCTTCGCATAGGACTTGGTCGGATAGATATCGCGGTCGGTCGGCACGACATTGTAGTCGCCCGCCAGCACCACCGGGATTCCCGCGCTATAGAGACCCTCGGCATGCGCCGCAAGCCGCCGCATCCAAGCGAGCTTGTGCGCGAATTTGGGGCCGGGCTGCGGGTTGCCGTTCGGCGCGTAAACCGAGGTGATCAGCACGCCGCGCACCGCCGCCTCGATATAGCGGCTCTGGGCGTCGGCGCCTTCGTCCGGTAGATGCGTGCGCGTGAGGATGGGCTCGCAGCCGCGGGCGAGGATGGCGACGCCGTTCCACGATTTTTCGCCGCGCCAGACCGCGCCATAACCCGCCTTCTCGAGCGCGGTTTTGGGAAACTCCGCATCCGGTGCCTTAAGCTCCTGCAGCGCGACGACGTCGGGCTTGGCGCTGCGCAGCCACGCGAGCAGGTTGGCGAGCCGGTTATTGATGTTGTTGACGTTGAAGGTTGCGATCTTCATGGCTGACGGTAGCTGTAGCAACCATTAGATCATCCGAGGTGTTTCGGTCCACTCTGCTCGATGACCGTCAAAATGCTCGACAAACGGTGCCAAACGTGGATCGGGCGGAGTATGGATCGCCTTGGTCGCTGCCGTACAATCAGCAATCAGCGCAGCTCGATCCTGTCGTTCTTCGCCCGTGCAAAGCCTTGCGCCCTCTCCCCGCATGCGGGGCGAGGGAATATGCCGCGCCAGCGCCTCCTATGGGTTAACAGTTTGATAAGTCCGCGATGTCAGTGTGCGCCGCGCGCTAACGCGGCGAGTGCTGGAGAGTGGCAAATGCGATTGGTGCGGTTGAGTCTGCTCATCGGATTTTTGACCGCTGCTGGGATTGCAACCGCGGACGCGAGCTCTTGGACACCGGCGAAATTTCCGGGCGAACAAGACCGCGCCGTTCAAGGGTGCGCCGACGATGCGCAGAATCCCGGCGACTGGTTCTGTATAGTCATCCGTTGCGACCGACCTGGCTCGCCGCTGAGCCTCTATGTCTCGGCGCCGGGACCAGATATTCACGGCGACATCAAGCTCATCGTTGACGAACAGAGCTTTTCCGTTTCGCTGCCCGCATCGCTCAAATCGCCGCTTCCGTTGTCGAGCCGTGCCGAAGCACTTCCCTACACCGCCCTCGATGCAATGAAGGGCGGAAGCGCGATCTCGGTTCAGGGATCACATATCCAAACGCCATACAACCGAATCTCGCTGGAGAATTCCCGCAAAGCCATCGAACGCATCGAATGGGCCTGTGAGAGCCCATATCCGAGCCCCACACGCTTCTGGCGGCGGATCGTGCGGCGGTTGCGTTTCATGTGATCGTGCCGACTATTTCTTACGCGCCTCGGCGTAGGGATAGATCATGCTGCCGGTCTTGTACGTGGCCGGCCACAGGATCACCTGCTTGGTACCGGCGCGGAATTGCTCGAGGTCGTTGGGCACGACGTTCTGAAATTGGGTGAAGACCTGGCGCGACTTCGCCCATTCGCCGTCCTTGCCGAACGCGACGTCCCCGACGACAGTCTTGAACGTGCTGCTGTGGATGTAGGCGGCGAGCTTGTCATCATTGGTGCTCTTGGTCGCTTCCACCGCCTGGGCGAGCACCTGGCCGGCCGCATAGCCGAACGGCACGAAGCCGTAGCCGAGCGGGTCGACGCCCTGGCCCGTGGCCTTGGCCTGGTAGCGACTGAACAGATCGACGACGCCGGGGAACTCGAACGGCGGCGCGCGCACAAAACTTTCGCCGATAACGAGGCCGTTCGCGAGCGAGCCGAGCTGCACCTTTATCGGGGTCACCAGCATGCCGATCATCGCGCCGCCAAACATTTTCGGCATGAGATTGATTTCATTTGCCGCACGAATGATGCCAACCGTGTCCGGCGGATAGGCGGCGACGAACACGATGTCGGCGTTCGCCGCCTGTACGGCGCGCATCACCGGCAGGAAATCGGTCGTCGGCGGCGGATAGGATCGCTCGTAAGCGACATTGAAGCCCGACGCCTTGGCGTTATCGCGCGCGGCGTCGGCGGTGGTTTTGGCGAACTCCGCGTCGGCGGACACGATCGCCACGGTCTGCGGCTTCGGTGACTGCGCCGCCGCGAGCTCGAAGAACCCATCCGAGAACGCGCCCGCTCCCTTTGGTCCGACCGGGACCATGGAGAAGTATTTCGGATAGTTGAAGTGCTGATTGATTCCAATCGCCAGGAAGCTGATCGTGATCTTGTTACTCTGCATGATCACCGGCATCGCAGGGGCGACCATGTTGGTGGCGTATGGCCCGAGTAGCAGGTCGGCCTTGTCGACGGTGATGAGCTTCGTATAGAGCGCCGGCACGGTGCTCGGGTTGCTCTGGTCGTCGTAATAGACGATCTCGACCGGCCGGCCGAGCAGCCCACCCTTGGCGTTGACGTCATCGCGCCAAAACTCCAGCGCCATCAGGATCTGCTTGCCGTTTGCGGCGACGCTGCCGGTGAGCGCCAAGCTCAGGCCGACCTTGATCGGATCGGCGGCCTGCATGGGGGTCGCCGACAGCACTGAGGCAAAAGCCAGCGCGATGAGCGCGTGCCATGCGATGCGCAGACATGAGGTGAATGACACGGAGTCCTCCCTTGCATATTCCAGTCGTCCCGGCCGAGCGCGCACCGCGAGAGCCGTGACCCACGACCACCGGCCGGTGATCAGGGGTCCGCTTTCGCGGGGACGACCGGAGTTCCTGAGCTCATTTTGAACGCGGCACTTCGGGCGGCGTTCACGCCGGGGTCACGTATCAGGATCGGATGTATCGGGGTCGCGTGGCAACTAGCAAAGCGTCACAGAGGATTTGATTAACGTACTAAGACGTCTTGCCTTTTTTCAGCGGGTCGAGATTGATCGGGGGGCTCGGGCTCGTCTCGCGGCAGCGGCTGGCGCAATCTGGCTGCCAATGTGCCGGCGCAAGCAGCTCGTATGCGCCGTGGCGCAGACATGCGGTTGCGATTATGCTTGTCGCGCTAGCTGACGCATAGGTCCTGGCCGACGCAGCGTGCGCCCGGACGGGCCCGCGTTCGGAGATGCAGCATGAGTGCCCCGCGCTGGATTACGGAGGCAGATGTCGCTCAGTCGATCGACTTGGGCGATGCGCTCGAGGCATTGACGCGCGGCCTGCGTGAAGAGGCGACCGGTTCTGCGCGCAACATGGAGAAAACCGCGGCGCACTGGGGCAAGAGCAGCAATATGCACGCGATCGGCGCCGTTTTCGAAGGCGCCAACGTGTTCGGAACCAAGACCTGGGGCAATACGCCTGAAGGCGGCTCAACTCCGCTTCTCGTCTTGTGGGATGCAGTGAGCGCCAGGCTTTTGGCGATCATCGAGGCACGCGTCCTCGGGCAGTTGCGAACCGCCGCGATGTCGGCGATCGCGACCCAATGGATGAGCGCAGGCGACGCCGATGACTTCGCCGTCATCGGCAGCGGCAAGCAGGCGCTGACGCAGGTCGCGGCGGTGGCAGCGGTGCGGCGGTTGCGGCGCGTCCGCGTCTTTAGTCCAACGCCGGAAAAGCGCAGCGCATTCGCGGAGAAGCTACGAAGCACCTTTCCCGGCATCGAAATCAGAGTGGCGGACGACATAGCGCGTGCGACCGACGGCGCTTCCATCATCACCTTGATCACCCGCGCCCGCGAACCAGTCCTCACGGCGTCCATGGTCGCGCGCGGCGCACACGTGAACGCAGCCGGCGCGATCACCAGGGAGCGCCGGGAATTTTCGCAGGATCTGTTTCCGCGCGCGACGCTCGTGGCGGTGGATACGCTGCCGGGAACCCGTCAGCTCAGCGCCGAGTTTATCGATTGGTATGACGGCAGGTGCGGCGGCGACTGGACGCCTGTGCAGCCGATCTCGACGATCGTCGCGGCAGGCAAGCCGCGTCCAGGGAAAACCGACGTGTCGCTGTTCAAACCGATGGGAATGGGAATTTCCGACGTTGCGCTCGGAATCGAAATCGTCCGACGCGCGGACGCAGGCGGCATCGGCCGCATCATGCCGGATCCCGGATTCGCCGTCCCTCGGATTTCCACCGCTTCGAGACAGGAGTCTGCAGCATGACCCAAGCCATTCTTCGCGACATCAGCGGCGCGGTTGCGCCGCGCTCGCTCGATCTATGGGAGCCGGTCGTCATCACCGGTGAACAAATCGATGCAGAGGTCCAGCGGCTCGCCTCGCTTGCGCGCCCCGCGAATGGGCGACGTGAAGCGATGATTATTCATCCGCGTGCGAGCGCTCCGGGGAGCGGCTTCACCCCCGGCATAGGGGTCGTGCTGAGCGTGCTCAAGCCGGGCGAAGCGACCGCCCCGATACGCCACAATTCCACGCACGTGGACTTCTGCATCCGGGGCTCCGGCTGCGCGGAGATCGGCGGGACGCAGGTGCGCTACGGCAAGTACGACGTCTGGAACACGCCCTCGTTCCGCGCCTACACGCAGCGCAACGATGGCAGCGACCTTCAGGTACGGCTGACCTATTCGAATGCTCCTCTCCTGGAAATGCTCAATATTCATATCGTCGAAGAGAATCCGAACCTTGCGACGGCGCCGGAAGAGGCGAAGGCCGATGAGGACCGCGAGGACCCGCGCCGCAAGAGCCCCTATGGCATGGTACGACTCGAGAACGGCGCGCAGCTGATGCCGTATGAGATGTTGATCAACCCGCCCACGGTCGAGTCCAACGTGCTGCATTGGCCCTGGCCGCAGGTGAAAAATCATCTCGACAAATTGGAGTCGCTCGGAAAAAGTTACATCGGCCGCCGCTTGTATATGATGTACAACCCCATGACCGGACGCACCAACGGCTGTACGCCCTCGTTCTTTGCCACGATCACCATTCGGCCGCCAAAAATCGTCGATCGCCCGCACCGCCACACGTCGGCCGCCATCAACTACTATTTCCACGGGCGTGGGCGCAGCACCGTCGAGGGCAAGGTCTACGAGTGGAAGGCTGGCGATTTGATGCTCTCCGCGCCGGGATGGGGCGTGCACAACCACGCTTCATACGATGAGCCCGTCTACGAGCTCACCGTGCAAGATCAGCCTCTCAACATCTACATGGAGTCGCTGCTCTGGCAGGAAGACCTCAAGCATCCTGCAGCACTGCTGGGCTCCGAGGCCGGTTTTGACACGAACCGCGCTCAAATCGCTGCCGCCGAATAACAGCAATGCCGTCGTGGGACCTTTTGCGGAGGCTGCGTGATGGCGGCCGGTCCGATGTGCCGACCGGGCCATTGCGCAGCGCCGCAATGAACCTTCAAGTCGAGACGAACGGCATCGCCTCGGTCCATCTCACGCTAGCGGTGGTCGATTACGAGCATGTGCGCGAGATCGCGCAAGGGTTGGTTCGCGCCGACGGCATCACCCTCACGCCGCTCATCTTTCCCTCGATCGAGGAGATCACCTTTCGCTTCACCAAGAACCTCGAATGGGACGTGTCTGAACTGTCGTTCGGAAAGTATGTTTCGCTCACCTCGCAGGGCACCGCGCCGATGGTTGCGATCCCGGTGTTTCCCTCGCGCGTGCATCGGCATTCCGCGATCTACGTGCGCGCCGATCGCGGCATCAAGGCCGCCAAAGACCTCGAGGGCTGCGCGGTGGGCATTCCCGAATGGGCGCAGACCGCCGGCATCTACGTGCGGGGATTTTTGGCGGAAGAGTATGGAGTGGACTTGAGCAAAATTCGCTGGCTGCAGGCCGGCGTCAACGATCCTGGCCGCACCGAGAAGGTCGCGCTGAAGCTGCCCGCAGGCATCCGCTACGAGACGCGGCCGGATACCAGCCTCTCGGCCATGCTCGCGAGCGGCGAGATCGATGCAGTCATCTCCGCCCGCGCGCCCGAGGCGCCGAATGGTCGCGTCGTCCGCTTATTCGCGGACTATCGCGCCGAGGAGGCGCGCTTCTTCAAGAACACCGGCATTTTCCCGATCATGCATTTGATCGCGATACGGCGACCCGTACTCGAACAGCATCCCTGGATCGCGATGAATCTGTTCAAGATGTTCGACGAGGCCAAGCGCCGCTGCCTCAATAGGCTGCGCGACTTCACCTGCGCGCGCATACCTCTGCCCTGGGCGGCGGCGATCGCCGAGGAGATCGCGGCCGGCTACGGGCCAGATCCCTATCCTTATGGGATCGAGGAGAGCCGCCCGACCATCGAGGCATTTTGCCGTTACGCGCACGATCAGGGCGTGACCCACCGCCGGATGACGGTGGAGGATCTCTTTCCGCGCGAGGTGCGCACGATGGCGAGGGTTTGAATCGTCGAGCAGTGAGCTGCTGGCTACTATTGAAAGAGGAGGACGTCATGCCGACGAGCGTCAAGCAGATGATGGAAGCTGCCAATGCCGAGGTGCCGCGGATCACGGTGGCGCAAGCGCGCGAGATGATCGCCAAAGGCAACACGCTGGTGGTCGACGTGCGCGACGCCCCTGAAGTCGAGAAGAGCGGCAAAGTTGTCGGCGCGGTCAATGTCTCGCGCGGCATGCTGGAGTTTCGCGCCGATCCCGAATCGCCTTACCACGACAAGAATTTTGCGAAGGATAAAACCGTCATCGTGTATTGCGCCTCTGGCGGGCGCTCGGCCTTGAGCGGCAAGGTGCTCAAGGACATGGGCTACGCGCAGGTCTACAATCTCGGCGCCTTCAAGGATTGGGCCGACGCGGGTGGCGTCATCGACAAGCCGAGCGAGTAGGTTCGGTAGACGCGTCAAATGACTGATCGGCTGAACGGTATCCATGCGCTCATCACCGGCGCTGCAAGCGGCATTGGCGCGGCCTGCGCTCGACGCATGGCAGGCGAGGGCGCGCAATTGTTGCTGGCCGACGTCAATGGCGAGGGCGCAAAGCGGCTTGCGAACGAGCTTGCACAGGCTTCAATCCAAGCGGACGTTACCCGTGCGGCGGACATCAAGCGGATGGTCGATGCTGCCTACGACCGCTGGGGCCGGCTCGACGTGCTGTTCAACAATGCGGGGATTGCCGAAATCCGTCCCCTGTTCGAGCTCAGCGAGGGCGACTGGGACCGCATGCTCGCCGTCAATCTCCGCGCAGTCTTTTTTGTGCTGCAGGCCGCTGCCAAGCGCATGCGCGAGCAGACGCCGATTGCAGGTTCGGAGCTACGCGGAAAATTGATCCAGACCGCATCGATCGCGGCCTATCGCGGCGGTCTCGCCAACATGCCCCACTACGCCGCCAGCAAAGCGGGTGTCGTCAGCGTGACGCGCACGGCGGCGCAGGTGCTCGCCCCGTATAGGATCACGTCGAATTGCATCTGCCCCGGGGCGGTTGATACGCCGATGTGGCGAAAGATCGACGCCGAATGGACCAAGCTCGAAGGCTGGCAAGTCGGCGAAGCTTGGAGGCGGCGAACCTCGCTCATCCCGCTCGGCCGGCCGGAAACGGCCGAGGACGTGGCCGGCGTGGTGAGTTTTCTCGCCAGCCGCGATTCCGACTACATGACGGGCCAGGCGGTCAACGTCGACGGCGGCCTCGTCATGGGCAACTGAGCGAGACCGAGTCCGTGGCGCTACGGATGATCCCAGTTACGGCGCCCGTGAAAATGCTTTAGCGCGCGCGAAGGAGATCGGGGACCCACAGCAGGATGAATTCGTTGTCGTCCTGCACGTTCGGTTTGCGGCCAGCCGAGTAGGGCAGATTGTTGTCGTTCGCGACGACGATGTGCTCGCCGTCCACCACGTCGACGTTCTCGATAGTGACGAACGGGAACTTGAATATGCCATCCTTTGTACCCCGTTTGGCGGCGCCGTTGGGGTCCTTGATATTCAACAGGTCCACGTATCCGATCTTCTTCACGAACCCGTCCGCGTCGGTGTCCTTCAGGCTGATTTTGTAGACACGCTTGAACTTGGCTGGAGTGGGATAGCAATCGGGCCGAAGCGCCCCGCTGCAAACATCCTCAGGCAGCCCTTCGAGCGTGTCACGCTCGATAATGAGCCCCGTATCAGCATCGATCATGTTGAAGTCACCGATATTGTTGCCATTCTCTTCAACGCGGTACTTGAAGGAGCGGCCGGTCCAGTCCTCCTTTGCAACGTCGAATTCGAGAATGCGCAGATATTCGCGGCCGTCTTTATCCGTCTCCCATTTTTTCTCCGCCTCGATCCAGAGCGGCCCTTCGAGCAACGGGTAGAGGAACTTGCCGTCCTTTGATGCGGCCATGCCCTCGAAGCCGCGGGAGCGGCGCACGGGCGTGGAGAACGCGCCCGGCACGGCGGGCGTATTTACGGCATAGTGGTCGGGCGAGCGCAGCGGCCTGCCCTCGAGCTTGGTCTCGTAGAGTGCCAGCACTTTTCCGGTGCGGTCCGTGCGCACGACGTAGGGACCAAATTCGTCACCGAACCAGACCGAATCACCGATGAACTGCATCGATTCGATATCCAAGTCCGCGCCGGTCAGGTAGCGCTTCTCCGTGCCTTCGTTGACGATGAGGAACGGAATTTTGCGATCGGGATCGCGCAGGAACACGGTCTCGAGGTGCTGGACAGTACCCGCCTTCCAGTCAGGCTTGATGTGGTGAAACATCAGCAGCGCATCGGCGCTGTCCTTTTTCGCGCCGAAGCCATTGTCGGTCATGACCCAAAGGCTGCCGTCCTGCATCGCCTTGATGCCGGAGAATCCCTGTAGGGGCTGGCCCTTGAACGGCGTCGAGACCCCGGTCGGGCGGGGGGCGGACTTGTCCGAGATGTACGACGTTCCCGGAATCGTTCCGACCGCATCGATGCGCCGCCAGTCGGGACTCGTGTATTTGCCCGAGACGGCGAACGCCGCGGGCGCGTCCTTGGGCGGGGGCAGCGCGATCGCTTGGGCCGGCAGATACGCGTGCCCCACGAGCTCGGCCGGGAATTGCTGTTGGGCCGAGGCGCCGAGTGGAACCGCGAGCGCAGGCAAGAATGATACGAAGAGCAACCATGGACGCATGGCGTTCCTCCCTTTGAACGATCTGGCGAGCAAGCTGACCTCGTCGAGGATCGGGCGGACCGCAGACGAGGCCAGATCTCGCGGATTCGCCGCGCGCATCTGACTTAGTCCGGCTTGGCGCCGGAGAAGCGGACCACTTTGGCCCATTTCTCGGTTTCGTCGGCCACGAGCTTGCCGTACTCTCGAGGCGAGCTCGAAAGCGTCGTGCCGCCCAAGTCGGCGAGCCGCGCCTTGATGTCGGGATCGGCGAGCGCTGCGTTGATTTCCGTGTTGAGCTTATCGATGATTGCGGCGGGCGTATTTTTGGGCGCGCCGATGCCGTTCCATCCGCTTGCCTCGTAGCCTGGCACGAATTCGCCTACGGTCGGTATATCCGGCAGCGCCTCCGAGCGCGCCGTCGTGGTCATCGCAAGCGCGCGCAGCTTGCCGGTCCGGATGAGCTCGATCGACGGAGGGAGCGGTCCGAACATCACCTGCACCTGTCCGCTGATCAGGTCGGTGAGCGCGGGCGCTGCTCCCCTGTAGGGAACGTGAACCATATTGACGCCTGTCATCATCTTGAACAACTCGCCCGAGAGATGCTGCGTGCTTCCGGTGCTGGTCGATGCAAACGCGATCTTTCCGGGATTGGCCTTGGCGTAGGCGATGAACTCCGGAACGGTCTTGGCCGGAAAGGCTGGGTTGACCTCCATGAGGTTGGGAAATCGAATGATGCCGGCAACCGGCGCGATGTCCGTTATGAAATCGAATTTAAGCTTCTCGTAGAGTGTTGCATTGACGGCGTTCACCGCGCCGCCCAGGACCAGCGTGTAGCCGTCGGGCGGGGCACGAACCACCGCTTCGGTCGCCAGATTAGTGCCGGCGCCGGGTCGGTTCTCGACGATGAAGGGCTGGGCGAGCCGCTCCGACAGCCATTGCGCGATAAGGCGAGCGGTGATGTCGAAGGCGCCACCGGCGGCGAAACCGACCATGATGCGCACCGGCCGGCTCGGATAGGCCTGCGCGCTTGCGGGCCGCCCAGCGACCGGCAGCACGGCCGCAGTCGCGAACAGGCACAAGAATTTTCGACGGGGAAGTTTCACGGCATTCGCCCGATATCTCGCGGAATCGCCCGACATCACGCGGAATACGCAAACATCGGTGCGCGGCCCGCAGCCACTCCGCAGTCAAACTATACCGGTGAACATGCCATACGGAAGGCAGGTTTTGCCAACAGATACTGTCGAAGCAAGCGGCCAGAACTACTCCGCGACCTGCAGCCGAGAAGCTAGTGGATCCGTCGCAGGCGGGGAGCCAACGAAGACGGATTTCGTTGCCCGGCCGGCCACCAATTCCGATGCGGCTCGTTGTTTTGCCAGTGCGAGCGGGGCGACTGATGCAGGACCCAGACAAGGACGCGGAAAAGTGCGGCATGGCTTGGGCGGGCGGCTTGCCGAGGAGCGCGGATCATGTAGCCTGCAATCCAACGCAGAACAAAATCCTGGCCGATAGCCGGTCCCACTACATCGCAGGCTTGACCGCCGGCGCGACCAAGGGGTGAGCGATGGCTGAGGTAGCGTTGCGCAACGTGGTGAAGCGCTTCGACGAGGTCGAGGCGGTGCGCAATATCAGCCTTGACATTCCTGACAACGAATTCGTCGTCCTTGTGGGACCCTCCGGCTGCGGAAAGAGCACGACGCTGCGTATGATTGCGGGGCTCGAAGAGGTCTCCGCCGGCGAGATCCTCATCGGCGGCGACGTCGTCAATGACGTGCCACCCAAGGATCGTGACATCGCCATGGTGTTCCAAAATTATGCGCTTTATCCGCATATGACGGTATTCGAAAACATGTCGTTCGGCTTGCGACTGCGGCGAAGACCGAAGGCGGAGATCCGCACACGCGTGGAGCACGCGGCTAAAATCCTCGACATCACCGAGCTTCTGGATCGGCGGCCAAAACAGTTATCCGGCGGCCAGCGGCAGCGAGTTGCGATGGGCCGTGCCATCGTGCGTAATCCGAAAGTATTTCTGTTCGACGAGCCACTGAGCAATCTGGACGCGAAGCTGCGCGTGCAGATGCGAACCGAGATCAAGCGCGTGCACCAGAAGGTGAAGACGACCACGATCTATGTCACCCATGACCAGGTCGAGGCGATGACGCTTGCCGATCGCGTCGTGGTGATGAATGGCGGCCGCATCGAGCAGATCGGCCGGCCGCAGGACCTCTATCATCGGCCGAAAACCCGCTTCGTCGCCGGTTTCATCGGCTCGCCCGCCATGAACTTTTTGGCCGCGCGTCTGCAGCCGAACGGCGAGGGGCTATCGCTGCGGCTTTCCCCGGAATTGGCATTTCCCGTACCGGCTGCTCATGCCGCTCGTTATCGACCATTCCTCGGCAAGGATGTGATCTTCGGCCTGCGGCCTGAGCACATTACCGAGCCGCGCGGAGAAGAACGCGACCCGCGTTGCGAGTTCAGCATGACCGTGGATGTGGTCGAGCCGATGGGCATGGAGACGATGGTCTTCTTCACGGTGCACGGAAAAGAGGTGTGTGCGCGCGTAGAGCCGACCGCCGCTGCCGCGCCCGGACAGCCGATGCGGCTTTACGCCAATCTCAACCACATGCATCTGATCGATCCCGCGACCGAGTTGCTGCTGTGAGATGCGG